>Ga0256845_1001006_pt1 | contig 24018 bp, 22 predicted proteins | sample RiftiametaG_FD_189101 | JGI IMG/M metagenome (GOLD analysis project Ga0256845, IMG submission 189101) | Tube worm associated microbial communities from hydrothermal vent at the East Pacific Rise, Pacific Ocean - Riftia | ecosystem: Host-associated > Annelida > Integument > Unclassified ... | reverse complement strand
TTTTTTCGACATCTTTGGTTACAATTAGCGAAAACTAAATTTACCGATAACGATTGAACTTATTGACACTTATCCCCACTAATGAGCTGTATTCAACTGATTATTTTAGGTTAACGGATTTTTCCAAGATCAAGCTTGAATATGCCACTAACTTTTTTGGCAGAAACAGGATTTAACTGCTAAAATGATCGACAGGTCAATGAAAAAACTTTCGGTAATGCAGCGGAAGTTCATTTGTCCTCATTTATAGGAGCTATAAAACGGGTTATTTATACCGGTAACCGCTCTAGTGCACGAAATACATGGAAAGTGTTTAACGAAGTTTGCTAATCAGTCTGCAGGCTTTCCTTAAACCCTGAAACTTCATTTGTGACGTTAAAATTAATGTGACGATGATGTAACAGGTAAAAACAACAACAAATGTGAGTTTAGCGATACCTGATGGTCCGGTGTTTTAAGTAACGAATGGATTTTTTGGGAAATAATGTCAGCTAACAAAAAAAAGAATAAGGAGACTATTATGTCAAAAGGGCAATCATTACAAGACCCTTACTTGAATGCACTGCGCCGTGATCATATCCCGGTGTCAATCTTTCTTGTCAACGGGATTAAATTACAAGGCCAAATCGAATCATTTGATCAGTTTGTCGTGTTATTAAAAAATACGGTCAGTCAGATGGTTTATAAACATGCTATATCGACGGTTGTTCCGGCAAAAAACGTGAAGTTACCGCATGCAGATGCCGAGCCAAACGACACAACAAACGATAATACCGGCAATTACTAATCGCTATCTTTGATTATTGTGATGCAACGTGTTTAGTGAGATCCATTAAACGCGTTTCCGCATGCCTGTCGATTCGTATATAATCCAATCTATAAAATAGCAGATGAGTACAAATCCTTTTGTTTGATCGCCATTCCGGCGGCGAAAATGCCGTACTAGTCCATATTGAACTACCTGACTCCCACAATAAAGAAGACAAAGATGAATTTGTTGACTTGGTGGTATCCGCCGGTCTTTCCATAAAAGCCATGGTTGGAGGGTCTCGCCAACGGCCCGACCCTCGGTATTTTATTGGTACGGGTAAAGCGGACGAAATTAAACAAATTGTAGAGGATCTTGAAGCCGATGTGGTGTTGTTTAATCATCGATTAAGCCCTGCACAAGAAAGAAACCTAGAAGGACTGGTTTGTTGTCGAGTGATTGATAGAACGGGTTTAATCCTTGATATATTCGCCCAAAGAGCTCAAACCCATGAAGGTAAGTTGCAGGTTGAATTAGCCCAATTACGTCATTTATCCACTCGTTTGGTTCGAGGTTGGACCCATCTGGAAAGGCAAAAAGGTGGGATTGGTCTACGCGGTCCCGGCGAAACTCAGCTGGAAACGGATCGACGGTTATTAGGCGACCGAATTAAGAATATCCGCAAACGATTAGATAAAGTTGAAAAACAACGGGAGCAAAGTCGTCGCGCTCGAAAACGAGGCAATATTCAAACGGTTGCCTTAGTGGGGTACACCAATGCCGGTAAATCAACCATCTTCAACCGGTTGACCGATGCAAAGGTTTATGCAGCCGATCAATTATTTGCAACATTAGACCCGACTCATCGTCAGGTAGAGTTAGTGCCGGGTCAAAGAGTGATATTATCCGACACGGTTGGTTTTATTCGTCATTTGCCCCACGATCTGGTGGCTGCCTTTAAAGCCACTTTGCAAGAAAGTCGTCAGGCTGATGTTTTGTTACACATCATCGATGCATCCGACATTAGAAAAGAGGACAATATTGAACAAGTTTATCAAGTTCTCGAATCTATTGGCGCTGGTGACGTACCAGTGATTGAAGTGTATAACAAGATCGACTTGATAGAGCCGTTAAAACCTAAAATTGAAGCTGAAATTGATGGTGTTAGCATGTCCAATAAAGGGACAAACGATGTGATCAGCAAAGTATGGTGTTCCGGCAAAAGTGGCGATGGGTTGGAGTTAGTGCTTCAAACTATCAGTCAGCAACTTGAAATCGAATGGTTAGACTTGAATTTATTGATTTTACCCCAAGATTTAGATATTCGGAGTGAACTTTATAATTTACATGTTATCAATGGAGAATGGGTCACTAAAAATGGTGAGATTGATCTGCAAATCAGGATTGACGCTGCTGATTGGCGAAGATTAAACCGTCAAAGTGGTAAAAGGTTAGAACAATGTTGTACTGGAGAGATCCCCGATTTTTCCATTGTTGAAGATTAGCCTTTACTGGCTATTTTGAATAGAATGAAGATAAAATTAAATTTTAATTAAATCCCTAAACTGGAGAAACCTATGCCTTGGAACCAGCCAGGTAATAATAATGATAAAGACCCATGGGGCGATCGTAAAAAACAAGACGGCCCACCTGATTTAGATGAATTGGTCAAAAAAATAACCGGTTTTTTTGGCGGCGGCAATGGACGGGGTCGTCAAAGTTCTAATGCAGGGAGTAAAGGCTTTTTAGTCACGGGTCTGATAGTCGCAGGCTTGGTTTGGGGGGGGGCAGGTGTTTATACTATTGATGAAGCGGAGCAGGGAGTTGTGTTGCATTTTGGCCAGTATAATCGCACTGTCGGTGCTGGTCTTGGCTGGGTTCCAAGAGGCATCGAGAAAGTCATTAAAGTGAATACTGATCAAATGCGCAATGCCGCCGTCAGTGGTGTGATGTTGACCAAAGACATTAATATTATTGAGGTGGATGTGGGGATTCAATATCAGGTTTTATCTCCAGAAGATTATTTGTTCAAGCTTGGTGATGTTGAAGGGACTTTAGAGCAAGCGTCAGAAAGTGCTCTTCGTCAAGTGGTGGGTGCTTCAAATGTTGATGCGATATTGACCACTGATAAAGAAAGAATTCAAGATGAACTAAAAATAGAAATTATGCAAGTGCTAGCACAGTATAAAAGTGGTTTAAGTGTGAAAACCGTTACCCTTAAGCGAGTAAGGCCACCAAGAGAAGTGAACGAAGCTTTCGAAGAAGTTAACCGAGCCGCGCAGGATGCTAAACGAGAAATTCAAGATGCTGAGGCTTACGAAAATGAGAAGTTGCCTTTGGCTAAAGCCGATGCAGAAAAAGCCAAGCAACAAGCTGATGCTTACCGGGCAACGGTATTAGCGAAAGCGAACGGTGAAGTGGCGAGATTTAAACAACTACTGCCCCAATATATAGCCGCACCTGAAGTGACTCGTACTCGTCTTTACTTAGAAACGGTTGAAGCCGTCATGTCTCAATCCAGTAAAATCATGATCGATTCTGAAGGGGGTAATAATATGATTTATTTACCACTTGACCAAATAATGAAAAAAAACCGGGAGAATAGCAATGTCAAATAAAGGCTTATTTAGCATCATTGTTCTGTTGTTTGTTCTTATTGGAGCTTCCAAGTCAATCTATATCGTTGAAGAAACTGAAAAAGGTTTGATCTTGCGGTTCGGAAAAGTGGTCAGAGATGCAGAAAAAATACCCATTGTTTATTCTCCGGGGCTACATTTTAAGATGCCTTTTGTTGATTCCGTCGTCTTATTGGATACCCGGGTGCAATTAATGGATGGAAGTCCTGATGTATTTACCACTCAAAATAAAGAGTTCCTAGATGTTGACACCTACGTTCAATGGAAAGTTAATGATTTCGCCAAGTTTTACATTCGAACCAATGGAAATTTCCACAAAGCGGAAGGTTTTATTGAAGATTTTGTCGATAATGGATTAAGAAACCAATTTGGTAAGCGGACTCTTGAACAGGCTATTTCTGGAGAGCGTGAGGCGTTAATGGGAGGTATTAAAACCTTTGTTAATTCTAAAGTGCCGGAATACGGTTTAGAAGTGGTCGATATTCGAGTGAAGAAAGTTAATTATACATCAAGAGTATTAAAAAATGTTTACGAGCAAATTATCTCTGAGCGCCGCGCACAAGCTGTCTTGATTCGAAGTGATGGTAAGCAACAAGGTAATATTGTTAAAGCTAAAACTGATGCAAACGTTTTAAGAACCTTGGCAGAAGCCGATGAATACGCCCGAACCATACGTGGTAAGGCAGATGCCGATGCAGCAAAAATCTATGCGAATACTTACAATAAAGATCCCGAGTTTTATGCTTTTTTAAGAAGTATGGATGCTTATAAAGCATCATTTAGTAATAAAGGGGATATTATGGTGGTGAGTCCCGATAGCGATTTTTTTAAATATTTAAAAAATGCCAAAGGAAAAGTTAAGTAAAACCTTTCGTTATTGCGAGAAGGATATCTTCTCGCAATGACCCTTTTCCAAATCCAGAACCATTCGCTAAAAAACCTCAAAAAAAACGGAAATTCTTACTCGATGAGAGTACAATTCGCGGTTTCCTGCCAAATGACGAAATCCTATTAATATGGCTAATTCCAGTAATTCAAAAAACATTGTTATTTTGGGTACCCAATGGGGTGACGAAGGCAAAGGTAAAATTGTTGACTTGTTAACCGACCGCGTTAGCGCCGTTGTTCGCTTTCAAGGTGGACACAATGCGGGTCATACTCTTGTTATTGATGGTAAAAAAACCGTTCTCCATTTGATCCCATCGGGTATATTAAGAGAAGGCGTTAGATGCCTGATTGGTAATGGTGTAGTTCTTTCACCGGCAGCGTTGGCCGACGAAATAAAAATGCTGCAAAAAAATGGTGTTCCGGTGACTGAAAGGTTAAGAATTAGTCCTGCATGTACGCTGATTTTGCCTTACCATATTGCTCTCGATCAAGCTCGTGAAGCGGCTAAAAGCGACAGTAAAAAAATTGGTACCACTGGTCGAGGCATTGGCCCGGCTTACGAAGATAAAGTCGCACGACGTGGTTTAAGAGTCGAAGATCTATTTTATCCTGAGCGTTTAAAAGAAAAATTAACTGAAATTCTGGAATATCATAACTTTATTTTGGTGAACTACTTTAAACAGTCAGAAATATCGGTTGAGTCTGTTTATCAAGAATGCTTGGGTTATGCGGTATTACTTAAAAATCTAGTGGAAGATATTCCCTATACTCTGCATAAAGCGAGAGAAAATGGTGAGTCATTATTATTTGAAGGCGCTCAGGGAACATTACTCGATATTGATCATGGTACATTTCCTTTTGTGACTTCCTCGAATACTACTGCAGGTGGAACGGCAACGGGGTCTGGTTTTGGCCCTTTGTATCTTGATTATGTATTGGGTATTACCAAAGCTTATGCTACAAGAGTTGGTGGCGGACCTTTCCCGACAGAATTATTGGATGATATTGGTCAGCGTCTTGGCGAAAAAGGTCATGAATTTGGCGCGACTACTGGTCGACCTCGACGTTGTGGTTGGTTAGATGCCGTGGCACTTAGTCGAGCCATTCAGGTTAACAGTGTGACCGGTATTTGCCTGACCAAATTAGATGTTTTAGATGGACTGAAAACGGTCAAAATATGCACCTCTTATCAATGTCCTGAACAAGGTATATTAATGACCACTCCGGTGGGGGCAGAAGGTTATGCCAGAGTTGAACCGCGATATATGGAAATGCCGGGCTGGAGCGAAAATACCTTTGGTGTGCAAAACTGGGATGAGTTGCCGCAAGCTGCAAAAGACTACATCTCCAAAATTGAAGAAATTGTTGGAGTGCCGGTGGATATTGTTTCTACGGGGCCTGATCGTGTTGAGACCATTGTTCGTCGCGATCCGTTTGAGGTTTAGCGCCTTATGTCGAGGTGCTAGTCCGGCCTAGGGATTTTGCTCGGGTGTTAACGGAATCTCGAATTAAATAATGTACACTAATCATTTGTTGATCATCCTGCCAGGATTTCACGCATTTTAGTTGGGCTTTAGACGCCATATTCAAAAAACTTTCGATTGAATATTTGTGAGAATTTTCGGTGTGAATTGACTCCCCCGCAGTGAAGCTAAACGGCAGGCCATTGATTTTAACCATTTGTGTTTGTTGGCTGATGAGGTGCATTTCAATCCTTTGATATTGAGGATTAAAAATGGCCTTATGGCTGAATTGGTTTAAATCGAAATCCGCATTTAATTGTTGATTGATACGGGTTAGCAGATTTTTGTTAAATGCTGCCGTTATGCCTTGACTATCATTATAGGCAGACTCCAAAATTGACGTTTTTTTTATTAGATCGACGCCAATAATTAGCGCGCCTTCATTTCCAATCAAGCGATGCATATTAGATAAAAAACAAACCGCTTCTTCCGGCTCAAAATTTCCGATGGTCGAACCTGGAAAAAAGACTACGCGATTATTATTTTTCTGTTGATCAAGCCATTTTACTGGTTGGGTGAAGTCGCCTTGGATAGGATCAATGTCGATCTGTGGGAACTCTCTTTGAATGACTTGTGCACTGTAGAATAAAAAATCCTTAGAAATATCCAAAGGTACATAAGTCTTCGGCGACTCTAGCGTTTTTAGTAAAGTGCGGATCTTGATACCAGCACCTGCCCCTGGCTCAATAATGGTGGCATTTTTACCAATCAATCCTGCTAATTCTTTTTTGATCTGTTCTAATAAAAGCAACTCAGTTCGGGTGATGTAATATTCTTTTAATTGACAAATTTTTTCAAACAGATGAGATCCGTACTCATCATAAAAATATTTACAGGGCAAGGTTTTTGGGATTTGGCTAAGCCCCATAATCACTTCATCTAAAAAACACTGATTTTCCATGCTTAAGTTTTTATGGGTGTTGCAACGATCGGAAGATAAAGATTTATTTTTTTGACGGGGCTTAGTTATCATTTCTTGGTTTAAAATAACGCGATCATCCATTATAAACTCTCTGCTAATCGAATTCCGGTAAACTGCCAGCAGGCATCAGGATAAAAGAAATTGCGATAGGAAGGGCGTATATGGTTTCGGGGGGTGGCAATAGAACCACCTCGTAATACGTACTGATTGACCATAAATTTGCCATTGTATTCACCGATGGCACCTTCGGCCACTTTAAATCCCGGATACGCATTGTAGCTACTCGAAGTCCACTGCCATAATTCGCCAAACATTTGTTCTAGTTCAACTCCGCAGGCTGAACTTGGCTGCATTATTAGTTGATTAAAAAAGGTGCCTGTTAAAGGAGCACCTCTGGATGCTACTTCCCATTCCTGTTCAGTCGGAAGCCGTTTATTTTGGCTGTTGGCAAAAGCGCTAGCTTCAAAATAATTGAGGTGCATAACCGGCGAATCTAACGCTAAAGGTTGAAGGCCCGACAAGGTGTATTGATGCCAATTGCCTTGTTTTTTTACCCAGTAAAAGGGTGCTTGAATATTGTGTTGGGTCATTTTAGACCAAGCTTCAGACAACCAGAAGGAGGCTTGTTGATAACCGCCATTTTGTACAAATTGTAAATACTCCCCGCAAGTAATCAAACGTGAAGCCAGTTGAAACGGCTGCAAATAAACTTGATGGGAGGGGCCTTCATTGTCAAAATAAAAAGGCTCGTTTTGGTGCCCTATGGTGTATAGACCAGCGGTATATTGTTTCCACTCCAGAGGGGTTTTTAGGTATTTTATTGGTTTACAGATCTGATAAATTGGATATTCAGGATTAATAAATAGGCCATGTTTTAAGTCAGTTAACATCAATTCTTGATGCTGTTGTTCGTGATTGATGACCAATTGCATTAAATGGAAGAATTGGGTTGTTTGTTTAGAATGGCCATTGACGGCCATATTATCTAGCAAATGCAATATTTCAGTGTCAATATGATTGCGATATCGCAAAATCTGTTTGTATCCAGGGCGGCTTAATAATCCCCTTTGAGCACGAGGAAATTGCCGACCGATGGCATTGTAATAGGAGTTAAATAGATACTCAAAATGAGTATCAAAAGCGACATAATTTTTTATGTAGGGCTTAAGAATAAAAGCTTCAAAAGCCCAACTAGTATGGGCGAGATGCCATTTAACAGGAGATGCTTCTGGCATTGATTGGATTTGAATATCGGCTTCAGATAATGGCGCGGCGATTGCGAGACTCGCTTGCCTTATTTTAATAAATTGTGCAGACAACAGTTGAAATTCTGCTCCGCTATCGGAATGCAGCATTGATCACCTTGAATGATGAAGTCTTGATTGTATGCTTTTAACGAGTTTTTTGTCTTGTACGGTTTCGCCGTAGTTCGAAAGGATCAAAAGAAATTCTTCCACCGGGATCTCACTTACTGAGTAGTTTAGCCGTTTGGTAAAAGTCATTGTATTGCTTTCCTTTATCATTTTGAAGTTTCCTTCTTTTTTGGGGTGTACTAAGCCCAGATTATCACGATTTAATGGTCCTTGACAATTAGCTATGACGCAAATTAATGGCTAATTAAAGAGACTGATTCGATTTCTTATTATCTTAATCTCAACTTGGGATAATAGTGGTCAGTAATCCTCGGAATAGTTGATTATTCTAGGGTAATGGGTTAAAAACTATACCATTATGACCACATCTTTAAACTCAATCACAATCAGGCAGATCTTAGAGATAATTTGGACTAGTTGTTGATCAATTTGGCAACTTGCTCGTTTAGTTACCAGAACTTTTTGAATTTGAAGGGCCGATCTGCTACCTTTAGGGGGAATTTTTTATCGGCAAAGGTTGATTTCTCAAAATGCCTCTGGAACTAAGCAAAAACGATATCAAGCTAATCAATTGGGTGCAAAAGAGTTTTCCGCTCTGCAAGGATCCGTTTGGTCAAATTGCAGAAGAGCTTGATTTGGAAAGGGATTGGGTGATTACCCGGCTTAATGAGTTAAAGGAAAAGGATTTCATTAGTCGTTTTGGTGCAGTGGTAAACCGAAAAAAAAATCGCTACAGTACCCTTGCAGCTCTCAAAATACCTAGCGAAAGGGTGAATGACGTTGCTCATTTGGTCAGCTCTTATGATGAAGTCACTCACAATTATTTGCGCGAACATGAGTATAATTTGTGGTTTGTTATTCAAGCAAAAACGGAATCAAGGTTAATCATTCTATTGGCCGATTTGCGTCAGCATATGGATTTTCCCATGTTAAATCTTCCAATTCTGGAATCTTATCATAGCGACTTGGTAATTACCCTGTAATGGATATTAACCAGCAACGAAATGTCATGAAGCATTTATCCCGGGGATTACCCATTTGTGACGAGCCCTATAAAGAACTGGCCGAAGCTTCCGGTATTTCTGAAGAATCGCTTTTGGAGTTTATTCAGGAGTTAGTGGATTCTAACGTTGTTAGCCGATTTGGTATGGTGGTTAATCATGAGTCGGCTGGATTTGATGCTAACGCCATTGTTGTTTGGGATGTGCCAGATGATGAAGTTGACCAGCTCGGCGCGCTTTTGGGGCTTCAAGAGAAAATTAGTCTTTGTTACAAACGACCTCGGCAAATGCCAGATTGGCCTTATAATCTTTTCACCATGATCCATGGTAAAAGTGAACACGAAGTGATATCTGAATTAAATAGAATAGTGAGCGAAAATAATATTGAAAATTATGCCAGTGATGTTTTGATCAGTACCAAGACATTTAAGCATACAGGTTCTCGTTATGATTGGTGAATAATGAAGGAGACCTTATACGGGTATAGGTCAAAACGAGATTGGTGAAATTTTTTACTTTCGTCTTGCTCTTTTGGATGTTTGAGAGAGGTTCTTTGAGCGATGTCTTTTTTGTTTTACCTCGGCAGGGATCAATTGATTAGATCCATCGCCAATTAATTCGGCGCGACCCATTTCTATTAGTGCTTTTCTTAGCATTGGCCAATTTTTTTCATCGTGATATCTCAAAAAACCTTTATGCAATCGTCGTCGATCCAGATTTTTTTCGGTATATACACCTTCGCTCTTGTAAGTAACTTTGTGCAATGGGTTTTTCTCCGAGTGATACATTGCGGTGGCTAAAGACATCGGCGATGGGTAAAAATTTTGTACTTGGTCTAGACGAAATTTTTTTTGTTTAAGCCAGAGCGCCAAATTCAGCATGTCAGTATCATCACAGCCTGGATGGGCGGCAATAAAATAGGGGATCAAATATTGCTTTTTCCCAGCCTCTTTTGAAAATCGTTCAAACATTTCTTTGAATTCATCATAGCGGTCCATTTCTGGTTTCATCATTTTGTCGAGGGTATTTTTCTCGCTATGTTCTGGGGCAATTTTTAAGTAGCCACCTACATGATGGGTCACCAGCTCTTTTACATATTCGGGATCAACCACTGCTAGGTCATAACGAAGGCCTGATGCAATTGCGACACGTTTAACCCCTTTTACTGCGCGTGCTTTACGATATAGCTGGGTCGTTTGGCTGTGATCGGTGATCAGGTTCTTGCAGATGACCGGATAAATACAGGAAAGTTTGCGACAATTTTTTTGTATTTCATCATCCTTACAATTTAGGTGATACATGTTTGACGTTGGTCCACCTAGATCGGAAACGGTTCCAGTAAATCCCGGTACTTTATCACGCATATCCTCGATTTCTTTGATAATCGATTGTTGAGATCGACTCTGAATGACTCGACCTTCATGCTCAGTAATTGAACAAAAAGTGCAACCACCAAAACATCCGCGCATAATATTGACTGAGAAACGGATCATTTCGTAAGCGGGAATATTAGCATCCGTTGGAGTATTACCGTAAGCCGGATGTGGGACTCGTTCATATTCCAAATCAAAAACACCGTCGATTTCGTTCGTTTCCAACGGGATCGGCGGGGTGTTCACCCAGACTTCTTTGCCGCCATGTTTTTGGACTAGCACACGGGCATTGTGGGGATTAGATTCCAAGTGCAAAATTCGGGAGGCATGGGCATATAATGCAGGGTCACCTTTTATTTTCTCGAAAGAAGGTAATCGAATAACGGTTGTGCTGTTATTTAATCCGGCCTTACCCATTAATGGCATAGGTACGATTTTTATTGGAATACTTTCAGATGGTTTATTGGGCTGTTTTGTTTGGCAGCTTTTAGATACAGAGTCCTTGCTTTCATAGGGATCGGTATATTCGTAGGGATTGCTGCTTCCCATTTCTTGCATTAATGTTTTGTCAGAGGGCCAGTCAATTCGAGTCGAATCCACTTCGGTCCAGCCTTGTGGAATTTCGCTGCGAAGAATGGCAGTACCTGGAATATCCGTTAACTCTTTCACTGGCCGACCAAGGGATATTTGATGAGCGATTTCTGCCATGGCTCTTTCTGCGTTGCCGTAAAGCAGCATATCAGCCGCCGAATCCACTAAAACTGAACGCCTGACTTCATCACTCCAATAGTCGTATTGGGCAATTCGTCGTAAACTGGCTTCTATTCCACCAATAATGGTAGGAATTTTCGGATAGGCTTCTCGACATTTTTGAGTGTATACAATGACTGCACGGTCTGGTCTTTTACCGGCGACGCCTTGTGGAGTATAGGCGTCGTCATTACGGATTTTTTTATCGGCCGTATATCGATTGATCATTGAATCCATATTGCCAGCAGTAATACCAAAAAATAGATTAGGCTCACCTAGTACCTTAAATGCTTCGGGGTTATTCCAATCGGGTTGAGCAATAATGCCAACTCGAAATCCCTGAGATTCAAGAAAGCGGCCAATGACGGCCATTCCAAAGCTGGGGTGATCGACATAAGCATCACCGGAAATGATAATAATGTCGCAACTATCCCAGCCCAGTTGATCCATTTCCGCCCGGCACATCGGCAGGAATTTCGCTCTTCCATAACATTCCGCCCAATATTTTGGATAAGCGAATAGATTATTGGAATATTGGGACATGGCAAATTGATACAGAGACTTGAGGGCGCGTATTCTCTCAGGAAAAGAGGAGAATGACACCTATTTTGATTAAAAATCGTTCATATCCAGCGCAATCGATTGCCCGTTTGTCGATATTAGAGAAAACAACAGCCTGTTTATCATCAATATGTTATTATGCTGGCCGTTTTAGCAGGGTAACGAGGTTATATTCCTCGGCTGTACCCGCAACTGTACGGAAAGTTCGTTCTTTCTAAGCCAGAAAACCTGCCATACGATTGTTATAAGATATTTGTTCCGGGCGGGTTACTCGGCGGCTGAGTGAATAAGGCCTGTTTCATCAAACTAGCGCTTTCACCACCCTCCTTTTGATCCATTTAAGAGCTCCGATATTGGATCAATTTTGTCATTTTTGAAATCTACACAACAACCGTCAACCACTTTGGATAAGTCTGAAGGGATTAACCATGTCCATTCTATTTTCGAAGCCAGACAATTATGTTGGCGTGTGGGTGAAATAGAAATCCTCAGGGATCTTAATTTCACCATTCAGCCTAATCAATTTATTGGCGTTATTGGCCCAAATGGCGCAGGTAAGTCCTCACTATTGAGATGCCTGTTTGGAAAAAATAAAATTTCCAGCGGTGCTCTCACCTTTAATCAAAAAGAAGTTTCCAGTTATTCCAGAAAATCTCTGGCACAGGAAATTGCGGTGGTATTGCAGGAGCCACCGACTCATTTTGATATGAGTGTTTTTGAGCTGGTGAGCATGGGGCTGATCCCACGACAATCATTGCTGAGTTTTTCGACTCAAACCGATCGTGATTCAGTAGAACAAGCGATCGTCAATGTTGGTTTGTGGTCAAAAACTCAACGGCCGTTTAATACTTTGTCCGGTGGTGAAAAACAACGGGTCATGTTGGCCCGAGCGATCGTGCAAAAGACTCAGGTGCTTATTTTGGATGAGCCGACTAATCACCTCGATATACAGCACCAAATTGAAGTACTTCATTTAGTCAAAGCAATGAATATTACGGTGTTGCTAAGTATCCATGATCTCAACATGGCGGCAGCGTTTTGCGACCAGATTATCCTGATGGACAAAGGCAAGATTGTTCAGCAGGGCGGTTGTGAAACCGTTTTGACTACAACCAATCTTAAGCGAGTTTTTAAAGTAAATGCCAATATCGACCGTCATCCTTTTCATTCCGGGCAACGCATTTCCTATGATTTTAGCCATCCAGTTGAATCAGAAATTATTGAACTTGAAGAGCTAAAACGGCAAAGGGTCTCTAATTCTGGTATTGAGCATGATTAGTCGCTTCTCATTGATCGCCATCTTATCGATCATTTTATTATTATTCAGCCTGATTTTTGCGACAGGCGTAGGCAGTGTGGCGCTATCGCCCGGGCAAGTATTTGATTCTTTGCTGGTTTGTTCAACGAGTCGTGACAGTTGTTCAGTTGATCCGGTTTACCAGCGGATCGTTTGGGAAATTCGTTTACCTCGAATATTAATGGCATTGTTAACCGGCGCAGGTCTTTCAATTACCGGTGCCATTTTGCAATCAGTTACTCGTAACCCGCTAGCCGATCCTTATTTATTTGGAATTTCCTCTGGCGCGGCATTAGGTGCAGTCTTGGTCATTGCAGCAGTGTCTGGTGCGGGAGTATCGATTACTTTCGGCGCATTGGCCGGTGGAATATTTTCAGTTATTTTAATGCTAACACTTGCCGGTAGCGCAGCCGTTCAAGTGGAGCGATTATTATTGTCTGGTGTTGCAGTGTCGTTTATGCTCAGCTCTTTTACCGGTTTAATTATTTATTATTCTGAACCAGATACAGCAAGCCGTTTGTTATTTTGGATGATGGGCAGTTTTTCAAACAGTCAATGGCAAGAATTACTATTGCCTCTTTTAACCACCAGTATCGGATTATTTTTGTTTATGGTTTATCGCAAATGGATTACCGCCATTCAAGCGGGTGATGAAGGAGCGTTTACGCTTGGAGTGCCGGTGAGTCAATTAAGACTCAGTATGTTAATTATTGGATCAATCATTACTGCAGTGCTGGTTGCGCAGGTAGGTGGTATTGGATTTGTGGGTTTAATGATCCCGCATATTTGCCGTTATTTGGTTGGTTCTCAGCTGCATCATGTTCTTTTTATGTGTGTGATGATCGGTGGTAGCTTTATGATTTGGGTCGACGTGTTAGCTCGTTCGATTTTGAATGAACATATTTTGCCAGTCGGTATTGTCACGTCGGCAATCGGTAGTTTGTTCTTTTTTATTGTGCTTAAGGCCAATCGAACTCGATAGCGGCTTATTATCGACAATAATAGCTTTAGGAAAGTTAATATATTCATGTTTACCATTAAAAAATTAGATCGTTCTTACCAAGAGCCGATCATCAATAAAATCAATCAAAAAACCAAACCAAAAGGTGCATTAGGCATGTTAGAAGAGTTGGCTCTTCAATTGGTATTGGTGTTGGGAAAAATACCGCAAATTGAACTTCAAGATCGAATAAGCTTGGCTGATCCTATTCAAATCAAAAAACCAGTCATGCTGATTTTTGCCGGTGATCATGGTATTGCAGAAGAAAATATTAGCATCGCTCCGTCAGCAGTGACTCAACAAATGGTGGTTAATTTCTTAGAAGGAGGGGCGGCGATAAATTGTTTTTGTCATTGTAATGATATTGAAATGGAGGTAATTGATGCCGGTATTTTATTACCTGTCGATAACAAAAATTTGACACAACACTCGCTTGGAAATGGCACCAAAAAATTTGTGAATGATACTGCGATGTCTAGCCAGCACGTTGAGCAAGGGTTGCAGTTAGGCAAAAAGGTGGTGCAAAAACATCTTCAAAAAGGGTGCAATGTTTTTGGTTTTGGAGAAATGGGGATCGGCAATACGTCGGCCGCAGCCGCTATTTTTAGTGCGCTTACTCATGTACCTGTCGCAGAATGTGTTGGTAGGGGGACGGGGGTCGATGATAAAACGCTTGCGAAAAAGACTCAGCTATTACACCAAGCAATTGAGTTCCACCAACATAGATTGGGCGATAAATATTCTGAGCCGATGGAAGTTATGGCAAGTTTCGGTGGATTTGAAATCGTGCAAATGGTGGGAGCGATGTTAGCGACAGCGGAGAGCCATAAAATTATTTTAGTCGATGGATTTATCGCCACAGCGGCAGCAATGTTAGCGACTAAACTCTATCCCGATAGTCGAGATTATATGATTTTTTGCCATCAATCAGAAGAACAAGGTCATCAATTAATGTTAAAACATTTGCAAGCTGAACCTTTACTTAATTTGGGACTCAGATTAGGAGAAGGGACTGGCGCCGCATTGGCGGTGCCACTCATTCGTGCATCAGCCCGTTTTTATAATGATATGGCCAGTTTTGATAGTGCGGGTGTGACCACTGTTTAGTGGTATTAGAAATGCGTATAGATATTCTAAAAAAAGAATCTAATCTATTTTTGATTGCGCTCGGATTTTTTACCCGTATCCCTATCGTAAAGGAGTTAGACTTTAGTCAGCAAAACCTTAATCAGGCCAGTCGATATTTTTCATTGGTGGGATGGTTGATTGGTTTTTTGTGTGCTTCGAGTTTTTATTTAATGAGCTTGTTGTTGCCGGTAGCCATTTCGATTTTAGTTTCAATGATTGTTGGCTTCTTGTTAACCGGAGGATTTCATGAAGATGGATTGGCCGATAGCTGCGATGGCTTAGGTGGAGGTTGGACTGCTAAAGACAAACTTAGAATAATGAAAGATTCTAGGATCGGTAGCTACGGAGCCTTGGCGTTGTGGAGCGTATTAAGTCTAAAATATTTTTTATTATTGGAAATAATCAGTGCCAATTCTGTTTTGGGTCTGCTAAATGTTTATGTTATTTTTTTAATTGGCCATCCTATCAGCCGTAGTTTATCAACCGCTTTGATTTACGCATTACCTTATGTATCGGACACTGAAACTGCAAAAGTAAAACCCCTAGCTCAATCAAACCGAACAATCGATTTAGTCATAAACCTGATCATCGGTAGTAGTGCCTTATTCCTTTTGAGTGGTATTGCCTGGAAAATTCTACTGTCACAGTTGATGTTGTTTTTTATATTGAAATGGTATTTTGACCGACAAGTGAAAGGGGTTACTGGTGATTTGTTGGGGGCGGCTCAACAGCTATCGGAAATTTTGATTTATGCGGTTATTTTATCTTCTCTGTTTGTTAACCTTGGAGGAGTCGTGTGATTCATTTGGTGATCGGAGGTGCCCGCTCGGGTAAAAGTCAGTTTGCAGAGTCGTTGGCTAAGTCGATTAAAGTGGAGCAGCAAGCTTCCAATGTAATCTATATTGCGACCGCTACAGCGGATGATGGCGAAATGGCATCCCGGATCAGCCATCATCAAAAAAACAGACCGAACTCTTGGAGGCTCATTGAAGAGTCCCTTTATTTAGCTTCGTGGATAGAAGAACTGAATCAACCCCAAAAGATCATTCTGATTGATTGTATGACATTATGGATCAGCAATTGGTTATGTGATGCTAATCGAAAAATGACAGAGTGGCAAAAACAAAGCCAAAATTTCTTGCTCGCTTTAAATCATTCTCAAGCGAATATCATCATTGTTAGCAATGAAGTAGGAAGTGGCATTGTCCCGATGGGCAGTTTATCACGAGAATTTGTTGATCAAGCAGGATGGTTAAATCAAAAGTTAACTGAAAGCGCCCATGATGTCACTTTGGTAATAAGTGGTATTCCCATGGCAATGAAAACGGGTGGACAATATGAAAAAAATATTAGAGTAATAGCATGAATACTGAGCTCTATTTACTACGTCATGGCGAACCTGAAATACGAAATACCTTGCTGGGAGTGACTGATTCTGAATTGACGTCACTTGGTTGGCGGCAACTTTGTACCGCGGCTGAATCTTTAAAGGCAATGACTAAATTGATTACCAGTCCATTGGTAAGATGTTCAAAATTTGCCGAATATTGGGCGAGCAAAATGGGTCTACCCATAGAAATCAATCATGCTTTTCAGGAATATGATTTTGGTCAATGGGATGGTCAGTCTTTGGAAGATATTCAAATAAAACATTCAGTCGATTTATCGCTATTTTTGAATGACCCAGCAAGTTTCCCCCCAAAGGATGGAGAAACGCTGACTGATTTTCAAAAACGGGTTCGTACAGCCTTGGATCATTTATTGAATGAAAATGCTGGTAATCGATTGCTGTTAATAACTCATGCCGGAGTGATCCGTTGTTTGATATCTTGGTGCTTGAAAATCGATCCCTTATCTCCAATCCCTTTTCAAAATATTGCGATTGATTATGGTTCAATCACTCACATCAGTATTTATCATGGAGAAGCATTATTTCCGCAGTTAAAGTCGATGAATATCACTAGGAATGATGAATAGTGAATGCTCCATTTAATCAAATTAAAGGAAGCTTGATGGTGCAAGGGACCACCTCCGATGCCGGTAAAAGTATTTTAGTTGCTGGTTTGTGTCGACTTTTTAAGAGAAATGGCGTTTTGGTTGCTCCATTTAAACCGCAAAATATGGCATTAAATAGTGCTGTAACAGCCAGTGGAGGAGAGATCGGACGAGCGCAGGCATTACAGGCCACGGCTTGCGGATTGGCGCCTCATATTGATTTTAATCCGGTTTTGCTTAAACCCTCCAGCGATCAACAATCGCAGGTGATTATACATGGTAAAGCAGTCTCTCAATTAGAGGCTAGGTCCTTTGGCAATATAAAAGCATTGGCTTTTAATAAAGTATTAGAATCATACCGTCGATTACAGCAACAATTTGATGTGATTTTGATTGAAGGGGCTGGTAGTCCTGCGGAAGTGAATTTACGGAAAAATGATATTGCTAATATGGGGTTTGCCGAAGTAGTAAACTGCCCGGTTATTTTAATCAGTGATATTGATCGTGGCGGAGTATTTGCCCATTTAACCGGCACATTGAATCTTTTATCGGCTAGTGAGCAAGCTTTAGTAAAAGGTTTTGTGATTAATAAATTTCGAGGCGAACTTTCGTTACTTCAAAATGGGCTAGATTGGTTAGAAGATTATAGTCAAAAAAAAGTTCTAGGTGTTTTGCCTTATTTGCAGGATTTAAAACTGGATGCAGAGGATACGATAAAACTAGACTCACAAGCCCAAACGGGTGAAATTAGTATCAAAGTTATTGTATTGCCAAGAATAAGCAATCATACCGATTTTGAACCATTAGCCGCTAATGATCATGTTTGTTTGTCTTATGTGCGAGAACCAGCGGAAATAATCGGTACCGATTTAGTGATTATTCCTGGTAGTAAAAACGTGCGTGAGGATCTTGTTTTTTTAGCACAGAATGGTTGGGATAGAGCTGTCAAACGTCATCTAAGATATGGCGGTAAATTACTTGGAATTTGTGGTGGTTATCAAATGTTGGGAGATAAAATATCTGACCCAAATGGAGTAGAAGGGAAAGCTGGTGAAAGTAATGGTCTAGGATTATTTCCCATTGAAACGGAATTAAAAACTCAAAAAATATTAACGCAGGTTTCTGGATATTTTGAATTAGGTGAGCATAAAGGTTATATCAGTGGTTATGAAATTCATTGCGGTGTAACTCAAAGCAATACAAACTGTAAATCTTTTTGTAAAATCACTGATCAAAATGGTCACTGTTATTCCGATGGTTTAATTTCAAATGATGGACTCATTCTTGGAACTTATCTACATGGACTATTTGAAAGTAAGGAGGTTATCCAAGCGATTTTAGTTTGGGTGAGCGGTAAAAATCATTCGGCAGTGGATTGGAAACAAGTGAGAGAAAAAGAATTAGAACGGCTTGCAGATATGTTAGAAGAGAGTTTGGATATATCGATGATAATCAAAGCCATTGGATATTCGACGAGAGGCCAGTAGAGGTCTATTTTTTTTAGTTTTATAAAATGACAATGAGGTGAAAAAATGAAGCAACAAGAGCAACATAAAAAAAAGTCGCAAAAACTAAAGGAAAAAGTAGATGCAAGTATTGCCAAAGCCACCGAAGAACGTGGTGTGATTTTGCTGATTACCGGTAATGGCAAAGGAAAGTCCACCGCAGGTTTTGGTGTGGTAACCCGCTGTGTGGGTCATGGATACAAAGCGGCCGTCGCACAATTTATCAAAGGCACTTGGGAATGTGGTGAACGCAACTTATTGGAACAAAATGGTGTTCCTTTTTCGGTCATGGCAACCGGGTTTACTTGGAATACGCAGGATAGAGAAGCTGATATTGTTGCGGCGGCTAAGGTTTGGAAACAGGCAAAGGAATATCTGGCGGATCCAGCATATCACGTTGTGCTATTAGATGAATTAACCTATATGCTGGGTTATAAATATTTGGATCAAGATGAAGTGTTGGAGGTTATCGCTAATCGACCTCCTGAACAATCTGTGATTATTACCGGGCGTGGTGCGGTTGCTGCTTTGAGAAGCGTAGCGGATACCGTGAGTGAAATTAAAGATATAAAACATGCTTATACTTCAGGAGTGAAAGCGAGGAAAGGGATCGACTGGTGATGAACTTAAAAATATTGATAGCGTTGCAGCAATCTGCACTATCCAGAGTATTGCCTTGTTATGCAAAAAATATTCTTATTGCCGTTCGGGAAACGGCTAAATTCATTTTTTTAGTTGCAATTTATCTAGGCGCTAGTTCGGCTGCTTATACAAAGAATGCGCAGCGTATTATAGCGCTATCGCCCCACGCAGTTGAAATGTTGTATGCCATTGGTGCTGGTGACAAAATAGTCGGCACGGTAGAGTATGCGGACTATCCCAAGGAAGCATTAAATATTCTTAGAATTGGAAATTATACAGGTATTCAAATTGAACAGGTCCTCAAATTAAAGCCGGACTTAATCGTCGCATGGAAAGGCGGTAACAAGGGGAGTGATTTGAATAAGATTGAATCCTTGGGATTTAATATTGTTTATAGCCAGCCTAAAAAAATTTCAGAAATCAGTCTCGATTTACGAAAACTGGGTCAGTTAACGGGTCAGCAAAAACAAGCTGAAGCGGTGATTACACAATTTGATAAACGCTACAAAAAAATTCGTGACCAATACAGAAAGCTTGCTAAAATCGATGTATTTTATCAACTCTGGCATGATCCTCTCCAAAGTATCGGTCCAGAGAGTTGGATTGAATCATTGATTAAAGATTGTGGTGGAAAAAATATTTTTCAGGCTGCTAATGTGCCTTATCCTATGGTATCGATTGAATCAGTGCTTGTAAAAAATCCAAAAGTGATTATTATACCGCACCATTCAGGGAGCGATATTGCCAAGAACGAATTAGAAAAGAAAGAAATTTGGTCAAAATGGCCAGAAATTTCAGCGGTAAAAAATAATTTTATTTTTGCATTGAATGGTGATCTTTTACATAGAACTACACCGAGATCGTTAGATGGTCTTGAAAAACTCTGTGAAAGGATTGATCAGGGAAGGTGATTTTGGTACGGACGCTCCTACCGGAGAAAAGATTCAGGAAGTATGCTGATAAGGATATCAAAGCAATCGAGTGATCCGAGTTTGAATCGGATATTCGGGAAGTTGGTGAAATTCCAGCACTGCCCCCGCAACGGTGAAGCTGAAGGTTGAGGCTAGATTTATCTAGCTCAATCAACTAATCAGATAAGTCCGGAGACCGGCTTGATTGACAATTAGGTGAGCAACGAATCTGCATTTTGCGGAGATTGTTCAAAATTATAGAACCGACGCGGCGGGCGTCAAATATTAATCTGGAATTCTCCGGATTAGAGGTATTAACATGTACAACCGAACGATTTTTAAAACTTTCGCGACTCTCTTCGCGATTACATCTTCTCCACTAACGATTGCTGATGAATCTGTCAAGGATGACAAAACCATCGTGATTACGGCTAACCGGACTGCGCAAGATATAAACGACACTTTGGCGGCGGTGGAAGTGATCACTCGGCAAGATATCGAAAGAATTCAGCCAACATCCATTACTGATTTATTAGAAAATATTGCCGGGCTTGATATCGTGCATAACGGCGGAGCAGGTCAGTCGTCTTCGCTTTTTACTCGTGGGACTAATTCTGATCATACACTGATATTGATTGATGGCGTTCGTGTGGGCTCTGCTACAAGTGGAACAAAGTCGTTTTCAACTATTCCTGTAGCACAGATCGAGCGTATAGAAGTGGTCAAAGGACCAAGAGCGGCGCTTTGGGGGAGTGATGCAATTGGGGGAGTCATTCAAATTTTTACTCGTCGTTTAGCCGCAGACGAAATGTCTGTTGAATTAACGGGAGGCTCCAAACAGTCGTTGGGCGGCAATTTTGTACTTGGTTTTGGTAGTGATTCGCTAAATAACACCTTAACCATCAGCCATGAAAATAGTCATGGATTTGATGTACTTAATGATTCTGAGTCTGATAAGGATGGTTACCGTAAATTATCATTGGCTATTAGAGGTGAATATCAATTATCGGATCAATTAGTGCTAGATTGGGTAGCACAGGTCGATCAAGGTAATAATGAATTTGATAGTAGTTATGGTGGAAATGAAAGCGATTTTGATAATAATTTTTTGAATATTCGTTATACTTATCATGAGGATGACTGGTTAACCCAATTCAGACTAAGCCGTAGTCGAGATGAGTCTTTAACTTACGGACGACATTTTGATTACTTACAAAATGAATTTATATATATTCCAAAAGAAAATGGGGGTGTTTTTGCAACGACTAGAGAACAAATCAATTTGTTGGGGCAATACAGCTTTAGTGATGCAATAAGCATTACTGGCGGTATAGAAAGATATGATGATAATGTTGAAGACAGTACTCGTTTTGTCATAGACGACTTCGATTCATCTTTTGAATTTGGCGACCCAGATACGTCATTCAAAAAACAGAAGCAGACAACGAAATCCGCTTTTATATCTTCGTCATTTAATTCCCAATCTTTCCTTGGGGATGTTGCTATTCGTTATGATGATGTTGATTTTTTTGAAAGTAACGAAACTTTTAATCTAAGTGTTGGTTACAGGATTTCGGATAATTTCATCATTTCTGCTAACAGAGCTAAGGGATTTAAGGCTCCGACATTTAATGATTTATACTATCCTGACACCCCGTTTTTTCACGGTAACCCTGATTTAGCCGCAGAAATTTCTTATAATAATGAGTTACTTTTAAAAGGTCATTGGGGAAAACAAGCGATAAGTATCGCAAGTTATCAAAATAATGTTAGTAACTTAATTTCATATGATTTCTCTCAGTTGCAGTCGATTAATGTCGATAAAGCACAGATCAAAGGATACGAGATTGTCTATCAGTTTAGACAAGGCAAATTATCTCATAAATTGAATGCAAGCTATGTTGATGCACTTGATAAGGGAACCAATACACAGCTGGTTAGACGTGCTAAAGAACACTATGGATATGAATTGGTTGCTGCTCTAGGTGATTTTTCCTTCTTTAGTCAATTTAATTACATAGGCCGTCGAAAAGATTCAGGTTTTTCGGACGTATATTTAAAAAGCCATATTACTGTTAGTTTAGGAGCCAGCTATCAAGCGACCGAGCAATTAAGCTTTAAGTTAAAAGTGAGTGATTATACCGATGCAGCGGAACCGACGGTTGCAAATTATAATGCCCCCGGTCAAGAAATTTTCTTGACCGTTCAGTATAGAAACTTCTAAAGACTATTTGCATGGTCTAAGCTGGATGTTAGCTGCTTTAGGCCATGGATTTAGATTATCATTTTTACGACCTAGGATTTATCTAAGGCGGCAAAAAAATGAGAAAGATATTTTCAGCTGATGAGGCGGCCAATAAATTTTTTCTATCGATATGCCAAAATAAACTAATCAACAAGCAACAAAACTTTAACGGAGTCATTAACTTTTTCTTTGGAAATGAAACTAATTGAATCTATGTGGCTAGCTACATATTCAAGTACTTTATCGTCATTTCCAACAACTTGTAGCTTTACACCTTTGCCAGACATTACTTTTTTAGTCCAATAGAGCTTTAATTTTACGGGGTCTTTCCGTGTCACTTTTTTATAAAATAACTCTTTTAAATTGGACTCTTTTTGGTCAACTGCGACAATGGTCACGCCTGTGTCTGTTTGACTGCTTTTACCTAAAAATATTTTCCTGACGGTTTTGATATTGATTTGTGAATCCTTGCTAGCAGGGTTAACAATTACCGCAATGCCTTCTGCGTAACACATGGAAAAACATGGAAGTAAGAATGCTGATGCTAGTAACACCCGTAAAGAGATCAACACTAGTGTTTTAGATGGTGTATAGAAAAACTGAGTTAACATTATTAATATTAGATTAATTTTCATCATTTCCTCCTTAAAAAACAAATTCAACAGCAATAGAAATCACTTTAATGTTATCCACATTCCCCTCAATGAATCCAAAAATATTTGAATCATGTTCATCTCCTCCTCCTTCCTCCTCTTCCTCGTGAGGGGCGGTAGCATCTACTAGGCTAAAGCCAAGCTTTATAACCGCCGAATCATTTATTTTTCGACGGAAGCCAAGCGAAATCGAATCTTGCGTTCTTCCGGTCTGTTGTTCGAAACTCGCAGCAGTTACATGGATCAACCAATTGCTATTAATATTATGACCCAAAGTCAGATAACGGGTTTCTGTTTCAATATCATCGAAACCATCAAACTCAGTTTTTGTCCATTCTGTTAAACCAATCCATGAGCCTAATTCAATTGAAGCGGATAAATTTAAAGTGCCTATATCTGGTTTTGCTCCATCAAACTCAGCTAGTTCAAAACCTTCCTCCTCCTCTTCTCCGCCATGTCCACCTGCACCAGGATCAAAGACACCACTATTGTATCCAACTTTAAACTCATACCATTCATCTGAAAGGCTTGCCACCATTCCAAACATTTCATCAACGGTTCCTACCTCCATACCACCAGCACCAAAATATCCCTGTAAGCTGATTTCTGTATCTTCATCGCCAATGCCTTTGGAATATAATACGCTGACTCCTTCAATTGATTCATATAATGCATTTGATCCGGCAGGTGATCTCAGTAAATAAACTTCTTGAGGAACTCTTTCCCAAGGGTATAAAACACCTACGTCATAGACTTCAGAAAAAAGTAAATTTGGATACTTCATTTTTCCGAATAGAATAGAGGTGTTTTGAGTTGCTATATAACGCACAAATAGCCAGTCCATATGGGCGTTAAATTCAGCTTCTG
>Ga0256845_1001005_pt1 | contig 24025 bp, 18 predicted proteins | sample RiftiametaG_FD_189101 | JGI IMG/M metagenome (GOLD analysis project Ga0256845, IMG submission 189101) | Tube worm associated microbial communities from hydrothermal vent at the East Pacific Rise, Pacific Ocean - Riftia | ecosystem: Host-associated > Annelida > Integument > Unclassified ... | reverse complement strand
TTAATTCGTTTTATTTACTGAGATTGACCTATATCCTTCAAATAAAGGCCTTTTATAAATTGAGAGGTGCATGGGAACCTCGACAACTATCTTCCATTTATGAAACCCATTATTCTACCAATCAATTCCTAATACCATTTTGAATCCGTCCAATACAAGTCTATTTCCGCCAAAATGCGTATAATAAAAGATCCTAGATCTTACTTCAACGGGTTATTCCAAGTTCAAGGGGATAGTCAAGCAAGCTTCCAATCCGCCATTAGGGTGATTGGATAAATTAATTTCCTGACTCGTTACAGGATAGTTCCGTCCGAAAGACGGCATTTGTTTAACAAACTATTTTTACGCTACGTTGCTTGTGTTGCTGCCATTTTAAGTGAGAGTTGCCTACTCGTACCGATTGTGAACAAAAAATGACTCTTTTAAGGCGGTTTTGAGTGAGTTAAAATCTCTAAATAGGAGTTTGGGGACCGCCATAGCGACACACTTTTTACCTTATCATACGAACTAAGGTAGAATACGCAACGGATCGACCTGTTTTACCCACCGAGTAAAATACAATCGACAAATTTCAACAATAAAGGAAAAACATTGCGCTTAACCCAACAAAGCATCAACAATCCAGCGGTTGTGGCAGTAGTCAGCGCGGTAATATTACTGCTCGGTATAGCTGCCATGTTACGAATTCCAGCGCAATTGCTGCCCAATATCGAAAAACCGATCATCACCATTATTAATTCTTGGCCCGGCGCATCTCCTAGTGAAATTGAATCAGAAGTCACCGTACCGGTTGAAGAAGTATTGATCGGTACACCGGGAATGACCGATTTGGTGGCTTGGAATATGTCTAATTTTGGCTTTATGCAAATGGAATTTGCGATTGAAACTGATATGACTCGGGCTTTAATTGAAGTAATTTCTCGCTTGAATCGATTGCGCCCTCTACCTGCTAACGCTCAAAAACCTCAGGTAATGATGGGCGAATGGGGTGATGCCAACGATACTCTAATCGAATATTTTGTTCAGCAACTGCCCGGAACAGAAGATCAAATGGCAGCCAACTCCCAATATATTCGCGATAAAATAGTACCCGAATTACAGAGTTTATACGGCGTTTCAAAAGTTGATTTTGACGATGGTCAGAACGGCCAGGGTAATCAACTACAAATTATTTTTGACCCTTATCGTGCCGCAGAGTTAGGTATTGATATCGCTCGTGTTACCCAACAAATCGGTCGTTCTACCGATATTTCCAGTGGTTTTGTGGATGTTGGTCGTCGTCAATATATTTTACGATTTGAAGGACGTTATGACTTTGAACAGCTCTCCGGATTAATTCTTGATTGGCGTGAAGGCAAACCAATTAAAATGGGTGATATTGCCGAGTTTAAAATTGGTCCCGGCAGAGAAGATGGTTTTATCTACCAAAATGGTAATAAGAGTTTTCGGTTGTCGGTGGGTAAAACTAATGAAGCAAATGTTTTAAAAGCCCTAGAAATCATCAAGAATAAAATCGATGAACTCAATGCAGGCGAATTTGCAGATCGTGGATTAAAGGCACAATTCTCTTTTGATCCGAGTCGTTACATAAAACGTTCAATGAGTTTATTAAGCACTAACTTGCTGGTGGGGATCTTTTTATCGATAGGTATTTTATGGTTATTTTTACGTCAATGGCGAGCCACTTTTTTAATCGCGTTGGCCATTCCCGTTTCGTTACTGACCACCTTTATTGTTTTACAATTGGCTGGTCGCTCGCTCAACGTCATCTCGTTGGCAGGTCTGGCATTTGCCACAGGCATGGTGTTGGATGCGGCGATTGTGGTGTTAGAAAATATTATTCGTCTGCGAGAGCGAGGCGAGCAAGCCAAAGAAGCTAGTGATACTGGAACCACTCAAGTTTGGGGAGCCTTATTAGCCTCCACCGCTACCACTGTTGCGATATTTATTCCAATCATGTTTTTGGAGGATGCTGAGGGCCAAATGTTTGCCGACCTTGCTTTAACCATTGCTATCGGTGTGAGTGTTTCGCTAGTCGTGGCGATCACAATATTGCCAACCGCTGCTCGTTTCTGGTTGCGCCAGCTACCTGCGCCAGTCGCCGATCATTCAAACTGGGATAAATTAGCCGATCGATTAATGGCGATGACTAACAATCAAAACAAACGATTAAGCTGGGTGGCTGGCTTAATCATCTTTTCAATTAGCGCATCTATTTTACTTTGGCCGAGTAGCAATTATATGCCGCCAGTCAAACGTGATACCATCGATAGCTTTTTATTTTTTCCACCAGGAACTAACGTTAAGACCGCCGATAAAGAAATTGCTCAGGTGATCGATGCCAGATTGCAACCGCATATAACCGGAGAAAAACAACCGGCGATCCGGGATTATTTTTTCTGGTCATTCCCGGGCGCTTCCGGAGGCTGGCTGGCCATCAATGGCGATGAAGATGCTGATCTGCAAGAACTACAAAACACAGTACAAAATACAATTATCAGCAATATTCCTGATCTGTTTGGTTTTTCCATGAGGCGCAGTTTATTTGGTGGATTTAGCGATGCTAATAGTGTTGAAATGGAAATCACTTCGACCAATTTAGACGCAGCCAAACAAGTCACAATGCAAGGTATGCAATTGGTCATGTCGAAAATTCCAGGGGCGACTGCCAATCCGCAACCGGATCCATTTGCCGATGCCACCGAACTCAGATTCACGCCTAACGATGTGCGTCTTGCAGAAGTCGGTTGGACTCGACAGGACCTAGCAACCGTCGTGATGGAACTTGGTCAGGGTGCGTGGCTTGGTGAGTATTTTGACGGTCAGGAAAGGCTAGATATTTTTGTTAAATCGATCCCGTTAGAGACACCCGAAATCATGCAGTCAATCCCGGTGGTGACTCCCAAAGGCGGTATCCTTCCCTTAGCAGAATTAGCCACTATTTCACAAGTTCCCTCACCGAGTGCCATCGTCAGATTTGAACGTAAACGAGGATATAGTCTAGTAATTAATCCGCCACCGGGAATGTCGTTGGAAGATTTGATCCATGAATTAAAAACAAAGATTGAGCCGAGCTTAAGAGCTAGTTTACCTAATGACGGTGAAATTAATTATGCCGGAAGTGCAGAAGATTTAAGTCGCGCCATCAAAACACTTAGCATGAATTTTTTGATGGCGTTTATTTTATTATTACTGATCATGGCAGTCCTGTTCCGCTCCATTAAATTGGCATTTTTAATCGTGGTATCCATTCCGCTAGCGGCAGTTGGCGGAGTGATGATGATCCAACTAATGAATTTGATCAAATTTCAACCACTGGATCTTTTAGGTATGATTGGTTTCATTATATTGTTAGGCTTAGTGGTTAATAATGCCATATTACTGGTAGCGCAAACTCAAAAAGCTGAGCAACAAGGATTATCCCGTCAACAAGCAGTTCATCAAGCATTACGTTTGCGTTTGCGCCCCATTTTTATGAGCACTCTGACCAGTTTGTTTGGTATGTTACCTTTAATGGTTTTTCCTGGTGCAGGTAGTGAAATCTATCGAGGCATGGCTGCGGCTATTGTTGGCGGGATGAGTGTTTCGACTATTTTCACTTTGGTGTTGTTACCGAGTTTATTACAATTAACTACTCAAAGGACTAAACAATAATAATGAAACGATCTTATTTCGCCCCTGCGGGAGCCATATTTTTATTCTGCTCGACAATGAATGCGTTTGCTCAAGAGCCGCCTCAAATACCACCCACTCAGGTTTCTATTGTACTAGTAAAAGAAAGGCTACTAGCGCCAACAACCCAAGTGACAGGATCGGTGGTTAGCGTAAATGACAGCAAGATATCAACTCAGGTTCCCGGTGAATTGCAGTGGTTAGCAACGGTAGGCCGTTCAGTACAAAAAGAGGATGTTATCGCTCGCATTAATCCGACATTACTAGCCATTGATCTGCAAACCGCCGAAGCGGGATTAGCCAGATTACAAGCTGATTTAGATTTCAGACAGCAAGAAGTGAAACGATTTAAGACTTTAGCGGATCGAGACAATACTTCCAAAACCCGACTACAGGAAGAGATCGCTAAACGTAATATGTTGTTGCAGGATATCAAAGCCGGTGAGGCCAATTTAGCCCAAGCCAAACATAACCTATCACAGAGTGAAATTAGAGCCCCATTTGGTGGTACTATTGCTGCTCGGCTTGCGAGTAAAGGTGAATTTTTATCTACCGGCGATCAAATTCTTCGGTTAGTTGATACTTTCCATCGGGAAATCAGTTTAAATGCACCGATGTCATTACTACCCTATATAAAAAATAAAATGTCCGTCCAGGTTTCTACCGTTTACCAAACAGATCAGGTGAAAGTGATAGCGATTGTGCCCGTTGGGGATGAAATATCTCGAATGGTAGAAATTCGTTTAGACGTTTCAATCGACCACTGGATAACCGGGATGCCTGTTACTATCTATCTACCTAATGCCCCGGCTTTAAGAAGAATGACCATTCCAAGAGATGCTTTGGTTATTAAAGGCAGCGAGGTTTATATTTATAAAATTGATGAATCAATGAAAGCCGAAAAAATAGATGCCAAAATTGAAGCCGTTGATGGTGATTGGGTGGCAATCAAAGAGAAGCTAACCGAAGGTGATCAGATTGTGATACGCGGCGGAGAACGATTAATGCCAGGGCAATCAGTGAGTATTTTGAAAAACAAATAATCTTGAGTTAGATTATTTGTTTTTCATTGAGTTAGCTTTATTAATTTAGAAAAGACAATTTAGAAAAGGCCTTTTAGATATCTCTTAAAACAATCAACGATCAAGCCCCGTAAACAACCCGTTCACTACGCAGTAGTCTGGTCAATACTGTCACAATCACCAATGTTAATATCACTGTAACTCCAGCAGTCATGGCAAAATTAACCATATCCATTCCTTCACCTCTTAGCACATTGGATAAGAGTTGCTGTTGACCTAAAACAGGAATTGCATACATCCAGTCCGCCGCTTTAGCACCACCAATCATAGTCGCAAAAACGGTTGCCATAGGAATAAAACTAATAAAACCTAAATAACTTTGCGCTTCTTTGAAAGACTTGGCAAACAATGAAGTCAGCATTTGCAAAGATGCTGCTAGCAGCGCCATTGGCACTAACATTACAATAATATCAAGCTGCATTCCCATCGTTAATTTTGGATCAACCCCTAAGGATTTTAACGAGACAAAATTTAATGCTGTTGCCGTCATCACCACCGAAATAACCGTAGCCAACATGCCAAAGCTGACCACGGTAAAATATTTACCTAACATGATTTGGGCGGAAGATAGTGGATGGACTAATAACGGTTCTAAGGATTTTCGTTCGCGTTCACCGGCGGTGGTATCGATGGCAGTCGGCGCACTACCAAAAAAGGCTGCCATTAAAATGATCATTTGCAAACCTGCTAGGATCTGCCCTGCCCGACTGGCGTCAGTGGAGTAGTCTTTATCTTCAACAATCACGGCTCTTGCAATTTGGGGATTAACACCGCGCACCATTAACCGCATTGATCCAATAGAAATACCGTAACCTTGTAACAATCGATTCAAGCGACGTTCAACAGCTCTAGATTTATCTAAAGATTTATCACTATGTATATAAATAATTGCTGGCTCAGATTTTGAAAACTTCTCATCATAGTCATCCGGGATTTCTAAAACCAGTTGCACTTTTTCTGACTGTATATCCTCTTTAGGTTTACCACTATAATCTTCGAACATCACATCCTTATCTTTTAAATACCCTATCAGATCCGGCGCATTTTGCTGACCGATCACCTGAACGATTAGATCTTCAGTTGAAACTTTAGTTTTGGCGATCATATGAAACATAAAGGCCATTAGCACAGGGGCCAATAATGCAGGCAACATGGACATCATTAAAGCCCTTCGATCGCGCATGCTGTCTTTTATTTCTTTTTTAAATATTGCTTTGACGCGATCCCAAGATCCTCTTTTTAACAGGCTCCCAGACTTATTTTTAATGTGACTCATAACGCAATCCCCTCATCAGTACCAATTAAAGTCACGAATGCATCTTCTAGCGATCCTTCTCCGGCTTGCTGGCATAGCTGTTCAGGTGTGCCCTCCGCAACGACTTTACCTTCAGCCATAATATAAATATGATCACAAAGCGCGGATACTTCCGCCATCACATGACTGGAAAATAAAATGCATTTACCTTCATCTCGTAGTCGCCTGAGTAATTCTCTTAACATTCGAATGCTCATTACATCGAGCCCGTTAGTGGGTTCATCTAAAATAAGATTTTGCGGCCCGTGGATCAAGGCTCTGGATAAAGCGACCTTCATCTGTTGACCATGGGAAAATCCTTTGCATTTGCGATCAAGCAAGTCTTCAATATCAAAATAGTCTTGAGTTCGCTTAATGGCTGATTTTAATTCATCGCCAGAAAATCCATGCATTTCACCGTAAAACTCTAAATGTTCTCGAGTGGTTAAACGATCGTATAAACCAATGCTATCGGGAAAAATTCCCATTTGGCTGGCGGCAGAAACGATATCTCGACTAACATCAATTCCGTCAATAAGAGCTTGCCCTTGATCCGGTTTTTGCAATCCGTAGAGCGTTCTTAAAGTAGTGGTTTTTCCCGCACCGTTAGGACCAAGCAATCCGGTAATGTGACCATTTTCAGCTCTAAGCGATAGGCCATCTACGGCAACCACTTTTCCAAAGCTTTTATGTAGATTTTTTACTTCAATCATTATCTTTCTCTCCACTTACTTTTTCTAAGCTGTTTTTTTTGTCGTTGCTTTCTTCTTTGCTGGATAAACTTACCAAGCTGGCGGGTCCATTACCGTCGATAAAAAAGGTAGGTCGAGAGATACTGTCCAGACAGCTGCCATCAATATTATCCAGATTTCCCTGAGTCACAAACTGAGTCATCAGATCTGGGGCACATCCTTTAGGGCCAACATTATGACCCGTATTAGCGGCGACCAGATGTTTTGAATTAATCATCAATTCTTTCATTTTTTCACCCCATCGTTCTGGCGTAACCGGGTCAACTGCACCGGAAAGAATCAAGGTTGGTACATTAGACGATAGTGATTGTTTATAAATTTCTGGTAACGATGCCTTTGGCCAAACGCTACAGCCATTTCTAAAGAAATTAATAAACGCATCACCGACAAATCCTTTATTGGTTTCCAATGCAATATCCTGATCTGAAATTCGAGCAAAATCTTCTGAACATAAAACACTCATTTGGGCACCTAAGGCCATACCACCATCTCCAAAAGCAGAAATAAGTCCCGACAAGGCTCTAAAATCTTTAACTTTCGCTTGCTGAATAATAATTGGAATCAGACGGCTATAGTCCGGCACATATAGAATATTCCTGATAGCATTCACAAAGGCATTGCGAGTGACGGTAAAAGTGACAGGATTACCGGTATTGGCGTCATTCATCGTTATTTCATAACCCGTTTCACCAAAGCTGGTTAGTACATTGTCAAAATCTTGTTTTAGTTCTGGAAAAGCGGCTCGGCAATCATCATCAGCTTCACAATCTCTAAAAAGTGTTTGAATGGCTCGTTCAGCATCTTCATTGGCATACAAAGGGACCTTATTGGCGAGTGGTGCGACACCATCCATAATGACCGTTCTTACTTGCTCAGGAAATTGATTAACATACAAAAGAGCAGAGCGGGTCCCCCAAGAGACGCCATAAAGATTCACCTTGTCATAACCTAACGCTTGCAAAATGTCGTGAATATCCTGGTTGGCCAGATCTTGGGTATATTGGGTTACATCAGCCTCTAGATCGTTCAAACATTGAGTTAAAATATCTCTCATTAACTTTGCCATTTCTTCCTCGCTCAACGACAAAGAATTATCATCGGGCTGATCACAAGCTAATGGATGTGAGTTGCCCATGCCCCGTTGATCGATCAAAACCACATCGCGATTTTCATGAATTTCTTTAAATGCAACGGATACAAATTGCCCCATATCTCGTGCTCCTTGACCGGGACCACCGGCAAAAAAGACCAAAGGATCAGCTTCCTTCGCTTCCGTTACTGACGGGATAACGGCAAACTCTATATTAATTTTTCGGCCTTTGGCCGCCACCCGATCTTCAAAAACTGGAAAACTCCCGCAAAGTACCTCCTGCGAATAATGTGGAATATGGCAAAATTCTAGCTCCAACTCACCCATCACCTTTTTACCATTGGTTGCCGCCATAAGTTGGGGCATGGTAAATAGCAGCACTATTACGACATATCGTTTCATTCAATTTTCTCCTGATAATGAATGTTTTTGTGTTGATTTGAGCTATTTAGTCTTTCTGTACGCATAAATCTTACAGTGTTTACAAAAAAATTGATTCTCTATTATCTTAGAATAATTAATGATTTCAGATAAGGTTAAAATGAGTCGTCACCAAACTCACATACAGACGAACCAAAGGACTATATATTCCATTGATTCGTTAAATTTTAGCCTACCTTTTTATGTCAGCGTATGCGAATCAGTTAGCCATAAAAGACTCAGCTAACGTACAATACAAAAATGACAACCCCGTTTATTTTAATCAGCGCTTGTTTATTAGGCGAGAAAGTTCGTTATGACGCAAAAGATCTGTTGCTTGAAGATGAAATCATCAGTCAGTGGGTAAAACGAGGCGCACTGATTTCTATTTGTCCTGAGATCGCTGGAGGTTTGAAAACCCCTCGACCACCAGCTGAGATCCAACATTTGCCTGACAAATCAATAAAAGTCATAAGCATCTCAAATCAGGATGTCACAGAGTCATTCCTAATAGGCGCAAAATTAGCCCTTAACACCTGCCAACAACAAAATATTCAAATGGCGATCCTGACCGAAGGTAGCCCTTCTTGCGGCTCATCATTGATCAATGATGGTCATTTTAGCAAAAACAAAATAAGCGGCGAAGGTATCACCACCAGACTGTTAAGACAAAACGGTATTAAGGTCTTCAATCAACACCAACTATCGCAGGCCAACGAATATTATCGAATGCATTTAATTTTTTCAAAACCGATCAACTGATCATCAAACCTTTACTCGATTGCCTACGTCTACAATAAGAACAAACAGATGTTTTTTACCCTATTTTGGCGAAAATCCCTAAGTTTCGGCTTGATAACCGATAGACTTGTGAATTTATCTTATTGTTTTTATTGAACTTAGATCGCACACTAATGGCTGGCACATATGTTGCTCACCCTATTGAGGGTATTAAAATTAACCTCATACTGAACCAATAAAGGATATTCAAAATGAAAAAAGTATCAGCAAGCTGGATGATGGCTCAAGCAGCATCAACCTCAGTCAAATAAAAGGTGATGTCAATATTGAAGATGGTTCTGGCTCATTAACCTTAATAAATGTTGGTGGAAATGTGGTGATTAATGATGGTTCCGGTAGTATCATTGCAGAAAAAATTTAGAAATAAAATAATCCAAAACTAATCGTCGGAGAGTATAAATTGGACTATCTGTGGCTAAAAGCCCTCCATATCATTTTTATGACCAGTTGGTTTGCGGGATTGTTTTATCTACCTAGGATCTATGTCAATCTGGCGATGGTCGAAACCGATGATAGCTACCAGCATTTATTAACCATGGCAAAAAAACTATACCGGTTTGTAACCCCTTTTATGATCCTTACTTTGGGATTTGGCGTATGGATGTTGATCTTGAATCCAGAACTAATAAAAGCCGGTTGGATGCAAATAAAATTATCTTTAGTTCTTTTACTGGTCATTTATCATTTTATTTGCGGAAGATATTTAAACCAATTTATCAACCGGCAATCCATTAAAACTCACAGATTCTATCGCTGGTTTAATGAATTCCCGGTATTCATTTTATTGGCAGTCGTTATTCTTGTGGTGGTAAAACCGATTTAATTATTAATCAATATCATTAAAATCGGTACCCAAAACAACGAAAAAAGACTAGAATGACGACAAATTTTAGTCGAGGTGTACTGCATGACATATAGAGGTCATCACCTTTTATCCGTTAAAGACATTTCTCTCGAAGCCATCGACGAATTATTTGGCGTTGCAGAAAAGATGCGCCCTTATGCCACTCGAAAAAAAGTGACACGCGTTCTTGAGGGCGCTGTGCTCGGTAATATGTTTTTTGAAGCCAGCACCCGTACCAGAGTCAGTTTTGGTAGTGCGTTTAACCTACTCGGTGGAGAAGTTAGAGAAACAACCGGGCTGTCTAATTCAGCCTTAGCCAAAGGTGAATCCTTATACGACACTGCGCAAGTTTTATCCGGATATAGTGATGTCATTGTTATGCGTCACCCACAACCTCATTCTGTGTCCGAATTTGCCGAAGGTAGTCGTGTACCGGTGATTAATGGCGGTGACGGTCCTAATGAACACCCCACTCAGGCATTACTCGATTTGTTTACCATAAAAAATGAATTGGCAAGGCTAGGTCAAAACATACAACAGTTAAGCCTAACCTTATTAGGCGACCTGAAACAGGGTCGAACAGTGCACTCCCTATGCCATTTATTATCTTTGTATCGTGGGTTAAAGATTCAGCTGATTTCCCCGGAAGCACTAAAACTTCCCGACAGCTACGTGGATATGTTAACTAATGCAGGCCATCAAATTGAAATGGGTAGCGATCTGGAAAAAGGCTTGTCTCAAGCCAATATTATTTATCAAACCAGAATTCAGGAAGAGCGATTTTCATCCATTGAGCAAGCCGAACGTTACAAAGGTTATTTTCGCTTAAACAAAAAAATATATTCTGAACATTGTCTCCCCGACGCGGTGATCATGCATCCATTGCCAAGAGATTCCAGAAATAATGCGAATGAATTAGATAATGATCTCAATAAAGAACCTGGACTGGCAATATTTCGTCAAACCGACAATGGAGTACTAGTGAGAATGGCTTTGTTTGCCTGTATTTTGGGTGTAGAAAATCAATTGACCCAATACGAACGTGACGTTATCTGGCAGGTAGGGTTGGGAAAATAAAAAATGAACAAATCACAAGAGTTGTACAATCAATCAAAAGTATTTATCCCCGGCGCGGTCAATTCACCCGTTCGCGCTTTTAACGGCGTTGGTGGCACGCCTGTTTTTGTGGAAAAAGCTGATGGTGCTTACTTGACTGATGTGGATGGAAAATCCTATGTCGATTATGTCGGATCTTGGGGACCGATGATTCATGGACATAATCATGCCTTAATCAGACAAGCCGTCATAAACGCTGCAAAAAACGGATTAAGTTTTGGTGCCCCCACGGAAATCGAATTAACCATGGCAAAAAAAGTCTGCGAAATGATCCCATCGATCGATCAAGTGAGAATGGTTAGCTCTGGAACCGAAGCAACCATGTCAGCGATTCGACTAGCGCGTGGTTTTACCGGGAAAGATAAATTAATTAAATTTGAAGGATGTTATCACGGGCACGCTGATTGTTTACTAGTGAAAGCAGGTTCCGGCGCATTAACCCTAGGCGAACCAACCTCACCCGGCGTACCTGCGGATTTCGCCAAACATACCCTAACCGCAAAATTTAATCATCTGCAAAGCGTAAGAGCATTGTTTGAAGCCAATAGAGATAACATCGCCACTGTTATTGTTGAACCGATCGCTGGAAATATGAATTGCATTCCGCCAGTTGATGGATTCTTACAAGGGCTTCGAGATTTGTGTGATGAATTTAAAGCGGTTCTTATTTTTGATGAAGTCATGTGCGGTTTACGAGTCGGACCAGGTACCGCCCAACAACTCTATGGTGTGACACCCGATTTAACCACACTAGGAAAAATCATTGGTGGCGGCATGCCTGTTGGTGCCTTCGGTGGTAAAAAAGAGATTATGCAACGTCTTGCACCAGCCGGACCCGTTTATCAAGCGGGCACTCTCTCAGGTAACCCCATCGCGATGGCAGCAGGATTAGCTTCACTGGAATTATTAACCCAAGATGGATTCTTTGAACCTCTTTACCTATATTGTGAAAAGCTGGTTATCGGCCTGCAACAGCTGGCTGATAAACACAGCATCCCCTTCACCACTAACCACGTTGGCAGCATGTTTGGATTATTTTTTACTGAAGAAAAAAACATCACTGAGTTTTCTCAAGTCGTTAATTCCAATCAGGATGCTTTTAAAACGTTTTTTCACGGAATGCTCGATGAAGGTATTTATCTTGCTCCTTCGGCGTTTGAAACAGGCTTTGTCTGTGCCGCTCACCATCAGCAAACATTAGATAAAACTCTGGCCGCCGCGGATAAGGCCTTTGCAAAGTTAAAGGCTATCGAGAAATAATGAGCAAGTATAAAACGGGCACTTCCAAAGAAACAATAAAAGAATCTGAACGTATTGCTAAAGCGACTCAGCGTCCAGGCCAAACCAAAGAGCAAACCAAATTGATTGCCCTAGGCATTCAAAAAGGGATTGAACAATACAAGAAACAACACAAAACGAAGGCAAGAGAATTAGACAAAAAACTCAAAACAATCAAATCAAATGTGCAGCCCCACTCGTCGAGTAATGAAAATAACCACTCTGAGTTGACCGGTAGACAAAAGAAATCAACGGCCTCTCCGTTACCTTGGCTACTTTTAGTTATTTCTTGGATATTTTACAGTTTATATTGGTATATGAATCGTTAGTTCCTTTACGTTACGGAACTAAGGGTTCAGCCTAGTAATTCCTTTATCTACACCATAAACCAGCCCGTTATGCTGCTAAATCCCGCTAGCACGAGTCATTCCATACCTCTCCAAGTTTCGTTCCTGAGACTCTTTTTGTTATAATCCCAGGATAGTACACCACCGATTTATCTGCGCTTTTTATTTGATCTCAGGATATTTTATGTCTGACGCTAAACCTTACCAAAGCAAACACAAAATTCGTATGGTCACTGCGGCCTCACTTTTCGATGGCCATGATGCAGCAATTAACATTATGCGTCGAATTATTCAAGCGACCGGATGTGAAGTAATCCATTTAGGACATAACCGCGGTGTTCAGGAAGTCGTTAATTGCGCGATCCAGGAAGATGTTCAGGCAATAGCCATGACCTCTTATCAAGGTGGACATGTCGAATATTTAAAATATATGGTCGATCTATTAAACGAAAAAGGCTGCGGCCATATTAAAGTATTTGCAGGTGGTGGTGGCGTTATTCTGCCTGATGAAATAAAAGAATTGCACCAACAAGGTGTCACCCGAATTTACACTCCGGATGACGGTCGTGAAATGGGTTTACAGGGAATGATTAATGATCTGATAAAAACTTCTGATTTTGCTACCGGAGACCAACCACCCAAAGAAATCCCTGTTTTTAATCAGCACCGAGAATTAGGCCAACTGATTTCAGCGGCAGAAAATTTTGCTGATGAAACTAAAGACTTGCTAGATCAGGTGCGAGAAGCCGCCAACACTTCATCCACTCCTGTATTAGGAATTACTGGTACTGGCGGATCGGGGAAATCATCCTTAGTCGACGAACTCGTTAGACGCTTCTTAATGGATTTTGATGATAAAAACATCGCCATTATTTCCGTTGATCCCTCAAAAAGAAAAACTGGCGGTGCATTGCTCGGCGACAGGATCAGAATGAATGCGATTAATAATGATCGGGTTTATATGCGTTCACTCGCAACTCGCCAATCTAATCTGGCGCTCTCCCCACATATTCAGGACGCCGTTAATATCGTGAAAGCGGCTGGTTTTGATTTAGTGATTTTAGAGACTTCTGGTATCGGTCAATCAGATACCGAAATAGAAGAACATTCTGATATATCCATGTATGTCATGACGCCAGAATACGGAGCCGCCACCCAGCTTGAAAAAATCGACATGCTGGACTTTGCAGATTTAATTGCCATTAACAAGTTTGACAAACGTGGCTCTCAAGATGCTCTTCGTGATGTAAAAAAACAATTCCAACGCAACCATAATCGTTTTGAAGAACCGACTGAAAATATGCCAGTGCAGGGTACAATCGCTAGCCAATTTAACGATCCGGGGACTAACCAATTGTACCGGCGTTTAATGGAAATACTTCAGCAAAAAACATCTACCAAATTAAAGTCCAAAGTCATATCCAGTGAAGAGGCTTTTATGACCATCTCCGACAAGTTATTTATTATTCCACCCAAGCGCAATCGGTACTTGGCAGAGATTGCCGAAAATAATCGTTCTTATGATGAATGGGTTGAATCGCAATCTGAACAAGCGCAAAAATATCAGGGAATTCAAGATACTTTAATCTGTGTTAAAGAATTGGGGAAAGAAGCGCTTATTTCACCAATCAGCGAATTACTAGAAAAAATAGAATTAAAACTGGATCGCAAAAATAGTAAACTACTTGATGAATGGGATGATGAATGCCAGCAATACCAAGATGAGTTTTTTATCTATAAAGTACGCGATAAAAAAATAAAAATAACAACCCATACAAAATCTTTATCTGACCAGCTAATCCCCAAGATTTCTGTCCCAAAATACAAAGGCTGGGGCGATCGGTTAAAATGGAAACTTCAGGAAAATTTTCCCGGCCAATTTCCTTATACTGCAGGTGTTTTTCCTTTTAAACGAGAAGGTGAAGATCCCACCCGAATGTTCGCTGGTGAAGGTGGTCCGGAAAGAACTAACCGACGTTTCCATTATGTAAGCAAAGATATGCCCGCCGCCCGCCTGTCAACAGCCTTTGATTCGGTTACTTTATATGGTGACGACCCTGACTACCGTCCTGACATTTTTGGGAAAATTGGTAACGCTGGCGTTTCGATCTGTTGTTTAGATGATGCAAAAAAACTTTACTCCGGATTTCAATTGACCAAACCAACCACATCAGTATCAATGACCATCAATGGTCCAGCGCCTATTTTGGTCGGTTTTTTTATGAATGTTGCCATCGATCAGGAGTGTGAGCTTTATATCAAAAAAAATAGTCTTGAGGATCAAGTAAAAAATAAAATTGCCAAAATCTATGCCACCAAAAATTTACCCGTTCCAACCTATCAAGGAGAGATCCCAGAAGGCAATGATAGACTCGGTTTAATGCTCTTAGGCACTACCGGCGACCAAGTTTTACCGGCAGAAATTTACACAAAAATAAAATTTGAAACCATCCAAAAAGTTCGTGGTACAGTACAAGCTGATATTTTAAAAGAAGATCAGGCTCAGAACACTTGCATTTTTTCCACCGAATTTGCGCTTCGCTTAATGGGTGATGTACAAGAATATTTTATTGAAAAGAATGTTCGTAATTTTTATTCCGTTTCTATTTCTGGTTACCATATCGCCGAAGCTGGTGCGAATCCCATTTCACAATTAGCTTTTACCCTTGCCAACGGTTTTACCTTTGTCGAATACTATCTAGCTCGCGGCATGGATATTAATAAATTTGCACCTAATTTCAGCTTCTTTTTTTCTAACGGTGTTGATCCAGAATACGCGGTCATTGGCCGAGTCGCTAGACGAATTTGGGCGAAAGCCATGAAACATAAATACAAAGCGAATCCCAGAGCGCAAATGCTTAAATATCATATTCAAACTTCTGGCCGCTCATTACACGCTCAAGAAATTGATTTTAACGATATTCGAACCACTCTACAGGCTCTGTATGCAATTTATGATAATTGTAACTCCTTACATACCAATGCTTACGATGAGGCTATTACCACACCAACAGAAGCATCTGTGCGCCGAGCGATGGCGATCCAGCTAATCATCAATAAAGAGTTAGGTTTAAACAAAAATCAAAATCCACTGCAAGGTTCATTTATCATCGAAGAGTTAACCGATCTAGTGGAAGAAGCCATCTTAATAGAATTTGAACGGATCAGTGAACGTGGTGGGGTACTGGGCGCAATGGAGACAATGTACCAACGTTCGAAAATTCAAGAAGAATCCATGCATTATGAAATGCTCAAACATACTGGAGAGTATCCCATCATCGGCGTGAATACCTTTTTGTCTGCTGAGGGTTCACCAACCGTAATCCCTAGCGAAGTGATTCGCTCTACGGATACAGAGAAGAAATATCAAATCGAAATGCTAGAACGCCTTGATCAAGCTAACTCGGATAAAATAGAGGAACAAATCCAGGCGATCCAAACTGCCGCTCTAGAAAATAAAAATATTTTTGAAGTGTTGATGGAAGCAACTAAATATTGCTCGTTAGGCAAAATTTCAAATACCTTATATGAAGTTGGAGGACAATACCGCCGTAGTATGTAGAGATTTTTCGACAGTTGTGAATGGTCTGTTATGGTTGAGCGGTGCAAAGCCTAACGGTATTATTTTCTTGTTGCCAATAACGCTTAGCAAACTCATCCACTGGCAAAGGCTTGTCAAACAAATAGCCTTGACCTTGTTCACAACTTAACGACTGTAATACAGCGAGCTCTTCTATTCTCTCTATCCCTTCTGCAATCACTTCGATACCCAGTTTCTTAGACATAGAAATAATAGCGCTCACAATGGCATGATTACTTTCATCTTGGTCAATATTGGTCACAAAAGATCGATCAACCTTGAGTTTTGACAAAGGAAATTTATTCAAATAACCTAAAGAAGAATATCCGGTTCCAAAATCATCAACGGCAATTGAAATACCGATTTTTTTTATTTCGTTAAGCACTTCAACACAGGTCTGTTGATCAGTCGCCAAAACTTCTTCTGTTATTTCTATTTCAAGATATTTAGCGGCCAAATTGTTCTCCTCTAAACAACATATCACATCGCTAACAAAATTGGCACTTAACAATTGACTAGGAGACACATTGACTGCTATCTGCAAATGATATAACCCTTGCTGGTGCCAGCTCTTGATCTGTTTACAAGCTTTGTGTAACACCCAATTGCCAAGACTAATGATCAGCCCGGTTTCCTCTGCTATTGGAATAAATTCAATTGGCGAAATTAATCCTTTAACGGGGTGTTGCCATCGAATCAATGCTTCAGCAGCGATCATTTTATTAGAATTAAGGTCTATCTTTGGCTGATAGCTCAAATAAAATTCCTTATCAAAATCAGCCGATCTCAAATCATTTTCTAATCGATACCAATTTTGTTCTTTGTAGCTGATTTCATGGTCAAACAAGACGATTTGTTTTTGATTTGTTTTTTTCGCTTCATTGAGGGCCGCATTGGCATTTTTTATTAAAAGACTGGCAGTGTAACCATGTTCAGGATGATGCACACAACCAGTTTGAAAATCCATAAAAAAGCTACCAAATACTGTTTGTAATGGTTTGCCCATTGCCCTAACTAAATACTGATCGATTTGTTTAACAAGTTTTCCCTGTTTTTCCGCTGACAAAGGTTCGGCCAGTAACAGGTTAAATTTAGCTCCTGGAAATCGATACAGTCGACATATTTTAAATCTAAGTTGCAATGGTTTTAATAGCTCTTGGATCCTTTCAACCATGGCTTTTACCAAAGCATTACTCACCGATATACCATGAGTAGTAGTCACTGATTTTAGTTGTTTCATACCGATAGTAAAAAGATAAAAATGATTGTGACTACCTTTGACTAATTGTAACTCAATATCCATTTCCAGCCTTTTTAAATTGGGTAATCCAGTCAAAGGATCATTGTAAGCTAGAAACTCTAATTCCTTTTTTGCCGCCATTCGCTCACTGATGTTTTCTACATAAACCATCACTTGATCTAGCTTGGCAATTTTGTGAATGCTAACTTCAAGATCATCACTATCTACATGGACATGCCATTGCAAGAACGAATTTTTTGATTGATTCAACTGTAATAATTGTTCTTTTAGTTTATGAAAAAAATGAGTGGCGTTATTACCTGAAAATGTTTTTTTCCACGATATGTTTTCTGATCCCACTCTTCCTTGCCAGTTAACAGAGGCTATAGCATTAGGGCTTTTTTCAATAAATAGTGCTAACCTTCTTTTCTCAGCATTACTCTTAACCATTTGAACCACATAGTAGCCGACTAAAATAGCAATTAAAAGAACGATGATACTAAACCCCGCAACCCAATAAGACATTTGAGTTAACTGTTGATTCGAACGATTATTAGAATAAGATATTTCCTGTTTAATCTTTTTATCTATATGATTAATGAGAGGTTGAGTATCACGCCCCTTTTTCGAAACAATCGCTAACAATCGCCTTGCTTCATTCCATTTTTCTTCAGTATTCAAATCTAAAACATACAGAATTTTATTGGCCTGCTTGGATATCAACTGATTAAGAGAAACCAACTGAAGGATATTTTCATCTTCGGGAAACGCCGAGTCCAAACTGGCCAGATTGGTATTAATATTTTGTTGTGCGAATTCAAGTTTTGGTATATTTTGCAGATTATCCTCGGTGGCATAATGTTCATACAATATTCTTTCATACTCATTTAGCCAGTGCTTAAGCTGTGCGATATGATTGAGTAAGGGGAGTTGTTTTTTGGTTAACTGCTGATTAACCGCAGAAATATTTTCCCCCGCTTGATAAACAAAATAAGAAATAGCGCCACTCAAACTGAGAATGAACAGGTAAACAAAAATAATATTTAATTTAAAAATTCCTGATTTTTTCATCACAAATCAATAATAACCGTTACAGTACCGGGAAGCAGTAGACTAACTTTGAGTCATATAGTTACATTTTTCAATTTTTACTAACCCGAAATAACCAGATTCAGCCTGAAATAATCAAGTCAAGGGCTAGCTAACCTTCCGTCTTGCAAAAAAATCATCTGCCTTTTTCGCCGATACCGATAAGATCCTCTGAAATTTTCGTAGCCATTTACGCGCAATAGGATATTCCAAGGCTAATATTGCTAGTCCCGCTGGAATCAACAAAGAAGCTGGACCCGGTAAAATGATTAAGGCTAACCCTAAACAGGTAATACAAACTCCAACGATTGTTATAATGGCCTTTTTTGCTGGCCGACCCACAGCACTGTCAAATACATCTGAAAAAGCTCCGACGACTCTTTGTTTAAAATTTTTAAGGTTAGGCAGACCTATGTTCATTGTTATCCTCCCCGTATTGAAACCAGATTAATTCGTTGAATGGAGCGTGTTTATCGGTTCGACCCAATTTATATTTGTCGAATCGAAAGTATATATCACGGCAAGATGAAGAGGTTTGTCTAAATGTAACAAGAATTAATCCATTAATAGCAAGGTAGGTTTTCGGTAATGATTGATCAACCCGGTATTGGCATATCTTATCTCTTTCGATAACTCAAAAGCCCCCACGCTAATCCTAGCAATGCTACAATTAGGCTGTATCGATCTGCCACCCTAAAATAAAATTTATTCGTTTTTGTTAATTGTTTGTCTTCACCATTTTTTCCCGGTGCTGAACGCACAATCCAAGCGAATTTTTTGGGCGCTAACAGAACCCTGTTCCAAGTAATATTGTCTGAAGGTTTAACATCATTTAGCAAAAGCAAAGTGCCTCGATTAATGCTGGTCAAAATTTTTGCTTGTAATGAAGGCTCATCCCGCAGCCGAGTCCCATCAGCTTGCACTTTGACAAATAAGTGTTTTGATTCATGCTCCACTTTTTTTAAGCTATTGGGTAATTGTTTTCCTCCTATAACAACTAGCAGTTGAAGCAACAAAAGCACAACGCTGTAGCCGAATAGCCCTTTCATGGCTCGAAAAATAAAGCCACTTGATGGACTCATTCTCAGTAAGCCCAGTAAAGTAACAATCAGAAGCAACATCAGGCCTGAAAATAACACTGGCTGTGCCGTCGGCATTTGCTCTGGATTTAGCATCGCCATGGCAATCGATTCATTATCCGCCAACAAAAACCTGACAAATCTAAGATAGACCACATAAAGAGTAAAGAGCACTACTAAAAAATGTAGGATTAAATTAAGTTTATTATTTTTCATATACCGGTTTTGTGATTTTTTTTACAGGCCAATAAAGCATTAATATCTTCAAAATTTGTAACGACTCAGCGGATGGTTAATTTAAGGAAAAGGCCGCCGACTGGAAACGACTAACACTCAAATAATAATACCATGCTAGCGCCACTTTACTCATTCGTCAATTTTACCGAAAACCGTTGTTACCGAAAACCGTCATCCACGAGATATTTAACGCTGAATGCTTTTTTAACCCTATCGATAATCCCTATAAATACCATCAACCCAGCTAATTCTACTACTAAACTCATCAATCAAATTTTGTAATTTTACAGGAATATTTTCCGGCCAGTCCAAACCGTACTGCTTAGGCATTGCCAATGGAGCAAGTAATGCCGCAGCGGACAAGTCCGCCCGAGTAAACCCATCGCCAACCAGAAATCGATTATTTTGATAATGTTGATCTAGTCTGTCGATCGCAATATTGAGTGCTTGTTTTGATATCAGCGAAGTATCGTTGCTAATATTCATAAAAAAACGCATCTTATTTTTTAATTTAGGGTAAGCGAAAAGCAAAAATAGCTTACCATACCATGGATCTTTGTGGGAGAAAAACGGTTTAACAATTTCAGGATATTCTAATAAAATATTATAAACACATAGACGAACATTAACTCCGATCTCTTTGTCGAGATAATTTTCCCATTCCAGAACTTCATTCCTTTGCTTTTCGTCAATTGGAGTCAATAATTTTTTAGGAAATTGTCTATCCAGAAAATCAATAATTTTTACAGATCCTTGTAGATAATCATCTTTGTACTGAAGAATAGGAACCGAGGAGCCCAATCCCATTTTTTTAGTTTGATTAATATGCAATCCCGGCAACATATTAATCAGCTGATAATTAATATTTTTATAATCCAGTGCCCAGCGGATTTTTTCGCAATAATGCGAAATTGGAAATTGATATAATTTGATCATTTCTATTCAACTCTGTTAGATTATCTAATGTAATTTTGTTTCTCATTCTGACTTTGATAGAGGATGCCAATTAAAATCAGGATCGGTATATTCTTAGTTAAAGGCCCAAAGGGATGGATCCAAAATGAAGGTTCAATAATTGTCAGAAGTAGCGAATAAATAATAACAATTATCTGTAACCAACAACAAACCTTAATTCCCCTTCCGAGAATAAGCTAGACTCCCAATAAAAAATCTACCAGACTAGCTCCATAAACAAGAATATTTGCCAGATAGTCATTAACTCCGGTTTTAGCTAATAGATCAAAACCAATTTCTGGTGATATGAATATCGATATAAAACCTGTTGAGATCCATAGAAAAGCCAGTGAGTATTTTGCCCATTTGATCATCCAATCATCTCTCTTGCATCACAAATATGGCTTGAAAACCATCAGGTAAAATAGGGTTAATATGGCCACAAATGCTGGAATACCCAACAAAATCCACAACTTCATTAATCTTTTGAACTCAAGGTGTTTCTGATTCGATGCTAACGATTGTTCAGCCAATTGCTTAAGCCGATATTGAATCCGCAATACAGGTAACCAGCAGATGCCGATTATCAAAAATAATCCAATAACCCAATAAAACCAAATTGAACTAAAAGAATAATTCAACTTATTCATGAGTAATACACCAGTAATGAACTGAGTAATTACCGCTGGTGTAGTAAATATCCAATCACCTAAAATAACAGTTTTAGAAAAATGATTGGGATCACATCTTTCCTTGCCATATTTTGAAATCTTTATTTGATTTATAAAAGTGTAGCCGTCGCCGCTTCCATCATACTTTTTGCCAAATTAAACGTCGAACGATTTGGTCTGATCTGACTGGATTTCCGCCACTGCCATCATACGGTTTTTCAATTCAACCACTTTAAAATCATACTTTTTCTCATCATAACCTCCTTTCAAACGTGGTTCTTTTCTCTTTAGGAAAAATTAAAAGTTGGATGATTTTAGCAGACTCGATAATACTTAGTCGATCATCGATTCAACATTAAGATATTTCAGGCAATCTGTTGTTTGATCAATTCATCATGACTGCGCCAGTGAGGCTGGATTAAAACTTCATTGACGTGGCTGATCAATACAACTCGTTTTTGGTGCTGACAACAAGTGGTTAAACTGGCATAGCAGAGATTCCGACAGAGTCTTAAATTACCCTGTGATGAGCGTATGATAAGTTCGGTTGCAGCTTCATCGAAGACGTTCGCACCGAGTCTGACCGCTTCTAGTTCAGCTAAAATATAAGCTTTTAAATAATCATTATTTAATCGTAAAATAGCATGAGAATAAGTGATGCGACTTTTTAAATCTTCGTTAATGCTCATGGCTAAGTAGTGCATTAATTCTACTTGACCCCATAAAACTAAGTTATATTTTTTGGGGGATTTATCAAATAATAAGCGTGATTTTCTCAAGGTTGTCATGTCTAATAAATGCGCTTCGTCAATCAATACATAAAGTGTCTTGTTATTTTTAACATGGTTATAAGCCACTTGAATTAAGGCTTGTTCTAACTTGGCTGTTTTGACGTCCAACTTAAAAGCGATAGCGAATCGGTGCAAAATATTCAAGTAGGTGTGCATGGTTCTTGAAATGGATACGACCACATTCGCCCGCTCTTTGTTTAATCTTTCAAGATGTTCTCGCAGTACCGATCTGCCCACGCCAAGCTCGCCAACGATAGCAGAAAATTCACCGTGTTGCGAATGAATTTTAATGTATTCAAAAGCCTTTTTTTGTTGCGGTAAAAGTTCAAGGTTGTCGCGATAAAAGGGGGTATCTTTTAATCCAAAGGTTGATTTGATCATGATTGTTTTTCCTTAAGAGAGTAAGCCGCGAATTTGTTTTGCGTTTTGGTGTTGGTTGAGTCAATGGGCTTTACCCATGCGTGTGCCGTTAAAGTAAACAATGAATTGGTCACGGCGGTTTCGATCATAACGGACTTGGATCACTTTGCTGCGTAAATCGACGGGACATTCATAACGCGGGGTATTGATTGGGAAGGTGTTGGTTTTATTGACAGTGCGATCTTCTTCGATAAAGAAATTTTCATCCGTGTATTCATCGTTGGCGATCAATTGAATACGCGAGAGATTGAGGTTAAAGCGATCAATTGGTTTCATTTGAATGCCGGTGTGATGCTGGGGGTTGTTTTTCTTTCAAATAAAGCGTCAGTGTATGGCCTCAGCCTGAATGCTCACGACGATCACAACAAAGGAAACGCTTACTGGTAATGGCGACAATTTTCTTATCCTTCCTGTGAAAAATAAATCCATGCGAAACGAATTGGTCAGATTTCATACAAAAAAGACAAGAAAACACATCAAGATAGAAATCAAGGTTACGAGTGATCCATTGAAGGGAGTCGAAGTCATCATAGAATTTTGGCATAACCCGTATTTTAGCAAAAAATAGAAAATCGACCCAAAAAAGCAAGTTGAGGAATGGAGCAAAAATTAACTTTACCAAATTACCGTTATAACTTGGTTGACGGTTATGACGTCACAAAAGTCAGCAATTATTACTCTCAACAAGTAGACCTTAAATTATTTCAAAATAGTGTCTTGACAAGTTAGAAAAATTCTATTTTATAAGCTTAATTCAGCGTCATATTTTCAGGCAGGCAGGTGTCATTCTACACAATCAAGTGCATTCAATCTGCATCTCACCTTCACTCTTTTAAAATTTCAACCAACGTAAATTGCTCATGCTTGGGATCCAGGCACCAACCAAACAACCAATACCAGTCGGGTACTATGAATTGACAGGTCATTTGCCGTATCCTCTCCCATAAATTCCTCTTTGAACCAAATCGTTTTCGACAAAGCTGGTAAGCTTCATCGCACAATTCCAGTATTTGATGGAGGAAAAAAGCGAGCAAGGTGGATAAGTACATATTGTGTGACACCCATTAGAAAACTCCGGTCAAGAAGATATACGTGTTCCCTCATGTTTTATTTTCATAAAACCAAGTTAATTGCTGATTTTTAATAAAGCATCCCCGGGGCAAGCCCTTTCGCTGGACGCGAAACTTCACTATCGTGAAGCGGGGTATTAACTTCGGATTTAGAACATCACCAACTGATGATCTTTATGAAGCTCGTTATATTTCGTT
>Ga0256845_1001004_pt1 | contig 24052 bp, 15 predicted proteins | sample RiftiametaG_FD_189101 | JGI IMG/M metagenome (GOLD analysis project Ga0256845, IMG submission 189101) | Tube worm associated microbial communities from hydrothermal vent at the East Pacific Rise, Pacific Ocean - Riftia | ecosystem: Host-associated > Annelida > Integument > Unclassified ... | reverse complement strand
AGATAAAAACAAAAAACGGGATATTGGTATCAGATGGCGTATTAATGCCCCTGGGCGGAAAAATTAAAATACATGCTGCCATTGATTTCAGAAAAAAATATCACAATATTCAAATCAATTCAGATTCAATTGACCTAGGTCTTTTATCACAATTTCTCAAGGGTATTATCCCGAACATAGACATACCTGACAACACTATGCTTGATATCAATACAAATTTAATAATTAATAAAAAAATATTAAAGACCCATGGTAAACTCACACTGAACACTCCTTTTACTTCTCCTTTATTGATTAATTTTAAATCGGACTTAGATATCAATACCTTTGATTCACTGACATTTAATGCTGAAACTCAGCCCATGGAAAAATTCAGCATTTTAATTAAAAATCAAAAAATTATTCTGAACCACCCAGATTTTAAACTGAATCTAACAGGTGCTCCTTTAAAGGGCACGGGAACAATTTTCCTGACCTCAAAAAAAATTGTTACAAAATTTAAAAACAGGAAAGCTTCAGTTGAAAAAACTAAAATTCAATCCATTGTCACATATGATTTTACCAAAAAAAACAATTCAACCAAAATTGTAACAAATATAAAATTGAACCGAGGCAATATTCAAGCAGATGGACATAAAATAAAAATAAAAAAATTTGATCTAAAGCTCCCTTTTTCAATACCATATAAAACTTTAAAAAAGCCTTATCAAGGAAAATTTACCCTGGCAAAATGCATTCTTGATGACAAATACACATTAAAAGCCAACGGTGATCTATCTCGGATCAATAAAGGTATTTTGGTCCGCGGTAATATCTCATCACCTGATATTAAAAATTTTAAAATCAATTTTAATTCCAAAGCATTGATGCTGCCTGCAAAAGGTATTTGTCTGAATTTAGATTTTAATTCCAGACCCTGTAATTTCAATCAAAAAAATCTTATGAAATTTATTCCTAAACAGGCTGATACAATAGACTTTAATCTGAATTTATCTTCCAAAGGTAAAATTGAGTATACTTCCAAAGGATTGCAATCAAATTTAAAAATAAATATTAATAATGGAAATATTAATATTCCTGACAACAAACTCTTTATAAAAGGATTTGCCACAAATCTTGAAATAAAAGATTTACTATCAATGCAAAGTCAGCCAGGTCAAATTTTAAACATTAATTCCATTAAATTAAATGATATCACTATGAATAAAGCTGTTATCAAATATGATATAGAATCCATGAATTCTTTACTCATTGAAAGCACTAAAATAGAATGGTGCAATGGGATTATTTCTTCCGAGGCTATCCGCCTTCCTGATAAAAATAATAATTATTCCATAATATTCTATTGTGACAGGCTGGAGCTTAGTGAAATCCTGAAACAAATCGGGGCATTCCGTGCCCAGGGCAATGGAACAATGAATGGTAGAATCCCTGTAAGATATTCAAATGGAGAAATTAAATTTGATAATGGATTTTTATTCTCCACTCCGGGGAAAGGTGGTAAAATCATTATTGATAAGGCTGATAAACTTACCCAGGGTATTCCCATGGGTACGCCTCAATTTTCTCAACTTGATCTTGCCAGGGAAGCTTTAAAAAATTATGACTATAAATGGGCAAAATTAGGATTTAACACATCTGAAGATACTCTTTTAGTAAACATGAAATTTGATGGCAGCCCTTCAAATAAAGTTTTGCCTTTTGAATACAAAAAAGAGCTTGGAAGGTTTGTCAGAGTAAGTGCTTCAAGCCCAGGTTCACATTTTCAAGGGATAAAACTTGATATAAATTTAAAAGTTCCCTTTAATCAAGTCATGAAATTTGGTAATAAAATAAAAAAGGCATTTAAATAAAAAGGAGTAAATATGCAAAAACAAATATTAGCAAGCCTGATTTTCAGTTTTCTTTTTCTTATTGTTTTTCTTTTTTCAGGGTGCAGCACAAAACATGAAATAGAAGTAAAACCTGTTGAAATCAAGCCAATACACATAACCATAGATGTAAACATTAAAATTGACAGGGCTCTTGATGATTTCTTCGGTGACATTGATAAACAAGCTGATCAAATTAAAAAGCAATAAATTAAAGATATTTGGAGGACTCTATGAATAATAAAAAAACTATTACTATTAGCATTATATTGATTATTTGTTTTCTTTTTCCGGCAGTAATCCTTGCTCAGGGCATTAAAGAAAGAATGAAAGAAAGACTCCCTGTAATTGTTGATCTTAAAGCAAAAGGTATTGTTGGTGAAAATTTTCAAGGCTATCTTGAATTTGTATCAGATGTTCAACAAAATAAGGATGTTGTTGACAATGAAAATAAAGACAGAAAAGAAATCTACGCCTATATTGCAAATAAACAAGGTGCAGACATAGAACTGGTAGGTCAAAGAAGAGCAAAACAGCTTGCCAAAAACGCAAAACCCGGAGAATTTCTTCAAAACGAAGATGGCACCTGGTATCAAAAATAACAAATTAAGTTTTAATAAAATTTAAGTTTGGAAAAACCATTATTTGAATTATTTTTTAAAGCTTATAAAAAAATCCTGGCAGGCATAAGTGACAATATCATCTCCCTTGGTGTTAATCTGTTTTCCATGGTACTTGTGGAGCGGTATTATGGTCATCAGGGGTTAGGTGTTTTTGCATATTTTATTTCTGTTTACTATACTGGTGGAATAATCTCTGAGTTTGGAATTCCCCTCTACCTTGAAACCCATTATGCTGAATTTAAAAAAAAAGACAAGGAACTTATTTTTCTTGCCCATTGTTTCAAAACTTTGCTGGCAACAAGCATTATATGTTTATTATTCTTTTTTATAACTGCATTGTCTGATGTCTACTTTACACAAATTAATGACGATGTTCTTGGATATCTGATTATCGGGGCTGCCATTCCATTTAAAAACCTGAACACCCTGATCAAATCCAAACTCCAAGCCGAGGGCAGAATCTCATTTGTCTCCAAATATAATATTATTAAAAAAGTAATTTTTATCATAATCCTGCTCGGTTTAATGCAGCCAGGCACACCAGTATCCATGCTCCTGATAAGCTTTTTTCTTTCAGAATTATTTTTCTTTATTCCCACAATCAAAACCATTAAGTTTTTTAAAATTATTCTTAAAAAGGTTAAATATTTTCAAACTTTGGTGCATGCCTATGACTATTTTTTTTATGAAAAAGCTCTGGACATCTTTTTTTATATTGATTTTTTTATTCTTGGTTTGTTCATGTCCTCACAAGAACTTGGAATATACGCAGAAACAGGCATTTTTATAAGATTCTTCCTTTTATTTGTATTTAGTATTAAACCAATAATCCAAAGATATTTTGCAACTCTTTTTGTAGACAAGAAAACATTAAACCTTGAAAAAGCTTTATATAAGATATCCGGAATTGTTTTTTATATCAATTCTTTATTATGTATTTATCTTCTTTTTTACTATGAGGATATTCTGGATTATCTTTTTTTAACAAAAGGCGAAGAATCCATGTCTTTTATGATTTTTATCTATACCCTGCCAGGACTGCTTTTTTTCTCTGTTGCAATAGTGTTTGAAGTATATATAAGTGTTTCAAAAAATTCTAATCTACTAAAATCAATAATAATTAAAACAATTATTTTAAATATTATATTAAACCTATATCTTATTCCTTTTTCAGGGCTCTATGGCGCTGCTGTCGCAACCATGCTTTCAATGGCAGCATATTTTGCACTGATCATGAATTTATTGAATCTAAATATATTTAAAACATTTGGATTTAATTATATTTCCGGGGTTTCTTTTATGTACCTTTTCTATAAATTCTTACCTGTTACAGGCATGTCTATTGTTTTAATTCCTTTTATATTAGGCATTGCATACTATTTTAGTGGAATCTTTGATATTAAAACTTCTAAACAAACAACTTAACTAAGGAGCTGCCATGGACAATGCAGAAAATCAAACAGAGGGTTTAGATATTGAGTCTATTCTATCTAAAAAATTTAAAAAACCTAAATTTAATATTAAATTCAGGTTTTCCTGGAAAATAAAAGGGGCAATCATCCTGCTTGCTGTTATTATTGTGGCATACAACTCATTATTTGAATATGTTAAACCCAATGAATTCGGGATAAAGGTCATTAAAATAGGATACAATAGAGGTGTGCAGCAACAGGTTTACCAGACAGGGCTGCATCTTGTACTGCCCTTTGGTATGCAGCACATGTATAAACTTCCCCGGGATCTTCAGGTACTTGAACTTACCAATTATCCTAAAACCGCATCCCAATATGCAAGGATAAAATCTGCAGCCCACATCCAGACTTCAGACGGTTTTTTTGTGGATGTTGATGTTTCAATAATTTATAGAATTATTGATCCTTACAAGGTATTTACAATCATAGGTCCTGGCAGGCTTTATGAGGATAATGGTATAATTCCCAAGGCAGAACCAACATTAAAGGACTCTCTGGGTCAGCTCACAACAGAAGATTTCTTTAACAGCCCCAAAAGGGTTGCCAAAAGTGAAATGACAAAACAAAAACTCAACCGGGAACTTGAATCAAAAGGCATGAAGGTTGAGCATGTCCTTGTCAGATATTTTAAATACAGTGATGAAATTCAAAAAAATATTGAAGAAAAAAAGCTAAAGGACCAGCTTGTGTTTAAAAATCAGGCTGAGGCAAGAGCAGCCATTGAGAATGCAAAACTCACCAGGATTGTTCAAGAAGGCAAAGTAACAGTTGCCGTTGAACTTGAAAAGGGAAAAGCATATGTAACAAGGAAAAAAGCTGAAAAGGATCTATATTATAGAAAAAAAATTGCTGAGGCTGACCTTCTTGTAAAACTTGCAGATGCAGAAAAAATAAGATTGAAAAACAAAGCATTGCGGGGAAAAGGTGCTGAACGTATGGTGGGGTTAAAAATGGCTGAAGTCCTTAAGGGGCTTAATGTGATAATATTACCCAGTGACGGACCAGATGGCGTTAATCCCCTTGATCTTAATAAATCCCTTGAGCTTTTCGATGTAAGAAAAAAAATTAAAAAAGGGGCAAGAAAAGGAGTCAGAAAATGAAAAAAATTATATTAATATGCTTAACCCTTTTTTATATGATAAGTCTCTCAGGTTGTGTGCCCCATTCCACAGGAAATACAGAAGTCGGTGTAAGAACAATAAAATTCTCTTTGTTTGGGAAATCAGGTGTTGAGGAAAAATATTATGCCCCGGGATCAACGTATTTTTTCTTCCCGTTTATCAATGACTGGCACACATTTGATACAAAACTTCAAAACCTTGAAATGACATTCAGTAAAAGAAGCGGAGACAGGAAAACCAGAGATGATCTTTTATTTAAAACAATTGACGGCAATGATATCAGTCTTGATGTAATTATTGCATACAAGATCGACCCTGCAAAAGCACCGTATATTCTTCAATATGTTGCCATGGACGATGCAAACCTTCGGGACAAAATTGTACGCACCATAGCAAGAAGCAAACCTCGTGACATTTTTGGCGAGCTTACAACAGAAGAGTTCTATGTCGCTGCAAAACGAGATGAACAGGCGCACAAGGCAAAAGAAATTCTTCAATTAATGTTAAATCCCCTTGGTGTAACAGTGGAGAGGGTTCTTACAAAGGATTACAGGTTTAATTCAAAATATCAGCAGGCCATTGAAGATAAAAAAGTGGCAGATCAACTGGTTGAAAAAAACAAATCTGCCCAGCACGCATCAAAAGAAGAATATAAAAGAAAACTTGAAGAAGCAAGAGGCGTTGTCAATGGGATGATTGCCGATGCAGACGGTGAATATAAAAAAGCAAAAATAGAAGCAGATGTATATTTTGAAAGGCAGAAACTTTTAGCAGAAGCAATCACTGCAGAAGGTATTGCAGAAGCAAAAGGTATAATGGAAATGAATAAAGCAATGGAAAATGCAGGTGGTGAAGCCCTTGTAAAATTAAAGATTGCCGAGTCTCTCCAAGGCAAAAAAATTGTACTCCTGCCAATTTCAGAAGGCGGAATGAACTTAAAAACTACCAATATCAATCAATTAATAAATACAATGGGTATTAAAAAGTTAAGTAAATAAATTATAAAGGGTTGATTCTGTACTATATGGCAGAGTCAACCTTTTCTCCTATAAATTTCTATATAAATCACAATATGTATTGGTTTAATCAATTTGACAAAACCATTATTGAAAAATATCCTATCCTGAATTGTTTTTATTAAATAATAATTTTTTAATAATGAGTTGAGAATGGAAATTTAAATATGAGCATAAAAATTGATTGCAGAAATATAGATTGCCCCGGACCTGTTTTAAAAACAAAACAAGCCATTGAAAAACAGAATATAACAGAAATTCAAATTATTGTTGATAATGATGCTGCTGTTGAAAATGTCACCAGATTTTTAAATTACCAAAATTTTGAAGTCTCTGTTGACTCTGATGGTCTGATATTCACAATAATGGGCAAAGCCACTGATAAAGCCATTAAACCTGTTACCACACCTGAAAACAAAACAAGTAATAGTGACATGAGCCATGGCAGCCAAAAAATAATGGTAGTTGTCGGATCATCTACCCTTGGCAGAGGCGATGATGAACTTGGTGAAAAACTTATGAAAAATTTTCTAAAAACCCTAAAAGAAATGGGCAATGATTTATGGAGACTTGTCTTTGTAAATAGCGGTGTGCACCTTACAATAAAAAATTCCAAAGTACTTCCCATATTAAAAGACCTTAAAGCAGATAATGTACATATTCTGGTTTGCGGAGCCTGCCTTACACATTTTGATCTCATGGATAAAAAAGATGTTGGAGAGACCACTAATATGCTTGATATTGTTACATCCATGCAGCTTGCAGATAAAGTAATAAATATTTAAAAATAAATTCTTGAAAAATACTCCGTATTGGGCAATACTATAATCTTTTATACTTTCAATAGGTTATATATACAAGATAAGGAGATTTAAAATGTGCCGGTTAATTGGCTTGACCAGCAAAGAACCATTATCACCCATTATTGCAATCAATGCTCTTAATGTGATGAAAGAAGGTCATGATGGTTCAGGTGTAGGATTGCTTTTAAGAGACCTTGGAGGACCGTTTAAAGAGATGAAAGATTCCCCTATTATGTCAGGCATTTTTACAGAAGAAGGGATTAGACGTCTTGACCTTTTTATGATGGATCATGGATTCATGACTAAATATAAAATCACAATAAAGGTCCCTAAAAACAATGTATCAAACATCCCTAAACGTGATGTTTATTTAATCAGAGCTTATGAACTTCCTGAAGAATGGGAAAAATTAGATAAGCAAACCATTGAAACACGATTAATGGAAATCAAGCTGAAATTACGGGAAATGGGAAAAGAAAAAAATGATATGATTATTTTTTCTTTCTGGCCTGATACCATTATGATAAAAGAACTTGGTGACCCCATGGAAGTTGCGGAATATCTCCAGCTTGACAGGGAAGAATTAAAAAGCGGGATCATATTTGCCCAGGGACGTCAGAATACTAATTATGCAATAGATCTTTATGCCTGCCACCCTTTTTTTCTGGCTGGATATTCCACAATGACCAATGGTGAAAATACAGCATTTATACCAATTAAAAATTTTTTATTATCAAGGGGGTTCCCGGGATATACAGGTTATCAGTCAGACTCAGAAGTGTTCACCCATATTCTTCATTATACTATGTCATTTCTGGGACTTGGGCTTGATGCATATAAACATGTGATCACTCCCCTTAAAAATAAATGCATTGAGGATCACCATGATCTTGTATTATTACAACATCTTAAAAAATCCTGCCGCCCCTTAATTATTGACGGACCAAATTGTATTATAGGAGCACTGCCGGATAAAACTTTATTTATGGCACAGGATCAAAAAAAGCTGCGCCCGGGTGTTGTTGGAGGTAAGCCCGGATTTTTTGCTTTTTCTTCGGAAATATGTGGCCTTGATGCTGTAATACCGGACAGGGATAAAAATAAAGATATTCAACCAATGTATATGGACACAGCAATTGTCAGCTCAGATCGTCAGGAGGTAAAAATATGCCGTCAAACAGAACCATTGAACCTTCCTCTTTAAGCTTAAGTGATTTGCCGTGGCAGATCTCCTGGAATATGGAAAAATGCACATTATGTGGCAAATGTACAAGTGTTTGCCCTGTTCAGGCAATAGAACTTAAGGTATTCAGAAAAAAGAAAATTACAGGTTCCATTGATTTAAACAAGACAAATAAAACAGAGTTTGAAACATTTTTCGGGATCAACCAGAAAAGAGAAATTAAAAACGCATGTATGGGATGTGGAATGTGTACCCTTGTATGCCCAAATAATGCAATTTTACCCAATAAAAATTTCCAGACAGACAGACTTTCCTTTCATATTAATCAAGGAGGAGAACCAAGGAAACGTGGTGGCAGAAGAAACTCCAAGGAAAATATACTTGATAAAATAAAATTCATAAGGATTTCCATGCTTACAGACCCTGCCCTTGATGCAGGCCGCCATGAATTTGCATTATCCACCCTGCTTGGCAGAATACTATCTCCAAAAGAAAATATAAAACAATTAAAAGAGCATGGATGGATACCCCCTGTAAGGGAAATCTATCCGCTTATTATTGGAGGTATGTCAATTGGAGCTCTATCTCCAACCATGTGGGAAGGCTTGCAAATGGGAGTTGCATACCTTAATGAAGAGCTTAATATGCCTGTCAGGATCAGCACAGGTGAAGGCGGATGTCCTGCAAGGCTGTTGAGAAGCAGATTTTTAAAATATGTAATTCTCCAGGTGGCAAGCGGTTATTTTGGATGGGATGAAATAATCCATGCCCTGCCATATATGAAAGAAGACCCCTGCGCCATAGAAATAAAATATGGGCAGGGTGCAAAACCCGGAGATGGCGGACTCTTAATGTGGTATAAGGTTAATAAGTTAATTTCAACCATACGCGGTGTTCCCATGGGTATAAATCTACCCAGCCCGCCAACCCATCAGACCCAGTATTCCATTGAAGAATCCATTGCAAAAATGATTCTTTCCATGTCCATGGCATGGGGCTTCCGTGTACCGGTTTATCCTAAAATATCTGCCACTTCCACCTCCCTTGCTGTTATGAACAATCTCATGATCAACAGCTATGCATCAGGTCTTGCCATTGATGGCGAAGACGGTGGAACAGGAGCTGCATATTCCGTATCCATGAATCATATGGGACATCCCATTGCATCCTGTGTCAGGGATAATTATTTAAACCTTGTCAAAGCAGGAAAACAAAATGAAATCCCCATATTTGCCGGTGGCGGAATCGGAAAAAACGGCAACCTTGCTGCAAACGCAGCAGCTCTTATAATGCTTGGAGCAAGTGGAATACAAATTGGCAAATATGTTATGCAGGCAGGCGCAGGATGCCTTGGCACTGAGGAAGACCGCTGTAATGTATGTAATACGGGAGTATGTCCCAAGGGTATAACATCCCAGGACCCAAGGCTGTACAGACGTCTTGATCCTGAAAAAGTTGCCCAGAGAATAGTGGACTTATTCCTAAGCTTTGACACTGAACTTAAAAAAATAATAGCTCCTTTAGGACGGTCTACTTCATTGCCCATTGGTATGTCTGATGCTCTCGGGATCAATGATTTTCAGGCAGCGCAACGTCTTAATATTAAATATGTGGTTTAGGAGGCATGTAAAATGAATGATCAAACAGAATATTATAAAATTTTTGGCACAAAAGATGGTAAACGCCTCCCGTCAAGAGTTGTTGAAGAAACAATTCAGGACAAAATAAAACAGGGTCATAGAAACCTTGAAATTGATGCTTTTGGGCAGCATGGCATTGGCGGCAGGTTATGGAAAGCAAAAGATGAAAAAGTAAATATAAGGATCATAGGGCATTCGGGTCAGAGAACAGGTTCTCTTGGATTTCCCAATACAAGTATAGAAATCATGGGGCCTGGATCTGATGATGTTGGATGGCTCAATGCCGGGGCTGAAATTATAGTTCATGGTCATGCTTCCAATGGTTTGATGAATGGAGCTGCCCAGGGCAATGTTTATGTTGCAGGAAGCATTGGTGCAAGGGCAATGACCATGACCAAACATAATCCAAGATTTAATCCGCCGGAATTATGGGTTTTAGGTTCAGCAGGTGATTTTTTCGGAGAATTCATGGCAGGTGGTATTGCAATAATTTGTAATCATCAACCCCAGAACAGTTCATCGGCTCTCGGATATCGACCCTTTATCGGCATGGTTGCAGGCAAAGTCTTTGTAAGGGGTAAAATTGATGATTTCAGTAAAAAAGATGCAAAAATTATTTCCATTAGTGATGTTGAATGGGAATGGCTTTTATCCAAACTTAAAAAATTTCTTACAAAAATTAACAAATCAGATCTTTATAAAAATTTAAGCGAACGTTCCCAATGGACATTGATCAGGGCAAGAAATCAGCAGGAAAAAATAGAAAATAAATCAAAAAAATCAATGATGTCTTTTAGAACAGATTCCTGGGATAAAGAGCTTGGTCAGGGAGGATTGTTTGGAGACATTTTAGACATTGAAAGACAGCCCTGCCCTGTTATTGCAACCAATGATCTTAGAAGGTTTGTACCTGTATGGGAAAATAAAAAATACAAGGCTCCCTGTGAAGCTGCCTGCCCCACAGGCATACCTGTCCAGGACAGATGGCATCTTGTAAGATCTGATCTTGTTTCAGAGGCAATGACAAAACAACTTGAATATACTCCTTTTCCTGCAACTGTGTGCGGATATCTCTGCCCCAACCCCTGCATGGCTTCATGCACAAGAAAGTCCCGGGGCATGGCTCCCATTGATATCAAAATATTAAACCGGGCAAATGAAAAAACCGACCTGCCCATACCTGAAAAACCCAATAATAATAAAATCGCAATTATAGGAGCTGGAGTTGCAGGCATTTCCTGTGCCTGGAATCTCAGATTAAAGGGCTATGAAGTCACTATTTTTGATGAAAACAATGAAATCGGCGGAAAGATATCCAGTGTTATTCCGGAATCAAGATTCTCCAAAAAAACATTTAACCTGGAACTTGAAAGGGTAAAAAAATTTATTCCAGATATCAGGCTGAACAAAAAAATTGATGAATCTGAATTTAATAAAATCAAAAACAAATTTGATTTTACAATTATTGCAACCGGCGCTTCAAAACCAAGAATGCTGCCCATTGACGGGATTGAAAAAGCAGAATCCGCTTTAAATTTTCTTTTTCTTGCTAAAAACAATAAAATCAAACCCGGCAAAAAAATTATAATCATAGGCGCTGGCAATGTCGGATGTGATGTTGCAACCGAGGCTCACCGCCTTGGCGCAAAAGATATTACTCTGATTGATGTCCAGGAGCCTGCAGCCTTTGGTAATGAGAAAAAAGATGCTGAAAATTGCGGTGCTAAATTCAAATGGCCGTGTTTTACTGAAAAAATTACAGACAAGGGCATTATCTTAAAAGGAGGAGAACTCCTCAAGGCCGATAAAGTAATAGTATCCATAGGTGATGAGCCTGACCTGTCTTTTCTTGGATCAGATGCTAATAATGGTATAAAAACAAAAAATAATTTTATCTGCATTGATAATTTATTTGCAAGTTCAGATTCAAAAATATTTGCAATTGGTGATGTTACCTCTCCAGGACTTTTAACAGATGCAATTGGCATGGGGAAAAAATGCGCTGAATCCATCCATTCAATTTTTCAAGGCACAACAACAGACATAAAAGACCTTCGTGAGAAAATAAATACACAAAGAATTTCTCTTGAATATTTCTCTCCTTTAGCCAATGAATTCAATGATTTATCAGAATGTGCAGCAGAATGTGCCTCTTGCGGAACATGCCGTGATTGTGGTATTTGTATTTCAATTTGCCCGGAAGGTGCAATTTTTAAAAATACAATAAAAGGAATAAATCAATATGAATATGTCTCAGATGCAGAAAAATGTATTGGATGCGGTTTCTGCGCCGGAGCATGCCCCTGCGGGGTATGGAATCTTATTCCCAATATTATTTAAAAAGGGATTTTTTATATAAATGAAAGCTTTACTTGCGCTTGAAGATGGCAGAACTTTTATATGTAAAAGCTTTACAGGTAAAGGAGAAGCCAGTGGGGAAGTGGTATTTAACACCAGCATGACAGGGTATCAGGAAATACTTACTGATCCTTCATACAAAGGTCAAATGGTAACCATGACCTATCCTTTAATTGGAAATTACGGGGTATGTCCTGAGGATGATGAATCTGACAGAATACAGGCCGAAGCCCTGATTGTAAAAGAGTATCAGGATTTTCCGAGTAATTGGCGCTCAACCGGAACCCTTGGCGCCTATTTAAAAAAACAAGGTGTACTTGGAGTTGAAGACCTTGACACAAGGGCATTGACACGGCACATCAGAAAAACAGGTGCCATGAGAGCTGTTATATCCACCAATGATCTTGATCCTGTGAGTCTTACAAAAAAAGCCAGGGATATTAAAACCATGCAGGGCCAGGATCTTGTTAAAAAGGTAACAACTAAAAAACCATATTTCTGGAATAATTTAAAACCCTCATATCTTCCGGATAACACCCCTTTAGACTCTGAAATATGGCGCCGAAAAAATAAAAAATTCTCAATAATTGCTTTGGATTTCGGTATTAAATACAATATAATAAGATGTCTTGAACAATCGGGCTGTGAAGTGCTTGTGGTACCTGCAGATACAGATTCCAATACAATACGCAATCTTAAACCGGACGGTATATTTTTATCCAATGGTCCTGGTGATCCTGAACCTGTGACCTATGCCGTAAAAACAATCAAGGAAATTTTAGGCTTTGTTCCCATATTTGGAATATGTCTTGGCATGCAATTATTAGGACTTGCCATGGGTGCCTCAACAGAAAAAATAAAATTCGGGCATAGGGGCGGAAACCAGCCTGTAAAAAATTTTAAAACCGGCAAAGTTGAAATAACAGCCCAGAATCATGGGTTTGCTGTTAATATTGATTCAATTGATAAAAAAAACATTACCATGACCCATATCAATCTTAATGAAAATTCCTTAGAAGGGCTGAAAAATGATTCTCTTGCTGCATTTGCAGTGCAGTATCATCCAGAAGCTTCTCCAGGACCCCATGATTCAAAATACCTTTTTAACCAATTTGTAGAGATAATTAAAAATGCCAAAACGTGAAGATATAAAAAAAATCCTTATTATTGGAGCAGGTCCCATAATTATAAGCCAGGCATGTGAATTTGATTATTCAGGAACCCAGGCATGTAAAGCACTAAAGGAAGAAGGTTATGAAGTTATTCTGGTAAATTCCAATCCTGCAACAATCATGACAGATCCTGAAACTGCTGACAGGGTATACATAGAACCTGTTACTCCGGACACCCTGGTTAAAATCATTGAAAAAGAAAGACCTGATGCACTGCTCCCGACACTGGGAGGTCAGACCGGTCTGAATACTGCAATTGAAACAGCAAAAACCGGTGTTCTTGAAAAATATAATGTTGAAATGATTGGGGCTTCCATTGATGCCATTAACAAAGCTGAGGACCGCGAGCTTTTTAGAAATGCCATGGAAAAAATAAATTTAAGAATCCCCCAAAGCAGTTTTGCCAATAAAATTGAGGATGTTGAACCCATTGGAAAAAAGATAGGCTTTCCAATAATTGTCCGCCCGAGCTTTACCCTTGGCGGGACAGGCGGAGGTGTTGCCTATAATATGGAAGAGCTTTTATTTCTTTCCAAGGCAGGGCTTGATGCAAGCCTTAATACCCAGGTTATGCTGGAAGAATCCGTACTTGGCTGGAAAGAATATGAACTTGAAGTTATGCGGGACAATGCAGGAAATGTTGTGATTATCTGCTCCATTGAAAATATGGACCCCATGGGTATTCACACGGGAGACAGCATAACTGTTGCCCCGGCCCAGACCCTTTCTGATAAGGAATATCAAAAATTAAGAGATGCTTCCATTGCAATCATGAATGAAATCGGAGTTGATACCGGAGGCTCTAATGTCCAATTTGCAATCAATCCTGAAAATGGTGAAATGATTATTGTTGAAATGAATCCAAGGGTCTCAAGAAGCTCTGCCCTTGCTTCCAAGGCAACAGGATTTCCCATTGCAAAGATTGCAGCAAAACTTGCTGTGGGTTATACTTTAGATGAAATCCCCAATGATATCACAGGCGAAACCCTTGCATGTTTTGAACCCTCAATTGATTATTGTGTTGTAAAAATTCCAAGGTGGACCTTTGAAAAATTTCCCGAGACCGATGACGTATTAACTACTGCCATGAAATCAGTTGGTGAGACCATGGCAATAGGAAGAACCTTTAAAGAAGCTTTACAAAAAGGTTTAAGGTCTCTTGAAATTGGCAGAGCAGGTCTTGGTGCTGATGGTAAAGACCCTGAAACAAAAGACTTATCAGAGTCTGAAATTGAAAATAAACTTGCCACACCAAATTCCCAGCGTATTTTCTATCTTAAGTATGCCATGGAAAATGGTATGGAACTTGAAAAAATTTATAGACTTACCAAAATTGATCCATGGTATTTATATCAAATCAGACAAATTATTGAATTGGAAAAAAGGATTCAGCTTGCAGGTAAAAACCTTCCTAAAGATCTTCTGGAATCTGCCAAAAAAACAGGATTTTCAGATAAACAATTATCTTTTTTAACTAAACTTTCTGAAGAAGAAATTGAGATAAAAAGAAAAGAACTTGGCATTATCCCTGTTTTTAAACTGGTTGACACCTGTGCTGCAGAATTTAAAGCATCTACTCCTTATTATTATTCAACATATGAAAAAGAATGTGAAGCAAGGGTGTCAAATAATAAAAAAATAATGATACTGGGCGGAGGTCCCAATAGAATAGGTCAGGGAATAGAATTTGACTATTGCTGTGTACATGCTTCCTTTGCATTAAAAGAAGAAGGCATTGAAAGCATCATGGTCAACTCTAACCCGGAAACCGTTTCAACTGATTATGATACTTCTGACAAACTATATTTTGAACCCCTTACCAAAGAAGATGTGTTACATATTATTGAAAAGGAAAAACCCGACGGAATCATTGTACAATTTGGAGGGCAGACCCCGCTGAATTTGGCAGAAGACCTTCAAAAAGCAGGTGCTCCCATAATTGGCACTTCACCCCAAAGTATTGCAAAAGCAGAAGACAGGGAACTTTTCCAGGCAATGATAACAAAACTTAATCTTGTTCAGCCTGAAAATGGTACTGCAACAAGCTATAAAGAAGCAAAAAAAGTTGCAGCTAAAATAGGTTTTCCTGTTATGGTGCGCCCGTCCTTTGTACTTGGGGGCAGAGCCATGAAAATAGTCTATGATGAAAAAGATCTTAAAGAATATTTTGCCCTTGCAATTTCTGCTTCTCCCAAGCATCCTGTGCTGATTGATAAATTTCTTGAAGATGCTTTTGAACTTGATGTTGATGCAATATCTGACGGACAGACAACAATTATTGCAGGAATGATGGAGCATATTGAAGAAGCAGGCATTCATTCAGGAGACTCGGCATGTGTGTTACCGCCATTTTCAATATCCAAGGAACATATTGATGAAATGTCGTCTGCCACCAAGGCCCTTGCAAAGGAGCTTAAAGTTCAGGGACTTATGAATATTCAGTTTGGAATAATGAATAATAAAGTTTATATTATCGAGGTTAACCCGAGAGCTTCAAGGACTATCCCCTTTGTATGCAAAGCAACAGGAATTGCTTTTGCCAAACTTGCAACAAAGGTAATGCTTGGCAAAACCCTTAAAGAGCTAAACCTGACAAAGGAATATATACCTGATCATTATTCGGTTAAAGAGGCTGTAATGCCCTTTGACAAATTTCCCAATGTAGACCCCGTCTTAGGTCCTGAAATGAAGTCCACAGGCGAAGTAATGGGCATGGATAAGGATCTGGGCACAGCCTTTGCCAAGGCACAATTTGCAGCCTCCCAGGTCTTACCGACTTCCGGCAATGTTTTTATCAGTGTCCAGGACAAGGATAAAAAAGCTGCATTGCCTGTTGCTGAAAAATTTTATAAAATGGGTTTTAAAATACTTGCAACAAAAGGCACTGCAGATTTTTTAGGAGAAAATTCAATTCCGGCTGAAATCATTAAAAAGGTATCAACCGGACGACCCAATGTTGTTGATGCTGTAAAAAACAATAGAATTCAGCTCATATTAAATACTGCTTCCAACTCACAAACAAGACGTGACGGATATGCCATAAGAAGAGCAGCGTTAAAATTTAAAATTCCATACTCCACTACAACTGACGGAACAAAAGCCATATGCAATTCCATAATAGCTTTAAGAAAAAAAGAATTTACAGTAAAAAGTCTCCAGGAATATCATAATAAATAAAATATAAAAGCCAGGCTCAATATGCAGAAAAAAACCGTTGCATTCTCAAAAAACTCGTCCAATCTTTTTTTCCATATTCTTACAAAATGCAATTTATCCTGTAAGCATTGTTATATTAACAAAGATCAGCATGGTGATAAAACACTTGATATTGAAACAATAAAAAACTGGCTCAAACTTTTTTTAAATGAAAAACAAAATACCAATATTATTTTCCTTGGCGGAGAACCAACTTTGCATCCTGATCTTGATAAAGCTGTTAAATATGCCAGAAACAAGGGATTCAAATCCATAACAATTGATACCAATGGTTATCTGTTTCACAATATCCTTGATAAAATCACTAAAGACGAAGTTGATTTCATAAGTTTTTCTTTAGATGGAGCAACAAAAAAAACAAATGATTCAATTCGGGGGCAAGGATCCTATGATCAATGCCTTGCCGGAATTAAAAAAGCAGTATCAAAAAAATTTTCAACCTCGATGATATATACTGTAAGTAAAGATAATATTGATGAGCTTGGCTTAATGCCTGACCTTATTAAAAATTTTGGTATTGATCGTTTCTTTATCCAGGTCATTGGTCTCAGGGGGAAATCATCAAAACCAAGCTCTGATTCAAGCCAGGTCTCAAAGGATAAATGGCTTTCAATTGTTCCTGAAGTCGCTGAAAAAATCGCTGACCAAGGTATTATTGTTACGTATCCAAAAGTTTTTTTAAACCATGATGAAAAATTTGAATGCGCTGCCAATGTTTCGAAAAATTTTTTTATTTTCCCAAATGGACGGGTTTATCAATGCCCGCTTTGCGAGGATTTCCCCCTGCACAGCTTTACGATAAAAAACAATCAGTTGATCAAAACTCCAAAAATAAATGAAAAACACCTTTTCAGCCTTTCAATCCCTGAAGGATGTGTGATGAATAAACTTATCCAGCCTGACAATCTAAACTATGATCAGAACAATACCCCTGAATACAAAATCGCCTGCTGCATGCTGAAAAATGAAATAAGTTTAAATTAAATTATTTGTCAAGCGAAAAACATACGATTTAAATATTTTATTTTATTTATTTTCGTGTTACATATATAGATATATTTATTTCATCAAAATTTGAGACTATAAAATTTTTTTAAAAAAAGGAAAAACCATGACCATTTTTAAAAAATTAATCATACTTATCATTGTTACAATGGTGGCTTTATCCATTATAGCAGGAGTGCAATTGCGCACATCTTCACTCATGAACAATTCATTATTAAAGGCACAGAAAGCTGCGAAAAACCAGCATTTGCTTCAATCAATTTATTCTGAATTCGGGTATGGAGGTTTTATTCACAATTTTAAAAACCATGTACTTCGCGGGTCAGAAAAATATCTGAATCGCTTTGAAACAAATAGAGTGAAATTGATGCAGGCATTGGATGCCTTGGGCGATTTAGTTGTACGAGATAAAGATAAAAAAGCCATCAGGCAAATCCATCAGACAGCTGAATTATATATTAAAGCCATAGATATATCAAAAAAAATGCATGGGCTTGGGAAAAGCTCAAAAGAGATTGATAAAGTTATTAAAATTGATGATGGACCTGCCTTTAATGCATTTAAAACAATTAATACAGGCATTGTAAAATTAGAGCAGGAAGCTCAATTGCAAATGAATATCGCCCAAAAACACATGTTTAATATTTCCGTATTAGGATATATTATAATATTTACACTGTTCGTAATAACTTTTTTTATTTTTCTACAGATACTCAAAGATTTAAATTCCATAGTAAAGACAACAAAGGCATTAGCCAAAGGAGATGTGACTGTCAGGTCAGATCTCATTAAAAAAGATGAAATAGGATCAGTTGTCAATGCTTCAAACAAATTAGCCTCTCACTTTGATATAACGCTTACCAAAGTCCAGGGCAGCTCAGCAACAATTAACAATGCTACAAATTTTTTAAATACAATTACAACAAAATCCTTTGATTTTGCGCGAAAAATGGCTGTGAACTGCAATAATGTTGCTGAATTTCTTGTACAAACCAATACAAATATGTCTGCCATAGCTGCCGCATCAGAACAGGCAGCAAGCAATGTCAGTATGGTTGCGGCAGCTTCTGAAGAAATGAGTTCCACAATTAATGAAATCTCAATCAATGCACAGAAAGCCAAAGAAATATCACAAATATCTGTGCAGGAATCAGCCGTGGCTACAAAAAGTGTACAAGAGCTTGGTCAGGCAGCAGAACAAATAAACAAGGTAACTGAAACCATTAAAACCATTGCAGAGCAGACAAATCTGCTTGCTCTTAATGCCACAATAGAAGCAGCAAGGGCAGGATCTGCAGGAAAAGGATTTGCCGTTGTTGCCAATGAAATAAAAGAACTTGCAAAACAAACATCTTACGCCACAAATGAGATTAAGGAACAGATTGAGGGAGTTCAATCTTCCAGTAGAAAGACCATTGATGTTATCAAGAAAATCACATCTACCATTGATAATACCAGCGAAATTGTGTCCACAATTGCATCGGCTGTCACAGAACAGGCAACAGCAACCGGAGAAATTTCTTCCAATGTTAATCAGGCTTCCACAGGAATAGTAGAAGTCACTGAAAATATAACCCAGGCATCTTCAGCAAATTCTGAAATAGCCCATGATATTAATAATATACAAGCCCAAGCTGACAAAGTGGCAACAAACAGCCTTGACATAAGAGAACTTACCCTTGAAATGCAGTCTAATACACAAATTCTAAATTCCATTATAGAGCACTTCAAATTCAGACCAAGTAATTTTGATATTGGTTCTGTTAAAGCATCCCATTTTAATTGGAAAATGCGTCTAACCTCTGTGCTTGAAGGCTTTACTCAATTGAAAAAGGATGAAATAGCAGATCATAACGAATGCGAATTTGGGCAATGGCTTAAAACAGCACCAGAACGATTACGAAATTCCAGATATTTTAATAAAGTAATTTCCAACCATGAAATAATACATAGGTTGGTCTTTGAAGTCCTTGACCTGTATAACCAAGGTCAGCCTGAAAAGGCCCATGCCAAAGTGGATGAATTTGAAAGCATACGAAAAAAACTATTCAGAGATTTAGATGAATTATACTTAATATAGATATGAATTATTAGCTTTTATTAATGCAACACCCTGAAAACAGGTTATAGTAAATTTCTTATTGTGGCATAATAATCTTGACTTTTTGTTTTCAGTAGAATATTATTTTAATATTCGCTATTTTCGTAAAATATTTTCGCATGTAAAAAATCACTAAAAGGAGGTTTTTCATGAACTCTTCAGGGTTAATACCATCACCAGATGCTATTCCTGTCCATTGGGTATGGTTCCAGGTATTGCTTCTGGTAACATTTATACTGCATCTGCTTTTTATGAATACCATGCTGGGAAGTTGTATAATTGCCATGGTAAGAGAGTTTAAAACACAAGAAGAACATGATGTGCTAAATAAAGACATTTCCACCAAACTACCGTATATCGTTGCATTTACCGTAAATATTGGTGTAGCACCTTTATTGTTTCTTCAAGTCCTTTACGGACATCTTCTATATACAAGTTCTCTATTGATGGCTGTTTATTGGCTATCCATTGTTTTTTTAGTAATGATTGCCTATTACTCTCTATATATTTACGATTTTAAATTTGATGCCCTGGGTCAAGCCAGACGAATTTTCATTATAATTGCAGTAAGTTTATTATTATTTGTAGGGTTTATTTTTACAAATAATATGACTTTAATGATGCAGCCTGAACAATGGTCCAGATATTTTTTCAACCCCTTTGGTACCCTGCTCAATCTTCAGGAAAACATGGTAATACCGAGGTTCTTACATTTTGTTGTGGGATCAATTGCTATTGCAGGACTTTTTCAGGCGGTGTTATGGGAATTCCGGCGCAAAAAAAATCTCAGCAACATTGATGAAGCTGTCGGCAATGGTATGAAATGGTTTATGGGAGCCACATCCATTCAAATAATGATTGGTATATGGTTCCTTTTAAGTTTGCCTGCAGACAAAATGATGCTTTTCCTTGGTAAGGATTTTCTCAGGACATTTTTATTAGCTGCAGGTATTATCTGTATTTTTTTTGCTTTATATTCAGCTTCTCAAAACAAAGTCTGGACAACTCTTATGGCAGCCTTAAGCACTGTTATTATCATGGTATTTATACGTGATCTTTTAAGAATGAGCTGGATAAAACCATTTTTCTCTCCAGCATCTTTAAAGGTTGAACCTCAATATTCTTCCCTGATTTTATTTCTTATCGCTTTTGTAATAGGTTTTGGTATCATTGTTTATATGCTGAAAATCGCAGCAAGTGCTGGAAAGGAGAATTAATATGAATTATCCAGTCTGGGAACTTTTAACAGCAGGCGGCGGGTTTTTAATTGCATCCATGGCAGTTATCCATGTTTATGTATCACATCTTGCAGTGGGTGGAGGATTGTTCTTAATAATGGCTGAAAAAAAAGCCTATAAAACCAATGATCCTTTAATTCTTGAGTATGCGAAAAAACATACAAAATTTTTCCTTTTGCTCACAATGGTATTTGGAGGCATCACAGGCGTAGGTATCTGGTTTACCATATCTCTTTTAAATCCCAGTGCCACATCCACTTTAATTCACACCTTTGTGTTTGGATGGGCAACTGAATGGGTATGTTTTGCTGGAGAAATCGTTGCTCTGTTTATATATTTTTACACCTTTGGTAAAATAAATAAAAAACAGCATCTGCAAATAGGATGGCTGTATTTTATCTTTGCATGGCTTTCTCTTGTCTTGATTAATGGTATTATTGCTTTTATGCTGACTCCTGGACACTGGATTGAAGATCATACTTTCTGGTCAGGTTTTTTAAACCCTTCCATGCTGCCAGCAATGTTTTTCAGAACTTTTCTGGGTTTTATGTTTGCAGGTATATTTGGTTTTTTAACAAGCATGTTTATTCCTGAAGAAAAATCAAGGCTTTCCATGAACAGATTCTGTGCCTCATGGATACTTGTACCCTTTGCTTTTATGCTGATTTCAGGATATTGGTATTTTATAAGCCTTCCTGACCCTATTCAAACCATGATTTTAAAAAGATCTCCTGAGCTCCTGCCATATCTTAAAATCTTTTTCATAAGTGCAAGCGGACTCTTTGTCGGAGCAATATTACTTGCGCTTTCAGGTATTTCTCTTCCTGTAAAAAAGATATTGGCATGTATTGTTTTGGTGATCGGGCTTATATATATGGGCGGGTTTGAATTCACACGCGAAGGAGGAAGAAAGCCCTATGCGATTTATAATCACACCTATGCCAACTCCATTTTAAAATCTGACATGGAAAAAATTAATAAACAGGGCTTTTTAAAGACTGCCCGGTGGGTACAAAACAAGGAAATAACACCTCTTACAAAATTTGCAGCAGGAAAGGAAATCTTTAAAATCCAGTGCTCAAGCTGCCACTCTGTGGGTGGTCCCATGAATAATATTCTTAAAAGAACAAAAAAATTCACCATATTTGGAATGGATTCAATGCTTAACGGGCTTGGCAAGATAAATGATTATATGCCGCCCTTTATGGGTACCCTGCAAGAGCGAAATGCTCTTGCAACCTATATTGTAACAGGGCTTCAAAATAAAAAAATCACCGCGGACAAAACATTGGTTCCGCCTGAAAAATCACTTGAAATGCCTCCCTTTAATAAATCCAAAGATGAATATGTGCTGCTTTCATGGAATGATCTTGGAATGCATTGTATTTCAGACAGTTCGGCTTTCTGGGTACTTCTGCCTCCTGCCAACGATCTTTGTGCCCAGGTAATTAAGCGGGGACCTGTTCCAAAAGTTATTACAAAAGATATAAAAATCACCTATAAAGTTGAAAAAGGATTTGAAAACCCCTCGGCTCATATTAAACTATGGGATAATGCCCAATCAATCTTTGGAAGAAAACTTGAACCCAATATTGGATTGTCAGGTAATGGTCTTTCAGGGCAAATGCATTTAAGTAAAGAACTCAATACCTTTGAAGCATCTCTTATCCCGGTTGTTCCCTATCCTGATAAAGGGGGTTTTGATCCATATCCTGTATTTACCATAGAAGCTTTTGATACAAAAACCGGTAAACGTATTGCCATGACAAAAACAATTACACCCACATCAACTGAAATGGGATGCAAAAATTGTCATGGAGGAAAATGGAGAATAGATGGTAAAGTCGGATTTACAGATGAAACTGCATCTGATATTCTCAGGGTTCACGATAAAAATACTGGAACAAATCTTCTTGAAATGGCAAAAAAAGGGCAGCCTAAGCTGTGCCAGTCTTGTCATTCTGACCCCATTCTCAAAACCAAGGGGAAACCGGATCTATTGAATTTCCCTGCAGCCATGCATGGCTGGCATGCAAATTTTCTTACAGGCAGAGGAGTAAATGCATGTTTTCAATGTCATCCTTCAAAGCCAGGCGGACCTACTAAATGTCTCAGAGGTATCCATAGTAATAGCTTAGATTGTACCTCCTGTCATGGTTTTTTAGAAGATCATGCATTAAGCCTCTTAAAAAAAGAAATGGAAAATAAAAAACCAGGAGCAAAAAGGCTTATGAAACACTTAACCCCGCGAAAAGTTAAAAATCTCTGTGATATCAACCCTCGCACCCCTTGGATTAATGAGCCTGATTGCCTCAGCTGCCATAAAAATTTCAAAAAATCTGATCCAAAAACAGCAGACGGATTTAATAAATGGACTAAAGGAGAAAAAGACCTTTATCGCATGACCCTTGACGGGACAGGAAAAATAATGTGTGAAGCATGTCATGGGTCACCCCATGCAAATTATCCAGGTGACAATAAATTCAATAAAAATCTGGATAATATTCAACCTTTGCAATATCAAAATAATCCCAAAGCAATCGGGACAAAAACCTGTAATCTTTGTCATAAGGTTAAAATGAATAAAAAGCCCAAACATCATTTACAAATCACACAGGGTTTAGAAAAATAATGGGAAATATTTGAGTATGGAAACATTTGTTGCACGCCAGCCGATTTTAGACCAGGCTAAAAATACAATAGGGTATGAAATTCTTTTCAGGGATGGCATTAATAATGCCTTCCCTGAAACTGACGGTGATATTGCCACTGTTCGAATCATTGTTGATACCTTTTTAGCAACAGGTTCAGAAAATTTAACAAATGGTAAAACAGCATTTATTAACTTCCCTCAAAATCTCATTGTCAATGATGTTGCAAATTTTCTTCCCAGAGAAAAAATAGTAATTGAGATATTAGAGGATGTTATGCCGGCAGAGGATGTGATTAAATCCTTAACCAAATTAAAAAACAAAGGATATACAATAGCACTTGATGATTTTATTTATAGAGATAAATTCATACCCCTGGTTGAGCTTACCAATATTATAAAATTTGATTTAAAGATCCTTGATTTTACGGAAATAAAAAAAATCATGGGAAAACTTAAAAAAAAATTTTCCATTGAATTCCTTGCAGAAAAAGTAGAAACCATTAAAGAGTTTGAAATTTCTAAAAACCTTGGTTTTTCATATTTTCAGGGATATTTTTTTGAAAAACCTGAAATCATTCAA
>Ga0256845_1001003_pt1 | contig 24057 bp, 17 predicted proteins | sample RiftiametaG_FD_189101 | JGI IMG/M metagenome (GOLD analysis project Ga0256845, IMG submission 189101) | Tube worm associated microbial communities from hydrothermal vent at the East Pacific Rise, Pacific Ocean - Riftia | ecosystem: Host-associated > Annelida > Integument > Unclassified ... | reverse complement strand
CCAAGGCTATATTCTGAGTTATAAAATTTATACAAATCTAACAATTATCATTTTTGTCCCCAAGTTTTATACTTGACCCGTGATTCTGTTGTGTTCTCATATGCTCCAACTCTTAGTTTATTCGTATCAAGCTTTAATTATTGTAGCTAACCCCTTCTAAAACTGAATATTCATGTCACTCTAATTTAACTACCCAATAATCCCACTTACCTTTACCTGCTCCGCTAATATCTCCTCCAGCACCATGAACATAGCCAGCCACTATGAAACCATCATTAGTTTGTTGAATACTGTTTGCATAATCTGGCTCTGGACCTCCAAAACTAATTTCCCATGACAATTCACCAAGAGAATTTAGTTTTGCCACCCAAAAATCTGCAAATCCTCCATTATTAGTACTTACATCAAAATCACTTGCGCCTGAGTTACCAGCAAAAATATAACCTTGATCGGTAGTTTGTTGGATAGAACGTGCGGCATCATTAAGTGAACTTCCAAGATTTGCTTCCCACGTTATTTCTCCTATAGAATTTAGTTTTACTATCCAACCATCCTTTTTTCCGTTGTTTTCACTTACTTCAAAGTCTGAAGATTCAGAATATCCAGCTACAATAAAACCTTCATCCGTAGTTTGATGAATATCATACGCCTCATCATCAAGTGAGCCTCCAAGATTGGTTTCCCAAACCATATTTCCTGTATTATCTAACTTTACAATCCAATAATCTTTTTCTCCATAGTTACCTCCTACATCACCATTCATAGATTCAGAATAACCAGCTACAATATAACCTTCATCACTAGTTTGCTCAACAGATTGTGCAATATCAAACTCACTACCTCCAAGATTTTTTTCCCATACCAAGGCTCCTGTAGTATCTAATTTTACAACCCAATAGTCTAACCCTCCGTTATTATTACCCTCTACATCACCATCTGAAGAACCTGTAAAACCAACGATAATATACCCGCCATCTAAAGTTTGCGCTACAGAGGTTGCTTCTTCATTACCGTTTCCACCATAATTAGTCTCCCAAATCAAATCTCCAGATCCATCTAATTTTACAATCCAGAAATCAGCAGAAGAAGTATCTCCGCTAATGTCTTGATCATTAGAGTCAGTCATGCCAACTACTATATATCCCCCATCTGTTGTTTGTTGTATACTATTCCCTGCTTCATCACTATTTCCTCCAAGGTTAGTTTCCCATATCATATCTCCAGAATTGTTCAGTTTAATAACCCAATAATCTCCTCCCAGATAACCATCTGCGTCATTGTTGCCTCCTACATCGCCATCATCAGAATTAGCAGTTCCGGCTATTATATACCCACCATTTACTGTTAATTGTAGAGCGTTAGCCACGTCAATTTGAGAACCTCCAAAGGACTTTTCCCAGGCTATAGAGATTTCTTCGCTAATAATCTCTCCTTCTTCTGTTGTAAAATCAAATGTATTCTCAGATGTATTTCCATTGCCATCAGAAGCTACTACTTTACCATTATAATTGGTTTGAGGAATAAGACCTTCTAATAGAAATTCTGTTGTTTCTAGATTCGTCTGTACATTGCTATCTTCTAGAACTACCGTATAGGTTACTTTATCATCATCTGGATCTATTGCGGCATTCCAACTCAATAATGCATTATTCTCGGTAACCTGGGTGATCTGCACCGCAAAACCTCCTGGCTTTTGATTTTGGGGAGTTGTAGTTGGATTTTCATCATCATTATTACATCCAAGAATCAAGATACATGTGAGGATTAAATTGGATAAAAAATTATTTTTCATAATCATTTTTTTTGGATTCCCTTAACTATCTATATCAATCACCGTACAAATGCATAACATAAATAGTATGGGAGTGATATTTTAATTTCAAAGCATTCGGCTTTCTTTTAGAACCTATTACATTGTAAAAATTCTTACAAAGAATGTTTCAAAGTATAATTCGAGACTAAAAAACGGTTAATACTATAGTTATATATAGTCTAAACTACTGTTGATAATATTGGTAAATGCATTACTGTTGTTTTCATATTATTCTTTTATCAGCATTTAATAATGCTTGTTAAACAAAATGCAATAAGCAGGTCAAATTTTTTATGCTCCTCTTTTTAAAATTCAAAAGACCAAACATCAGAAAGCAGCTGAAACTGATCTTCATTCAACCCTAGTCCATTGATGACAAACAATTTTTTATTCAGCATTACAGAGCTGTGGTAAACTCTTTGGGGAAAGGGTTCAGAGGTCTTAGCTTCAAACCATGATGTGCCATTTTTGCTATACCAGATGTCGTTTAGAAATATTTGGCCCTCTTGTTCGGCTTGCCCTGCGATTAGCCACATTAATTCGCCATTGGTTTCTAAAGTGTGGTTTCTTCGGGGAGGAAATTTAGCATTATCGGTGGCCTGGGTCCAGGAATAGCCATTGCTGCTGTACCAAACATCATTGGTAAGTTGTTGAGCACTAGTATTTCCTTTGTGACCTCCAACAACCCACAATTTGTCATCAAAGACAATGGCATCGTGACCTCGTCGCTTACCAAATGGGGCATTTTGTGTTATTTGCACCCAATTTTGTCCATCACAACTCCTCCATACATCACTAAAAGTGTCGGTCTCTCCCCAGCCTCCAATGAGCCATAAGCATCCTTTGAAAACGGTCAAGGTATGCCAAAACCTTGGGGCGAATTTATTTTTTGTAATTGTCTGCTTCCATTGTTTACCATCAGTAGAAGACCAAATATCGTTTAATTCGTCTTTACCATTAAATTTTTTACCCCTGCCACCAATCACCCATATCTTATCTTTAAAGACCACCGAAGCATGGTCAAATCTTGCAGGAAATTTGGCCTGTTCTATGACCTGTTGCCAATTTGCACCATCTTTACTTGACCAAACATCATTTTTATGAATACCACCTGAAGTGCCACCCAACACCCACATTTTTTCATTGAACACAATTGAACTGTGAGCTCCCCTTTTATCAAAAGAAGTTTCTTTTGTTACTAAGGTGGCCTTAAGTGATTTCTTTTTTATTTGGAAGCTTGATTTAAAATTTGTGCTTTCTATAGAAGGGGTTTCCGGCTTTTCACATGAAAGAACCAAAGTAAAAAATGCTAATGCGAGTACTTTTTTAATGATTTTCATAGTTCTTATTTTATTAGTTATTTGAAATAATTTCCCTGAGCTTTGAGCTTGCACTTTAACTAGGGAAATACCAACCTTAATCTATAATATTAAAGTGAGTAGCTACTTCTTCGTAGGTCATTTTGGAATAATCGATTGCGTTCTTGCCACTTGCTGGAAGCCCTCCAGGAACGATAACATATCTGAATTCAGTAAGAAATGCTGTGAAAATGATAGTACCTTCCGTGTTGATATGCTTATGTTTATTCGATTAACGTGAGAAAAAAACTTATGGGAATAGTATTGAAAATCTGGATTATACCTATGATAGGGTAGCGTATAATATTCATAATCAAGGGCATTGATTGTATTTCTAGAGTAAACTAAAACAACACCATTGTCTTTAATTTCTTGTGTTAAGTCGGGCACATCAACATTCTGAGAAATGGAAGTTGTATTAATCGGTGTATCACCAAAGTCAAGGGTAATCCAATCAGAGTAGATTACATTGGCTGTACCTGTTTCTCCTTGCTCCTCCTGTTCACCTTGTCCGTCAGATCCAGCAATTCCTTGTTCTCCAACACCATCAGTTCCTGCGATACCTTGTTCACCTTGATTTCCTTTTGGGCCAATACCCCCATTTTCACCATCTTTAGAGCAGGTGAGAAATAGTACGCTACACAGGGTAAGCCAAAAGATATTTTGTATTGTTTTCATACTTAATTGTTTTTCTTGTTGAATCAATTTTTATGAAAAAAAAGTAAGGGGTTGTCAATGCCCCTTACTTTTTGTTGAATTACTCAGGAATATTAAAGTGCTCAATAATTTCTTCGTAGGTCATTTTGCCGTAGTCTATGGAAGATTTTCCACTTGCAGAAACCCCACCAGGAATGATAACATAGCGATAATCATCGAAATAGGTAAAAAGGTTTGTACCCCCATCAGAAGTTACAGCTTCTACATACAAGGCTGCGAAAGTAAAGCCTTCAGACAATCGAAATCGATAAACTTCATTTTGCGAAAATAATTCAAAGGGAAGTTTTCTAACATCATTATTTATGGCATTAGTGGGCCGTCTGCCATAAACGATGATAAGGTCTTGGTCAGTATTAAAATCAACCAAGCCCAACGAGACTAACAATTGCTCTGATTCCTCGGCTGCTGGCATACTCCCAAGTTCAGAAGCTATCCAATCAGAATAAATTACATTGGCCGTGCCTGTTGCACCTTGCTCACCGGTCTCACCCTGCGCACCTTCCTGGCCATCGGCTCCCATAGCGCCAGCGGGGCCATCAGCTCCCATAGCGCCAGCGGGGCCTTGAGCTCCTTGTGGCCCAATGGCACCGTCTTCCCCATCATTTTTGGAACAAGACATAAAAAGAGTAGCAATAAAAAGAATCGCAAATAAGGGTGTTGTAAATTTCATAGTCGTTTTCATTTTTTGGAAATTTTTAAAATTGTTACAGCAAACTTAAGATGCTGAAAAAAGGGAAGGGTGTAGATTCTTTTGATTTGAAAGAATCAGGACAACATTAGTTGCGATTGTTGATAAACACTGGGTGTAAGTCCAGCATGCTTCTTAAAAGCGTTATAGAATGCAGATTTTGAGTTAAAACCTGATTCTAAACCAACAGAAACTATGGTATAATGGGTATATTGGTATGAATGTAAATTCCGTTTTACCTCGGCTACCCGGTATTTATTAATATAGTCTATAAAACTGGTATCACTTGCCGCGTTGACCAAACTTGAGAGGTAACAGGCAGAAATGCCTAAAAGTTCAGCAGCTGAACTTAAGCTAAGACTGGGGTTTTTATAAATTTTTTGGAACCTCATAAGTTTCTCTAACCGCTTAAAATATTCATTGGCTTTTGTTAAAGGCTTTTTGTTTTTACTATGTAGTTCTTTTATTTTCTGTGCGCAAAGCGCAGCAATTATGGTAAGTAAATGGAGGTGCTTTTCGGTAAAAAAATTTTCTTCGTGATGTTCAGAATCAATCACTCCAAATAGTTTGTCATTTATAAGTATTGGAACGCATATTTCGGAAAGCCGTGTAGCATCATCAACAATATATCTTTCATCAAAAGATGTATTAGGAATAAGTTCTGGGGTTTTATTTTTTGCAACATGACCTACAATACCACTTCCTAACTTAATTTCAATTCGGTTACAAATAGTTTTATTTTGTGAGTTTTTTGGGCCATAGGCAGCCCTTTGTAATAGCAAATTTTTTGTGTCATTATATTCATAAACTACGCAATCTACAAAGCCAAGCCTGTGTATTACATTTTTGGTAATATCCCATAAAACTTCTTCTACAGAATTTTTGGTATATAATGAGGTGGCAAAATAACTTATGGCCTTGATTTCGCTATGTATAGGGGATGATTTTTGGGGTTTCATATCAATTTTTAATTAAAGTTAGCTGTGCTTAGCGTAGCACTACTATTGATATGTAACAAACTATAAAAGGTATGTAACTGTGATTTTAATCGGTTTACAGTCAGTTATTTATAGTACTCTGAAGGTGTCTTTTTAAAGGTTTCTTTAAAACATTTTATAAAATACGAGGGCGTATTAAATCCTACGGTATAGGCAATTTCATTTATTGTAAGATTAGAAGACTTTAGCAATCGTAAGGCTTGTTTAAGGCGTTGTGACCTTAAAAAGGCTGTGGTAGACAGGCCGGTATAGGCTTGTAATTTTCTATGCAACTGCATACGACTCATCTTAGCTTTCTTGCTGAAGGCTGCGGCATTAAAACTGGGGTCTGTAAGATTTTCATCTAGTATTTGCTGTATTTTATTTAAGAAGATTTCATCACTGGGCGTTATGGTAATGTCTTTTGGTTTTAAGATAAATTCTTCGCTGTAACGATTACGAAGGGCTTTTCTTATATGTATTAAATTAGCCATTCGTTGTTTTAATAACGTTATTTTAAAAGGTTTGGACATAAAGTCGTCTGCGCCAGAAGTAAGACCTTTAAGCTCATTTTCTTCACCAACTCTAGCGGTTAATAAAATAATAGGGATATGGCTGGTACGCTCATCAGTTTTTAGTGTGTTGCATAGATCAATACCATTTAAGATAGGCATCCGTACATCAGAAAGAATAATATCTGGCACTTTGTTAAGTGCAATTTCTACACCTATTTTTCCGTTTTCGGCCTCCAGTATTTGGTAATTAGATTGTAAGGCTAGCTTAATAAAAGTACGTACTTCTTGATGGTCTTCTACGATAAGTAAAATAGGGAGGCTTTTTTTAGTTGTACTAGATGAAGAATTATCCTGATTTTCTTCTAGAAGCGCAGTAATATTTTGGTTTAATGTTTTAGGAATTATGATTGATTCTTCGGAAAAAGAAGCTTTGTCAATTGGAAGTTCTATTGTAAAATTCAGCAAATTTTCTTCTTCTAAAGTTGCTTTAATATTCCCTCCGTATATTTTAGTGAGTTCTTTAACCAAGGCAAGTCCAACACCTATACCTTCTGAGCTATTGTCGTATTGGTAAAAACGTGTAAATAATTTATCTAATTGTAATTTAGAGGCATTTATCGCAGTATTCTTTACTTCTATATGAACCTGATTGTCTTTTCTTATAGCTAAGAACCTACAATTCCCGTTTTTAGATGTGTATTTAAAGGCATTGGATAATAAATTAGAAGTTATTTTTTCTAAGACATCTTCATCATACCAAACATGGTCTAAACCCCTAGTTTCTATACTATAGTTAATATTTTTCACGGAAGACTGATATTCAAAAGATCGGGCTATAGCATGTAAAAAAAGGGTAAGATTTCCTTGAGTTACTTTCAATTTTAATGTATTGTCTTCCAATTTGGCAAGTTCTAGTAACTGATCCACAAGAGAGGTTAATCTATGGGTATTTCTTTTGACCATTGAAAAGTTTGTATGATCAAAATCCGATAGATTTCCTTGCGAAAGTTTTTGATCTATTGGTCCAGAAATAAGCGTTAAAGGCGTTTTAAACTCATGTGCTATATCGGTATAAAGTGTTGATTTATAGTCACTTAATTTTTTTAAACGATGTGTTTCTTCTTCTTTTAATTTTAAGTTTAATTTCATGCGCCAACGCCACTTAACATATAGGAATATTCCAAAAAGCAAAGAACATACAACTATAAAATAAATAAACTTGGCAAGATGAGTTGCGTACCATGGATTTTTTATGGAGAAAGTAAAGGTTTCTGGCTTTATATTCCAATAGCCATCATAGTTGCTCGACTTTACCTGAAATTCATAATCCCCAGGTGGAAGCTGTGTATATCGCGCATAATTTTTGTTTTCAGAAAAAACCCATTCCTTATCATGGTTTATTAATCGATATTGATAATAGTTTTTTTCTGGAAGTGAAAACTGTAAGCTTGAGAAAGTAAAGGCTAAGGTATTCTGGTTATTTTCTAATTGCATTCCATTTACCATAGAATGTTCTTTATTTAATACTTGGAAACCTGTCATGGTGGTTCGCGGTAGAATCGTATTTTTTTTTATGTTTTTTGGTTGAAACCAATAGAGTCCATCTAAACCTCCAAAATAGAGACTTCCGTTAGTGCCTTTAAAATAAGCACCTGTGTTAAATTCGGTGGCCAAACCATCATAATTATTATAGTTGGTTATTTCAGGGTGCTTCGCCCAAGATTTATTAGGGGTAAATTTTGTAATTCCTTTATTAGAGCTTAGCCATAGATTAGCATTAGTATCAGGTAGTATCGCATAAATAACATCATTGGCTAAACCATTATCAGTATTGTAGGCGTATGTTTTGTGGTTTGCTATGTCGAAAGCTATAAGTCCTTGGCCAAAAGTACCAATCCACAAGATGTCATTATCATCATAAAATAAAGATTTTATAGCATTGACAGTAATAGAATCTTTAGCGAAGATGGGGTGTTTACTAAAGCTTTCTGTACTGATATTAAATTTGAAAATACCATTATTGTCCGTGCCTAGCCATAAGTTTCCATTTTTATCTTCGGTAAGCACGCGAACGTTGTTTCCGGGGAGCTTATCTAGATTACTGTGTGAGTATTTTTTAATTTCACCTAATTTTTTGTCGAATTGTATGAGACCATTTTCGTTAGTAGCCAACCAAACTTTTCCTCTTTTATCTTTATAAATGTCCCAAATAGTTTTAGCGGATAATGAAATAGATGTGCTCTGAGTGTAGGTTGCATAAGTGCCGTTAGCATCTAAAATCGAAAGCCCTTCTCCTTGGCTACCAATCCATAATTCCCCATTATTTACAAGTAAACTCATAATGCGATTAGAGTGTAGCTTAGAGTTTTCAGTAGAAAAGGTTTTCCATACGTTTTTTTTAGGGTCAAATCTACTTAGTCCTTTTCCCGAGGTTCCTGCCCATATCGTATTTGTAGTATCCACAGCTATGGCACGTACGACATCTATATTGATGTTTTCAGGGGTTTGGTCGTTGGTATAGGAGTTAAATTTTTCGAGATATTCATCATAGTAACTAAGGCCCGCTCCGTCTGTTCCAAACCATAGTGTTCCTAAATAGTCCTCATATATACAGAGCACATCATTGTATTGTATTGTTCTTGGGTTGTGTTTTTTATTGGAAAAATGGTTTATTTTTTTAGCATTAAAGTCTACCATATAAAGCCCTTTACCATAGGTGGCTATCCAAAGTCTGTTTTTAGAATCCAGTAGAAGATCTAGGATATTGATATTAATAGGTAAAACTCCTTTGAAATTATGAATAGGTAAGCGTTTTAATATGGCACTACCTTTCTCTTTTAGATAAAGTCCGTTATTAAATGAACCAAGCCATTGCTTTCCAGCAGCATCAATAACCATTGTACTAAAATTACCCTTTATGCTATCACCTTGTTCCGTTTTAGGAGTAATTAGCGTGCTTTTTTTGGATTGGATATCAACTTCAATAAGTTCATTTTTTCCAAGTAATAAGAGGGTGTTTTTATCTATTTCCGTAATATGGTTTACCATACCAGAAAGTGGTTGGTCGAACGGTAATTTAGAAATAGCATTAGATTTGGCTTCAATAAAAAGAACTTCCTTGGAATATGTGGTTATCCAGTAATTTAAAGTATTGTCTTGAAATATGGTGTACGCATTTGTGACTCCGGCCAAGGGGTCAAAACTATTGGTTTTAGTATTAAGTTTAAGGGGAATTTTAGTAATGGGAATTGCCCATAATTGGTTTTGACGGTCTATATATAGTTTTCCAAGATGACTGTAATTAGGGCGGGTAATATCAATAAATTGATGAGGGTAAGAGGTGAACTTTCTGCCATCGTATTTATTAATACCATCTTGAGTAGCTACCCATAAATAGCCAATACTATCTTGCACAATTGAAATGGCACTATTTTGAGATAAACCATCTTTAACTGATAACTGCCTAAAAGATACTTGTTGCTGTGAGAAAAGTAGTGGAGCGTAAAAAATGAGCGCTAAGAAAAGGTTCAAAACAATCTTTTCGTTAGTTAAGAAATTAATATTTAAATATTTAATGTGTTTTGACTCCAACGGCTTAGTATCTTTAAAGTGAAAAATAAGGATTTTTAAAAATATATTTGTTGCTTTTTATACAATTGTATCATAGTTGTGTAAAGAAGTTCAAATAATTAATATACGAGAGTTAAAATGAACATAGGGCTTCTATCAGTTAGCATGAATGTTTATTCTACCAAAAGAATAGCTGAAGAAGCTGAAAAATTGGGCCACTATGTGGAACTGATAGACCATACCAAATGTTCTGTAAAATTAGGCTCTGGGAAGCCTCAAATTTATTTGGGGGAGGAGGATATTACCAATGAGTTTGACGCTGTTATCCCAAGAATAGGTGCTAAAGTAACTAGACATGGAGCAGCAATTGTAAAACAATTTGAAATGAACGGAATCTTTAGTACAGCCCGTTCTTTGGCTATCACAAGGGCAAGAAACAAAGTACGCACCTTGCAAATTATGTCTCGCAAAGGGATTCCCATTCCAGAAACTTTGTTTTCCATCAACCCAGACAATATTGAGGAACAAATTAAAATATTGGGTGGTACACCAGTTGTCATTAAACTACAAGAAGGTACACAAGGATTGGGCGTAATTTTAGCTGAAAGTGAAAAATCTGCCAAATCAATCATCGATACGTTTTATAAGATGGATACCAGTATTCTTATTCAAAAGTATATTGAAGAGGCCAATGGGGAGGACATTCGTATTTTTATTGTGGGGGATAAAGTAGTGGCCAGTATGAAACGGAGCAGTGCACCGGGAGAGTTTAGATCCAATGTACATCGTGGAGGAGATGCAGTGGACATAAAACCTACAGCCAAGGAGCAGGAGATAGCTCTTAATGCGGCCAAGTATTTAGGATTGGGAGTGGCCGGGGTAGATTTGCTTCGCTCTAAAAAAGGTCCATTGTTGATAGAGGTGAACGCTTCTCCTGGACTTAAAGGTATTGAAGAAGCCACAGGAGTAAATATTGCCAAAGAAATTATTCAATTTGTTGAAAAAAATGGATTTCGCAGAAGAAAATAAAACCATTACCATTGGAAAAACAGCTGTTGCCCCAGGAAAAAACCAATTGGTACAAATCAATATTGCTCGTCTGCCCACAGGTACATTGATAGACATTCCAGTACATGTTTTTAATGCTAAAAAACCTGGACCTACAGTTTTGGTGCAAGCTGGGCTGCACGGAGATGAAATCAATGGAATTGAGACCATAAGGCGCATGTTGCAGGAAAAGCAATTCAAAATTCAAAAAGGAGCGGTAATTGCCGTTCCCATTCTCAATATTTTTGGCTTCATTCATTTTTCAAGGGATGTTCCAGACGGCAAGGATGTAAACCGAAGTTTCCCAGGCAGTAAATCTGGCTCTTTGGCAAGTAGGATTGCCTATAATTATACTTCTGAAATTCTTCCACAAATAGATTTTGGAATTGATTTACATACTGGCGGAAGCCAACGGCACAATTTTCCTCAGATACGGTATTCCAATGAGGATGAGAATAGTAAAAAGTTGGCTGAAATATTTAATGCCCCATACTCATTTCCTGCAAGGTTGATTAATGGGTCCTTTAGAAAAACAGCTTATAAAATGGGAAAACCAACCATAGTTTACGAGGCAGGTGAAAGTATGCGTTTTGATGATGATGCCATCAATCTAGGCATAGAAGGCATAGTGAACGTGTTGGGTCATTTTGGGATGTTGACCAATAAAAAATCAAAAAAACCTTCGGTTAATTTAAATGAACGTAAATGGATCCGCGCCCATAAAGCGGGTATGTTTATTCCTGAAGTTACCAATGGAAGTAAAATCAAAAAAGGACAGGTGATTGGTTTGATAACGGATACGTATGCCAAGACCAATAAAAAAGTAAAATCACCTTTTGATGGCCATATTATATGTGTTAATAATCAAGCAGTGGTCAACCAAGGGGATGCTTTGTTCCATATTGGAAAGTAGTAAAAGAAACATTTCGGCCTTTTTCTCTACAATAATTAAAAAACTCAATTATTCTTTTACAAGCGAAAATTCTAAATAATAATAGTTCATTTCTCCGATGGCAACAGTGTGAAAGGTAAATGTTTGCACTCCTTTTTGTAGCTTAATTTCTGCAAGGTTATTTGCATAATTCCAATGGTGCCATTGTCTCCAAGCCACAGGGTCTTCTTTGTCATAAGTTGATTTAATGTTCAATGCCCCAGTGGCATCGCTGTCATTTATTGCGATGGATATTTGTCCATCAACATTGGCGGTGTACATGACCCCGATTTTATAGCGCCCAGTAGTTTTTACATTGATGGTGTATTTTGTCCATTCGCCAGAGTTGGTACAACCCACATACAATTGCGCCATTTTAGGGTTAACCACATTATAATCATGATCATCAACATCATTGGGTTTGGTAAAGGAAATATCTACGGGTTCATTTGCTCTAAATCCATGCAGATAAGAACCATCATTTTTGGATTGGCATAAGCAGTGGCCAAAATCGCCATGTTTTCTGCTGGCCCGAGAAGGCTATTGTATAATTCATCTTTAGTATGCAGCTATTTTTCGGGCATCCCAATTGTTATGGGGTGGGTTTTATTTCTTATAACAACTTGATATTCGTTTTGTGGTCCATGTGTTCCTCCCTTGCCTGCAGTAGTGTCTCGTACTATTTCTCCTGCATCATTTTTGACATCTACAATAAGGACTTTTAATTTCTCTATTTTGTCTGTTTGAGCATTGGAAAAATAGATGGTATTTAAAAAAGAAGCAAAAATAGGATGCTTTTTACTTTCATGGATTTGTTATTTAATATTGAAGGTAGTCTTCTCTTTACTATGGTCGCCAATCACTTCAATAAAGTAAGTTCCTTTTGGGAGATAGGTTTTTCCATTTTTAGCTTCAGTTAGCTTCTTTTTGTTTTTCTTTAAATAATTACTTTTTCCTGTTTTTGAGAAAGCCACATCGTAAGAAAGTATATTAAAGCCTTTATCTGCATCAATGGATGTTGAACTTACTTCAGTGCCGTTCATAGTTTGTATACTAACAATAAATTGCCCTGCTCTGGATGTATAAAAAGTTACATCTAGACCTGGAGTGTTGGGTTTGCCCCATGGACTATAGGAACTACCCCATCTTGTAGAATGTTTTATGTCATCAATATTAAAAACAAACAGATTTTCTGCCATTAAATCAGAAGAGGTTTCTTGTAGTTTAGAAATATCTGCTTTGTAAATGCTACGGCCATGAGTCCCTATCAATAAATGCTTAGCTTCAGGTTGTATCACCAGATCATGAACGGCAACATTGGGCATTCCATTTTGGAAAACCTCCCAGGAAGACCCTTGATTAAAAGAAACATAAAGGCCATTGTCTGTTCCCACAAATAAAAGATTTTCATTCTCAGGATCTTCTAAAATTACATTTACAGGAGATGCAGGAATATTGTTCGCAATACTTTTCCATGTTTCCCCATAGTCATTGCTCCTATACACATAGGATGTAAAATCATCTGATCGGTAGCCATTTAAAGTTACATATATGCGTTCTTTTTTATGCTTTGATGCTGCCACCCTGCTTACCCACAAGCTAGCTTTGTTTTTTAAAATAGGAATATTTTGCGAGATCAGTTCCCAATTTCCGCCTCCATTTTTAGTGATATGCACTAAGCCATCATCACTACCCGTATAGATCAACCCAAATTTAAAGGGAGATTCCGAAATAGTTGTTAACGTGCCATAGGCCACATTTCCTTGTTTACCGCCTTGCGTAAGATCATTGGAAATTACTTCCCAATCATTGCCTTGGTTTAAAGAACGATGTAATTTATTGCTGCCCAAATAGAGAATATCCTGATTGTGGTCAGAAAGTAAAATAGGGGTTTGCCAATTAAAACGGTATGGTTCTTCTCCCAGCTCATGTTTGGGCTGAATACGGGTTCTTTTTTCATTTTCCAGATTCAATCTAAAATAATTTCCAAACTGAAATCCAGTATAGACAATGTCAGAATTTCTTTTGTCAATCTGTATTTGCATCCCATCACCACCCATGATAGACTTCCAAGGATTATGTCCAGTATGGAGCCATCGGTCATTGGTTTTGGTATTGTGAGCACCTTTCCATACCCCGTTGTCCTGTAAACCCCCATATACATTATATGGTTTTTCATGATCAATATTAATAGCATAAAACTGACCTACAGAAGGTGAGTTGTTCTTAATCCATGTGGCGCCATCATCATACGAAATGTTTACTCCACCATCATTTCCGTTAATCAAATGCCCAGGCATTTTTGGGTTCACCCAAAGAGAATGATGGTCCAAATGGACATTGTCCCCATTTATGGATTCATGGGTTTTACCACCATTTTTAGATTTAATAAGGGGTACACCTGCCAAGTAAAGATTGTTCTTATCAGATGTGTCTACAGTAATCTGTGCAAAATAATAGCCATAACTATAAAAAAGGCCATCTATATAATCTTCGTTCATTTTTGTCCAATTGCCACCGGCATTATCACTTCGGTACACTTCAGCACCAATGACCTGGGTGTCAAACAATAAGGTATTCGCGTTTTCCAAGTATTTTGAAAGCTCAATAGGTTTTATAGCACCATCACGAATCATGTTCTTTATATTGTCTGCCTTATATTTTTCTTGAAAACCATTGGTTTTTAAATAGTCGTTCAGTTTTTTATCATCCAATTTTAAAAACATATCGGTACTCATGGACTTAAAGTCGTCTTTTTGTAGACCATCAGATTTTTCATCATCATCTTTCTTTTTCTCTCTTCTAAACTGATTGTCATGTACCACATAAACCGTATTGTCATCAAAAACGGCAAGACCTATTCTTCCTACACCTATACCTGTTGGAAATCCACTTTTGGGAGTTGAAGATTTTGTCCAAGTACTACCGCCGTCAATACTTTTATAGATTCCAGATCCTGTGCCACTACCATCAAAATCCCATGCTTTTCTATTCTTTTCCCATGCTGCGGCATATTGAATGTTGAAATTGTTTGGAGCAAAGGCCATGTCTATGATTCCGGTATCATTGCTTATAAAAAGGGTTCTGCTCCATGTGGTACCGCCATCAATGGTTTTGTAAACACCACGTTCGGCATTTGAAGAATATAAATGCCCAGTTACACCGACCACTACTTCATTTGGATTTTTTGGGTTGATTAAAATACGACCAATATGATGAGAATCTTCCAACCCCATATTTTGCCATGTCTTGCCCTTGTCTGTAGATTTTAGAATGCCAATACCTGCATAAGAAGAACGAGAAGAGTTATTTTCTCCTGTGCCCACCCAAATAGTTCCAGATGTCCAATCCACGGCAATGTCCCCAACATTTTGGGTTGGCGAACTATCCAAAATAGGCGTAAAAGATGTGCCGTTGTTGTTTGTATACCAAAGCCCACCAGAGGCATAGCCCACATAAAACTCAATTGGATTTTTGGGGTTTACATCCACATCCACCACACGTCCGCTCATAACAGCTGGACCTATATTGGCCAACGGAATATTTTTTACTAAAGAGCCTTCTGCCATGGTTTGTTTTTGGTGTAAGGCTTCTTGAATTTTTTTGTGCGGAGTAGGGTTCGATTGACCATAGAGGGTTAAGGTTAATCCAAAAAAAACAAAGATCAAAATTTTCATATGAAGGTGACTTTTGTGTAAGATAGAAAGATCTTTGTAGGATACAAAAATTAATGAAGATGACCTGTTTAGTCCAATTTTAAACTCGCATAAAAACCAACAAGTATTGCATCCTTTTCAAAATACTCCCAAAGGATGATTTTTCTTTGATTATTAGGCTGGTCTATCCATTTTCCATCAATCATTGTTGGACATGGAATTTTTTTTGGCTTTCACCCATTTTGGCTTCTTGACAATGGCCACAGCAGCCATGTCAAAAAGTGACCTAGAAGGTGGGTCGCCATGATAATCTATATGTGTAAAAAGGTTTACAGAGTAATCTTCCCAAAGTTGAAGAATTCCCCACCATGCCTTCCTATTATGGGTTGGTCAATTTTAGGACCAAGTCCCGGGCATGTTTTGGCCTACCTCTTTTTGGGTGACTTTAACGATGTCTGTACCAGATGGTTTTCCATAACGAACGGTCACCATTTCAAATTCAACAGTGGTGTTCAATACATAGTTCATAGAGGGAATATCGCTCTCTAGATTATACTCACCAGAATCTGGATAATTGGCGTCCAGCCATACCAATCTAATGTTTTGGGCTATTGAAGGTTCTTTTTTAAGTGCCAAGGCCATATAGGTCAACTTACCAACCGCCATTATTACTAGTTTTTCTTTTTTATGTTTTTGAGCCTCAGAAATTATAAAATCTACGGAAGCATAACCGTCAAAATTGGGATTGGTTACATTCTTTTCAATTGAGACAAACGACTTATTGGCGCCTTTGAGCAAAGAAATGTCATCATTTACATTGAACAGTTTCATAATGCGTTCCGCTTCATTGAAATGCTCATTGATATCTCCACCACTTTGTGTGTCATTCACGGTAATCGCTTTAATATCAAAAAGGTCCCTTATTGGAAAACAAATACGCCAAAGCATGCTGGTCATCCAATTCATTATTGGCATCGGAATCAAAAACCACATCTATTTTTGGTATAGATGATGTAAGAGCCTGCTCTTTTTTGGTATCCTTACAAGATAAAAGCAAGCTAAGTGATTTTTTTCATCATAATGGAATTATTCTCCAATTGGAATTTGTATTTCAGTTTTTGGAATGTACCATACATTCTTCATAAGGTCTATACCGCCGCCCATTTGTTCCTGAATTACACGGTCAATAATATACACCCCATTTTTGGCCATTTGGTTAAAATTGTCTAGGCCGTCATTTGGAAAATTGACCCGGGTTCTGTGAATATTGAACTTTTCAGAAAATTTGCGGCCAAATGCTTCTTCTACCCCTTTTTTTCCATACATAAAACCCAAAAGACCTCCCCAAGTAGCTGTAGGGTTATCAGAATCCCAACCGGCCAAAGTGCCTATTTTAATAGTTTTCTTTAAATCCCCTTCACCGTAAAGAAGGCTTACAATACTTGAGGCAAAATTAATGCCTCCAGCAAAGCAACCATTACAGAAAATATTTTTGGAAGTTATGGTATAACCATCTTGTTGTTGTACCTGATACCTTTCATAAACTGCATCTCGGGCTTGCTCCCAAGGGATACTCTTGTCATACTGACTTTTAACAAAAGCGTACATTTTTGCGGAGTAAGAACCAGATGGAAGATGTTCTTTTGCTATGTTGGCCATCCACAAAATCTGCTCTTTTTTGGAAAGGGAAGGACCTGCTTTTGATGCCAAGGAGTACATGATCACATAGAATTCTGATATCCATTGGGCATTTTCACGGGCAGTGGTCTGAATGGGCATTTTGGCCAGTTTTAGGGCAATATCTGGTCTGGAAGGCGCATAAAAACCAAATATTTCAGTTGTCAATTGCGCATCGATCATTTCATGGTAATTGTCATAGATGGTGTCTTTGGTGATTTGGGGGTCGCTGGTTGCTGGTGGTATGGTGCCATTCAACATTAATTCCAAGGCACGTTGATTGGCAACCCACAAATAGTTTTCTTCCTCGCGTTTCATATGTTTTAACCAACCATCACGTATCTGTTCACCTGTTAACATACTTGTCTTATTGGTCAGTAGTAAATGTTGGTACATATATTCAATATCCGTGTCATCATCGGCACCCCAAATTTCGTTCTCACCTTTGAAGACAAAATCTATATTTTTGGACAGGTCACTTGGTTCTTTAGACCAAATATTGGGCAAATCTGGTGTTCCCCAATCTTCCATGGTATAAAAAGCCCCTGTTTTGGTCTCACCAATATTACCTACTTTATCCATTTCAGTTACTAACCCGGTCCAATTGGCAATACATTGCGCCAACCAAAAGCCATAGAGTTTCTCAGCATAATCTGCACGTGATATTGTTTGATCGGTTGGTTTGGGGGAATAGGGCACATAGGTAAGGTTAGGGTCTTTCAATGAATTAGCTACGGCATCTTGTGTTTTTTTTGCTTCCTCCTTACAAGAAATTAAGAGTACAAGAAATGTCAATAAAAAAAAGGGGGAAGATAGTTTCATTTTTATGGTTTAAATGTACTTAGAAAATGTTCTATTTCTGATTTATGGGGAATGGATGGTTGCGCCCCTTCTTTGGTAACGGATAGCGCTGCCGCTGCCGCTGCAAAACGAATGGCATTTTCCCATGATTCTCCTTTGGTTATGGCCACTGCAAGGGTTCCGTTGAACACATCACCCGCTGCCGTGGTATCCACAGCTTTTACTGTAAAAGCAGAGAAGTGGCGTGTGCCACTTTCATTAGATAAAAGGCACCCCTTTTCTCCTAGGGTAATCAACACATTTTGCACTCCTTTTTGAAGTAGGATCGCCGCTGCATTCTCTGCTGTGGCTATATCAATAACCGATATACCTGTTAAAAAACTTGCCTCTGTTTCATTTGGGGTCAACAACCAAATCTTGCTTAATAAAAAGGTGCTTAATGGTTGAGCAGGAGCAGGGTTCAAAATTAAGTCCACATCACTGTTTTGAATCATTTTTGTAATAAATTCAATGGTTGCCATTGGCGTTTCCAATTGTAATAATATCACTTTGGCATTTTGAATCAAATCCTTATGGGGAACCAAATCAGATGGCATTAATTGCATATTGGCACCTGAAGCAACTGCTATGGAGTTTTCCCCATTTTCGGATACGAATATCTGTGCGATACCTGTTGGCTCCTTATCATCTATTAAGATAAGAGCTGTATTAAAACCTTCCTTTTTAAAATGTGCAATCATATTCTTGCCAAACAAATCGTCACCGACCTTGGCAATATAAGTAATGTTGCCACCGGCCCTAAGTGCAGATACGGCTTGGTTGGCTCCTTTTCCACCAAAGGCCATACTTGATTTTCCGCCTAGGACGGTTTCCCCAATGGCGGGTATTCTGGGTAAGGATATTATGATGTCCATATTAGAGCTGCCAACAACCAGTAATTCCATACTATGCTACTTTTGAATAAATAATAAGGCCCAGACCTATGATAAAACAAAGAAACATGGCCGTAATGAGCCAATTTTTAGATTTAGGCAAATCCTTTAATTCCTTCCAAATAAATACACCCCAAAGTGCTGCGACCATGGTAGCTCCTTGGCCCAAACCATATGCAATTGCGGGTCCGGCCTGTTCAGATGCCAAAATACTGAATGACATGCCAATGCCCCAAATGCTTCCTCCTAAAAGGCCAATAAGATGTAATTTGGGCGTCCCCATGGAAAAATAATCCTTGTACGTAACCGGAGTTCCCACAATTGGCTTGTACATATTAAGGGTGTTAAATAGAAGGTTGGAAAGTAAAATACCTACTGAAAAAACAACCAGGGCAGTATAGGGAGTAAGTTTCCCTATTTCAGGAGCCACAAAATCCGAGGCCATGGATTGTGCCACATATTTATAAAAGAAGCCCATGGCAATACCTGCCAGTAATGAGATCACAATTCCTTTTACAGGGGTTCTTTTATTGGATCTAAGAATATTCTTATAAGCAATTGCATCTAAAATTATGGCGGCCATAATAAAAAGAACACCGCTGAACAATATGATTGGATCCCCTTCAGGAGTATCTATATAGTTGATCATTACTCCAAGCACCAGAGCAATGCCAATACCAATAGGGAAGGCTATGGCCATGCCTGTAAGGTCAATAGCGATGACCAATAGTAAATTGGCGAAATTAAATATGTGTTTTCTGCCTGATTAAGATCAACCAAAAATGAGCGGCCTTCTTCTCCGTTAGAACCTAATGTAAATGCAAGGAAGATGGTAATAAGAAATATACCGAAAGAATAATCCCAATAAAAAAGTTGAAAAGACCATTTTTTACTGGACAACTTTTGTGTATTTGCCCATGAACCCCAACACAGCATGGTTATTAAACAGAGAAATACGGCAACGGAATAATTTTCAATAATATACATGGAAATTAATTTTTGAATTGGTGAGCATAGTTTTGCACAAACGTTTGTGCAATATATAAAAAAACCTCCAACAGCCAAAATAAAAAATAGCTCGAACCAAATTATGGGTTATGCATTCAGCTTAAAAACAGAATCTCGAAGTATTAATTTTGTAGGGATTTGAATGGATTGAATGTCCGACTCACTATTTATTTCTTTTAAAATGGCCTTTACTGCCATTTCACCTATTTTTTCTGAGTCTTGTTTAATGGCAGAAATGGAGGGACTAAGAAGTGAAAGGTAAGGATGGTCATCAAAAATAATCAAAGAAAGCTGGCTTGGAATGCTAAGATTGCGTTTGTGTATGGCTTGTAATACCCCAAAACCGATTAAATTGTTCATAGCTAGGATGGATGTGGGAGGTTGATCCAATTGAAGTAATTTATTGGTGCTATCAAAACCATTTTCAATACTGAAGGTGTTTCCAATTGTCAATTCCTGAAAAATGGGAACGCCACTATCCTTATGTGCATCAAGATATCCTTTGGTTCTTTCTTGAACCAGCTCATTGATATTGTTGCCGCATATAAGACCAATGCGTGAATGCCCCTTTTTAATTAAATGCTTTGTAGCATCATAACATCCTTGATAATTATTAGAAGTAATATATGGAATGGACGATTCAGTAAAATATCTGTCCACAAAAATCAATGGAATTCTTTGTTTTACAATTTTTGAGAAATGTTGGTACGAGTCTCCTACAGGAGCAATGATAATGCCATCCACTTTACGCCCCAGCATGTTGTTCACCTGTTGTTTCTCAATTTCAACGCTTTCATCAGAATCTACCAAAATAATGGAATAGCTAGCTTTGAAGGCCCACTTTTCAATGTTTTTGGCCATAACGGCAAAAAATGAATTTGCTATATTCGGTACCATTAAGCCCAAAGTAAATGTTTGGGAAGCTTGTAGCCCTTTAGCTATTAAATTAGGGGCATAACCAATTTTTTTGGCATGTTTTAAAACAATGTCAACGGTGGCATCACTAATTCTAAACTCCTTGGCTTTTCCGTTAAGAATTCTAGAAACAATACTTATAGAAACATTAAGGTCCTTGGAAATTTGCTTTAAAGTAGGCATTCCTTTGTTTGATTATGTGCGCTAAGTTAAACATACTTCGCTTACCATTCAAAACGGTAAAATTAGTATTGTGCCTTAATGTTTTACCGTTACATTTCCTTCTCGGCATTTTCTAAAATTAGATGTAAACCTGCCCTATTAAAAATAGCCATGACCAAACTAGAGAATAGATTTATAATTGATTAAGCTCTCTAGAGAGCTTAATCATCCGTTTTCCCTCTATCGGTTTGAATGAAGTAATTTTTAGGTAGCTTTTTTTTATGGTATTCATTATTTTTGGTGAAACCTAAAATTTTATGAATTGAGCCAAAACAATTCTTGGGGAATCAATCAAGATGTTTATTGGCACATTACATCAAACCATAAAAGGGCAAATAAAATCACAGATGAAGTATCAACAGATAAGCAACCAGCTTTTTATTAAGAACCGCAAGAAGTTTGTGAGCCAAATGAATTCCAAAAGTATTGCAATCTTTAATTCCAATGATATATATCCCATTAGTGCGGATAGCACCATTCCCTTTGAACAGCATAGGGATATTTTCTACCTAAGTGGCGCTGATCAGGAAGAATCTATCTTATTGCTTTTCCCAGACGCTTTGGATCAAAAGCACAAAGAGATTTTATTTGTGAGAGAGACCAATGCCCATATTGCAGTTTGGGAAGGTGAAAAACTGACCAAAGAAAAAGCTACAGAAGTTTCTGGAATACAGACTATTTATTGGCTGTCCAATTTTGACAAAGTGTTTTTTGATTTGATGACAGAAGCGGACACCATTTATTTTAACACCAATGAGCATTATAGGCAATCGGTTGCGACACAAACTCGGGAAGACCGATTTATCATAGATTGCAAGCAAAAATTTCCGGCCCATAAATGGGCAAAGAGCAATCCTATTCTACAACAGATCCGCGGTGTAAAAGAACCAGAAGAACTGGTGTTGATGCAACAGGCCTGTGACATTACCAATAAAGGATTTAGGCGTATTCTGGAATTTGTAAAACCCAATGTTTGGGAATATGAAATAGAGGCGGAGTATTTGCATGAGTTTGTACGAAATCGTTCCAAGGGGTTTGCCTATACACCGATTATTGCTTCAGGAAACAATGCCAATGTGCTGCATTACATTCAGAATAACAACCAATGTAAGGATGGTGATTTATTGCTGATGGACGTTGCTGCTGAGTATGCCAATTATTCCAGTGATATGACGCGGACAATACCCGTAAACGGAACTTTTTCCAAACGCCAAAAAGAGGTGTATGAAGCTGTGCTCCGAGTAAAAAATGAAGCCACCAATATGTTGCTTCCTGGAACCATTTGGGCGGCATACCACAAAGAAGTGGGCAAAGTAATGACTTCGGAATTATTGGGATTGGGATTGTTGGACAAGGCCGATGTGCAAAATGAAGACAAGGATTGGCCCTCCTATAAAAAATACTTTATGCATGGCACCAGCCATCATATAGGGTTGGACACTCATGATTATGGTGCGTTAAAAACGGAGATGAAAGCTAATATGGTTTTCACTGTAGAACCTGGAATTTACATCCCGGAGGAAAAAATGGGCATTCGTATAGAAGATGATGTAGTGATACAAGAAAAAGGAACACCCTTTAATTTAATGCAGAATATCCCTATTGAAGTGGAAGAGATCGAGGAGTTGATGAAAAAGCCCCTCTAGCTCCCCAAAAGGAAAAACTCTTACTCAGACATAAAGATTAATATGTAGAATCTATTTTGGAGGATATAAGGGAAATGTCATAAATTATTTAGTTTGACTATTAACCGCAAATCAGCTAACTTCACATGCTTTGATATCAAGCAAATAAACTGAAAGAATATGAAAAAGAGAGAATTTCTTAAAAGCACCGCCGCATTGGCGTCAGTAGCTTTATTGCCAACATCTATTTGGTCAATGACAAAAGATAAACGTTTAAGAACCGCACATATTGGGGTTTCAAATATGGGAGGAGAAGACCTAAAAGCTATTTCTTCACATGATTTGGTGGATGTTGTCGCTCTTTGTGATGTAGATACCAATGCACTGGCCGCAGCAAAAATATTACATCCAAATGCAAAAACATTTGCCGATTACAGGTTGCTTTTTGCTGAAATGGGAAATGAAATTGATGCTGTAATTGTTTCCACACCGGACCACACCCATGCACCGGCTTCTATGATGGCCATGGAAATGGGAAAAGCGGTGTACTGTCAAAAACCTTTGACGCATCATGTGACCGAAGCCAGAGCAATGCGAAAATTGGCTGCCGATAAGAATTTGGTGACCCAAATGGGCATTCAAGTACATTCTTTTTATGATTATAAATTGGCCACCCTATTGATACAATCTGGAATTATTGGAAAAGTAGAGTGTGTTAGGGCATGGTCTCCAAAAAACTGGGGTTATGATGGTCCTGCACCAGAGGGAAGTGATCCAGTACCAGAAAATCTGGATTGGAACCTATGGTTGGGAACTTCAGCTGAAAGACCTTATAAAGAAGGATCTTACCACCCAGGAAATTGGAGAAAAGTTTTGGATTACGGTTGTGGAACGCTGGGCGATATGGGCGTGCATATTTTTGATACACCATACAACGCTTTGGAGCTGGATGTTCCTAGAACCATAACAAACAATTGTAGAAAACCAACAGGTTTTGGTTTTCCAGAGCAAAATATGGTGACCTATGAATTTCCTGGAACAAAGCATACTGCCGAAACCCTAAAATGGGTTTGGTACGACGGCCCAGGCATGCCAACCGCCCACGAAGACCTTGTGCTTCCTGGCTCCAAGGCCATGGACAAGGAACAAGGAAAAGAGCAGAGCGTAAAAGATAAAATATCCTTGGACGCCAAAGTGGCCGGAGAGGGCGAATTGCCCGAACAAGGTGCCATGTTCATTGGGGAAAAAGGACGTCTCTTGTTGCCACATTTTATGCAATTGCCCAAATTAATTGTGGATGGAAAATATGTTGATATATCAAAGGAGATTGCCAAAATATCCAAAGAGCACCATATGGGCGAACCCATTCGCAACTACGCTTCGGAAGGTAAAAAGCACTATCACCAGTTTGTGGATACCTGTTTAGGAAAAGATGAATGTACTGCACCTTTCTCTTATGCGGCAAGGCTTACAGAAACCATACTTTTGGGAGTTATTGCAGGGCGCTTTCCCAACAAGACCTTACATTGGGACAATAAGACCGCTCAATTTTTGGAACCAGAAGCAAATGAGTTTTTAGACGCTCCGTATAGAGAGTTTTAAATA
>Ga0256845_1001002_pt1 | contig 24059 bp, 23 predicted proteins | sample RiftiametaG_FD_189101 | JGI IMG/M metagenome (GOLD analysis project Ga0256845, IMG submission 189101) | Tube worm associated microbial communities from hydrothermal vent at the East Pacific Rise, Pacific Ocean - Riftia | ecosystem: Host-associated > Annelida > Integument > Unclassified ... | reverse complement strand
TAATCATATTTTGTTGAATCAAACCAAATTTTATCAACAGATACAAATTGACGAATAAATGGAAAAATAGCAATATCAGCAAGTCCTAAATTATTACCAAAAAGAAATTTATTTTTATTCAAAAGTGAATTAAGTTTGTCCAAAAAGAATGCGCAATTATCACGGTAGCTTTCCATCGTTTGTTCTGGAAAGCGAACCGCATATTTATATTTGTCTAACCACATTTTAAATTGACTATCATTGATTGCGATTAATCTTTTCTCTGCATCTAGTGAGGTCGTTTTTAATAAGTTAAGTAGATCATTTTTCTCTAGAGTCCAATAAATAATATCTAAGCTTTCATCGATCACTTGTTGATTATTTAAAACTAATACAGGCACGGTACCTTTAGGTGATGATTTGAGCATTTGTATTGGTTTATTACGCAATAATATTTCACGATATTCAACATTGACTTCGCACAGCTCTATCGCGAGACGAGCTCTCATTGCGTAAGGGCATCGTCTAAATGTATATACTATAGGAAGACTCATGATTTCTGACATAATAGCGTTTAAATTTTATTTGACAACTGATTATTCCTTTTAAGTTGAATTCTTTTATTTTGAAAATATTAAATGAGCTAAATCTAAATCCTAAATGCAATAGAGTTCTTATAATATTTGAATTCAAGATACGTTAACTTAAATAATACAAGTTAATATTAAAGCAAGACAAGCACATCGGTAATATGCTTTATTTTTAGTTTAATCATTAACAATCGATCAAGCCCTAATGCAACACCCGCACAATCTGGAATTCCGTGCTCTAATGCATTGATAAACTCATTATCAACCTCAATAGGGTTTAAATCAAATTGCTTACGTAACTGATTATCTTCTTCAAAACGCTGTTTTTGTTCTATAGCATCGGTTAACTCATTAAAACCATTGGCTAACTCTAATCCGCCCAAATAGATTTCAAATCGATCGGCGGTCACTAATCCATTCTTTTCACTTGTTTTCGCAAGGCTTGCTTGGGATGTTGGATAACTATGAATGACGGTGATTTCATTTGGGTTAAAAGTTGCTTCAATTTTTTCAGAAAATAATAGTGTTAAATAGTTATCAAATAAAAGCTCCAAAGGAATATCACCTAATTCAGTTTTGGATAATTTTTTTAATGACTCAAGTTTTATTTCAAATGGATCGATGGCTAAAACGCGGTTAAAAATATCTTTATAACTCAAAATATTGACTGTTTTCATACCAACAATACTTTGAATAAAATCGGTTGTTTCTTTTATTAAATCAAAATGGTTAAAAGCAACTCTATACCATTCTAACATGGTAAACTCTGAAGAATGGATGGGGCTGTTTTCTTCTGCTCTAAACATTTTGCTTAATTGAAAAATATCACCAGAACCTTTACTCAGTAATATTTTCATTGCATATTCAGGTGATGTCTGTAAATAACCTTTAAGCTGGGAATTTAAATCAATGACTGAATATGCTGACATATAGGGATCAGTGACAGTATCATTTCTTATTAGAGGCGTATCAACTTCTAAAATATTTCTTGATTTAAAAAATGCTCTAGTATCCTCAAAGAGGCGGTTTCTTTCTTGAATAATAGTTTTTAGGTTGGACATATTAGGATTACAAACATTCACAATTATGGGGTGAATTATTCGCTTAAATTTCAATCTAAGCGTATAGTTTAAAAGAGACGGTTTTATAGAGTTTTATTAGTCTGCCTTGGAGAATTATTATGAAAAACGCCATCACTTTATTCATTATCGCATTTATAGTCGCAAGTTGTGCATCTTTAGAAGAAAATAAAAATAAAAAAGAGTCTATGTATACTCAATATATTAAGGATAAAAAATTAGAGTCTCAAAAGAAAATAACCTCTTTTAATTTTCATGGTTGGCGTTCGTTAGATAATGAATACTTAATATTGAGTACTCGCTTTAATAAACCTTATTTAATAGATTTAGTTGGTTATTGTAGTGATTTGAGGTTTACACAAACAATTGCAGTGCATAACTCAGGTTCGACGTTACATGCTAAATTCGACTCAATTAGCGTGCCGGACAGCCATCAGAATAGTGGTCATTTAATCAAATGTCGAATTGATTCGATTTATAGAATTACTAAAAAGCAAGCAGATGAGTTGAGCCGTTTAAAATCCAAAAAGAAAACGGAAGAAAGTTAAATGATTTAGGTAGGATTTTTTATGCTCTAGAAACATATTCGCCGTTTCTAGTGTCCACTTTAATCTTTTCGCCAATTTGAACAAATAGAGGAACGCGAACAACCGCACCGGATGATAAGGTTGCGGGCTTTCCACCACTACCGGATGTGTCTCCTTTTAAACCAGGATCTGTTTCAGTAACTTCTTGAATTATAAAGTTAGGTGGTGTGACTAAAATAGGTGTCCCATTAAATAAAGTGAGCATACATTTATCCTGCTCTGTCAACCATTTAAGGTTGTCACCTACCGCTTTTTTATCGGCGGCGACTTGCTCAAAGGTTGCGGGATCCATAAAGTGCCAAAATTCGCCATCTGTATAGAGGTACTCCATATCCGTTTCCATTACATCAGCGGATTCAAAGCTTTCACCTGACTTAAATGTTTTTTCAATGGTTCTTCCGGATAATAAAAATAAAACCTTAGTTTTTGCAAAAGCTTGCCCTTTTCCTGGGCGAACAAAGTTATTTTCTACTATAGAAACTGGTTCTCCATTTAGCATGAATTTTAAACCTGAACGAAAATCGTTTGTTGTGTATGATGCCATTTTATTTATTAACCTTAACTAGTCGATCCGAATGGTAATTTCTGCACCAATCATACCTGTTTCAGTTCCCTTTTGTCAGCCCCAATCTTGGAAAAATGAATTAAAAACTGCTATATCTAGTGTTGATGAATTACTCAACTATGTTCAAATAAATAAAAGAGAAATTTCACATTTAATTGTTGAAGAGAACAATTTTAGCGTGAGAGTCCCACTTGCTTATGCGAACAAAATGGAAAAAGGTAATATCAACGATCCGTTATTACTCCAAGTATTACCAAGAAATGATGAGGATACGGATCAGGTAGGATATATCAAAGATCCACTCAACGAACAAACACCTAAAATATCTAGTTTATTGCATAAATATCATGGACGGGCATTATTGATGCTCTCGGGTGCTTGTGCGGTTAATTGTAGATACTGCTTTAGACGCCATTTCCCTTACACACAACATCGGTTTGATAATAAAGCTCAAATAGATGCTTTACGATATATTGCTATGGATCCCTCTATTTCAGAAGTCATATTAAGTGGCGGAGATCCGTTAATGAAACAGGATAAATCGATAGACGCATTACTAACGGAATTAGAAAAAATTCCCCATCTTAGGCGATTAAGGATCCATACCCGATTGCCCGTGGTGATCGCTTCAAGATTAACATCTGAATTAGCTCAGAGACTTGCAAGTAGCCGATTTTCCGTTAGTTTAGTGCTACATATTAACCATGAAAATGAAATTGATTCAGAATTAGCTCGTCAACTACAAATTTATTTAACTCTTGGCATAACTATATTAAACCAAAGTGTCTTATTAAAAGATATCAATGATTCATCTACTATTCTCTGTGAACTAAGTGAGAAGTTGTTTGATGTCGGTGTACTGCCCTATTATTTACACTTACTTGACCCTGTTGAAGGAGCTGCTCATTTTAATGTTCCTAGAAATATTGCCACTCAAATTATGAAAGACCTAACGGCTTATTTACCGGGTTATTTAGTCCCTAAATTAGTCCAAGAGGTTGCTGGTGAATTATCTAAAAGAGCGATTTATTAATTTTTCTCTTCTATTGGACTAATATACCTCTATTTTATTAGAATTTAGAAGAAATAATTTTGTTTAATCATCTCTTCTAAGTACTTGACTTTTAAAGAAAAATAGTCTATTTATTAATATTGCGGCGTTGAGTTTTTGATAATTGAGTTAAATAGAGAATTATTTGACTTTAGAGATAAGAAATAAGGTAATTTTCTGTAGTAAGAGAGGGATAGTAATCTTGGTATAATTTGATTGCTGTCCCATAGTTCTTAGTCAGCTGTTAAGGGATTTTTTGAATGAAACAAGGTAGTTCAGGATTAACTGTTCGCGAGTTGAGACCTAATTTTAGGTCTTCCGTTGAGCTTTCAACACAAAAAATACTACGATGGGTAGAAGAACTACCTGCGGCTAATTTGAGCGATAGCTCAAGGAGTACTTATCGTCTTTTAGTTGAAACCAATCAGTCAATTTTAAATCCAGAATTACGTTTTTCCATACTTAATCTTTTAGAGCCAATTGCCCGACGCTTATCGGATGCCCTCGAGAAGAAATTTATCAGTAAGCACATTGCGTTGACAGAGAAACAAAAAAAGATTGCTGCACTTGTTCAAGCCATTCAAACTGAATTATCTCTTGGTTACCATGCAACCATTGAATCACTACTGATAGAAGACTCAAAAAAATCTACCAAAAAATTATTGGCAGCCGCAATCGGAATGGCGGTTAAATATCATGGACTTATTATTCTGCGCTGTTATCAGTTGTATGCATCTGTTCCGAGCCGTTTATGGCGTGAACTTTATATGTTGTACCAATTAGCTAGTCAGAATAATATTGAAAAAATGACTTTTAAAGTGCCTCGTCAGGAATTTGAACACAGTGTAAAAAGTAATTTCACTCAAATTTTATTAATGAGCATTGCTAACCCATACCAGTTGCGTCAAAAAGAGATTGAAATCTTATGGACAATGTTACCTGCTTATATAGATTTAGTAACTCTTGAGGCTCATGCGTTCAACAAACATCATTTTGTCGTTGATCTAAATAGTGCAAAAGCTCCTATCTTAAAAAGCTTATATAAATCACGTGAATCTGAATCATGTATCAAACTCTCGGTTTCAGGGTTAGTAGAACGGTTCAAAAAAGAAATTATTTTAAGAAAAACTGAAACGACCATGAGTTCAGAAAAATCCATGATCTATAAACATTTAATGCATTGTTGGAACCAAGGAACTCAAAGAAATTTTGCTAGAACGGCCTGTAATGATTCGATCAGAGTAACAATTAGCTTAGCCGCGACTCACTATTTGTTAACTGAAAATGAAATGAGAAGAAATGCCAGCTTGATGGAGGAGCCTCCAACTGAAGGTTTTGCAATAAATAAAACACTTGATGTTATGGAAGGGAGCTTAAAAAATGCCACGCTGACGGAAATGGCTAAAGAAAAAAATAGACTTGAGGCTAGTCTTGACAGAAATTATTTAAGTACATCCGCAGAAACTGGTAAAGATGTCTGGGCTAAATTATATCGTCCTGAACAAGATAAAGTACCAAAACAAGATACAGTGTTATCCGGTGCAAGGAGTAGAGACTCTATTGTTAGAGATGCGTATCGAATACAAACCTGTAGTCTGGTTAATATTAGCCCTGGTGGATACTGTATTCAGTTGTCAGCCGCAGAATTACCCAAAAATGCTCAAACAGGTGAAATTTTGGGCTTTGTTGATACCGCATCAGACGGTTTTTTACAATGGAGTATTGGCGTTGTACGTTGGGTGAAACGTCAAATTAAAGATAATACCGTTCAAATGGGGATCCAACTTTTAGCTCCGGATGCTAAATCTATTAACATACAGCTTAAAAATAGTCGTGGTCAAGAAAATAAGTTTCAGCGTTCTTTATTATTGCCAGCATTAACGGGGGTCGGTTTGTCCGCAACTGTAATCACTAACCCACTATCATTTACCTTAAATAGCAAAGTTTGTATTGCTGAATATTCTGAAGAATATATGGCAAGGCTAAGTAAAGAGGTCAGTTCTTCCGCTAGTTTTAGACAGTTTGCGTTCGATAAAATAAGTACTAATACGACGTTAAAGAAGCCAAAATTAAACTCTATAAATAAAGTTGATCCGGATTTAGATGGCGTTTGGGATTTAATTTAAATAATCAATCGATAATTACATAATGCACTGTAGTTTGATCTGCGTCGCTATTTGTTAAAAAAATGTATAAATAACTATTGAAAGTGATTTGACTTGGTTACAATTAGCTATAGTATTAATTAAAGAAAAAAATTAAGATTTACTACCAACTCTCTTCGATGCTGTGAAGAGTTATTAGACTACCAACTTTGAAAATATCAAGTGTAAAGGATCTTTGCTAAACGATGACAACTGACATCAAAACTATTCACCTTTTGTTAATAGAGCCTTCCTCAAATCATGCAGAAGAAATTATTAATGCGCTTAGAAATCGAGGCTATGCGGTTAGAGCAACTCAAGTTTTATCACAAGAGGAATTGATAGATGCGCTCGAAAAACAAGTCTCTGATTTACTACTAGCCATTCCAGATCATCATGCGCTACCGGCAAAGCAAGCGATTAAACAAATAGCACAGTTCGGCAGAGATATTCCTACGATTGTCATGTTAGATCAACTGACGGATGAAAATTTTATTGAAACTTTAACCTACGGCGCTAGTAATACTACTAGTCATACTAATCTAGAAATGCTTTGCCTTCGAGTTGAAAAAGAATTAGCACATTTAGAAGTGCGCCGAGCTAAAACCCAAGCAGAGCTTGCTTTACGTTCGAGTGAGAAACGTTGTTCATTATTATTAGATAGCTCAAGAGATGCAATCTCCTACATACATGATGGTATGCATGTTTATGCCAATAAAGCCTATTTGGAATTATTTGGTTATTCCGACCACGATGAAATATTTTGTGTGCCGGCTCTGGATACGATTGATAAAAAGTACCAAAATGAATTTAAAAAACACCTGAAAGATATGGCACTTGATCATGATCAACATAATTTTTCTTTTTCTGGCGCAAGGGCAGACGGCGAAGTTTTTGAAGCCATTATGTCACTATCTCAAGCTCATTTTGAAGATGAAAATTGTACACAAGTGTTAATAAGGCAAGAAACTGACAGCGCAGAATTAGAAGAAAAGCTAAAAGAAATTAGTGCGTTAGATACGGTAACCGACCTTTATAATAAGGTTTACTTTGCGGAACAAATTCAATTAACGAAAGCAAGAGCGATTGAAAAATCTTGTACATATAATCTACTATACATTGAATACGATCAGCACAATAAAATACGAGGTGAGTACGGAATACCTGGCGTCGATTCAGTCACTCAAGAATGTGCGATCTGGTTAACTAGCAGAGTTGATGAAAGTTATACTTTAGCACGTTTAACTGATCATGCGTTTGGAATTTTAATTGAAGATAAATCAAGTAAAATTGCAAGAGATTTAGCAAAAGAGTTGTGTGATTCAATTAAAAAGCATTTATTTGATATCGAAGGTCATACTCATACGGTTACTTTTAGTATTGGTATATGTCCGATTAGTGAAGCCAATGCCGATCCTAATCGCTATATTAGTGATGCACAAAGTGCCGCCGCTCGTTTAGAAAAAGGTGATGGATTTAAGGTTTATAACAAAGCCGTGGCAAATATCGCAGAGGGTGTTGATCATAGACTTGTCTATCAAGTTCAAGAGGCAATTGATGCTGGTCGAGTAAAATTGTTATTTCAGCCAATTGTTAAATTGCATGGCGAAGAAAAAGCTCTTTACCAAGCTCTTTTACGACTAACCACAGAGAAGGGAAAAGAAATTAGTGCCGATCAAGTTTTCCCTATCGCACGCATGGTTGGAGTTGGACTTAAGTTGGATAAATGGATTATTAGTCAAGCATTACGCTCGTTAAAAAATAACCATGATGATAATTTACAAATATTTGTCCACCTGTCTAGCATTTCGTTAATTGATGACTCAATAGTCGATTTTATTGATAAAACTTTTAAAAATAGTAAGTTAGAGAAGAATAGGCTTATATTTCAATTTGATGAAGATGATGCCGCGAATCACTTAAAACGTGTTATTGCATTAACTGCTAATCTTAGAAGTAAAGGTTATGTTTGTTGTTTATCAAAATTTGGAGCAGATTTAGAGCAAGTTCAATTGATCGATCAAATTGATGTTGATTATGTTAAAATCTCCGATAAGGTGAGTGAAAACTTACATTTAGACCCTGAATCATCGGCAAGAATTCAATCATTACTAGATGAAATACACAATAGGGATAAATTAAGTATTATTCCTAAGGTCGAAGAGGCTGCTATGTTAGCTGCATTATGGCCAATGAATGTGCGTTACATTCAAGGTTACTATTTGAGACGCCCAAGTGTTAAACTTGATTATGACTTTTCTTCAAGTGGTTTTTAATTTTATTTTGCAAAGATATTAATTAGCTTATCTAAATGGGTTGATTTCATTCGTCCGCCAGCCTCTCTATCTACGGTTGGTTTAGCGCGGTAAGCTAGGCTAAATCCGGTTTCTTTCATCATTAATAAATCATTAGCGCCGTCTCCTATACTCATTATTTCATTCGTCTGTAAGTTTAATTCTTGCTTTAACTCATTAACAAAGTTAGCTTTTGCTTGAGCATCTACAATATCACCTAGCACTTTACCGGTTAATTGATTTTTTTCTATTTCTAAATTGTTTGCTTTTACTTTAAATAAATTCATTTGTATGGCTAGCTTTTTAACAAAAGGGGTGAAACCTCCAGAAATGATAGCGATTTTAATACTTTGTTGATGAGCCCACTTAACTAATCTATCAACTCCTGGAGATACTGGTAGATTGTTAGCGATATTTTCGATGGTATTGCTAGATAATCCTCTTAAACAAGCAACGCGAGTGATTAGACTTTCTGAAAAATCTAATTCGCCACGCATCGCAGACTCTGTCACTTGGGAAACTTCACTGCCAACATTATGCGCTTTTGCCAATTCATCAATCACTTCAATTTGTATAAAAGTCGAGTCCATATCAAAAATGATTAATTTAGGCATGGATGGGCGACCTTTAGGCCAAATTAGATAATCAAAAGAAGTCGTTTGAATCAAATTTTGTAAAAATATTTGTAAATATTGTTGCTCTATAAAGCAATTCCAAACTAACGACTTTTGTTGAATGCTTTTTGTGAAAAGCAGTTGTTGATTTATATTATTCAAAATTTGTATAAAGTCAGCTTCTTGAACAGAGTCATCTAAATCAGAGAACAAGGTTATTTTACGTATCGTGGAATTATTAAGAAAAGCTGAACTATAATTCTGCTTTTCTTGAGCGACACTCCAATTGCCATCAGTTAATAAGTATTCAATGTTATTTAGTATGGGATGTGACATGTTTTTTGCTCTTAAATTTGAGTTTAAAAGTTTAATTTAATAAGGTTAAACCGAATTAACACAAATAGTTTATTCTAAAAGCCATGATACCTTAAAATGGACTAAGTCGTCGTTCATAATAGTTATTTGAAAGCCAACTTGTTACAATGATTTTATGGATAATAATAATCAAACACATGCCATAGATAAAACTAAATCAAATATTATTTCCGCACCTAATATTTTGGCGGGTATGCTGCCTCTTGTTTTTATTATGCTTAGTGCTTTTCTTTCGTTGTCTTGGTATATTATTAACTATCAGGTTGAAAAATTAGTCGCAAAACGAACATCAGAGTATGCACACAGTATTGTAAAAATAGCCGCAGACTCAAGCGCTGAAGCATTGTTATCTGAAGATAATCTACAACTTGAGCTATTAACACAAAATATCGCTAAAGATCGTTATATTCATACCGCAACAATCTATTCTTCCGATGGGATAGTAGTTTCACAATATCCTCAAGAAATCACGATAGGACTATCCGCGGCAGATCAAAATAATAACCGAACTCTAGATGAAATAGCCCAAAATAATAGCAACAACCTCAAATCGGACTCTGTTGTAATCATTTTATCAACGAATGATAAAGAGATAAGTAAAGAGTCGTCTAAAAAAATAACCTATGAATATTTTTTAGCAAAAAAGAATATTCCATTTCTCGAAAAAATTGCTTTCAAGGGAGTAACTGCCGGTTGGTTTAAAATAGAAATTGATGGCTTGCAGCTAGAATCTGATTTTAGAGAAAACTTCCATAGAATCAAAGTAAGAGTTTTTGCTTTAGCAACTTTTTTGATTTTTAGTTTATTATATTTACTTTTAAGGTATAAACGTAAAGTGGATAGACTTGTTTGTGCTATCCATTTATTAGTTAGACGTAAGGCGATTAAATCCGATGTTGAAGTCATAGACTCTCAAAAAATATGGTTTCAACAAGTTGACAATTTAGCGGAGGCATCTTTTTCTAATCCAATTCATCTTAGAGAACTACGCCAACATGTACGTTGGCAGGGCGAAGAAGTTTTAGAGTCCGTGCCATTGATTTGGTTAGCGATTGACTTACCTAAACAAGATAATCAAAATTTAGTGCAACAAGTAGTAACAATAGAAAGCTATGTGAAATCCGCAACAAATGCTTATTCCACTTTTTTTCAAGGTGAAATTTTTTCGGGTGGCATAGTCCCTTTTTTACAACATGCAACGAGCGAAACTAACCTTTCTAAATCCAGCCACATTGACTTGGTATCTTTCATCTATTTATTGAAAGCGCTTTTGAATAGTCTGGATGCGAATATAAAATTAAAAGCGGTGTTATTTAGTAGTCGAATAAATAGTCTACATTCTGATGACTCTATGCAAAATAGAGTCATCCTTCCGCAACGTAAGACTTTGAAAATTAGTAAACTGACTAATTTACTCAGTGAATCGAGTTTTTGTTGTTTAGCAAATGATCCGAGTATCTATGATGATATAGCTGAGTATGAAGCTTTTGTTCACAAACATAAAAATATTACTAATGCCTTTCTGCTTAAAGAGGCAAGCCATGACATCATTAACCATGTTGCTCGAATATCAAGTACAATTATTAAGAGTGATATACGAAATTGAGATAATAAAAGTATGTTTTGACTACTTTTAGAAAGCTAAATTAGCTTAGAAGATTGTCAATCTAGCTCTAATAGTAAAATAAGAAGGAAAAAACAAGAATAATTTGCTATAACTAAATAACACTCTAATTATATAAAATATATCTCTAACTAGAATAAAAAATGTCAAAAACTATCTTAATTTGCGATGACTCAAGAATGGCGAGAAAACAACTTGCACGTTGTTTGCCTGATGATTGGCCTGTTGAAATTATTTATGCAGAGCATGGTAGAGAGGCTATTAACATAATCCAAGATTATGCACCTGATTTAATGTTTTTGGACTTAAATATGCCTGTATTTGATGGGTATGAAACGTTGGAAGAGTTGAGAAGCTGTTCGATTGAAATGGATATTTTAGTTGTTTCCAGTGATATCCAACCAACCGCACAAGAACGTGTTTTAGAGTTAGGTGCTATGGACTTCATTAAAAAACCAATATCTAAAGATATCTTACTCAAAGTACTGATTGAAAATAATTTTATCGAAGCTAATGAATTAAAAGAGGATGTTAATTTATCGCGTACAAATTCAGAAATGAGTGAATCCGAATTTATTGATGCGGTGCAAGAAATTTCAAATGTTGCAATGGGTAGAGCCGGGGATGTCTTAGCTCGATTTTTGGATGTGTTTGTTGAATTACCAATCCCTAAAGTAAACCATATTGAATTGACTGAGTTGCATATGGCATTGCAATTCTCTGCTCAAGATGAAACCGTTTCATCTGTTTGCCAAGGCTTTATTGGTTCTGGACTTTCTGGTGAAGCCTTGCTGATATTTAATGATTCATCGTTTAAGAATATAGCTTCTTTAATGAAGTATGGTGGTAAAATTAATGAAAAAATTGAATTAGAATTGTTAATGGATATCGCTAATATTTTAGTTGGAGCATGCTTACAAGGTATATCTGACCAACTTGATATCAATTTAAGTCAAGGTCATCCCATTGTCTTGGGTCAACATCTAAAAGTTAAAGATTTAATTAATAATAGTGTTAAAAACTGGGATAAAGCTTTATCGATCGAAATTAATTATCGAATTGAAAATAAAGGGATTAATTGTGATTTATTATTGTTATTTACAGAGTCATGCGTAGCACCATTAAAAAACATATTACAATATACGGTATAAATTTATCACTGAATAAAATACATAAGGTATAAATGATCTAAACAAAACTATGACTAATTCAATAGAACAACTAAGAGAGTTTCACTGGATGATGGATATGTTACAAAACATAGATGTCGGTCTGGTGGTATTGAATAAGGATAATGAAATTCAGCTCTGGAATAGTTTTATGGAAAATCATAGCGGGGTTGTTGCAAATTATACACGTAATAAAAATGTTTTTGATTTATTTCCTGAGATTGATAAAAAATGGTTTCAACATAAAGTTGAATCAGTATTTCAGTTAAAAATTCGTGCTTTTAGCATATGGGAACAACGTCCCTTTGTTTTTAAATTCAAAAATTATCGCCCAATCACTGGAATTGCTGAGTTGATGTACCAAAATATTTCTATTTTCCCGATCTTATCAACGACGGGCGAAGTAGAGAATATTTGTATTATTGTCTATGATGTAACGGACGTAGCCACTAATCGACGTGCTTTAAAAACAGCCAATTTACAATTAGAAAAACTAAGTCGTACTGATAAATTGACTAATTTGAATAATAGAGGTTATTGGCAGGATTGCCAAGAGTTCGAATTTAAGAAATTTAGTCGCTATCAACAAATGATCAGCTTGGTGATTTTTGATATAGATCATTTTAAACAAGTTAATGATACATACGGACATCAGGCGGGCGATGAAGTCATTAGAGAATGTGCAAAAACTTTAGTCGAGTGTGCAAGAGAACAAGATATTTGTGGTCGTTACGGAGGAGAAGAATTTGTTGCTTTGCTTTTAGAGACAGATATAGATGGCGCATATAAATTTGCTGAACGTCTACGTAAAAAAATTGAGAAAATGATAATCGTTTATGATGATTTAGAAATCAAGTTTACCGTCAGTTTAGGTATTTGCCAATTGAGTACCGATATTTTGTCAGCCAAAGATTGGTTAGAAAACTCAGATAAAGCGCTTTATCGGTCAAAAGAAAATGGTAGAAATAAAACGTCTCGTCACGAATGATTTTAGTCGCTACGTTCATTCTCGCAATTTCCTTTACTACTAAATATTGCTGCTTTATTTTTGGTAAAATATAAAACTGTTTGATAAATAGAATTAATAGTTGCTCTAGGCGTAACCGTTGCACCGGTTAAAGCATCAAAATCACCGCCATCTTTTTTGACATGCCAACTTTTATCATTAAAACCATTTAATAAAACATTCTCAAACTGTTGTAGCCAATTACTTTTGTTGGATTCGATTTTATCGCCTAAGCCAGGTGTTTCTCTGTGATTTAGAATTTCAACGCCAAGTAGTCTATCTTTGCTAGATAGTGCTATTAACAGATTAATATCTCCCGAATAGCCATCATGTGCGGTCGATGTAAATACTAGTGCGATATTTTGATTATTCTTCCGGAAACGATGAACTTTTTGGATTGAGACTTGGTTTATTCTAGAATAATTTTTTATGAAAATGCAGTCGCTGGTAGGTGAATTATTGTAATTGTCTGATGGTACCAATTTGTTAAGTTGTTGGCTCATCACTCGTTCTACTTCACTCGCTATTTTATCTTTGGTCAATTGATGAACAATAGAAACGAGTGCGGTAGAAGCCATTGCAAATAGTGCAAGTATAAAAGCATTTTTTCGGACGGATTTTTTTAGAATATCATTACTACTCATTATGACGATCCTTAAAATCATGGTTCTTAAAATCAAGTACCTGTAAACTATCGTCCTGTAAATTGTCATCCAATACCTTTACTGGAATTACTTCTACTGGACTTTTCATTCCGTAAACCTTAGGACGAAAATAATGGTCGATGGTAGGTGATGCGATGTTCAATAAAATAACCGAAAAAGCAAATGCGTCTGGGTAACTACCAAAAGTTCTAATCATAATTAAGGTAAAACCAATTAATGCACCATAAACTAATCGACCTTTTTGTGTGGTTGATGCACTAACTGGATCGGTTGCAATGAAAAACACACCAAGCATTGACGCTCCATAGAATAAATGATCACTGGCCGATAGATAAATTTGATTGTCAAGCATCGATAGAAAAGCGGAGGTAATAATCATTGAAACCATTATTGAGACTGGAATATGCCAGCGAATTATTTTAAGAAGTAGTAAATAAATACCACCAAATAAATAAGCAACATTAACCCACACCCAGCTTGATGAATTAATGTTAAAAGAGTCGTTCTCGCTTGAGTGACTCTGTATTTCTGAAAGCATAAACCCCTGAGAAATAGAGGTTCTTATAAGATCCAACGGTGTTGCCATAGTAAAACCATCGGCGAGTGTTTTAATATCTGATACAGTATTGAATTCATTCGTTATACCTGTTGTGATACCAAAAAAGGTTAGATTAACACTCTGTATCAGATTAGGTTTTAGAATGAGTAATTCCTGTGTAGGTAACCAATTAGTCATCGCTAACGGAAAGGAAATCAGTAGCAAAACATAACCAATCATTGCGGGATTAAACGGATTGTATCCTAAACCACCATACAAGTGCTTGGCAAAAATAATAGCAAAGTAAACGCCAATAAAACTCATCCACCAAGGCAATAAAGGTGGTATAGCCAAACCAAGAAGTAGCCCAGTTAATAAAGCAGAGTTATCTTTTAAAATTGCTACAACTGGGCGTTTCCTTATTTTTAGAATTAAGGCTTCTGCGCTAACAGCAAAAATGCTACAAAGTAATAGATTAATTAAAACTCCCCAGCCAAAGAAATAAAACTGAGTTATTGTGCCAGGTATTAATCCCGTGCAGACAAGTAGCATTAATTGATTGATTGATCGATTTTTATCTGATATTTTCAAGTTAGGGAATGGACTATTTCTCATCGGTTAACTCGATATTTAATTCGTTTTTTTGTTTGGTTTTATTTTTTACGCGATTGAGAGCATCTAAAATAGCAGTTTTTTTACCATCAGGATCAACTGATTTATTTTTTGACGATTTTTTTCTATCTTGTTTTGCTTTTTTCTGTTTTTCTTTTTTGTCTAGCTTGATACGTATGAGTCGTTTCTCTCGATTGTCGAATCGTTGTTTTGCTAATCCAGAAATTTGCTCTTTATTAGATAGGTGTTTGACTTCAGATTTTGCAAATCGAAAATAATCCACTAATGGAATATTACTAGGGCAAACATAATCGCAGGCGCCACATTCAATACATGCATTCAAATTTAATTGCTCAATTGGTTTCCACTGTTCTGATTTAGCAAACCAATAGAGCTGTTGCGGTAAGAGCTTAATTGGGCAAATCGTTTCACATTCTCCGCATCGAATACAATCGTTTACTTTAACCTTAATATTGCGTTTGTTAAAAATTAAGCAGTTCACTTTTTTACTAGTTGGAATATTAAAATTTGATATTTTTTGGCCCATTAAAGAACCTCCAATAGTGATAAAATCTAATTTTTTTTCTGATAGTTTAAATTGAGAAATAATATGTGAAAAGGGGGTGCCAAAAGATATCCAATAATTTCCCGGCTCATCGACTAAATCACCCGTTATGGTAATGAGTCGCTCTGTCAAATTTCTATTTAATACAATAGCTTGGTAAACAGCAAATAGTGTCGCAACATTTTGGACTAAAATATTGAGGTCTTTCGGTAATTGTTGTTTGCTTAATTCTTGTCCAGTAACAATTTGAATCAATTGTTTTTCCCCACCACTGGGATATTTTGTTGGTGCAACTATTATTGAAAATTCTATTTCATTTTTTATTATCTGTTTTAGTGATTTTTGGATAGATAGGATGGCTTCAGGTTTATTGTCTTCAATAGCAAAGATAATTTTTTTACAATTGACAATTTTTGAAACGATAAGAGCGCCTTCAATAATTTCATTTGCATATTCTCTTAAAAGTCGATCATCACAAGTAATATAAGGCTCACATTCCATTGCATTAATAATCAAAGTGGCGGGGTTTAGGTTACGCGAACTCAACGGCGTAGACTGTTTAAAATGAGTTGGAAATGTCGCTCCACCTAGACCTACTATTCCGGCATTTCTAATTTTGTTGATTAAGTTTTTCTGTGAATCCTTTTTCCATTTATTATCGATTTTTGTAATGGAAGTTTCTTGTTGAATTTTTTCATTGGCTTGAATCACAATAGTCATTTCTGGTAAAGAAGATTTATGACCACAGTTAAATAATTCAATTTCTAATACTGTCCCATTACAAGGTGAGTGAACTGGAACGTTAAGATAATCGTTTGACGATTGGAAGGAGGTTAAAGCCTCTCCTTGTACAACTTTTTGTCCTTTAACAACTATAACTTCTATTGATTGTTCAATGTTTTGAATGGATGATTGATTGATTTGAATTCTAAATAATTTACTAGGCTTAAGTTTAGTGATAGAACGAGAAGTTGAAATTAGTTTATTTTCTGGTGGATGAATTCCACCGTGAAACTTAAAAGTAGCATTTGAAGTGAATTTTTTATATTTAGAATTCATGGTGATTAGTTGAACTCAATCGACTGGTATGTTGGTTTTTGCTGTCGCCAATTAATTAAATTAGTTTTAACAAATGGCATTTCTATACAATCAACTGGGCATGGTGGTACACATAAATCGCAACCAGTACATTCACTTACAATGACAGTATGCATTTGTTTTGCCGTGCCAACAATTGCATCAACTGGACAAGCTTGAATGCATTTAGTGCATCCGATACATTCTTCTTCAATGATAAATGCAACTCTAGGTAATGCCTCTTTACCGCAATCTTCGTTCAGCGGAATGACTTCTAACTCTAAAAGATTAGCGAGTGATTTTATTCCAGCTTCACCACCAGGAGGGCATCGGTTGATTGCTTCACCATTGGCAATTGCTTCTGCGTAAGGTTTACATCCAGGGTGACCGCATTGACCGCATTGAGTTTGTGGTAAAATTGAATTAATTCGATCTATAATTGGATCACCTTTCACTTTAAAGTAAACGGAAGCGTACCCTAGTAATGCGCCACATATCCCTGCAAAAATTGTGATCACAAGGGTTGCTTGTAACACTTCGAATAGCCATGGTGACATTTTTGGAATGAGCTCAAACATAATTTAAACTAAGTCTCATTTAAACTAACCCCGAAAAACCCATAAAAGCTAATGACATGAGCCCAGCAGTAATAAGACTAATGGCCGCGCCTTTAAATGGTTTTGGGACATCCGCTACATCAATTCTCTCTCGCATCCCTGAAAATAAAATAAGTACTAAAGAAAATCCAACTGCCGCACCAAAACCATAAAAAATGGAATGAATAAAATCATGTCCCTGATTAACATTCAATAGCGCAACGCCTAATACTGCACAGTTGGTTGTAATTAACGGTAAAAATATTCCCAATACTCTATGTAGCATGGGGCTTGTTTTTTGAATGACCATTTCGGTAAATTGAACAACAACTGCAATGGATAAAATAAATGCTAGAGTTTGTAAATATTCGACATGGAAGGGCTGTAAAATATAGTAGTTAATTAAATAACTGACCATTGAAGCAAGGGTTAAAACAAATGTGGTAGCGGCGGCCATTCCCGTGGCTGTTTCAACTTTGCTTGAAACACCCATAAACGGGCAAAGGCCAAGAAATTTTACTAAGATGAAGTTATTAACTAAAACCGTGCTAATGAGAAGTAACAGTATGTCCATTAGTAATGACTCATTAGTAGAAAAGCGCTTTATTGTTTAGCGCGAGTCGCTAAATAATGTCGGATACTCATACCAATAAAGAAGACAATCCCCCAAATTATTGTTAACTGAACTAGACCACTAATGATGGCTTTGCTTCCTTCAACTTCGGCTTTTAATAGTGATGTGATGACCAATGGCGCATAAGTTTCTGCATTGGCAACGGTACTTGATGTAACAATATCTGGTGTTAACGCACCGACCGCTAAAAAACTAATGATGGCAAATTTAAAAGGCCAAGTTAGTTTTTTAACTTTATAAGCAACTAAAGCCAATAAGGCTAATCCTAAAATAAAGTAAACCAACCAAGCGACTCCGTAAAGCTCAAATGTTTGCATATTTTAACCTATTTTACTCTTTTTTTTCTAAAAACTAACCTATATTTTGGAACGGCTCTATCGCTAAAAAACTCAATTAGAGCATACTATATAACGATACCTATTTTGAATGATTTATTAAAAGATGTCACTCCTAAATATGCATTGATTTAAAATATTAGGATTCAAAGGTTGGATCGATTAGTATTCATAAAATTTATGTTGTATATGTGCAACAACTGTTAGGTCAAATTGAAATAGGGATATGGTCAATGAATAGATTAAAAATATTATTAACAATAAGCGGTTTATTAATAAATTTCTCATCATTTGCTGTCGATCAAAACGATATTGCAGGGTTCACAACAGATTCATGTACAACACCAGGTCTCGGTAGTTCTGCCTCTCAATGGTCTGGTTGGGGAGGTGTTTGTAAAGTACATGACTGGTATTATAGACGATTCGGGGTTCAAAGAACTTGGGCTGATGCTACGTTTAGGGATAACCTCAAAAGACGTTGTAAAGATAAATACCATTGGTACGATCCTAGACGAAACCTGTGCAGGGCTACTGCTGATACATGGTATAAAGTTCTAGCTCTTGTACCTACATAGCCGTTTTTACAATCCAGCTCAAAAAATCACGATAGATACAGTAACGCTATGGGCAAGTAATCGTTCTAATACGACAAACAAACCTATTACTACATTGGCAGTAGAACCTGATTTTAGATATCCAGATGAGCTTTTTTATATCCACCTTTTAAGTGAAAAATACGTTGATCTGATTAAAAAAGCCTCAACTGCAAGAGTTGCTACTACAAGTCATCCTGAAAAATGGGATTTATTAGTCAACGCATTCTCAAGAGGAAAAGATGATTTCTCCGGTTGGGAAAGAGATGTTTTTAGCTCTCTGGAATTTAAAAGAATGTTGGGATGGTTCTTTTTCTGATAATAACCAAGAATGCCCAGTTTGGTCACCACCTGATAATCCATGTTTTGATTTAAGACTCCCTATCGGAATATGCAGAGGTTCTGAGATTAATATTGTTGATTTTTATTCAATATTTTGGATGTGATTACTTTTATGGAAATGAGAACCATACAATTATAGAGTCGCTTTCTACATTTAAACAGCCCATAAGAAATAATTATAAGGTTAAAGAAGTTATTGCTAATAAGCTTAACTCATAGGGGAGCGAACCAGTAGATTTGTTTATAAATAAAGACAGTTTAGAAAGTATTAAACAGTCATGTATTTCTGATAGTCAATTTTTAAAGGATAGCAGACAAAATATAGTACAAAACTGGGTAATAAATTATTTCGGTTATGGTAAGGTCGATTATGTTAACTATCTTGATGAACAAGAGTTACTTGATTTGTCAAATACTAATAATAATCGTGCAATGTTAATACTTGGTCTTAATTATCGATGGAATGCACGGTTTGATAATTTTCAGTCACGTTTTGTAAAGGCTCCAGAAACACCAAAAATTAATTATAAAGAAAAACAATATGATCAAACTATGATGAAGAAATCAATAGGTTGGTTAAAAAAAGCTGCTTATCATGGGAACTTAGGTGCATTTACCGAGCTGTCTATTGCTTATGATTATGAGAACGATTTTTTAAGAAAGCAAGTCGATAGTTCAAAAATGGATCATAATGCGAATATTGAGGAATTAATCTTAACCTCTATGGTTTATCAAAATTTAATTAATTATATATTCCCAGACTTAGAACCTGAAAAAATCATTCAAACCGGTCAAAATTTAACGGATGATAGACGAATAAAATACCATAAATTGTTAAAAAAATTGAAACAATAATGGCAAAAGGAGCGATTAAAATTAGGTTACAATGAGAATATTGATCTTGATGTTCCTAAAGAGTTTTATGAGTTAAAGGTTTTAGAACAAAAATTGTGTGAATAAATTGCCAATACTCCACCGCTTTAGATTATTTTACTCGCATTCCCGCTTTTGCATTTTTTCCAGGACGGCTTTCATCTGGATTTAATATCCACAAATCCTCACCTCCAGACCCTGCAGCCAAAACCATTCCTTCTGACATTCCAAATCGCATTTTTCTGGGGGCTAGATTGGCAACCATAACAGTTAACTTACCCACTAAATCTTCGGGAGCATAGGCACTTTTAATACCCGCGAAAACTTGTTTTTGTTGAGTACCAATGTCTAATGTTAATTTTAGTAGTTTATCCGCACCTTCAACGTGTTCGGCGGAAATAATAGTTGCTAGTCTCAAATCAATTTTATCAAAATCTTCAAATTGAATTTCAGGCTTTATTACAGAATCATCAGTATTTTTATTCTTTTTATTTTCTTTCTTAGGTTTTACAGGCGCACTAGCTTCAACTGAAGATGCAACCATCGCTTCAACTTTTTTCAAATCGATACGTTTCATTAGAGGCTTAAACGGATTAAGACAATGGTTAGTTAATGGAACGCCAATTGACTGCCAAGTTAACTCTCCTGCATTTAAAAACACTTCAATTTCTTCAATCAGTTTAGGTAAAACAGGTTTTAGATAAACGCTAAGAATTCTAAATAAGTTAATTCCCATAGAACAAACTAATAAAGCTTCATCGGCGGTCTCTTCATTTTTGGCAAGTGTCCAAGGTGCTTTTTCATCAATATAGACATTCGCTTTATCTGCTAACGCTATAATCGCTTTGCTGGCTTTACCAAATTCACGGTTTTCATAATGATCTTGTATAACATTAGCTTCATCCTGAAAGAGTTTTAATAATTCTGTGTCGCCAATTTGTGAATGCAGTTTACCGCCAGTCTTTTGTACTAGCTTTGCACAGCGACTAGCAATGTTGATATATTTATTGACTAAATCAGAATTGACTCTCTGAACAAAATCTTCTAAATTTAAATCAAAGTCGTCTACTTTACTGGATAATTTTGCCGAGAAATAATAGCGCAAATATTCAGCATCTAAATGTTCGAGGTAAGTCGAAGCTTTAATAAAAGTCCCTTTCGATTTAGACATTTTAGTTCCGTTAACGGTTAAAAAACCATGGGCAAAAACAGCCGTCGGCGTCCTATAATCGGCAGCGCTTAAACATGATGGCCAAAACAAGCAATGGAAATTAATAATGTCTTTTCCAATAAAGTGATAGAGTTCAGCCGCTGAATTTTTTTTCCAAAACGCATCAAAATTTAAACCATCAGTTCGATCACATAGATTTTTAAAACTCGCCATATAACCAATTGGTGCATCTAGCCAAACGTAAAAATATTTACCAGGTTCGCCTGGAATTTCATAACCAAAGTAGGGCGCGTCACGAGAGATATCCCATTCTTGAAGCCCGATAGAGAGCCATTCGTCTAGCTTGTTTGAAATTTGTTTGCTAACGCCAGTTTTTAACCAATCTTTAAGTATGGATTCAAAGTTTTGCAATTTAACAAAAAAGTGATCGGATTTTTTGAGTACCGGAGTCGAACCAGAAACCGCAGAAACTGGATTTTTCAATTCGGTAGGACTGTAAGTGGCACTACAAACATCACAATTATCACCATATTGATCTTCTGAGCCACATTTTGGACATTCGCCTTTTACAAAACGATCTGGAAGGAACATCTCTTTTTCAGGGTCAAAAAGTTGGTCTATGGTTCTTCTTACAATATGCCCTTTTTCTTTAAGGGCTAAATAGATGCTCTCGGTGAATTGTTTGTTTTCTTTGCTATGAGTTGAGTGAAAATTATCAAAGGCGATATGAAAAGCATCGAAATCTTTAGCATGGCTATCGTGGCTTTTAGCAATCAATTCCTCAGGTGTAATTCCTTGCTTTTGTGCACTAAGCATGATCGGTGTGCCATGCGTATCATCGGCGCAAACGTAATAACATTCATTGCCTATAAGGCGCTGAAACCTTGCCCAAATATCAGTTTGTACATATTCCAACATGTGACCGATATGGATAGGACCATTGGCGTATGGGAGAGCACTAGTAACGAGGATTTTTCTTGGTTTTTCGGACATATTTTAGCTTTTGGTATGACAAGGGTTCAATAGGGTGCAACTATACCGTTTTACGCTGTATTTTTCCAAAGTGTTTTTAGAGCAAGGTTACAGCCGAGCCGCCGCTTCACGTAATTTAGAGATTAATCCCAATTTAATGGGACGTTGGGTTAAAGAGTATCAGAAGGAAGATGAGGGGCAAGCATTTCGAGGGAACGGTAAGCTAACACCTGAACAAGAAGAACTTCGTAGTTTGAGGCTGGAAAATAAACAGCTAAAAATGGAGAGGGAAATTTTAAAAAAAGCGACGGTCTTCTTTGCCAAAGAAACAAAGTAAAATATTGGTTTATAGCCCAACATAAGAAGATCTGGCCAATCGGCTTAATGTGCCGAGTTTTGGGAGTTAACCGTAGCGGATATTATAGTTTTCAGAAACGCCAAGCTAATAAGCTTGGCGATCCGTTACATGAAGAAATACTTGAATGTGTTAAAAATATAGTCATCGATAGTGATTATACATACGATTGTCGACGAGTAAGAAAATCGATGAATGCTCTTAGTTATCCTATCGGCCGTAGAAAAGCCGCAACGCTAATGAAAAAGGCGAAAGTTGAAGTCAGGCATAAGAGAAAGTTTAAAGTGACGACAAATAGCAATCATAAATTACAGCAGTTCTTGGTAAAAACGCTCGTAACATATTGATTAATAATAATTACATATAAAAAATAGTGCGAAAACATTCCAGAAATGTTATTTTAACCCATTGATTATTAAAAGAAATTATTTTCACCGAGAATTGCTAATAAATTACCGCTATTTGATAACCTGTTAAATCTAGAATTTAAAGTTGAACGAGGCGATCCCGTCTATGCGTCTGACATCACGTCTATCTGGACTCAGGAAGGCTGGCTATACTTAGCGGTGGTGATTGATTTGTACTCGCGTAAAGTGGTTGGTTGGAGCATGAGTTCCCGAATGAAAGCCAGTTTAGTTTGTGATGCATTACAAACGGCAATTTGGCAAAGACAACCTGAAGCGGGCTTAATTCACCATTCAGATCGCGGTTCTCAATACGCTAGTAAAGCTTTTTCGGAACGTTGAAACAAGAGAGAGTGCATTGGCGTCATTATCAAACTCGATATGAAGCACAGCAAGACATATTGGAATATATTTCGATGTTTTATAACAGTACTAGAATGCATTCCTATTTGGATTATAAAAGTCCAAATAAATTTGAAAGAGATAATTTGGAATTAAGAAAAGTTGCTTAACTAGGTTGTATCAAAAAGTTTGACCAGGTCACGGTTCTTGTATAGCATAATGGCTGATGGAAAAAAATTAATGACAAATGAGAATTATGAATTAATAGATGTTTTAGTTATTGGAGCCGGTCCTTCAGGAAGCCTTGTTTCTACTTTACTCAAGCGTGCGGGGATGAATGTTTTGGTGGTAGAAAAGCAGAAATTTCCTCGTTTTTCTATCGGCGAAAGTCTTCTACCACAATCTATGGTTTATTTGGAAGAAGCTGGCATGCTTGAAGTTGTCAATGATGCTTGTTATCAATTCAAAAATGGTGCAGCATTTCGAAAAGGGGAAAAATATAGTGAGTTTGATTTTGAGAAAAAATTTACTGGTGGGCCTGGAACGACTTATCAAGTTAAACGTGCGGAATTTGATAAAAGGCTAGCCGATTGCGCATCCGAGCAAGGCGTTGATATTCGTTATCAACAGCAAGTTATCCAAATTGACGAGCAAGAAGATGGTTGTGCTGTTGAGATCATTGACGAGGCTGGGAAGCATTATAAAGTTAAATGCAAATTTTTATTGGATGCAAGTGGTTTTGGAAGGGTTTTACCTCGATTATTAGATTTAGAAACACCTTCTAATTTTCCTGTAAGAAAGTCTATTTTTTGCCATATTCAAGACAATATCGAGTTAAAGAATTTTGACCGTAATAAAATACTAATTAGCGTGCATCCTTCTAACAAAGAAATTTGGTATTGGCTTAT
>Ga0256845_1001001_pt1 | contig 24089 bp, 19 predicted proteins | sample RiftiametaG_FD_189101 | JGI IMG/M metagenome (GOLD analysis project Ga0256845, IMG submission 189101) | Tube worm associated microbial communities from hydrothermal vent at the East Pacific Rise, Pacific Ocean - Riftia | ecosystem: Host-associated > Annelida > Integument > Unclassified ... | reverse complement strand
TTGACTCGGCATAAATAGCTAAAATGCTATAAAAAAAGCCACTCAATGAGTGGCTTTTAGTGGTTAATTTTTTGTTTTAATTATTCAGCATCACAGGCATTACTAACATTAACACCTCTTCTGCTTCATCAGCTTTTTCACATGGTGTTAAAATCCCTGCTCTATTAGATGCTGACATTGCAATATTTACATCCTCAGATTCTAAATTAGATAACATCTCAATTAAAAAACGAGAGTTAAATCCAATTTCCATATCCTCTCCTTCATACTGGCAAGTTAATCTTTCATTTGCTTCATTTGCAAAATCCAAATCTTCAGCAGAAATATGTAATTCGCTACCCGTCATTTTTAAACGAACTTGGTGTGTTGTTTTGTTAGAGAAAATTGAAACCCTTTTAATTGAGTTTAATAATGCATTTCTTCCAACTGTTAAGCTATTCGGGTTTTCTGTAGGAATAACTGCATTATAGTTTGGGTACTTTCCGTCAATTAATCTACACTGCATTTTAGTTGAACCAAAAACAAACATTGCATTCGTTTCATTGTATTCTATTGTTACAGATTCTCCAACGCTCCCTAAAATTCCTTTTAATAATGTTAATGGTTTTTTTGGTAAGATAAAAGATGCTCCTTTATCTCCTTTTAAATCTGTTCTTCTATATTTTACTAATTTGTGTGCATCAGTTGCAACAAACGTTATATCATCACCACTTATTTCAAAAAACACTCCAGACATAACTGGTCTTAACTCATCATTACCTGTTGCAAATAATGTTTTATTAATTGCATTTGATAAAATTGAAGCATCAGCATCAATTTTTGATGGCTTTTCTAATTTAGGCGTTTTAGGAAACTCAGTTCCGTCATGACCTATTAATTTATATTTTCCGTAATCAGAGGAAATTTCTATTGCGAAAGTAGTTCCATCAATAGTAAAAGTTAGTGGCTGATCAGGAAATGTTTTTAATGTATCTAACAATAGTTTTGCAGGAATTGCAATCATACCATCTTCTTTTGCTTCAATTGAGATTTTAGTAACCATTGTCGTTTCTAAATCTGAAGCTGTAATACTTAACTCACCTTTTTTTATTGCGAATAAAAAATCATCTAAAATTGGTAAGGTATTACTTGAGTTTAATACTCCTCCAATCAATTGTAATTTCTTTAATAAGATTTCGCTCGATACTATAAATTTCATTCTTTTTTCAATATTAATTCCTTCACACGAAGGCTAACAAATTTAGTTTTTTAAGTGTGATTTTGAACTTATATTTTTCAGAAATTATTAACAGTTGTTCATATAAATTTTAAACGTTTTAAATACAACTTGATTTAACAAAACGTTAACAACGCCTAAGAGCATTAAGTTTTATTTTTGATTAACTATTTAGAATGAAACTACTTTTATACACCATAATATTTACCTTATCCCTAAACCTATCTGCTCAACCAGGAGACATTATCGGTTGGAGAATAAATAGAGTTAAAGAAATTAATGGTTTACTTAAAATTGATACCAACAACCATCAATTACTTTGGGAACGTTTAGAAATCGTTTTCAACCCTCATTTCAACCTCTATACCCAGACTAGAAAACCAATATCTAAATCTGATTTTATGTTAATTGGAGATGATCATAGATTAAGAAACACATATAAAAACGTAGATGTTTTAGCTGACATCAATTATTTAATAGAACACACCACAACCATCAAAAAAGGATTCAACCAATGGAAAAAAATAACAACTGCAGATTTTATTTACAAAAAAGGTCAATACTATTATTTGAATGGGCAACCTGAACAAGCATTAGAAAATTATTTAATAGCATTACAGAAAAATCCAGATTCATATTTATTAAATCGGATTAGCATTTCCATTGCAGCTTATTATTATACATTAGATACAACATTCAATTTAGAAAATTTAGAAAAAGCATTAGAATATATTGATATAGCTATCCCTAAAGAAATTGAAAATACCCCAGAAACATTCGAGCGTTTTACAGATAAGAATCACCACCCTTTTGAGCGAAATAAAATTATGTTACTCGAATTAACTAATAAAAATGAACGACTAAAAAAATATCTTAAAAGCTTAGCAAAAAGCCATCTACGCCTTTACAACAAGGAGATAAAAAAATCTGATGATTATAAAAAAGGTCACAGCCACAGTATTCCTTCAACTTTAGATAAAGGTTTAAATTACTTATTTAAGGTTGCTGAAAACTATTATAAAGTTGAAGAATATGAAAAATCAAAGCGAATTTTAGAATTAATTATTGGATCTATTCCTGATAATCGAAAAAAATATTCCTATTATGACACCTACTATTACCTCTTAGCAAAAATTTACACTAAAAAATGTTATAAAAACACCAATTTAGAGATTGACAACCTCATAAACACAATAGGATCTCCTTCACATCATTTAAGAGGAGTCGCATTAAATCAACTAAAAACCAAATTAAATCAACTCATTATAAACAACCCAAATAAACCTAAATTATTTCTAGGAAAATCTTTCTTAATATATAAAGAGAGTATAAATTCAAAAATGGTAGATAAGAAGGAAATTTTTAATTTATTAGATACCTCTCAAAACTTAGGTTTAGTAGATTATCGAATCCCATATTTAAAGGGATTGATTTTTACACAATATTTAGAATATGATAAAGCAATAGTAGAATTTGATAAATCTATTGCTATTTCTGATAGAAACCTTAATGTTTATTGGGAAAAACTTAAAATTTTACGAAAAATACCCAATTATGATAACGAAAAAATAGAAGCAATTAAGGCCAAGCTTAAAAAAATCCAGCAACCAGATTTTAATGATACTACTGAGCTCATCAATCAGATTGATGAGCTCTAAATATTAAATTAAGCAATCTTCAACGCCTCTTTTACCTTCTGATTAGTTAATGCTAAACCAACTACCTCCATCATTGTCTTTACATAGTGGAATGTCAACCCTTTTAAGTATTTCTCGTTAATTTCTTCAATATCTTTTTTATTATCTTCCGATAAGATAATCACTTTAATATCAGCTCTTTTAGCAGCTAAAATCTTCTCTTTAATTCCGCCAACTGGCAATACTCTACCTCGCAAAGTAATCTCACCAGTCATAGCTAAATTACTTTTTACTTTACGCTGTGTAAATGCCGAAGCCAATGCAGTTAACATCGTAATTCCTGCCGAAGGCCCATCTTTTGGTGTTGCTCCTTCTGGCACGTGAATGTGAATGTCCCACTTATCGAAAATCTCAGGATTTAAACCGATTAAATTGGCGTGCGCTTTTAAATAAGCCAGTGCAATTACTGCCGACTCTTTCATTACATCACCTAAATTACCAGTTAAGGTTAATTTCCCTTTCCCTTTACTTAAGCTCGATTCGATAAATAAAATATCTCCTCCAACCGAAGTCCAAGCTAAACCTGTAACAACTCCAGCAACTTCATTTCCTTGGTATTTATCTTTTGAATGTCCTGGCCCTAATATTTTCAACATTTTTTCTGCTGAAAGTTTAGCCTCAAATTCTTCTTCTAACGCAATTAATTTTGCTCTGTTTCTGATTATTTTAGCTATCTTTTTCTCCAATCCACGAACACCTGATTCTCTTGTATAATCAGTAATTATTGTCTCTAAATTTTTCTTAGTAAGGTTTAAATCTTTCTTCTTAATTCCATGATTCTTTAACAGTTTTGGAATTAAATGTTTGTTGGCTATTTCAATTTTCTCCTCAACAGTATACCCTGTAATTTCAATAATTTCCATTCTATCTCTCAGCGCTGGCTGAATAGTAGATAATTCATTTGCTGTAGCAACAAATAACACCTTAGACAAATCGTAATCTAACTCTAAAAAGTTATCGTAGAAATTTTCATTTTGTTCAGAATCCAAAACCTCTAATAATGCTGAAGAAGGATCTCCTTGATGGCTTGTTCCAATTTTATCAATCTCATCCAATACATAAACAGGGTTAGAAGATTCTACCTTTTTAATGTTTTGAATAACTCTACCTGGCATTGCACCAATGTATGTTTTTCTATGCCCTCTAATTTCAGCCTCATCTCTAACTCCACCCAACGACATTCTTACATACTTTCTATCTAATGCTTTTGCTATTGATCTCCCTAAAGATGTTTTACCAACTCCCGGAGGACCGTACAAACATAAAATAGGCGATTTCATATCTCCTTTTAGCTTTAACACAGCCAAATATTCAATAATCCTTTCTTTTACTTTTTCTAATCCAAAATGATCTTTGTCTAATATTTTTTGAGCTCTTTTTAAATCAAAATTATCCTTTGTATAATCTCCCCAAGGCAATTCTATTAACGTTTCTAAATAATTCAATTGAACAGAGTATTCTGCTGATTGAGGGTTTAAACGTTGAAATTTTTCAATTTCTTTATCAAATCGTTTTGCAACAGTTTTGTTCCATTTTTTTTTCTTTGCTTTCTCTTTAAATTCTTCAATTTCTTGTTCTTGAGGATCACCACCAAGCTCTTCCTGTATTTGTTTTATTTGCTGATTTAAAAAATACTCTCTTTGTTGTTGATCTAAATCTGTTCTAACTTTAGATTGAATATCATTTTTTAACTCCAACAACTGTAACTCTTTGGTTAAATGCTCTAACAACGAATTTGCTCTTTCTTTTAACTCTGGAACTTCCAATAAACCTTGTTTAGTTACAACATCAGCCTTCATATTAGAAGCAATAAAATTGATTAAAAATGTAGGACTTTCAATGTTTTTAATCGCAAAAGTAGCCTCTGTAGGTATCGTTGGCGATTGCTCAATAATTTGAGAAGCCAAATCCTTAATAGAGGATACAAGTGCATCAAAATTTTTACCCGAAGGTTTTTCTTCCTGATTAAACGCCTCTATTTTAGCTCGTAAATAAGGTTCTTTTTGTGTGATTTCCTTAATCTTAAAACGCTTTTTTCCTTGAATAATAACGGTTAAATTACCATCAGGCATCTTTAACATTTTAAGAATGTGTGCTATTGTTCCAATCTCATTCAAATCTTTTTCAGAAGGATTTTCTATCTCATCATTCTTTTGAGAAACAACTCCTAAGGTTTTATTTCCCTTATTGGCTTCCTGAATTAATTTAATAGATTTATCCCTACCAACCGTAATTGGAATAACCACACCCGGAAATAAAACCGTATTTCTTAATGGTAAAATTGGTAGCTCATCAGGGGTTTCTTCTGCATTAATTTGCTCTTCATCATCTGGCGATAACAACGGAATAAACTCTGCATCTTCATCCAACACATTACTTATCATTATATTATCCATGTCAAATATATCTCTCATCTTTCTTTCTCTTTTATTTTTATCTCAGGTATTACCTGCAAGCCAAAATGACAGTTATTCTCTAAGTTTTTAAAGAATAATTGCGCTCTCTCCTATTTTCAAGAGTTGTGCCATTCATTTACAACTGAAATATTGGCGGTATAATATAATACAATTTGGTTTTCTTTCAATTATTGGCAGGCAATATAATAGTAATTATTCAATAAAATTAATCTATTTTTAGCATCAAAATTAGTGACTCTTTACTTTTTAATTTGACGGAATAATATGCTTAGTTATATTCTAATAAAATCATGAATAAAAAATACTTTATCTTTCTTCTTTTAATTATTTCATTGAATATTTATGGCCAAGAAAAAAATAACTCCGATTATATTATCACCATTTTAAATGACACGATAAAAGGAAAAATAGAGAACAAAAAAATATTCAGTCCACAAAAAATCGTTCTTAGCAAGGATAATAAAACTCATAAATATAAGATAAAACAACTCAAAGAAATTAAAGTAAGTGGCGAAAGATATGTTCGACAGAAATCAATAAGAAAAACAGACACCAATTATATCGGATTATTTACAAAACCATTAATAGAGAATGGAAATATTATAGCCTATCAATATAAAAAAACAACCCTATTAAGAAAGAAAAACTACTCTTTTGTGAAAAATCAATTAAAATATTTCGCTGATGACTATTCTGGTACCTTAAAATTTTTAAAGCAAAAAAGTGATTCAAGTTCACTGATAAAATTTATTGAAAACTATAATACATTTAAAGAAGAAAACCCTAAAAGCAAATCATTTGTAGAAGAGAAACTACATTTCAAACGATTTTTCAACCCCCAATTTGCTATTAATTTAATGGGAATAATTCCTGGACACTCTTATTTAGGCGCAGAACTAGGTCTAAGCACGAACTTAACCTTTTCTCCAAGGTTAAGTTTGTTATTAGCACGACAAGAAAAAGGTGAAAAACTTGAATTATTCCCATTTTCAGAAGTTGTCGTTAAATACTATTTTTTGAATGGCAATCGGCTTAAAAAAGATAAAAGCACTTTTATGTATTCTGGCTACAACATCTCAGCAACCTATATGCACCCTTTCCAATGGAACATTTCAAAAGCTGCTCGAGCCGAAATTGGTTTTAAATTTGTTAGTTTTAATAAGTTCTTTATAGATTATAATATTGGAGCAATTTACCTTATAGACAGGAGGGAAGAAGTCAGGTTTTGGGGGGCACTTGGTTTTGGATATAGTTTCTAAAAACCTTAGCTTAAGAAATTCTACTCCAATTAATTTTAGAGCCAAACAGTTTCTTTAAGGTAGCAACCAGTCTGTGGTTTTTATCTAATACTAAATTGGGGTCTTCTTTTAACACATTAATAGCAATATCTCTGGCATATTGTACAATTTGCGCATCACGTACTAAGTCAGCAATGTTTAAATTTAACAGTCCACTTTGCTGTGTTCCTTGTATATCTCCTGGTCCACGCAGTTTCAAATCTACTTCACTCAACTCAAAACCGTCATTGGTTTTTACCATCGTATCCATTCGTAATTTTCCATCAGCACTCAATTTATTCCCTGTCATTAAAATACAAAACGACTGTTCTGCACCTCTTCCAACTCTACCTCTTAATTGGTGCAATTGAGACAAGCCAAAACGCTCGGCACTTTCAATTATCATAACACTAGCATTAGGCACATTTACCCCAACTTCAATAACGGTAGTTGCTACCATAATTTGAGTTTCTCCTTTAACAAAGCGCTGCATTTCAAACTCTTTATCCGCAGCCTTCATTTTCCCATGTACAATACTTATCTGGTAATTTGGTTTAGGAAAACGTCTTTCAACACTTTCAAATCCATCCATCAAATCTTTATAGTCCATTTTTTCGGATTCTTGAATCAACGGATAAACAATATAGACCTGCCTTCCTTTTTTGATTTCATCTTCCATAAAACCAAAAATCTTTAAGCGAGAACTATCAAAACGGTGTATGGTTTTAATTTCTTTTCTACCTGGTGGCAATTCATCAATTACCGAAACATCTAAATCTCCATAAAAAGTCATGGCTAATGTGCGAGGGATTGGAGTTGCAGTCATTACGAGCACATGAGGCGGTAAAACCTTACCTGTTTTTGGGTCTGGGCTCCCCTTCCTCCATAATTTTGACCGCTGTTGCACACCAAAACGGTGTTGTTCATCAATTACTACAAAACCCAGTTTCTGAAACTTTACTTTATCTTCAATCAAAGCGTGAGTTCCAATTAAAATATCGAGTTCTCCGTTTTCTAATTGTTCATGAATTTCTCTACGTTTTTTAACTTTTACGGAACCCGTCAATAACTTTACATTCAAATCCATCCCTTGTAAAAGTTCAGTTATTCCCTCAAAATGCTGATTGGCTAAAATCTCTGTTGGAGCCATTAAACATGCCTGATAACCATTATCAATTGCAATTAAAATACTCATCAAAGCAACAATAGTTTTCCCACTCCCAACATCACCTTGCAACAAACGATTCATGTGGTTTCCATAACCAACATCATCCCTAATTTCTTTTAACACTCGTTTTTGAGCTCCAGTTAATTCGAAAGGTAATTTTTCTGAATAAAACGTGTTAAAATATTTTCCTACCCTGTTAAATACAGCTCCTTTTATTACTTCTTTTTTAATACCTTTTTGTCTGAGCATATTCAACTGTAGATAGAATAACTCTTCGAACTTTAACCGATATCTCGATTTTTGCAATAAAAACTCATTTTCTGGCGCATGAACATTAACTATTGCTTTTTCTTTATCTATTAATTTTAGCTCTTTAAGAATAGATACAGGTAATGTCTCTTGAATATTACCTGTCAATTGAGCTGCCAAATTCTTTTGTAATTTATGAATGCCTTTAGCATTCAAACTCATTCGAGTTAACAACTCAGTTGTTGGATAAACCGCTTCTAAAGTAACCTGATTCGTGATTAAAGAATTGTCAACCAAATCAATATCCGGATGTGCAATATTGTATCGATGATTGTATTCAGATGGCTTTCCGTAAACCACATATTCCTTACCAATAACGATAGATGATGCTAGCCATTTCACCCCCTTAAACCAAACCAATTCTATCTCGCCTGTTTCATCTTTTAGGGTTGCAACTAAACGCTTTCCTCTTCGTTCTCCCAAGGTCTTAAGCTCAACTATCTTCCCTCTAAGCTGAATGTGAATTTCATCTGAACAAATCTCTGCAATGGTTAACACTTTTGATTTATCGATGTAACGAAAAGGATAATGCAATAACAATTGCCCGAAAGTTGCTATTCCTAATTCTTTACGGAGCATTTCTCCTCGTTTAGGACCAACTCCTTTTAAGAATTCTATTTTAGTATCTAAAAAATGATTACTCATATCTTTTTTTAATTCCCTCCAAGGAGGGATAGAAATTAGTCCCGATTTTTCATCGGAATGTAAATTTCTTGGGTGGGTTTAGCCAACTATTTAAACCACCTCTTTCTATTTTCAAATCAACTTTTGTTGATTTTCCTTCTTAATATCAAACCTTCGAAAAGGGGAATTATTTTCTATCCAATATTCAATTTCTTTTACTACACCTTTCATCTGCTGCTTCATATCCTCATCGTCAAATCTAAGAAATTTAACCCCTAAATTTTCTAACTTTTTCTGTCTAATTTTATCCTTTTCAAAAGCTCCCTCAACATAGTGTGAAGCTCCATCTACTTCAATTGCTAATTTCAAATCTTTACAATAAAAATCGACTATAAAATTATCTATTGGTTTTTGTCTATCAAAATCATAGCCCAGCATTCTTTTTTGCTTCAGCTCATTCCATAACAACACTTCTCCTAAAGTCATATTTTCCCTTAGCTTTTTCGCTAGTTCTTTTAACTTTGGATTGTATGGAATTATTTTCCTTTTCACAAAAAATAAAAATACTTAAAATTATTCCCCTCTTTTTAATTCCTTCCTTGGAGGTAGAGAAATTAATCATAATTACAACCCACCCCTAACCCCTCCAAGGAGGGGGACTTTCATTATTTAAAAATAAATACCTTTATTTGAACTTTAAAAAAATAAGCTTGACCAATTCAACAGACATAAAATTTATAAATGAACACAAAAATGATTCACTCATTGATATTTCTTTATTGTTAAGTAAACAACCTGAACTGAATAAAGAATTCATTTTAGCTCAGATAAATGGCATTCAAAAAGCAAAAAATAAAATTCCTGAGTTTTATGCTACTCCCAACATTATTTACCCTACAAAATTATCATTAGAGCAATGTTCTTCTGAAAAAACTGGGGTTTACAAAAGTCAGTTAGTAAAAGGAAAAACCTTAGTTGATTTAACTGGTGGTCTTGGTATTGACAGCTTCTATTTTGCAAAAGAATTTAAACAAGTAACTTACATTGAACAAAACGAAGACCTCCTTAAAACTGTTAAACATAATTTTGAGTTACTGGAAACAAGTAATATTAATCTAATCAATTCTACTGCTGAAGAATTCATTAAAACAACCACTCAAAAATTTGATATTGCTTACATTGATCCGAGCAGAAGAAACCAAAACGAACGTGTTTTTAAGCTAGATGAATGCACCCCAAACATTATAGAATTAGCTTCAGATTTATTTAAAATTACTGGTAAAATATTAGTGAAAACTGCTCCCCTTTTAGACATTAAACAAACACTAAAAGATTTAAAATGTGTATCTAAAATTTGGGTTATTTCTGTAAATAACGATTGTAAAGAAGTACTCTACTTATTGGAAAAAGACTACAGCTCTGAGCCCCAAATCAACACTATAAATCTTACTAAAAATAATCAAGAATTTAGTTTTAACTATTTACAAGAAAATGAAGCTGTAGTTGAATTATCTGCACCAGAAAACTATTTATACGAAGCCAATTCTGCTATATTAAAAGCCGGAGCATTTAATGCTGTTTGTAATGAATATAATGTTAAAAAAATAGCACAACATTCACATTTATATACTTCTGAAATTTTAGTTGAAAATTTCCCTGGCCGGAGTTTTAAAATTGAACATGTTATCCCTTACAGTTTTAAAGCCTTTAGAAAATTACAAATTACAAAAGCTAATGTAAGTTGCCGTAATTTTAAGAACAATGTAGCTCAAGTAAAACAAAAATTAAAACTTAAAGATGGTGGAGAAACTTATATTTTTGCAACTACCGATTTAAATGAAAAACCTATTATAATAATTTGTGTAAAAGAATAAGTATGGCATTTGCAGCAAATATGATCGCGAGTCTAAAATTAAATAATAGACGAAAATCAAATCATTCTCCTTTTTCAAAGGATAAGAAAAAATACACCACAGGTGAAGCAATTAAATCTAAAAAGTTTACTCAACTGGAAAAAGACATACTTTCTAAAAAATTAAAAGAAAAAAAAGAAATTGAAAGAGAACAAAACAAGTACAAACTAGTTATTTCATTTGGTGTAACGGTTTTGGTTATTTCAGGAATTGTATTTACAATCAAACTTATTTTCTTTTAATTAAAAACTGAACCGAACTAAACCTATCCTCTCTTCTTTAACGTTTTAAACCCCTTGATTTTCTCCTTAAAAACCCGTAATTTCGTTTAACACAATGTAAGTCGCATTTTAACGCGACCAACAAGCACATTGTAGCACATTATGAAAAACACACACAGATACATAATATTGATAGTATTATTTGCAATATTTAGTGGTTGCAAAACCATTTTTAAAACAAGTAAAAGTTTTAAACTCATATTTGAGGATACTAACAATTTTTGGAAAATGTATGATAAAGTAAAACTAATTGAAAATGATGAAAATAGAATTGAAATTATTGAAAACGACTACTTAAAAAAAGCAAACTTAGGTTTAAAATTGTTAATTAAAAAAGATAAATTAACTGCAATAAGTTATAGCAAACAACTAAAAGATACTTTGTTTTATAACTCTATAAGACAAACTACAATTAATATTCAAAGTGATTCTGTAAAAATCAGGAATTACACATCTCAATTTGAAAAACTATACCCTCAAGCCGTTTTTAGTGATATTCATTTTGTTGTAGGGCAATTTAAACACGGAGGAACAGTAATTAAAGGTAATACTATTATTGAAATTCAAAAAAATGCTAAAACAGAAACTACTAAATCTGAATTTCTTAGATTAGATAACTTAATTGACTACAACTCCTTTATTTCTTTAATTATTCACGAACAAGTACATATAAACCAGAAAAAAGGTATTCGATTTTATTTAAGTAATAATTTATTAACAAACACATTATCAGAAGGTTCTGCAGATTTTATAATGTTTCTAATTACAAAGCAATTACCTTCATATATACGAAAAACCTACGTTTACGGAAATGAACACGAATACGAATTATGGTTAAAATTCAAAAAAGATTTAAAAAATGATTATAAAAAAATTCGTAATGATTGGTTATATAATCCCAATCGAAAAGACATTCCACCAGATTTAGGTTATTTTATAGGTTTCAAAATTTGCGAAAAATATTATAATGAAAGTAGTGATAAAATTAAAGCCATTGAGTTTATTTTGAATGGAAATAATTATTCTAAAATGATTGAAAAAAGCCATTATAATGGTGGGAAATAAACGTGCTACAACAATGGTTATAGTTAATACGGGTTTGGTGCTTAACCCAAAGTGAAGTGCCTTGAACAAAGTCCGCCAAATTTTTAATTTGGCTTTTAAAATAGAAAAGATAAAAACAAAATAAAAAATTCGGCTCTGTGTTTATCCGAAAAGTAGTACCTTTTTACACGCTACGTTTCATACACAAACCGTTAAACGAAACCTACTCATTACTCCAAACCAAACATTTATTATTTTCCCATTTTCCTTTTAAATCGTCTAGAGAAATATAAACTCCTTCGCAATCTAAAAAGTTATCATAAGCATCCTTTTTTATCATTTTACAGGCACCTTGTAAAACGGCATTAACAATGAGTTCTTTAAGATTTAAACCACTACTTTTTGCTCCAATTTTTATCCCAACTTCGTTATTAAAAAGATCCATTTTTGAGCTTATTTCATCAGGAATAACTCCATCTTCCAATCTTCTTTTTTTATAATCCTTGTAATTCCCTTTTTCGTGTTTTTTTCCCAAACTTCTCGCTCTTCTTGCACCAATTTCTTGCGTTAAATTTGCCATCCAAAAAGCATGTCTAAAAGCATCTATTTGCCCTCCATTTCCGTTTCCTTTTAACAGCATTTCCCGCTGTATTTCTATGGTTATCTTTCTCGTTTTTATTGAAATTTTTAATGCTTTTTTGGCTACAAACGGATGGAAAATAACCCAACATTTTTCTGGCCCACTTAATTGCCTAAATTTCTTCAAATTAGACTCTTGAGCAGATACCTTAAAAAACACTGAAAAAATACAGCAAAATACCACAAGTTTCAATCTCATTATCAAACAGTTACGTAGCCTACAAATTATAGGTATTAATCCTTAGAAAAATAGGTTTTTTTAAGCTATATTTGTGACTTATCGAAAAAATAATATTAAAAAGGAAATATAGTATATGTCGCAAGTTGAATTGATAATGCCCAAAATGGGTGAAAGTGTTGCTGAAGCAACGATTACAAGTTGGTTAAAAGAAGTTGGAGATACGATTGAAGCAGATGAATCTGTAGTAGAAATAGCAACTGACAAAGTAGATTCTGAAGTTCCTTCTACTGCTGAAGGAGTTTTAATTAAAAAATTATTTAATGAAGGTGATGTTGTTCAAGTAGGACAGGCAATTGCCATTATTGGCTCAGAAGGTGAAACTGCTGCAGAAACACCGAGTGCTGCTCCAGCAGAAGTTACTGCACCAATTGCCGAAACAGCTTCTGTTGCAAGCGTAGTAAGTGCTGAAAAAATTGCTACTACATCAGATTCTGGAAAATTCTATTCTCCATTAGTAAAATCTATTGCAGAAAAAGAAGGTATTTCTATTACAGAACTAGAAGCAATTAGTGGTTCCGGTAAAGATGGTAGGGTTACTAAAAAAGATATTTTAAATTATTTACCTAACAGAACAAAAGAAGTTGCTACTGCACCTACTCCATCAAATGGAGTTGCAACACCTGCTCCTGCTCAAGTAAAAGCTGAACCTAAAAAAGCAACTATTTCGCTTAATGCTGGCGATGAGATTATTGAAATGGATAGAATGAGAAAGCTCATTGCTAACCACATGATAATGTCTAAACAAACCTCACCTCACGTAACTTCATACGTTGAGGCAGATATGACTAACATCGTAAACTGGAGAAACAAGGTTAAGGCTGGTTTTTTAGCAAGAGAAAATGAAAAAATCACTTTTACACCAATCATTATGGAAGCAATTGTAAAAGCAATTAAAGATTTCCCAATGATTAATGTTTCTGTAGATGGAGATAACATCATTAAACGAAAAAATATTAACTTGGGAATGGCTACTGCATTACCAAGTGGTAATTTAATTGTTCCGGTTATTAAAAATGCAGATCAATTAAATTTAGTAGGTATGACTAAAGCTGTAAATGATTTAGCAAACAGAGCAAGAAACAACAAGCTTGCTCCTGATGATATTGCTGGAGGAACTTACACAGTAACCAATGTTGGCTCATTCGGAAATGTAATGGGAACTCCAATTATTAATCAACCACAAGTAGCAATTATGGCAATTGGTGCGATACAAAAAAAGCCAGCGGTAATTGAAACTCCTTCAGGAGATGCAATTGCAATTCGTCATAAAATGTTTTTATCACACGCTTATGACCACAGAGTTGTAGATGGTGCTTTAGGTGGTATGTTTGTAAGAAGAGTTGCTGATTATTTAGAACAGTTTGATATCAATAGAGAAATATAAAAATACCAATACCCTACTATTATAATTAAATAATATTTATTATGATTAAGAAAATATCCTTAATAATTAGTTATTGTTTTCTAACAACAGCTCTTTTTTCTCAAGAAGAAACTTTTAAAGAAAAGTTTTTAGAAGCAAATACTTTAATTGAAGAAAAACTATATCATGTTGCGCTACCTATTTGGCTCGATTTACAAAAAGAACAACCTGATAATCATAACTTAAACTACAAAGTTGGTTTATGCTACATAGAATCTACCAACTTAAAAGCAAAAGCCTTAGACTACCTTTCTGCTGCTGCTGAAAATGTAAGTAATAATTATGATCCTTTTTCTCATAGTGAAAAGAAATCTCCGGTTGAAGTGTATTATTATCTAGCAAGAGCTCAACATCTTAACTATAAGCTAGATAATGCTACCACTAATTACGATACTTTTAAAAGTAAAGTTTCCAAAAAACATTATTTATATACTGATATTGATCGTCAGAAAAAATATTGTGAAAATGCAAAAATTGCTGTTGCCAATCCTGTAAACACTAAAGTTACCAATATGGGAGATATTATCAACTCGAAGTATGAAGACTATAGCCCTGCGATATTATTTGATGAATCGACCATTTATTTCACATCACGAAGATTAAGAAACGATAGTTCAAACCTTTACACAACTGAAATGTCGGATGGCAAATTTTATGAAGACATTTATGTTGCCCATAAATATAATGGAGTGTGGTCTAAACCTAAAAGAATAAACATCAACACAACAGGACACGAAGCAATAGTTAATGCTTCAGCTGATGGTAAAACATTATATATATACAAAGATGATAATGGTGATGGGAATATCTATCAATCTAACTTAATGGAGGATGGCCAATGGTCATTCCCAACAAGTTTAGATCATAATATTAACCAAGAATCGCAAGAAACTCATGCACATATTTCTCCTGATGGAAAATCTTTATATTTTGTTAGTGATAGAAAAAATGGATCAGGAGGTAAAGACATTTATGTTTGTAAACAACTTTCTGATGGAGAATGGGATACTCCACAAAACATAGGAAATACAATAAATACTCCTAATGACGAGGCTGGTATATTTATTCATCCTGATGGAAAAACCATGTATTTTAGTTCTAACGGCCATAATAGTATTGGAGGTTATGATATATTTTACGCTACTTTAAATACTGATGGAAGTTGGTCAAAACCAATAAATATGGGATATCCTATTAATTCTACAGGTGATGACTTATTCTTTGTTACTTCTGCTGACGGAAAAAGAGGTTATTATTCTACTTACCAAGAAAGTGGTTATGGAGAAAAAGACATTTATCAAATTTCTTTAGTGGATGAAACTGCAAAATCAATTACTCTTTTAACTGGTACAATTGAAGTGCATGGTTATGATTCATTACCAGAAAATGCATTAGTTACAATTACTAAAAAAGGTTCTTCTGAAATTCCTTATACCATTAAACCTAGAAAAGAAGATGGGAACTTTAGTGCAATTCTACAACCTGGGTCTCAGTATCATGTAACATATTTTGCGGATACGTATACGAAAAAAGAAGACATTGTTACTCCAGCAACTTATAAAGAGTTAAAAAGAAAAATTATCTTAAACTTTGGTAAGTCGGAAAATTACCCTCTTACTAATGGAACTATAGGTAAAGCCCGTATAGAAAAATTAAAAGCTGATATTGCTCGATTAGAGCAAGAGAATAGCGAAGATTGGAATTTTAATAATAAAGAAGAATTAGACAAACTAAAAGCTGAATTAGCAACACTCGAATTAATTAATAATGATGATTGGAGTCAATTACATGATAATAATTTAGATGATATTGAAGCTAGAATTAATAAACTTATTGGAGTTGAGATTGCATCTTATCAAGAATTTTTCAACTACAACAGTGATAGTATAAATATTTCAAACCCTAAGTTTTTAAATGTTATTAATAAGGTTTTAAAAGAAAGATCATCAGGATATATCTATATTAATATTGAGACAAGCGCTTCTCATGTTCCGACAAAAACATTTGGATCAAATGATAATTTAGCTAAAAAAAGAGCTGAGATTGCTAAAAATGCAATTATTTCGTCACTAATTAGCAAGGGAATTAATAAAAATAATATTGTATTTAATACAGTTAAATCTGGTGTAAATGGTCCAAAATATAATAGTGATTATCAGAACCAAGATTCTTATAAGAAATATCAATATGTTAAGATTTTAATAAAGTAATTTTTTCATGAAAAAAATATTTACAATAACCTTAGGAATTTTCTTAGTAACAGCCACTTGTTATGCTCAAAACCCAAGTAAAGCTGAAAAAAAGCTTTATAAATTGGCAAAAAAAAAATTAGCTAACGAAGATTACAAAGATGCTCAAACATCTTATTTAAAGCTAATTGAGATGAATACAACAAATGAAGTCTATCTGTTTGAAGCAGGTCTAAGCTATTATTTTTCTGATTTTGAAAGAGCTAAAGGAATCCCTCTTTTTGAATCATCATTAGAAAAATCGAAGGAAGATACGATTCCTGAAACCTATTACTATTTAGGAAGATCTTATCATATTAATGGTGAATATGAAAAATCGAAAGTTGCATTTAATAAGTTCAAACCTTTTATTGAAACAAGTTCAAATTCTGGGCAGGAATTAATGAGAAAAGCTGATTATTTTGTCAAAATAAACGAAAGAGGAAGTGATTTTTCAGCTAGTAAAAATGAAAATACCGTTGCTACTAACTTAGGTGAAAAGATAAATTCCATTTATGGAGAGTACGCACCTGTATTAAAAAAAAATGATAATGTATTACTATTTACATCAAGAAGAAAATCATCTATCAATAAGAAATTAGATAAAGATCTATTGCCTTACGAAAATGTTTACGTTGCCAGAAAAGTTGATGGCGAGTGGGAAATATTAACTGATGACAGTGAAATTGAAAAATTTATGCCAAAAAAATTAAATTCAAAAAAGCATGATGCTGGTGTAATCTATTCTTCTGACGGAAAAACACTATATACTTACAAAAATGATTTAATATGGAAATCCATTTTAGAAAATGGATTATGGTCTAAACTAGTAGAATTAGATGAAAACATTAATACAAGTAAATATAATACTCCCAGTGTTAGTATAACTAAAGATGGAAATACCTTATACTTTGTTTCTAATCGTAAAAATGGTACAGGAGGTAAAGACATTTACAAATCTATGAAAACCATTGAAGGAAACTGGGGAGAAGCTGAATTAATGAGTAATGCAATTAATTCTCAACTTGATGAGGATTCTCCTTTTATTTCGGAAGATGGAAACACTTTTTACTTTTCATCTAAAGGACATGAAGGTATTGGTGGATATGATGTTTATCGAAGTCGTTTGGTTGATGGAAAATGGAGTGCTGCTGAAAATATGGGGATACCCATAAATTCTGCTTCTGATGACATTTATTTCATAATAGATAATATTGAAAACAATGGCTTTTTTGCATCAGCAAGAGATGGAGGTATTGGCGGAATGGATATTTACCAAGTATGTATGAATTGTCCAAAAACAATTACAAACATAATTAATGGGTTACTCGTTAATACTGATGACAAACCTATTGATGATAGTGAAATTATAATAAAAGATGTAAGTTCTGACAACCTTATTGGTACTTACCAGACTAAACTCGGTAAATTTAGTATGACTACCGAAAAAACTGGAGACCAAGAATTGATGGTTGAAGCACCTAATTATGAAAAGCAAATTATTTACCTTAACCTACCAGAAATTTCATCTGAAACAGATATAAAAATTATCTTAAAACAATTTGAAAAAGATGCTGAAACATATCAAGTACTTAATCTTGTTAGTAAAAAACTTGATATTAATAAATCTGACACAATTAAAGTAGAAAAAGTATTTGCTAGTATTGGAGAAAAAAATAACGAGGGTGACAACTCTATAGGAACGTATAAAAAATTATACTCCTACGATTCTAATAAATTCGATACTAACAACCCTATTTTTATAGCTTTAATCGATAAAGTTATAAATGAAAAAGGTAATGGTAAAATTTATTTAGAGATTGAATCTAGTGCTTCTAGAGTTCCTACAAATGTATACAGTTCTAATACTAAACTAGCATTATCGAGAGGTGAAAAAGCTAAAGAAGTTATCATAGAAGCTCTAAAAGCTAAAGGAATTAAGGAAGACAAAATTATAGTTAGAGCTATTAAGCCAATTGTAAGTGGACCTAAATACAACGGAGATTACAAAAACACTAGGAAGTATGGCGAATTTCAATATGTGAAAGTTACCCTAAAATGATTTTGGTACTACTCTTGTTTATTGCTTTAAAATTGTTTATTGAAAAACATTAAAACATACTTACCAATTGTACTAAGCTTAGTTATTTACAGCTCGGGAAATGCTCAAAGATTAAGTGCATCTGACGCTGAAGAACATTATAAATTTGGCAACTATCTTGATGCATACAAGCTCTACTCGAGGTTTGTATTAAAAAGACCAACTAATGCAGAATACCATTATAAAGCTGGATTATGTTTGTTATTTACAAATGATGATCATTCTAAAGCCATTACTTATTTAGAAAAAGCCTTAAAACTAAAAGCAGATCCAGATGTAGAATTCTATTTGGCAAAAGCCTACCATTCAAATTTAAAACTTGAAAAAGCACTAAATGCATTTGAAAACTATAAATCAGATGCCAAAGGAACAAAGTTAATTCTAGTTGATAAAGAAATCGAATATGTAAAACATTCACAAGAACTAGTAGCCAACCCAATTGACCTTACTTTTGAAAACCTTGGAAGCAAAATAAATTCAGAATATCCTGATTATTACCCATTTGTTACGCCAAATGAATCTTTTATGGTTTTCACTTCTCGAAGAAAAAATAAAATTAAAGAATTTGATGGCTACTACCCTTCTGCAATTTATATGAGCCCAGTAGTAAATGGAGAATTCGTAACTTCAAAAAAAGGAAGCCAATCCATTAATTCAATTTATGATAATCAGGCTGTAGGACTTTCTTATAATGGTGACAAGCTATACATCTATTTTGATGATATAAAAAATACAGGAGACATCTACGTATCATCTGGCAAGAATTTTAAGTTTAAGAAAAAAATGAAAATGGGTAAAGCAGTTAACTCTAAAGGTTTTGAAAGTTCTGCAACAATATCTGCAGATGGAAACACCTTATTTTTTGCAAGTAAACGAGATAAAGGTTTAGGGGGTAAAGATATTTACATGACACGTAAATTACCTACAGGAAAATGGGCTGAACCTCAAAACTTAGGCAAAAATATTAATACAAAATATGATGAAGATTTTCCTAATTTATTTTATGATGGTACAACGCTTTATTTCTCATCACAAGGACATAATAGTATGGGAGGATACGATTATTTTAAATCTACCTGGAATCCTAATACAAACGAATGGAGTAAAGCTGAGAACTTAGGATATCCATTAAACAGTCCTAGAGATAATCTTTGTATCTCTTTTACAGAAGATAAAAGGCACGCTTATGTTTCTACTTGGAGAAAAGATAGTAAAGGGTTTCAGGATATTTATAAAGTAACATTTAATGAATTAGACAAAAGAGAAACAATTATAAAAGCTAAAATTGTAACAGGGGTTACCAATGAAACAATTAAAAATGCTTTTGTAATAATTACTAATGATAAAACTCAAGAAAAAAGAAATTACACTCCAAACTCTTTAACTGGAGATATAATCATTACCCTACCACAAGGAAAATACACCATATTAATAGATGCTCCTGGATATAAATTCCCAGTAGAAAAAATTACCATAGCTGGTAAAAGCGATTTCATTTCTATGATGTCCAAAAAATTTATTGTAACACCATAATATCAAAATAATAAAACACATGAATTTAGAGTTAACCAAACCTTTAGCTTTCTTTGATCTAGAAACAACTGGTTTAAACATTGCAACAGACAGAATTGTAGAAATTTCTGTAATTAAAATTATGCCTAATGGCGATAAAGAGATTAAAACAAAGTTGATTAATCCAACCATCCCTATTTCTGCAGAATCGGTAGCAATTCATGGAATAACTGAAGCTAAAGTAAAAGATAAAGCTACATTTAAAGAAGTAGCAAATGAATTAGATGATTTTATTAAAGGTTGTGATTTAGCAGGATTTAATTCTAACCGATTTGATATTCCCTTAATAGCCGAAGAATTTTTAAGAGCAGGAATTGACTTTAATGTTTCGGATAGAAAATTGGTTGATGTACAAAACATTTTCCATAAAATGGAACAACGCACATTGGTTGCAGCTTACAAATTTTATTGCGATAAAGATTTAACAAATGCACATAGTGCTGAAGCAGATACTACTGCTACTTACGAAATATTAGAAGCTCAGATAGCAAAATACAGTGATTTAAAAGCTGATACTGAGTTTTTAAGTGAGTTCTCTCAAATGACTAAAAATGCTGATTTATTGGGACGTTTTGTTTACGATGATAAAAATGTAGTGGTCTTTAACTTTGGGAAACACAAAGGAAAACCCGTTACCGAAGTATTAGAAAAAGAACCTGGTTATTACAGTTGGATGATGAACGGAGATTTTCCTTTGTACACAAAAAAGGTAATGAAAGATATTAAAGGGACTATGAAACCTGTTTCTAAACCAATTCAAAAAAAGGCTTACCAACCAAAACCTCAACAAAAAAAACAAGCACAAAAAGAAGTAACTAATGCATCTTTAGATATGCTTAAAAATAAATTCAACTCATAAATGAAGATTATTTGTATTGGTAGAAATTACGTTGATCATGCCAAGGAATTAAACAACCCTGTGCCAACAGAACCTGTTTTCTTTTTAAAACCTGACACTGCTTTATTGCCAAAAAAAAATCCTTTTGTCTATCCTAGTTTTTCTAAAAATGTACAACACGAAGTAGAAATTGTTATTAAGATTAACCGTTTAGGTAAACACATTGAAGAAAAATTTGCGCACAAGTATTACAATGAAATTGGAATTGGAGTAGATTTTACTGCACGCGATCTACAACAAGAATGTAAAAAAAAAGGGTTACCTTGGGAAAAAGCAAAAGCATTTGATGGCTCTGCTCCTACTAGTCCATTTGTAACTATCGATCAATTTAATAACATCAACAATTTAAAGTTTAGCATACAAGTAAATGGAGAAACAAAACAAGTAGGAAATACAAAAAATATGTTGTTCAATTTCGATCAAATTGTAGCGTATGTATCTAAATTCTTCACCTTAAAGATTGGAGATATTATTTACACAGGAACTCCTGCAGGAGTTGGTCCAATAAAAATCCATGACAAAATTGATTGTTTTATTGAAGGTGAAAAGATGTTAAGTTTTAATGTGAAGTAATGAGTAATTACAAATCATTTGAAACTGATCGGTTATTAATTAAGCCAACCATTGAATCTGATGCTTCATTTTTATTCGAGCTAATGAATACTCCAAAATGGATAAAAAACATTGGACAACGAAACATTAACTCAATTGAAGACGCAAAAAATTACATCAATAATAAAATGCTTCCTCAATTAGAAAAACTAGGCTACTCTAATTATACGGTCTCTCTTAAAACTAACAATACCAAAATTGGCACTTGCGGATTATATAAGCGAGAAGGACTTGATGGTGTTGATATTGGCTTTGCTTTTTTACCACAATATGAAAAAATGGGTTATGCATTTGAAAGTGCTAACAAGCTCAAAGAAGTTGCTTTATTAGAATTTGGACTAACAGAATTAAAAGCCATGACGATTAAAGAAAATATCGCCTCTCAAAAGCTTATTAAAAAATTAGGATTGTCTTTTATTAAGATTATTAAGCTACCTAATGACCCCGAAGATTTAATGCTTTATAAATTAAAACAGTAACTGTCCTATTTCAAAAAAGTCAATCGTTATATAGGTATAACTATTAAAATTTTAAATATTATGAAAGAATTTATGATGATTTTCAGAAATGAAAAAAATGACAACCCAAAACCATCACCAGAACAAATGCAAGTAATAGTTAAACAATGGCAAGACTGGATTGGTGGAATTGCTGCTCAAGGAAAATTTGTAGCAACTAATGCGTTAGGTTTTGAAGGTGAAACAGTTAATGCTGATACAACAATAACTGATGGACCTTATGCTGAATTAAAAGAAATTGTTGGTGGATATTTAATTTGTAAAGCCGAAAATTTGGATGATGCCATGAAATTAGTTGATGGATGCCCTACCCTTTTAATTGGAGGTAAAGTTGAAGTTAGAGATGTAATGGTTTTTGATATGTAAAATCATAAAAAGGGTTTTCTTAATTAAGAAAACCCTTTTAGAATTATGAAAGAAAGTGAGCTAATACCCCATTTATTCCGTTCAGAATTTAGCAAAATTGTTGCTGTATTATCTAAAACTTTCGGGCTATCCAACATCCAATTAGCTGAAGATATTGTAAGTGATACTTTTTTAAAAGCTACCGAAACATGGGGACTTAAAGGTGCCCCCGAAAACCCAACAGATTGGTTATACTTTGTTGCAAAAAACAAAGCCAAAGATTATTTTAAGCGAGAGCAAAATTTTACACAAAAAATAATTACTGATCTAAGGCAAAAACAAGATTCTTCTGAAACGTTTGAAATTGACTTATCAGATAGCAACATAAAAGATAGCCAACTACAAATGTTGTTTGCTGTTTGTAACCCTATTATTTCTAAAGAAGCACAAATTGCACTTGCACTAAGAGTTCTTTGTGGTTTCGGTATCGAAGAAATTTCAAATGCTTTACTTAGTAATAAATCAACCATTAATAAAAGGCTTGTTAGAGCAAAAGAAACTTTTCGTAAAAACAATATAAGCTTAACTTTTCCTCCTGAAAAAGAACTCCCAATTAGATTAAATAATATCCTCTCTATACTTTATTTATTGTTTAATGAGGGCTACTACTCTCCTTCTTCTGAAAAAACGATAAAAAAAGAGTTGTGTATAGAAGCTATGCGATTACTCTATATGCTACTCAACAACAAAGCATCAAATCAACCAGAAGGAAATGCTTTAATGGCTCTATTTTGTTTTCATGCATCTCGTTATGATGCTAGAATAAATGGAAATAATGAACCCATTTCATATGACGAACAAGATAAAACAAAGTGGGATCATAAGCTTATACAAAAGGGGGAACTTTATATTAAAAAATCGTCAATAGGAAATAGACTCACTAAATATCATTTAGAAGCATTAATTGCTTTTTGGCATACTAGAATAGCTTTTGACAATAAAGAGAAATGGGAAAACATTTTACAATTATACAATCAGTTAATTCAAATTGAATACTCTCCAATTACTGCACTTAACAGAACCTATGCATTAGCTATGGTTTACGGAAAAGAAGCAGGACTAAAAGAAGCCTTAAAAATAAATTTGAATAAAAATCATTTTTATCATTCATTATTAGCTGAACTTTACAATGGTTTGTATCCGAAAAAAGAAATCAGGCATCTTAAACTGGCTTTAGAATTAGCAGAAACTAAAAAAGATAAAAATCTAATCTTGAAAAAATTAAATACAAAAAAAACCTCTTAGATTAAATTCTAAGAGGTTTTTTATTTTATAATATTGTCCCGTCCTAAAATAGCGATACACTAAAACAATAGTGTAATGGGAAAAACAATAAACAATGGGTTTGCCAAGCGAACCCAAAAAGATTATTCACTTTCTTTTAAGTTACAATTAGTAGAAGAGATTGAGCAAGGCATACTCACAAAGAGTCAAGCGAAACTTAAATATGGGATTCAAGGTGACTCTACAGTTCGTAAATGGTTACAGAAATATGGTACATTTGAT
>Ga0256845_1001000_pt1 | contig 24098 bp, 20 predicted proteins | sample RiftiametaG_FD_189101 | JGI IMG/M metagenome (GOLD analysis project Ga0256845, IMG submission 189101) | Tube worm associated microbial communities from hydrothermal vent at the East Pacific Rise, Pacific Ocean - Riftia | ecosystem: Host-associated > Annelida > Integument > Unclassified ... | reverse complement strand
AACGGTGATCGAGTCGCCGGTGTGCACGCCCATCGGATCGACATTTTCGATCGAGCAAATGACGATGAAATTATCGTTGCGATCGCGGATGACCTCGAGCTCGTACTCTTTCCAGCCGAGCACCGACTCTTCGATCAGGATCTGCGAGCGTAGGCTCTCGGAGAGGGCGTGCAGGACCTGGGCTTCGAACTCGTCGCGGTTGTAGGCGATCGCTGCACCGGCACCGCCGAGGGTGAACGAGGCGCGAATGATCGCCGGAAAGCCGATCTGCTCGAGGGCCGCGTGGGCCTCTTTGAGGCTGTGGCAGTAGAGGCTTTTGGGCACCGAGAGGCCGATGCGCAGCATTGCCGCCTTGAACTTGTCGCGGTTTTCGGCTTTCTCGATCGAGTCCAGGTTGGCGCCCAAGAGTTCGACGTTGTAACGCTCGAGAATACCGGCTCGGCCCGCCTCGAGTGCGAGGTTGAGGGCTGTCTGACCGCCGACCGTTGAGAGCAGCGCATCGGGGCGCTCTGCGGCGATGATGCGCTCTAAAAACTCGACCGTGAGCGGCTCGATGTAGGTTCGATCGGCGATCGCCGGATCGGTCATGATCGTCGCCGGATTGGAATTGACGAGCACCACCTCGTAGCCCTCCTCGCGGAGTGCCTTGACGGCTTGGGTGCCGGAGTAGTCGAACTCGCAAGCCTGACCAATAACGATCGGGCCCGAGCCGAGGACGACGATCCGCTGGAGATCGCTGCGTCGGGGCATGGTTTCTCCTGGCCTATTTGGCGCGTACGTGGGTGCCGTCGAACTCGAAGTCGACGCCTAGATTCTCGCGGATAATCTCTTTGTGGGCCGAGACGTCCCAGCCGAGGCTGGCGAGGCCCGAGAGGATGCGGTTGCGGATCCGCAGGGAGTCCTCTTCGGGGTTTTTAAGAGCGTCGATCAGGGGCTCTAGGGTGGCCTCGTCGGCGATGTCGATGACGCCTTCGACAGCACGAAAACGGACACCCTCGTCGGGATCCACGAGGTAGCGGGCGATCAGGCCCGCGACCTGCGGGTCGTCGATCTCTTGCAGGTGGGTGAGCAGCTGGAGCTTTTTTGCGGGGTCGCGCTCGTAGACAGGTGGGTGGTGCTCGAGGATGGCGTCTAGGAGCTCCCACTCTTGTTCGTCGGTGGCCATCTCTTCGACGATCCGCAGGACCCAGGCGATGTTGTTGTGGGCGAGGCAGAACTGCTTGGCGGCGGGCAGTATGGCCTCGGGCGGCAGCCCGCTTAGACGGCGGTAGAGCCAGCCTTTTTCTTCTTCGTCTTCGATGCTTTTGGAGGCGGCCATGGTGAAGCGACGCATGACACCGACGAGCGCCGGCTGGGTGCCCATGTCGATGAGCTGCTCCATCGCGTGGTAGCGATCCGGTGACTGGATGAAGCGTCCCTCGACCTTGCGGATCAGCTTGCTCAGGCGTGATTTGCTGCGTCCAGCGCTGGAAAAGAGGTCTCGAAGTCCCACGGGGAATCCTTTAGCCGCGGGCAGGCCCGCGATCAAGTGGTGGAGCCGGTTGAACCGGAGGAGCCGGTCGAGCCGGAGGTGCTCGTGGTCGAGCCGGAGGAGGTTGATGTGCCGGTTGTCGTGCCCGTGGTCGAGCCCTGAGTGGTGCTCGTGGAGGTCGACGATGTGCCGGTCGATGTGCCGGTTGTTGTGCCGGAGGAGGTTGTTGTGCCGGTGCTGGTGGTTGGTCCGGTGGATGTGCCGGTGGCCGAGGCGGTGCCCGTGGAGGTGGGGCCGGTGCCGGTGCCCATCGATGCGCTGCCGGTCGGTGCGGTCGCGCTGATGCCGGGTAGTGAGATTTTGCAGGCGCCGAGGGAGTCGTCGACGTTGGAGCCCTCACGGTGGCAGCAGCCGTCGCTTTCGCAGCTGTAGCCGGCGGGGCAGGAGGCGGCGCCGTCGGGCTCGCAGGAGAAGAGCACGTCGCCTTGGGGGGCGTTAAAGCAGGCGCCTAGGCCAAGCCCGAGCCCGCCTGCGATTGCCAGGAGTTGCAGGGCGCCGGCTGGCGATCTGCGGATCAAAAGCGGACCTCGAGGCCGCCGCCTGTGGGTCGGATCTGGGCGCGCTTCGACGCCTTTTTTGAGCGCTTGCGGTCGACGATAAAGAGCGAGACGCCGGCTACCAAGGTGATGCCCGCACCGATGAGAAAGCCGCGGGCGATCCCGGCCTGCCTGGCGCCGGTGTCGAGCAGGTCTTGGTACTCGGCCTGCTTGTCTTCGTAGAGGAAGGCGCCGCCGCTCTCGATGTCGATCGTGCTGACGATCCGCAGGGCGCGAGCCTCTTGGACCTCGGCGAGTCCTGAGAAGACGCCGCCCGTGCTCGCCAGCGTGAACGCCCCGAACATCGTCCACCAGGCGGCGCGCTGCATGGGCCGCAGGCGCTCGGGGACGTCGTTCGAGGTATTTTCGAGGAGAGCGGTGCCCTCTAGATCGGCGCGGGCTCGGCTGGCCTCGGGATCTTTGCTCGAGATGACATTGCCGCCGATGCCCGCGGAACTCTCTGGCTCATCGGTCTCGAGCGTGAGCTCGGGGTTGGGCTCAGATGTTGCGGTGTCGCTGTCGGTCGGTGTTGGCTCGGCGGCGCCGGGATTGGTGGACTCGGTGCTGGCAGGTTTGGCGTCAGCGGGCGTGGTTGCGATGGGCTCGGTGCGGCTGCTGCCCGCGTTGGCGGTGTCGCTTGGCTCTGTGCTGGAGCCGGGCGGAGATGCCGCGAGCGCGGGCCCTCCGAGCAGACTCAGAGCGAGGGTCAGGCACAGGCCCTGGCGTGTGATCAGCGACCTGTGGACGGCTTTCAGGGACATCGACGTCCGGATTGTAATCGTGTGGAGGTCGCTCGGCTAGCGTTGCGCCTGCGCTCTGGCGATGCTGCTCATCATCTTGCGTGACTTTGGCCACGGCCTTGCGGACGGCGCCGATCTGAGCCTCGGGGGGTGCTCCGACAGGACCCCGCCTCGCTCGGGTTTGTGGCTTGAATTCCTTGCGGGGCGACGGGTGCTCCGATCGACAGAGCGCTGACAGGTGAGTGTGTCGGCACGCTTTGTAGCTCAAGGGTCGCGAACTTCGATGGGTACCCGCCGAGCATCGCGTGCCTCGGTTGAACGTTGCACACTTGTGCATGTTGGTTCTTGGAAGGTGAGAGATATCGTCGGCTCAACATTTTTAGAGAAGCGAAGCCGCCTCGGTGCAGGAAAAGTCATGCCTCTTGGTCGTGACTTGGGCTCCCCGCGAGCGGATTGACACGCTCTCGTTCTCTCATTTAGCGTGCGCGCACAATGCGACGACTTCTCCGCCCCATCATGTCACTTTGCGTACTCGCGGCCTGTGGTGATGACACAACATCAAGCGGCAGCGAGGCTGGCAGCGATACTAACGTCGATACCAGCACCGGGTCCACAGATACAGCTTCGACCTCGGGCTCGGCGAGCGAGAGCATGGGCACCACCGACGATTCCGGTACCGACGGCGAGAGCGAAAGCAGCAGCTCCAGCACCGGGTCCGAGACCACATCCGCGACCAGCTCGACGTCCACCTCCTCCACCACGACCTCCACAACAACGGGCAGCACCACCGAGGGTCCGCCGCTCTGTGGACCTGTCGATGCGCCGGCAGGAGCGATCGCCATCGATCCAGAGTGTGAGGGCACAGAGGTCGAAGAGGTCGTCGATCCCTGGAACTTCAGCGTTGAGTGGCAGTACAAATCGGTCGGTAACGGAGTGATTGTGATGCCCGCGGTCGGCAATCTCACCGACGATAACAATGACGGTGTTATCGATGTCGACGATATCCCCGATATCGCCGTCAATACCTGGACTGAGGGGGCCCTTGTCGCTCTGCACGGCGATGGCAGCGGCGAGATTTTCAAGCTCATGGGGATCAATGGTGGCACCGGCCCTGCGATCGCCGATGTCGACAGTGATGGCATCCCAGAGATCGTGACGCTCAATGCACAGTCCAAGGCGATCGCCGTAGACGGCACGGGCACGATCGAGTGGACCTCGCCGGTTCTCTCTGGGCTCAGCTATTACCCTCAGATCACCGTCGCCGATCTCGATGAGGACGGCGACGTCGAGGTCATCGTGGATGTGCATATTCTCGACGGCTCGACCGGAGCGATGGTCGCACAGATGAATGCCACGGGCCCCTACCGTACGCCAATCGTCGCCGACCTCGACCTGGACGGCTCCAAAGAGATCATCCTGCACAGCGGCGTATTTTCGAGTTCGGGCACAAACCTCTGGACCATCCCCGGCAGCGGCGATGCGGCCTTTGCCGCGGTCGCCAACATCGATGACGATCCCGAGGCCGAAGTGTTTGTCAATTACGGCAGTAAGCTCTATGTGCACGAACACGATGGCACGCTGATCGGTAGCTACCCGATCCCCAATAACAGCAACCTCTCGGGTCCTCCCTGTATGGCCGACTTCGACGGCGACGGAGAGGTCGAGATCGGGGTCCCGGCCGGCGCCAAATTCAACATGATGGAGACCGACGGCACCCTGATCTGGCAAGCGGCGATCAATGATGGCTCGGGGGCTGCGGGCTGCTCTGGCTACGATGTCAACGGTGACGGCACTTACGAGGTCATGTTTGCCGATCAAGACGCCCTGCGGATCTACGACGGTCCGAGTGGCGCAGTCGTCTATGTCAACAATACCCACTCGTCGGGCACCGTGTGGGAGTACCCGGTGGTTGCGGACGTCGATAAAGATGGCTCCGGCGAGATCATCATCGCCTCCAACGGAAGCCAAAGGGGGGTCACCGTGTTCGGGCACGGCGGCGACGGTTGGGCTGCAGCGGGGCCAACCTGGCCGGTGCACGACTTTGCGGTCACAAATGTCAACCCTGACGGCTCGGTGCCGCAGTCGCCTGAGCCCTCCTGGGAGAAGCTCAACGTCTTTCGCGCCCGACCGGTGGTCGACGATCCTGCGCTCCCAGATCTTCTTGTAGAGATTCTTGAGGCTTGCGTGGATTGTGACACCGAGGTCTATGTCAGCTACCAGGTGTGTAACCAAGGTGACCTCGATGTCGACGCTGGCACCCCGTTGACGCTCTTTGCTCTCGCCGAGGGCGTCGAGGTTGTCGTCGAGAGCACGAGCCTTGTGGCCCTAGCGAAGGGCGAGTGCTTGGCGGCCGATTCCTTTGTCTTTGCCCCCGAGCTTATCGTCGACGGCCCGGTCGTGCTTCGCCTGTATGACGATGGCAATGGCACGGAGCCCGAGATCGAGTGCAACCTCGAGAATGATCAGGATACCGCGGACCTGACTGCTTGCAACAACATCCCCGGCTGAGCGGGTAAAGGATCGTTGTGCCGGGTGTGCATGCATACCCGGCACAATGATCTACATTGATGGCGTGAATGTCCTGATGATCGGATTCGCGACTTCCGCAGCGTAGAGTATTGAGCCGCGGGGGACCGAAGACGCTCGATCGTTCGGTATCGTAACTTGTGTAACGCGATCGAGTCGCGAGCGCGACTGAGCAATTGGAGGGGGGGCGCGCGTTATTCGGGGCATCAGGGATGCAGGCGTGACCCCTCTGTACGAGCGCCTAGGATTTGGGTAGATTTCCCCTGGCAGGAATACGTCTGATGCTGCAAATAATCATCAATTTTCTCCGCAAACTGCTCGGCATGTTCTCGGCGAGTGACACAAGTTCGCAGCCAGCCCTTTCACAGGCAGACCAGGCCAAGAAAAGCGTCAAAGGCCTGGAAAACGTGACTGCCGAAAACATCCGCGTCTCAAGTGGCGACGTGATACGCCGCGTAGAGGGTGCAGCGCTTATCCGCGACGAGGATGATGGCGAGATGCTGTGGGTGAGCGAGGTCAGTCTCGAGGTCACACCACAGCAATACGCCGACGATTTTGGCCCCCTGGGTGGGCCCGACGATCTCGACAAGTTCTTGTTTCACGAGACCGAGATCAACATCGTGATGTCGGGGGATGCGGAGGAGGCCGAGGCCAAGTGCCAAGAGTTCGGATATGCACATATGGGGCAGTTTTTTCGCGTTCGCGGGACTCTGCTCAAGCACAAGGGCTCGGGCACTGGGCCCTTGCTCGAGGACTTTGTGTTCTCCAGCGAAGATGTCATGCGCGCGGCGATGGGCGGCGCGCATCTGCGCCAGCAGCATATATCGGCCGGGGCGATCGCAGCCAACCCTGAGCTGCTTGCCCCTGTTGACGGCGTGGACCTGGATACCTTTGCCAAGATTTCAGCGCAATGTGCCTCGGGTCTCTCACAGGATCAAATGACTGCGCTTCTCGCTGAGCACAACCTCGACGCGACGAAATGGCAGGCGATCAACGCTGAGTGGACCGATCGCATGGCCAAAGACACGAGCTTCACTATCACCAATGCCTACGGGAAGGCCTTTGGGGCTGCCGGGGCAGGGCAGTACGGGGCTGCTGGGGCTGCTGGGGCCACCGCGATGGGCACGACGGGCGCTGCGGGTGGCGATGAGCCAGTCAGCTTTGACCGCTATTGCGAGATCCAAGGGGCCCAGACGGCGTGGTCTGCCAGCGGCCAAGATGTCAACGCGATGCTCAAGCAGGTATTTGAGATGACGGCGCTCGATTGGTCCACCATGAGCATGTGGTGGATGCAAAAGATGCAGAGTGATCCCAGCCTCTTTGGCAAGCACAGCGAGTTGTGCGAGAAGTACGAAAAGCAGTACGGCGCCGGCGGCATGGCGGGTGCCGACGACGACCTTGATTTTTAGGATTGGCGGCGATGCAAGGGATCCTCGATCACTTCGAGTTCACGCTCAAAAACCAAGTGGCAGAGCTTCAGAATGCGGCCAAGTCGTCGGCTCCTGGTGGGGTCGGGGATTGGGAGGATATCGTTGCCCACTTTGGGATCGCAGCGATTGCACGGGTGGAGCGCGTCAAGCAGGCGGGTATTCGGGGTCACCATCGCGGTGCTTTTTCCGAGGAGTTCGAGGCGGTCATGGGCGCGCTTGCGGTCCAAGCGGGCGGCGTTCTCCAGCAGTTGGACCGCCTGTACGGGCCTGCGATCACCAGTAGCGCACGCTTTGCCGAACTCGTTCGCATGGTCCAGGCCCTCGCCAAGGAGCAGCGCGAAGCCTACGAGGATGCGATCAGGCCGCGCACGGGCACGAGTGGTCTTGCGAGCATTTTTGCTAACGCCTCGGCCACCTCCAGGCTAACGCCCTGGGCCAACCTCGAGTACGACCCACAGCTGACGCTCTCGTGCCCGAGCTGTGGTTCGCCCCAGCGGACCCGATTGATCTTCGACTGTGAGTACTGTGGCTCAAGCCTTTTTGTGCCGCAAACCTGATCTAGCCGGACGAGATACGAGCCATGACCCAAGCGCTGAAACAACGGTGGAGCGGATTTATCGCCAAGATCCATGGGCGTCTCGATGACATCATGAGGGAGTCTGAGCAGGGCATGCAGGGGCTCTTTGCCCAGCACCCCGACGATTTTCTGCCGGTCATCAATGCCATGAGCGGCCTCGATGCCCGTATCCGCGTGCTCGAGAACAAGCTCCAAGATACCTGGGACGAGTTGGTCGAAGCTAAGTTTTCCAGTGCGGGCATTGTCGATACGGGCCTCGACATGAAGAGCGACGCCAGGCATGCACTCGAATGGAAGTGGGCGGCGTGGAAGGCCCGCATCGCCGCTGATTTCTACCGTCGGCTGGAGCCCACAGCGAAGGCCGCGGCTGCAGAGCCTGTGCATTGCACCCAGTGCGCCACCCCCATTCCGCGTACTAGCAAGGTCGCGATGGCAGCGATCACGTGCCCGGCCTGTGGCGCCGTCAGTCAGGTCGCTCCCAGCAAGGAGATGTCTACCTATTACGGCGGAATGCCCGGTGCGTTTGCGGATGAGCAGACGGTGGGACTGCGCGAGCAAATCGATGCCTTCCGCGAGCAGTGTGACCGGTGGCGACGTGACCGCAGCTGGGCTCCAGAGCCACTACAAAACTATGAGCGTTGGGAAGAGATGGAGCGCCACTACTGGGTGACTCGCACCAAGATCGCCTGCGAGCTTGCAGGCAAAGCCTTCGACCAAGAGCTCATCGATGCGCGGATGCGGCAGTTTATCAAGTACTCATTGGAGTGTGAGCAGGTGTGGGTCAAGGCCAAGGGTCGCATCGCCGGATCGTAAGGCTGGGCGCAAGCGCCGGGCGCGTATTCGATGCTGGAAGGATCAAATTTACTCGCGTGATTTTGACCACGTTCTCCAGAGCAGCGCTTTTCCGCGTCTTGAAGGGGCTAGCGTCACCTGTCGGAGGGTTCGCCGAGCATCGGGCCTTGGCTCAGTTCGTCCGCCGTTGTATCGCATGCGGGTGCAGGTTCGGGGACGAGTGCATCGGCGAGCGGGCATGAGTGCGATCCTCGTGCTTGTGCTGCTTGGCGCGGGTCTCCAGTGCGGGCCCAGCGGTAGCAGCCTCGTCGTGCCGGCAGCCGAGGCCTACGCCGAGACCAGCGAGTTCCCGGGGCGTTGGCGCGGAGAGAGCGACGACTCGCTGGGCTTCCTGGAGATCGAGGCGCTCGGTGAGGTTCGCTACTACGGTCGCTTTAGCTCCGACGATACGCTCACCAAGTACGTCGCCAACATGACCCAAGAGACAGTTTTGCTCGGCGACGAGAGCGTGCCGGCGAACGTCCTGCGCTTCACCTGGCAGGACGGGCGCGGTGGTGTTGGCAGCGGCTGGTTGATGATCGACGAGGGCAGCAGAGCCCTGACTGGCGAGCTGAATTACGGCGATTCGAGGCGTACCGCCGCGCTCGCCTTTGTTCGCGACGACGGCTGAGCGGCAGAGCTGCCGGTTGCGCTCAGGGTTGCGGTCTAGCCCTGGTCTTTTTTCTTCTTTTTATCGGCATCGGCGTCGGCGTCGGCATCTTGCTTGGCCTTTTCATCGGTATCGGTATTCGCGTTTGTCTTTTTCTTCTTTTTGTCGGCGTCGGCGTCGGCATCGGCGTCTTGCTTGGTCTTTTCGTCCGTATCGGTGACGGCTTTTTTCTTCTTGTTGGCCTTTTTGTCAGCGTCGGCGTCGGCGTCTTGTTTGGTCTTTTCGTCGGTATCGGCGTCGGTCTTTTTGTCCTTCGTAGTCTTCTTTTTCACGGACTTGCTGTCCGCCTTCTCTTCGGGGAAGGGCTGGCCATCGGTGCGCACGGCTGTATCGCCCTGCATCTTCGCGAACTGGTAGTTGAGGCGGGCGCTGGTGCGGATGCCCCCCTCTTTGGCCACCATGGTGCTGATCTCTTCGCGCAGCAGATGCGGCTCGCCGATGTCGGCGAAGAAGAAGAGGGTGCCGCCAAAGGTGCCCTTGCTCTCGCCCCGGGCGTTGACGGTGGAGGCGGTGCCGAGTACCCGCAGCTCGACGCGTGTATGGCCGTCGTCGGTGTTTTCTTCGATATTTGCGACCTCCCAGGTGGCCTCGCGTGTGCTGACCCGGCCGTCGTTGCGGATCACACAGGACGTCTGCCAGGCCGCACCGACGCCGACCGGAACCTCCGGAAAACGCATGCAGTAGAAAAACTCGACCTTCGCGAGCGCCTTGACTTTGTCGCTGTCGGCGGTCTCTGGCGGTGCCTCGACAACCGACTCCCCCAGGCGCTTGCCGGTGGCGTCGATCCGGTAGCGGGTGGTGAGTTCGCGCGCGGGCGCCTCGTCAGCGGCGATGAAACGGCCGTAGGGCGGTTCGGCCTCGAAATTTTGGATCGAATGCTCGAGCTGGCAGCTGCGCGATGCACCCTCGCCGGTGCACTCGCGCAGCTTGATCAGCTCTTCGCGGGCGAAGCCTGTGGACTTGGGCATCGCCGGGTATTTGATCATGCCGACGGTGGTGACCCGGTAGGTGGTGTCGTCCGGCAGGGCCAGGCGCAGGGTCACCTTGGTGTCGCCAGTGCCGGCTTTGAGCAGCCCCGTAGGTGGGGTGGCCGGGCTCGGTTCGGCGGTCACCTTGTCGGTGGAGGGGGTCTTTGTGACCGCAGGGGTCGCAGGAGTGGCCTTGGTGGGTGTCTTTGCGCTCTCCGCGCTTTTGGCCTCGACCTCGGCCGCTTGTTCGGCGAGCGTTGAGGGCGCAGGGGCCTCTGTGGGACCACAGGAGACCATTGTCAGGGGAATCGCGAGCGCGGCCAGGGTCGCGAGCATCGGCCGAAAGCTTTGGGGGGGGCGCTGCACGGCGGCAGCATGGCATAGGCGGGAGCGCGCGGCCAAGGCGCGCCAACGGCCTCGAACAAGGAGAGCAGCCACTGGCGGTAACCGAGCGATTGTGCTATTTAGCGCCGACATATGAACGAACCCCTAACGAAGTATGCGAGATTTCGTTCTGATGCCTGCATATAAGCAGAACAGCTCTCAAGGCCGTTACCACGCTCTCTACGTGCTAACGGACGGTGGAACCTTCCAAACAGCCTATCTGTTGAACGGCTGGGCCAAGCTCCTCCGGGAATGCGCAGGCTCGAGAGTGGCGACAGGGATCATGCTTCGGGGCGAGACCAAGGCAAATTTCTCAAAGAAGCTGGCCTTTCACGAATGCCATGCCGGTAAAACTCAACTGACCGGGGCCGAGCGCGAAGAACTCGAAGGTCTGTACGCGCCCCTGGTGCCGATCGAAGAGGCGATGATCCAGCGGTTGGGGATTCCCCCGCTGCCGAAAAATCTCCTGGATCGGGTGCTCTACTTCAAGACCAAGTTGAACACAACCAGGGCCTACGAGCGGCTCCACGCCGAAATCCAGCGAGTCGGTCCGATGGTCATTTTGACCTACTTGGATTGCATGCTCAAGGGCGATTGGTTGACCAGTCCACAGGCTATTCTAAATACGCATCCCGGTGTTCTGCCCTATGCGCGCGGCATCAATGCGATCGAGCAAATGGCCTTAAAAGCCCACCAGGAGGGTGCACCCGAGCTCTTTCTGGAGTCAGTTGGGGCCACCGTTCATTACATCGATGCGGGCGTCGATACCGGGCCGATCATCCGTGCAGAGCGACTGCAAGAGCCCTTGAACTACACATGCTTGGCCAGTCTCAAGGCTGATGTCTATCAGCTGGGCTATCGGATGTTACTCGATGAAGCTAGGCATCTTTTGATGCGCCCTCGATCACTGCCTGCAGGCGTTGTTCCCAACCCGGCGCTCTTGGGGCCGAATTTCTTGAGAAAGAACTTCCGCCCGACCGAATGTGAGGTCGCCTTCGCCCAGCTTATGGAAGTGAATGCCGACTCCAACGCCCGAGCTGATGGTGCGGGCATGGACATGTAGCCCGACGGCCCCACGGACGGGGCTGCTTGCGGGTCTTTGTGACCGCAGGAGTCGCCCATAAGGGCGTGCTCGCGCTGTCGGCAGCGATGCGAGCGGCCAACGCATGTGAGCGCGGTAACGCACCGAAGGGCGAAACCACGTTTCTCGCGCTTTGTGCGACTGCGCGCCGCTAGCGGGGAGCCCGGTTTGACCGTTATCCTCTCGCGCGATGCGTCCGATCTCGATCCCTTCGTTCTCTCTCCTTTCGGTGACCGCCGCGGCAGCGCTGCTCCTCAGTGCCTGTGGCGACAAAGAGGAGCCGAGCGCCGACAGTGCAGCAGCGCCAGCAGACTCAGCAGCGCCAGCGGCCGATGCTCTCGCCAAGGCTGCATCCGCCAGTGCCGACGCTGTGGGGGCGGGGGCAGAGGCGGTCGTCGCCAAGCCGGCGGCCACCGTGAGTATGGACAGCCTCTTTGAGCTGGTTCCTGCGGGCGATGATGCGACCTTCGTGGTCGTCCGTGACCCGGGAATGCTCCTCGATTTTACGGTGGCGATCTCGGCTTTCTACGAGCAGCCTCTGGCGGCGGCGGCGGCTCGGGGGGCCACCGCAGAGGGTGCTTCGCTCAGTGAATTTGTCGAGGCCGCCCAGGACTACGCCGAAACCAAGCGCCGAATCAGCGCGATCCAAAGCGAACTAAAGAGCGGCAATGTCGACCTCTCTCGCGGCATGGTTGCGGCTGTCAGCTCCAAGGGCGAGGAGGCGGTGCTCATCTTTGGAGCTACCGATGCTGACGCCCTGGGTCCGGTGCTGACCGCCTTTGGCGTGCCCGAGGGCGAGGGTGTGTGCAAGGCGTTTGAGGGCGCGGCGGGCTATGTCATCTGCGCCGACAGCGAGTCGGATATCAGCGCTTACAAGGCGCGGGGCAAGGACGGTAGTTCGGTCAAGCAGGCGATCACCAGTCAGCTGCAAGGCGTCTCGTTGGACGATGTGCAGGTCATCGCGTCGATCAAAGAGGACGACGAGTCGGTGACGATGGCGATGGCGGTCAAGGACGGCGGCCTGACGATGCACATCGGCCTGCCGTTGGGGGAGAGCGACATCGCCGAGGCGCGGGAGGTGCTGACGCCGGCGAAGCCCGGGCTGCTGCGCTTTGTGCAACCGGGAACCGGATTTTTCTGGGCCCATATCGATGCCGCGACGATGCGCAAGCGAACGCCCAAGATCGACGCGATGCCGGCGATGATCGGCACGGCGGTCGAGGAGCTCAACGGCGAATTCCTCTTTGGTGGTTCGCGCGAGCCCGCGGCGCTGCAGGTCCGCCTCGGCGCAGGCGATCCCACGGCCTTCAAGCCCGCCCTCGACCTCGCCGTCATGGCGAAGTCGCAGGTGCCTACAACGATCCCGGGGGTCGCGGGTTCAAAGATCGAATTTGATCGCGAGACGATCGCTCACAAGGACGGCGACATCACAGCGCTGCACCTCAGCGCCTCGGGCATGCCGATGGTCGACGAGCTTCGCGGTCGCCTGGGCTTTTCGCTCGACGCCTGGCTCTTTGGCGCGGATGGGGCACTCTCGCTGGTCGTTGGCGCGGATGCCGAGGGGATCAAGAGCCTGACCTCCGGCAGCGATGACGCGAGCGCCTCGCTGCCGCCAGCGCTGGCCAAGAGCATCGGCGTCGGTGAGACCTCGCTGATCATGCACATGCCTCTGGATCCGCTGCAGAGTCCGCTCTCTCGATCGTTCTTAAAGGATCTCAAAGAGAAGGGTGCGGCCGAGGTCGACGCTGAATCCCTGCGCATGATGGTGGGCCTTGCGGGGCCGGTCTCTAGCTTGTCGATGTGGGTGACCGACACGGGTAAATCGATGGTCGCCCACACCTCGATCCAGCTCATCGGTGACCCGACCACCGAAGAGGGTAAAGCTGCCCTGGAGGCCGCCCGCGATGTGGCGATGGGCGGCGACCCCAAGGCGCTCTTTGAGGCCCTGGCGGCTCGCTACCCCGACTCACCACGGCTTATCGCCTACACGTCGCGGGCAGGGGAGAACCCGGGCGATCTCATCGGCTCGGCGATCGGTGGCGCGCTCGCGGGTGTCGGTGCAGCCTCATATTTCTTCATCGGTGATGTCAGTATGACGTCTCCTGAGTCCATCGAGGCGGACCCCGAGTTGACGCCGGAGGAGACCCCGAAGGCGGATCCGAAGACCCCCAAAAAGACCAAGAAGACCAAGAAAAAATCCAAGAAGGCGGATCCGCCGAAGCGACCGGAGAGCACTGACAGCGCCGATCCAACCGGTGTGCCGCGGCCGACCGTTCCGCAGAAGCCGGCGACCGTGCCGAGTGAAGAGCCGACGACGCCGCGGCCTCGGCCCAAGCGAGTCGGTCGTCAGCCGAGCTAGGTTGCTCGCGCTGCGAGGCCCGCCGCACAGCTCATTGCTGCGCGCGCGGGCCTTGCTTATTGTTAGTAGTGGAGCCGTTGGGGCCGGTGATCGGAGCATCGCCGAGCCGGTAGACCGTTGCCTTGTTGGGCGTGGGATCCATCGCGACCGCGAGGCGGTGGGCATCTAGGGGGTCAAAGGCGAAGGTGACGGTCGCGCTCATCGTCCGTTGAACGGGCGGCAGCGTGGCTCGTTTGCCGGTGGCTAGCTCGACGATTGTCACCGGCAGGCCGTCGCGGTACCAGGCGAGGAATTCACCACCCCGGGAGAGGGCCAGCTCCGATCCCAAGGAGAGGCTCCAGACACCCCCGACGATGGCAAAATCGACGACCTGATCGCGATCGCCAAGGATCACGCGGCAGCGTTCGCGGTCGCAGTACTCGCGCAGTAAACCGCCCCAGGGGGTTGGCTGCACCTGCACCAGTAGGCCTAAATCGTCGTCTTCGGTCACGTAGGGCAGCTCGCGGGTTGTACCCTGCGCCGGTGTCTGGTCCCATGTATAGAGTATGTAGTGCTCTTGTTGGTCATCGCCCCGTCGGCGGTAGACGACGCGGCCGTTGCTGTAGCCGAAGCTGCGATATCCGTCCGAGGGCAGCTCGGCTGCGAGGGCGCCGCTTTTTCGCTTGTAGATGAAGAGCTGGCCGAGGAATTCGGGCATCAAGAGGTGTTGGCAATCCTCTGTGAACGCGAGCCATTCGTTGCCGCCGTAGCGCGAGGTTGACACTGTGCGCACGCGGCCGTTTTGGGTCTTTTGGTAGAGCGCGAGGCGATTGTGATAGGTGCTGCCTGCGAAGAACTCACCGCAGGCGGCCACTGCCTGGATATCCTTGCCGAGCTTTTTGGAGACCCAAATCTCGCGTCCGCTGGCGATCTCGGCCAGGTGCACGCGATCGTCGTTGCCGCCGCCGACCAGGTACTCGCTGTGCTCACCGAAGAACGCGAGGTCATCGACGGATCCCTCGACCAGGTTCGCCGAGGTGCGGGCTTTTTTAGGCTGAAGTTTGACCGTTGCCTCTACCTGAAGGGACAGGGGGATCGGCGATCTCGCCGGCTTCTCGACCATCGGCGGCGGCTCTTCGGGCGCAGCTGCGAGCGTAACTGCGGGCCTGGAGGGCGTTTGCGGCTTCTCCGGGGGCGCGGGCGCAGTCGCGGGTTGAGACGTCGCTGGCGGCGTGTTGGCCACGAGGGGGCGCATGTTGCTGTCTCTTCGGACACAGCCGACGATCATCAGGGCGATCAGAGTGCTGCGGATCCACATCTCGGCGATGGTACGGCGGATTTAGAGCTGGGGATAGGGCCGCCATTCGTCAGTCGCGGGAGGGGGAGCGAAAACAATCGACAAAGCGCAGTGGTAGATGGTCTTTCGCATCAATTTAGGAGTCCATTTTGGACTGACTTCGAGTGTCAATGCTTGTTGCACGGTGGTGCCTGTGGATGTCGACCCCGGGCATGTTTCAGTCGCTGTCTCAGTCGCAGACGTTGACGACTAGTCGCGAGTCTCGACGGTGTTTTTGGCGATCTCGCTGAGTGGGATGCTCACCCTGGGGGCCGTGATTCGCAGGTGGCGTCTGCTCGTGCCCGTAGAGCCCTCTGTCGTTGCTGCGTGGCGGATTCGGGCTTGTCGCGTGGTCCTGGTTGCCGGCGGTCGCAGCCAAATGTACGTTCGCGAGGGCGAGGAGAGCTGGCTCCGGGGGTCGAAGGGCGCGGGTCGGCGGGCCGGCATTAGGGGGATTGCAGAGGCAGGACCGCGCACGCTTGTGCTGGTACTCTGGTGTGCGGAGCCGAGTGAAGCCTTGGCGTAGGGGGTTGTGATGGGTCGGGAACATCTCAGGCGGGAACGGGGCACAAGTGGGTCGCGAGGTGATCGTGGGGGAACTGCCGGGCCGAGAGGCCGCAGCCGTCCGCCGAGGCGACGAGCGACGAGCCCGATCGCCGGGGGGTGCCTGCGCGGTCTCTTTGGGCCGAGCTTGCCGACACCTCGGATCGTCGCGCCGGACCATGCATCTGAGCGCGAGGCCGACCTGCGGGCGGGGGAGGTTCTCCAGCGGATCGACTCCGGGGGCTCTGGGGAGCATGATTCGCGGCTTCGATTCTCATCGGTTCCCCGCGGCTCGTTGAGCCGCGATGCGATGAGCAGTCGACCGACGCTTGTGCAGCGGAGCTTCGCCTCCTCCCTAGCCCGTGAGCGGGGTACCGGCAGCTCGCTCGCCAAGCCGGTTCAGTCGCGGATGGAGCGGGCCTTCGGGGCTGATTTGAGCGGCGTCCGAGTGCACACCGGGGGGCGCGCAGACAAGCTCAGTAGATCGATCAACGCCAAGGCATTTACGACCGGCAACGACATCTTCTTTCGCAAGGGTACGTACAACCCCAACACCAGCGGCGGGCAACGATTGCTCGCCCACGAACTCTCACATGTGCAGCAGCAGCGCAGTTGCGGCGCTGGTACTCCGGTCGTTCAGAGGGTCCTGGTTGCGCATACGGCGAGCGCGGCTCGTGACATTCACCTCGAGCTAGCGGAGCACACGATTCTCCAGATCATCACGAACCCGAGCACTGGGATCGTCGACAAGTCCGGGCAGAATCTCCTCGACGCGATCAAGCACAAGCTGAGCCACGTCGTGGACGCTGGCGATGACATCACTAGGCTCGGGACCCACCTCAGCGGGATGATGGACTTCCTCAACGATCGCTTGGTCGCGATGCAGACCGACGACAGTAAGGAGGAGGAGATCGAGGCGATGAAGGCTAGAATTCGGACGCCGATGGCGATGCAATCCCTGCTGACGCGCCTCGCCGACGTCGGCGAGCGCTACGAAGGGACCGCGGACTCGTTCACCAGCCACGCTGACCCGACGCTCGCCATCACTGAACATTTTGGCGTGATCACGGCGGCATCGACTAGCAATGACCGGTGGTTCGGCAAGATCCATGCGCTCGTTGCCCTCGAATACCTCGACAACGGGGTGCCGAAGACCGTGCGATGTGACATTTCAGGCGGGGCCAAGGGCGGAGAAGTCGCGCCGATTGCGGTTATCGATATTCAGGGTGATTCGACCCGCCTCCAACGCCTCGCGGGCGGGGAGAACAAGCGGAGCTGGCTGGTCAGTCAGGGCCGAATCGACGCCGGTCTCGCCAAGGCGCGCGACGTCCAGCGGATCAACCAAAGCGAGGATTCGGAATCGAAATACATCTACCGTCGTACGGGGCGGAGCATGCTCGATCTCAAGAACAAGTCGATCAACTGTGCTCGCTATGTCGAGAAGATCCTGAGCGCAGCCGGGATTCAGGCGAGTTCGGGTTGGCTCTTTAGTACGCCCCAAGAGATCGCCACCGGTAAGAAATTGTCGAAGAAGTGGGGCCCATCGTCGCGCTAGTCTGAGGGCCGTTGTGGCTGCGGAGGACGTTATACAGGGCTTAACTCTCGAATTTATCTTCGTCGGCGATCTCGACGGTCGCCAGGATTGCCGCCAAGGAGACCATGTCGATCGGCTTGAGCAGGATCCTGTCCATGCCGACGCTGGGGCAGCGCAGCGTATCTTCGGGCATTGAAGTTGCGGTCAGGGCGATCAGCGGCAGGCCGTGCCAACGCGGATCCGATCGGATCGCCGTGGCCGCTGCGAAGCCGTCCATTACCGGCATATTGCAATCCATGAGTACCGCGTCGAAGTGTTGGCATTCGAGAGCTTCGAGGGCCAGGGCGCCGTTCTCGACCCGGGTTGGGCGATGACCGAGTTTCTCGAGCATTGCCGTGACGACGAGGGCGTTGACCTCGTTGTCTTCGGCGATGAGGATGCAGAGCGGGCGAGAGGTCGGCTGTGGTTGTGGCGGACTCGGGCTTTGTTCGGTCGGCTCGACGATCGCGGCGTCGATGCTGTAGCTGAAGAGCGAGCCGCGTCCGATCTTACTCGTCGCCGCGAGTGTGCCGCCCATGACCGCTGCGATTTGGCGACAGATCGCGAGGCCGAGACCGCTGCCGCTGTAGCGCCGGACCTCGCCCTGTTCGTACTCCTCAAAGATGCGATCGAGGTTGTCCTCGGCGATGCCGATGCCGGAGTCGAGCACGTCAAAGCGCAGGCGGACGTGCTCCGCGTCGATGGGCTCGCAGCCGATGTTTAGGTGCACAGAGCCTCTCTTGGTGAATTTAAGCGCGTTGCCGACGAGGTTGACGAGCACCTGGCGAAGACGCAGGGGGTCTAGGCGTACCGCGTCGGGCACCTCGGCGGCGACCCTGTGCACAAACTCGACTCGCTTCGCGGTGGCGGTTGGGACAAAGAGGTCGTAGACGCCGGCGGCGAGGTGCCGAAGGTCAACCGCTTCGTCGATGACCACGAGCTTGCCGGCTTCGGCGCGGGAGAGATCGAGGAGGTCGTTGAGCAGGGCGATGAGCGAATCGGTCGATGACCTGAGGGTCTCGACGAGCCTTTGCTCGGCGCACTCCAGGCCGCTGTCGGCGAGCAGGTTGACGATGCCCAGGATGCCGTTCATCGGCGTGCGGATCTCGTGACCGATATGGGCGAGGATGTTGCTCTTGGCCCCCTTTGCAGCCTCTGCTCGCAGCTTTTCCTGGCGGAGGCGTTGCTTTAGCAGGTGTTGTGCGGTCGTATCAAAGGCGGCGATGCGAACAGTGCCGGGGCTCTTTCGGCGGCCGAAGAGGGTGATGAAGAGCTCGCGCCCATCCCGGTGCCGACAGCGGAGCTCGAGATCCCGGACGTCTTCGCCGGCCAGCAGCATCGCAAAGCCAGCCTTCGCGGCGGCGGTATCCATGGGCTCGATGAGCGTCTCGGCGTTGCGACCGATCACCGACTCTGCGCTCAATCCGAGCAGCTCTTGGCTGCCGGAGATCCGGAGCACTCGGCCGTCGTTGGCGAGCGTAGCGATGATGACGCTGGGGAGATCCACATCAGGCATCTGGATCCGATCGGCGAGGGCGTGACTCGCCGCTGACGATCACACCATGGATTCCTCGCTGGCGAGTCGGCAATCGCTGTGCGAGATCGATGCGTGCGCATGGCACTAGAGTCCTGTTCGATCGCGCTTGCGGTAATCGCGCAGGCGTTTTGGATGCGGCTTTCATCGCGCTTAACTTAACCCTCACGTGAGAGTTTGATATCCGAGGAGAGTCGATGGGTCTCGGCGCAAGGTAGAATTAGCGGAAAACGGTGGGTTCTCTGGCATTGACAGGGATTCCGCGCTGTGGCAACCAGCCTGCCAGACTCTTACCCAAACGTAAGGTGTGGAGTTTTGACCTCGCGATGTCCAAAGAAGCACAGCAAGGGCTGACTCGGCTGAAGATCGGCCAGCTCGCCCGTATGACCGGCAAGACGGCAAGGGCGCTGCATCTCTACGAAGAGATGGGCCTTCTCGAGCCAAAGGCCCGGACCAGTGGTGGATTTCGCCTCTACGGCCCCGACGAGGTCGCCCGTGTCTATTGGATCTCCAAGCTTCAGGACATGGGTTTTAGCCTGCCTCAGATCCAATCCTTGCTCGCGTCGGTGGCCGCTTCAGAGACCGCTCCCGAGGCGATGCACGGGGTCCGGGAGCTCTTCCAGGCGAAGCTCGACGAGACCCGCAAGCAGGTGATGCGCCTCCTCGATCTCGAGCGTGATCTGATCGAGAGCCTCTCGTATCTCGAGGGTTGTCGGGTATGCAGCGAGCCTGCTGCGCCCGAGGCCTGTACCTCCTGCACGAGCGATCGCCACGGCGCTGAGCCGGCGCCGAGCCTGGTTGCAGGCATCCATCGCGGGCCCAGCCAGGCGCGCGGCCGCGATCACGACAACGAAAGAATCGACCTTCAATGACCGTTAAAACGCCGATCTACCTCGATTTCGCCGCGACCTGTCCGGTCGATGCCCGGGTTCTCGAGGCGATGCTGCCCTGCTTCACCGAAAATTACGGCAACGCAGCGAGCCGCACCCACGTGTTTGGGTGGCGCGCAGAGGAGGCGGTCGAGGCCGCCCGGCGCGAGATCGCCACGACCATCAACGCCGATCCCAAGGAGATCGCCTTCACCAGCGGTGCGACCGAATCCAACAACCTGGCGATCAAGGGTGTCGCCGACTACCTCGCCGACAAGGGTCGCCACATCATCACCGCGCTCACCGAGCACAAAGCGGTGCTCGATCCCTGCAAGCATCTGGAGCGCCGGGGCTACGAGGTTACCTACTTGCCGGTGGGCACCGATGGTTTGGTCACGGCAGAGCAGGTCGCCGCGGCGATGCGCCCCGACACTGTGCTTGTGTCGCTGATGTTCGCCAACAACGAGACCGGAGTGATCCAGCCGATCGCAGCGGTGGGCGAACTCTGTCACCAGCGCAAGGTGCTTCTCCACAGCGATGCGGTTCAGGCCTTCGGCAAGGTGCCGATCGATGTGCAGGAGATGGGCATCGATCTGATGAGCATCAGTGCCCACAAGATTTACGGGCCCAAGGGCGTCGGTGCGCTCTATGTCCGGCGTCGGCGGCCGCGGGTTCGACTCGCGCCGCAGATCCACGGTGGCGGCCATGAGCGCGGCAATCGTTCGGGTACTCTCAACGTGCCCGGCATCGTCGGCTTTGGCGAAGCGGCTCGCCTGGCGCGTCAATCGATGGTCGAGGAGTCGGCGCGGATTCTCGGCATTCGCGAGCATCTGCGGCGCCGCTTTATCGACGAAATCCCGCACAGCATCGTCAACGGCACGCTCGACGCTCACCTGCCGGGCACGCTCAATATCTCCTTTGCCTACGTCGAGGGCGAGTCGCTGCTGATGGGGCTCAAGGACATCGCGGTCTCTTCTGGATCGGCATGCACCTCGGCGAGCTTAGAGCCCAGTTACGTGCTGCGGGCAATGGGGCTCAACGACGAGCTCGCCCACTCGAGTCTGCGGATCACCATTGGCCGCATGACCACCCTCGAAGAGGTCGACTACGTCGCCGACAGGGTCAAGGAGCAGGTCGAGCGCCTGCGCGAGATGTCGCCGCTCTGGGAGATGGTCCAGGACGGCATCGACCTCGAGTCGATCCAGTGGACTCCCCATTGATCGTGCTCATACCAACACTCGATAGATAGGCAAACAACATGGCGTACAGCGAAAAAGTCATCGATCACTACGAAAATCCGCGCAACGTCGGCAGCTTCGACAAGGGCGACGATGCGGTCGGCACCGGTATCGTCGGCGCACCCGCCTGCGGCGACGTCATGAAGCTGCAGATTCGCGTCGAGAATGGCGTGATCCAAGACGCAAAATTTAAGACCTACGGCTGTGGTTCGGCGATCGCTTCGTCGAGTCTGGTCACCGAGTGGGTCAAGGGCATGCACGTCGATGATGCGGTCAAGATCCAAAACTCGCAGATCGCCGAGGAGCTGTCGTTGCCGCCGGTCAAGATCCACTGCTCGGTGCTTGCCGAGGATGCGATCAAGGCGGCGATCAAGGACTACCAGGCGAAACACGGGGCCGCCGCGGGTGAGAACGCCGACGGGGCCAAGAGCGCTGGTTGAGCGCTGAGCGAGCCGATTCGCAGAGAGGAGCCGTTAATATGTCCGCCGCCAAAGACCTCCGAGCCATGCCGACGATCACGATTACCGGACGCGCCGCCAAGGTGATGCGCGACCAGCTCCAGCGCCGTGGAACCCCAGAAGCGAGGATTCGCTTCGGGATCCGCGGGGGCGGGTGCACGGGCTATTCGTACCTCTTCGAGTTTGAGGATCGCGGGTCGCGAGAGAGCGACCACGTCTACACCAAAGACGGCATTACTCTGGTGGTCGATCCAAAGAGCATGCGCATGCTCGACGGCACCGAGATCGACTTCGAAACCGGAATGCGCGGTCACGGCTTTCGTTTTAGCAACCCCAACGTCGAAGACTCCTGCGGCTGCGGCGAGTCGATCACGTTCTGAGGCCGATGTCTGTCGCCGCATCGCTCGCTCCTGAGGCGGATTTCTTCGCCTGCTTCGGCATGCCACGCAGCTATGCGCTCGACCGTGATGCCCTCGAGGACCGCTATTTAGATCTCAGCCGCGAGGTGCATCCCGATCGATTTGCTGGCGGCACCGCCCGGCAGCAACGCCTCGCGGTCGAGCGATCGAGCTTCGTCAACCGTGCCTACCGCACGCTCCGCGATCCGGTGCAGCGGGCGGAGTATCTGATCAAACTCGGCGGTATCGATCTCGATCGCAGCGACCCTGCGGGCGGAGCTCCCGATCCTGGGCAGGGGTTTCTCATCGAGATGATCGAGCTTCGCGAGTCACTCGAAGAGGCGGCGAAGGCCGGCTCAGGGGCGCTTGGCGAACTTCGTATCACCACCGAAGATCGTCAAGAGCAGGTCCTGGATGCAGGTATCGACGCGCTCGAGGGCGACGATATCTCGGTCGCTGCAGGGCACCTTGTGATCTACCGCTATTTGCAGCGCTTTCTCGACGAAGTCGACGCTGCAGCCACGGACCTATCGACCTAAACCCGGCGAAGGCGAGCCCCTTTGGCCGCCGCCGCGAGGTGCAATGAGCAACAGCAAGGTCTCTCTCCACGACACTGGGGCCCTCTTTCAGATCGCAGAGCCTGAGGAGCAGAGCGCCGCCGTGCGCCGTCCCGGGTTTGGTATCGGCATCGACCTAGGGACGACCCACAGTCTCGTCGCGTTGGCTCGGCAGGGGGACTCGCCGAGCGTGTTACCGGACGCTGAGGGGCGGCCGCTCCTGCCCTCGGTGGTCTCTTATTGCGATGCTCTGCCGGTCGTCGGCGAGCGAGCGCTGGCCCGGCAGGAGCAGCATCCCCGCGAGGTCATCAGCAGCGTCAAGCGCTTTATGGGGCGGGGTCTTGGCGACATCCGTTTTACCCACCCCTACGCGCTGGATGTGGGCGAGGGCGGGGGTGTTCTCCGGATCGCGGTGGGCCAGGGCGAGGTTTCGCGGCGGCTGACGCCGGTCGAGGTCTCGGCTGAGATCCTGCGTGTCCTTCGGGACAGGGCGCAGAGCGAGCTCGGAGGGGCGATCGACGGCGCAGTGATCACGGTGCCCGCCTACTTTGATGACGCCCAGCGACAGGCGACTCGCGACGCGGGCAGGATCGCCGGGCTCAATGTCTACCGCCTGCTCGCCGAGCCGACCGCGGCGGCGCTCGCCTACGGGCTCGATCGCGGCGGTCAGGGGCTCTTCGCGATCTACGATCTCGGCGGCGGTACTTTCGATATCAGCGTGCTTCGCCTTCGCGAAGGTATCTTTCAGGTGTTGGCGACCGGCGGTGATTCGGCGCTCGGCGGCGATGATTTTGATCGGGCGCTCGCAGAGCACCTGCTCGATCTCGCGGAACTCGCCGAGCCGACACTGCATCAGCGAGAGGCCGCACGGGTCGCCTCTAGGGCCGCCAAAGAGGCCCTCAGCTCGGATGAGAGTGTTGTCATCAGCGTTTCCGCCTGCGGTCTTAAGGACGTCAAAATCCACCGTGAGACCTTTGAGGGACTGATCGCGCCGCTTGTCGAGCGCACGGTCCAGGCTTGCCGGCGGACCCTCCGTGACGCCGCTCTGCGCCCGCGTGAGCTCGATGGCGTTGTGCTGGTCGGCGGTTCGACGCGGGTGCCCAAGGTGCGCGAGCGTGTCGAGGAGACCTTTGGGCGGCCGCCGCTCACCGACATCGATCCCGATAAGGTGGTCGCCTACGGAGCGGCGATTCAGGCGGATATCCTCTCGGGCTCGGCGCGTGAGGGCGTGACCCTGCTCGACGTCGTGCCGCTGAGCCTCGGCCTCGAGACCATGGGGGGCATCGTCGAGAAGATCATCCCGCGCAACGCGACGATCCCGATCTCGGCTCGGCAGGTGTTCACCAACTATTCGGAGCAGCAGACCGGTATGCAGATCCACGTGGTCCAAGGGGAGCGCGAGCTGGTCACGGATTGCCGTTCGCTCGCCCGCTTCGAGCTGCGGGGCATGCCCCGTTTGCCGCCATCGATGGCCCGCGTCGAGGTCACGTTTCAGCTCGACGCCGACGCGTTGCTCACGGTCACAGCCCGCGAGTTGATGACCGGCACAAAACAATCGGTGGAGGTCAAACCGACCTACGGCCTCAGCGAAGAGGAGGTCGACCAGCTGGTGACAGAGAGTTACGACTTCGCCTCTCAGGATTACGCCGCCCGCAGCCTCGCCGAGGCCCGTGTCGAACTCGGCCGGGTCGCGCTCGCGGTGCGGGCCGCGATCGCAGAGGTCGGTCATCTCGTCGATGTGCTGTCGCCAGAGGAGCGAGCGCAGATCGAGGCAGCACTCGCTCGGGCCGACCAGGCGATGGCCACCAGCGACGCGGATGCCGAGAAGATCAACGGGGCTCGTAAGTCCGTCGAGTCGCTCTCTGAGCCCTTCGCTCGGCGCCGTATGGAGCGGGCGCTACTCGCCGGTATGGAGGGTCACAGCCTCCACGAGATCGAGTCGGCGCTGGCCGAAGAAGACACGCTTGACGAGCGCCGGGG
>Ga0256845_1000999_pt1 | contig 24131 bp, 20 predicted proteins | sample RiftiametaG_FD_189101 | JGI IMG/M metagenome (GOLD analysis project Ga0256845, IMG submission 189101) | Tube worm associated microbial communities from hydrothermal vent at the East Pacific Rise, Pacific Ocean - Riftia | ecosystem: Host-associated > Annelida > Integument > Unclassified ... | reverse complement strand
TATCTTAATAATAATAGCCTGTATTTTTTGTAAAGTCAAGCTAATGTAAATAGTATTTTAAGACAATCGTAAATCGTGGTTAATGTTTTGTTTGTTAATGGTTGTACTGTAATTTTTTAAAAAAAAGTATTATGTCCATTGCAAAACAATAGCTTAAGACAAAACCAGTTTGTAAAGTTGCTTTTATTGTTCCGGCTCAAGGTGCAGAAAAAGCAGCAGTAGTTGGTGATTTTAATAATTGGAGTTCTGAAGGTAGTCAGTTGAAAAAATTAAAGAACGGTACTTTCAAAGGAACGTTCAACTTGCCAAAAGAAAATTTATATGAGTTTAAATATTTGGTAGATGGTAATTATGTAAATGAAACTGAAGCTGATCGTTACCAATGGAACGATTATGCTGGCTGGGAGAATGCTGTAGTGGAGGTATAGTTTTGTTATTAGAAGATGCCTTATAGTTCACTGTATTAATTGGTATTAATTAAAGGTTTTAAATTTAATTGGGTTGTTTGTTTCCCTTTTTTAATAGCAATGTAACTATGTACATTTCTGAGCTCAGAAATTAAAGACAGTTTGGTTTGTACAAAGGTTTCATAGGCATCAATATCTTCTATAACAATTTTAATAAGATAATCAAAATTACCAGAGACCTGATAGCACTCCATTACTTCAGGAAAATGATTAACCTTTTCTAAAAATTTATGTAAGTAGCTTCTTGTATGCCCTTTTAGGGTAATGCCTATAAAAATGGTTTGTTTTAACCCTATTTTTCGCTCGCTTAGTAAGGCAACATAGTTACTTATATACCCTTCTTTTTCTAGTTTTTTTATTCGCTCAAAAACAGGAGTGGTAGATAGGTTTAATTTTTCAGCTAATTTTTTGGTGGTAATTCTGCAATCTTTTTGTAAAATATCTAAAATTTTAAGATCTGTTTTATCTAGTTTGTTTTTCATGTATTTTTTTTGTTGAAAGCTATATAAGTAAATGCATAATAGAATAAAATTACATTAATCATGTTATTTTTAGAATAAAAGTCTAGATTTTTAATCTATTCAAGCAAATATAAATTTAATTTTTTAGAATTACTTTAATTTTGTTCTATATGCTCATAGCTAAATTTTGAGCAGAATACAAAATTTAATGAAGCAAGAAAAAAATATAAGTTCTGTATTTAAAGCTTTTTTAAAAATAGAAAACGGTTATAAAGGCGGTAAGACCATTGCTCTGGGTGCTGGCATTAATAAAGGATATAAACTTTCTTCTAATGAAAATCCATTAGGACCTTGTCCAGCCGCAGTACTTGCAATAAAGAAAAGTTTAGATAAATTACATATTTATCCTGATGCCACGGATATCCGTTTGCGAGAAGCATTAGTTGCATACTATGAAAATAGGTTATATGTAGATGAATTTATTTGCGCAGATAGTGGTTCAGAAATTATAGATTTAATAATAAAAGGTTTTATACGGGAAGGGGATGAGGTTATTGTTTCATCTCCTTGCTTTGTGCCTTACCAAATGTTTTCTAGGTGGGCAGGTGCAAAAATTGTTGATGTGCCATTAGTAGAAGAAAGTTATTCATTAAATATTGAGGGCATTATTGATGCTATAAACCCTAAAACACGAATTGTATTTTTAACGAGTCCAAATAATCCTACAGGCACCTATATACCTAAAAAAACCTTAGAGACCTTGTTGCATAAAATTCCAGCAGATGTTATCGTGGTTTTTGACGAGGTTTACTGGCATTTTGCTGATGCACAAGATTATACACAGGCATTGCCTTATATATCCCAATATAAAAATATAATTGCAGTTAATAGTTTTTCAAAGACCTATGGCTTAGCCGCACTCCGTGTTGGTTATGCATATATGGATGTAGAAGTTGCTACATATTTACGACAACTTTGCAAACCTTTTTTAATTTCCTTGCCAGCTCTTGAAGGTGCTATTGCAGCATTAAAAGATAAGAAATTTATTGACCGAACTATTGCTACAATAAGTGAAGAGCGTACTTTTATGGAGGGTAAGTTTAAAGAGATGAATATTCAATATTATCCATCACAAGCAAATTTTTTTTTAATAAAACCACCAATTTCAAGTGCTGAATTTATTGCTTTTTTAGAGCAAAAAGGCATTTCTGTTAGACCTGTAGATAATTTTGGAGCTATAAATAAAGTGAGAATAACAATTGGGAACAGAGAAGCAAATACTGCCTTGGTGAATGCTATAAAAAAAATTAGTCTGTTTAATGCTTCTATAGTTTGTGTAGAAATAACCTAATAAGGTTTGTTAAGAGTTAGCGTAAATAAAATGCAAGTACCACTATCTATTTAAAAAAAAGTAATTATGCCAAGATATCATACATTAGGAAAAATTCCAAAGAAAAGGCATACCGTATTTAAGAATCCATCAGGAGGCTTGTACCAAGAAGAATTATTTGGAACGGCCGGTTTTGCAGGTATGTCATCATTGTTATACCATATTCATCCGCCAACGGTAGTTACAGAAATTATTGATAAAGGTTCTATAATGCCAAAAATTGGTATAGATAAGAATATGAAAGCGTTAAGTTTTAAAGGGTTTTCACTAAAACCAGAGAATGATTATTTAACGAGCAGAAAAACCTTGTTTGTAAATAACGATTTACATATTGGTTTGGCCGCGCCTAAAACATTTTCTGAAGATTATTTTTATAAGAATGGTGATGCTGATGAAATGTTATTTATTCATATTGGTTCAGGTATTTTAAGAACAAATTATGGTAATATTCCTTTTAAATATGGTGATTATTTGATAATTCCAAAAGGAGTTATATACCAAATGGATTTTGACACAAAGGATAATAGAATTTTATATGTAGAATCTTTTCAGCCTATAGTAACCCCTAAAAGATACCGTAATAACTTTGGGCAATTATTAGAACATTCTCCTTTTTGTGAAAGAGATATGCGATTGCCTAAGAATTTAGAAACCCATGATGAAAAAGGAGAGTTTCTTGTGAAAATCAAGAAACAAGGAAATATGTGGGAGTATGTATATAATAATCACCCTTTTGATCTTGTGGGTTGGGATGGTTTTCATTATCCGTATGCATTCTCTATTCATGATTTTGAACCCATAACTGGGCGTATACATATGCCACCCCCAATCCACCAACAATGGGAGTCTGCTGGTTTTGTTGTGTGTAGTTTTGTGCCACGAATGTATGATTATCACCCAAAATCAATTCCTGCGCCATATCATCATAGCAATATAGATTCTGAAGAAATATTATATTATGTAGATGGTGATTTTATGAGTAGAAATAATGTTGAAAAAGGGCAAATAACATTACATCCAGGAGGTGTGCCACACGGTCCGCACCCAGGGACGATCGAGCGAAGTATTGGTAAAACGGAAACTCAAGAATTAGCTGTAATGATCGATCCTTTTAGACCAATGTCAATTACCGAAGAAGCGTTAAAATTACAAGTTGGAAATTATTATAAATCGTGGATTCTTTAATTCACAATTTCAAAAAGATGAAAACATGTCAACAGAAATAAAAAATTTACAAAATTTACAAAATACAGAATATGGACTTAAAAAAATGTTTGATGATGCAGACGATTTTTTGCCATTATTAGGAACTGACTATGTTGAGTTATACGTAGGAAATGCAAAACAAAGCGCACATTTTTATAAAACTGCATTTGGTTTTCAATCTGAAGCTTTTTCTGGGTTAGAAACCGGGGCGAAAAACAAAGTTTCATACGTGTTGAAGCAAGATAAAGTTCGGTTGGTTTTAACAACATCGTTAGAAAAAGACGGCGTAATCAATGAACATATTAACAAACATGGAGATGGCGTAAAAGTTATAGCTCTTTGGGTAGATGATGCTGTCAATGCTTTTGAAGAAACAACTAAAAGAGGGGCAAAACCTTTTATGGAGCCAACAAGAGAGGAAGATGTAAACGGTCATGTTATTCGTTCAGGAATTTATACTTATGGAGAAACTGTGCACATATTTGTTGAACGAAAAAATTATAATGGAGTCTTTTTGCCAGGGTATAAAAAATGGGAGACACATTACAATCCAAAAGATGTTGGATTGAAATTTATCGACCATATGGTTGGAAATGTGAATTGGAATGAAATGAATAAATGGTGCAAATTTTATGCAGAAGTAATGGGCTTTGCACAAATTATTTCTTTTGATGATAATGATATTTCAACTGAATACACAGCGCTAATGAGTAAAGTGATGAGCAATGGAAATGGGAGAGTGAAATTTCCGATAAATGAACCTGCTATTGGCGTAAAAAAATCACAAATAGAAGAATATTTAGATTTTTACAATGGCTCGGGCGTACAACATATTGCTGTAGCAACAGACAATATTGTAGAAACTGTTTCGCAAATGAGAGATCGTGGAGTTGAGTTTTTATATGTTCCTGAAAATTATTATGACGATCTTTTAGAACGCGTAGGTGATATTGATGAAGATGTTGAAGTGCTTAAAAAGCACGGAATTTTAATTGATAGGGATGAAGAAGGTTATTTATTGCAATTGTTTACAAAGCCAGTAGTTGATCGTCCAACTATGTTTTTTGAAATTATTCAACGAAAAGGGGCTAAGTCATTTGGGAAAGGTAACTTTAAGGCACTTTTTGAAGCAATTGAAAGAGAGCAAGAAAATAGAGGGACTTTATAAAAGCCATTTCAAAAATAAATGCAGGAAAATCCTAAGTACCAACCTAAGTTAAACAGCATAACGAAGCGATTGCCAAAACATTTACATAAGTTTATTGTGAAGCAACCGTATGAGGAATATACAGCTCAAAATCAGGCAGTGTGGCGCTACGTTATGAGATTGAATATTGATTGCCTTAAAAGAACGGCTCACAGTTATTATGTAGATGGACTAAGAAAAACGGGAATATCAATTGATAATATCCCCAAAATGGAAGGAATGAACCGTATCTTAAAAGATATAGGTTGGGCAGCAGTTTCTGTCGATGGCTTTATTCCTCCAAATGCATTTATGGAGTTTCAAGCTTATAATGTCTTGGTAATTGCCTCTGATATTAGAACAATTGAGCATATTAAATATACTCCAGCACCAGATATTATTCATGAGGCTGCGGGACATGCTCCTATTATTGCAAGTCCAGAATATGCAGAATATCTTCGAAGGTTTGGTGAAATTGGAAGCAAGGCCATTTCATCAGCAAAAGACAATGAATTATATGAAGCCGTTAGGCATTTATCAATCTTAAAGGAAGACCCAAACTCTTCTTCTGAATCGATTGAAAAAGCAATGGAAAAAGTGAATAGCGTTCAGAAAAATATGGGAAAACTTTCTGAAATGGCTCAAATTCGAAATTTGCATTGGTGGACTGTTGAGTATGGTTTAATAGGGAAGCTTGAAAGTCCAAAAATTTATGGTGCAGGATTATTATCTTCAATTGGAGAAAGCGAATTGTGTTTAAAAAATGCTGTAGAAAAACTTCCGTATACTTTGAGCGCGTCCGAAGTCAATTTTGATATTACCAAGCCACAACCTCAGTTATTTGTAACGCCTAATTTTGCTCATTTAAGTTATGTTCTTGAGAAATTTGCCAATAAAATGGCATTAAGAAAGGGAGGATTGTCGGGAGTTGAGAAACTAATAAAATCCAAAAGTTTAGGTACTATTGAATTGAGTACTGGTATTCAAATATCAGGAGTTTTTACAGCGGTTTACAGCCAAAAAAAAAGACCGATTTATATACAAACGATTGGAAAAACGGCACTAGCATCTAGAGATAAAGAACTAATTGGTCACGGAACAGATTATCATGATGAAGGATTTGGAAGTCCTATTGGAAAGTTAGAAGGAATTAATTTGGCAATTGAAAATATGTCGCCAACCGACTTAGAAGCCTACGGAATATATGAAGGTAAAAAGGTAAGACTGTTGTTTGAAGGCGGTGTAAAAGTTGAAGGAAAAATAATTACAGGAATTAGAGATTTACAAGGAAAAATAATACTTATTTCTTTTGAAGAGTGTACAGTTACCTATAAAAACAAAACATTGTTTCAGCCAGAATGGGGTGTATATGACATGGCAATTGGAAAAGAGATTATATCTGCTTTTTCTGGTCCAGCTTCACCAGAATCATTCGAAGAAGTTTTTAAGGTTTCAGAAGAGAAAACACATAAACTTGTATATTCGAATTCAGAAAAAGAGTTGTATCTGTTGTATCAAGAAGTTCGAAATGTTCGCGAAAGTAAAAATATTGAAATTCAAAAGCTATCAGAAATTTATGACAGTATTGAACAAAATTACTCTAATGATTGGCTAATATTATTAGAAATGTATGAGCTACTGTTTGATTCAAATACTAATATTGAATCTAAAGTATATCATCACTTAATTGGACTATTAGAGATGAAAAAATTTAATAAACTTATCGAGGATGGTATAAATTTAATTTCCAAAAACACACCTTAACGGTATAAAAATTAAAAACTATTGATTATGAAAACTTGGGTGCACATTCCAAATAATTCAGATTTTACGATATACAATATTCCTTTTGGAATTTTTTCAACAAAAATGAAAAATCAACGCGTAGGAATTGCAATCGGAAACCAAGTATTAGACTTGACAATTGTTGAAAAAGCCGGTGTGTTTAAAAACATAGACTTTGATAGTTCAGTTTTAGAAAAGGAAGCTTTAAATGATTTTATTGCGTTAGGAAAAGACAAAACGACAAAAATCCGTCAAATGATTCAGCAAGAATTATGTGATCAAGCTTCTGTTTTAAGACAAAATGAAAATGCGTTATTGAAACAAAATGAAGTTATAATGCACATGCCAATAGAGATTGGCGATTATACGGATTTTTATTCAAGTATTGAACATGCGACTAATGTTGGCATGATGTTTCGTGACCCAGAGAATGCATTATTGCCAAACTGGAAACACCTTCCAGTTGGATATCACGGCAGAGCATCTTCAATTGTGTTGAGCGGGGTTAATATTCATAGACCAAAAGGACAAGTGTTATTGCCAAATCATAAAGCACCAGTTTTTCAAGCATCTGCAAGAATAGATTTTGAATTGGAAATGGGTTTTGTTATTGGTAAAAAGACAGAATTAGGAGAGTCTATAAGTACAACAAATGCTGAAGAATATATTTTTGGACAAGTATTGTTTAATGACTGGTCTGCAAGAGATATTCAAAAATGGGAATACATTCCTTTAGGTCCCTTTTTAGCAAAAAACTTTGGTTCTTCAATTTCTCCATGGATTGTTACGATGGAAGCATTAGAACCTTTTAAAATGAAAGGTCCAGAGCAGGATCCACAAGTTCTTTCTTACCTGGAATATGAAGGGTTAAAAAATTATGACATTAATTTAGAAGTGGCAATCCAACCTGAAAATTGTAAAGAAACAGTTGTGAGCAAATCCAATTTTAAATATATGTATTGGAATATATCACAACAATTGGCGCACCATACTGTTAATGGGTGTAATGTAAAAGTGGGAGATTTGATGGCGTCTGGAACTATAAGTGGGAAGGATAAAAATTCTTATGGTTCAATGTTGGAGCTTTCTTGGGGAGGAAAACAAACTGTGAAATTAGAAGAAGGTGGAGAACGGAAATTCATTAAAGATAACGACACAGTTATTATGAGAGGTTATTGTGAAAAAGATGGAATTAGAATTGGATTTGGTGAAGTGAGGTCAAAATTATTACCTACAAAATAAAATTATTTGAAATGAAAAACATCACATCTATAGATCCAAATTCAATTTCAATTTCTGAGTTACATCAGATATTATTAACGGCTGTTGCGCCAAGACCAATTGCTTTTGCAAGTACTGTTGATATTAAAGGTAACGTTAATTTAAGTCCATTTAGTTTTTTTAATGTTTTTAGTGCAAACCCTCCAATATTGATTTTTTCACCTGCAAGAAGAGTTAGAGATAATACCATAAAACACACGTTGGCAAATGTAAAAGCAACCAAAGAAGTTGTAATAAACATTGTCAACTATCCGATTGTAGAACAAATGTCATTGTCTAGTACCGAATACGGAAAGGATGTTAACGAATTTGAAAAAGCGGGGTTAACAGAAGTAAATTCTATAATGGTAAAACCTCCTAGAGTTGCAGAATCTCCAGTTTCTTTCGAATGTGTTGTGGAAAATATTATTGAATTAGGGAATCAAGGAGGGGCAGGAAACCTTGTTGTTTCTAGAGTCGTTAATATTCATATCAATAATAAATATTTAGGCAAAAACGGAAAATTGGATACTGAAAAATTAGATTTAGTAGCCCGAATGGGAGGAAGTCTGTATACAAGAGTAACAGATCAATCATTATTTGAAATTCCTAAGCCTATTTTTACTAAAGGTATTGGTGTGGATCAATTACCAAAGCATGTGTTTAATTCTGATATACTGTCTGGTAACAATATCGGTAGACTTGGAAATTGTGAACAGCTGCCCACAAATGAGGAAGTAATGGTATATAAAAAAAGCCCAACCCTAAGGGTAATTATAAATACTCCTAATGAGGCATTACAGATTGCTGAAATTCATAAGCTGGCAAAAACTTATATTGACAATAATGAGATGGAACTGGCTTTAAAAACTATTTTTTGCGCTTAATTATAAGTATAGGGTATAAATAAAAATGTGGAAGTGCTTTTATATAGCAACCATTCCTTTTATATGGGGATGTGGGTTATAGCCTTCTAAAGTAAAATCTTCAAACGTAAAATCAAAGATGCTTTTTACTTCTGGGTTGATGGTCATTTTTGGCAAAGGGCGCAATTCACGACTTAATTGCAGTTCTACCTGCTCCATATGGTTGTTGTATATATGTGCATCACCAAAAGTGTGAATAAATTCCCCAGCTTTATAACCACAAACCTGCGCTATCATGAGGGTAAACAATGCATAAGAAGCAATATTGAAAGGAACTCCTAAAAATATGTCCGCACTGCGTTGGTACAATTGACAGGAAAGTTTGCCGTCTGCAACATAGAATTGAAAAAAGGCATGGCAAGGTGGTAAAGCCGCTTTTCCATTCGCTACATTTTCTGAGAAAGAAACTGAGGTGTTGGGCAAAACACTGGGGTTCCATGCCGTGACCAGCATTCTTCTGCTGTTGGGATTGTTTTTTAGGCTATGGATAACTTCTTTGATCTGGTCTATTCCCTCATTGTTCCAATTGCGCCATTGATGTCCATAGACAGGTCCCAGATCACCATTCTCGTCTGCCCATTCATTCCAAATTCGTACCCCGTTTTCTTGTAAATAACCAATATTGGTATCCCCTTTTAAAAACCACAATAGTTCATGAACAATAGACTTTAAATGTAATTTTTTAGTGGTGACCATAGGGAAGCCTTCGCTAAGGTCAAACCTCATTTGATGCCCAAAAACACTTATCGTACCTGTACCTGTACGGTCTTCTTTTTGATTGCCGTTATTAAGAACATGTTGTAGTAAGTCGTGATATTGCTTCATTTTCCTGCTTGGATTTCTAGAAAACGAAAGTATAAAAAACCATTGCAAACAAAGTATGCTTCAATATAAATTTATCAAAACGTTATTAACGGAACTACCCTAAAATCATCCCTGCTATAGTAGCAGAAAGTAAAGAGGCCAAAGAACCGCCCAAAACGGCTTTCATGCCAAATTTTGATAGCGTTTTTCGTTGCCCTGGAGCTAAAGAACCTATACCGCCTATCTGTATGCCTATGGATGCAAAGTTTGCAAAACCACAAAGCATATAGGTGGCCATGATGATGGATTTATTGTATGTTAAATGTGAGCCATTGGCCATGTTTTTTAACTCAGCCAATTGAATGTATCCAATAAACTCACTTGCAGCCAATTTAATTCCCAAGAGTTGGCCCATAAGCATAACATCTTCTTTTGCAACACCTATAAGCCACATTAGGGGTGCAAAGATGGTGCCTAAGATGGCTTCTAATGAAAAGGAGTCATATGGAGAATGGTTGGAAATCCATGAATTTAGATTTGTAAAATCACCGACACTTCCTAAAACCCCATTAATCATTGCAATAAAGGCTACAAAAACAAGAAGCATTGCACCTACGTTTACAGCTAGTTTAAGTCCTTCAGTTGTACCATTTGCTATGGCATCTAAAATATTTGCGCCAATTTTTTCGGAAGACACATTTACTTCGGTATTAATGGCTTCGGTTTGTGGGTATAAAATTTTTGAAACAACTATAGCTCCTGGTGCAGCCATTACGGATGCGGCCAATAGGTGTTTTGCGAAAATCAACCGTAAAACAGGGTCGTTTCCTCCCAAAAATCCTATATATGCTGCTAGAACTGCCCCAGCTACAGTTGCCATGCCGCCTATCATGACTAATAGAATTTCGGATTTGTTCATTTTTTCCAAATAGGCTTTGATAAGTAGTGGCGCTTCTGTCTGGCCTAAAAAGATATTCCCAGCAATGCTTAAACTCTCTGCGCCAGATATCCCCAATGATTTTGTAAGTAACCAAGCCAACCCTTTTACAATAAATTGAATAACTCCTAAATAATACAATACAGAGGTAAGGGCAGAAAAGAAAATAATTGTGGGAAGGACTTGAAAGGCAAATATGAACCCAAAGGTATCCATATCCACTACTAGTCCTTCAAACAAGAATTGGCTCCCTGCCCTAGTGTATTCCAATAAGTTGACAAACTTCTGACCAATCCATTCAAAAACCACCTTAACAAAATTTACTTTGAGTACCCCAATGGCAATGATAAGTTGTATGGTTAAGCCTATGCCTACTGTTTTCCAATTAATGGCTTTACGGTTGGTGCTAAATAAAAAGGAAATTAAAATAAGTGCGGCCATACCTATAATCCCACGCCCCAAACTGTTTGAGGAAAACCCTTCACTAGGAACTGCTTGAGGAGTGTTGGTTGGTATTGTAATGTCATTTATAGTAGTAGTTTCAACTACAGTTTGTAGCGTATTTACCAAAACATTTTCTTGTGCAACTAATGGAAAGGATAACAATAGTAGAAAAGAAACCCAAAGTCCTATTTTCATAAAATGTAGATTGGTTATTTACGCTTGGATATTTCGTCCCTTAGTTGCGCTGCTTTTTCATAATTTTCATTAGCGACTGCTTTGTGCAACTCTTTGTGTAATTCCTCAACTGTAAGCTCTTTGTAGGCATCTCCTGTGTCTATTTCTACTGTTTCGCCGCCCTCTTGCAAAATTTCATCTACAATAATGCTATCGTCACTATCTTCTTTGTTTTTTTCTTTTGATGAAAATTTTAAGAATATTCCAGCTTTATCAAGAATAGTTTTATACGTGAAAATAGGTGCATTAAAACGAAGAGCCAGAGCAATGGCATCACTTGTTCTAGCATCAATAATTTCTTCAATCTTATCTCGTTCACAAATGATACTGGAATAGAAAACGCCATCTACCAATTTATGGATAATAACTTGTTTTACAACAATATCAAATCGGTCGGCAAAATTCTTAAAGAGGTCATGTGTCAAAGGTCTTGGAGGCTTAATTTCTTTTTCCAAAGCTATAGCAATGGATTGAGCCTCAAAAGCACCAATGACAATGGGAAGTTTTCGATCACCCTCAACTTCATTTAATATTAGGGCATAAGCGCCATTCTGTGTTTGGCTATAGGATATTCCCTTTATTTTTAATCTTACTAAACTCATATATTTTTTTAAACTAAGAAAGGCTGTTTAAATAAAAGGGTAGCCCAAATATTTAAACAGCCCTTTAAGGACACAAATTAACAAAAATTAAGTGTTTTGAGCTTTAAATTCTTTTAATTTTTCTATGAGTTCAGGAACAACTTCAAAAGCATCACCAACAACTCCGTAATCAGCAGCTTTAAAAAAAGGAGCTTCAGGGTCAGTATTTATAACAACTTTCACCTTAGAAGCATTGATTCCGGCCAAATGCTGAATGGCTCCAGAAATTCCAATGGCAATATAAAGATTACTTGCAACTGGCTTTCCTGTTTGCCCTACATGTTCACCATGAGGCCTCCAACCCATATCAGAAACAGGCTTGGAACATGCGGTTGCAGCACCTAGTACATCTGCCAATTCTTCTATCATCCCCCAGTTTTCAGGACCTTTAAGTCCTCGACCACCAGAAACAACAATTTCCGCATCGGCTATGGTTACTTTTCCAGCTGCTTTATCTATTTCTGTGGATTTAACTAAAAAATCTACATCACTTACTGATGGACTAAAATCTTCTGTAGTTGTATCCACCTTATTTTCAAAAATTCCATAAGCATTATTGGATACGCCAATAATTTTTGTGTCTGTATTTATTTGGGTGTATGCAAAACCTTTATTGCTAAAAGCGGTTCTTTTTACCATAAATGGACTTGTGCTTTCTGGAGCGGTAACAACATTGGGTACATAACCAGCTTTTAGACTGCCACTTAAAAGTGGTGCTATATATTTTGAGTTGGTGCTAGAACTTAAAATAATAACTGTTGCACCTTCTTTTTCTGCTGCTTGAAAAATTGTTTTCGCATAAGCTTTTGCGTTGAATGTGTTGAGCGTACTGTTTGATATGTTTAACACTTTGGAAACGCCATAAGTGCCCAATTCATCATTGTTTTCTGCATTGAAAGATACTGCCGTAACTGTAGCACCCATTTGTTTGGCCACTTCAAAGGCATATGATGCCACTTCAAAGGCATTCTTTTTAAATTTCCCGTTTTCGGATTCTGTATATATTAAAACTGCCATATTTTTTTATTTAAATCACTTTCGCCTCATTGTGCAAAAGGCTAATTAATTCATCTATATTATTTGCATCTATCAATTTAACCGCTCCTTTTGGTGCTGGTTTTTCAAATTTGGTGTCTATGGTTGCTTGTACTGCATCAATTGGCTCTACGACATTGAGTTTCTTTTGTCTCGCCATCATAATACCCCTCATGTTTGGAATTTTAAGATCACTTTCTTGCACCAATCCTTTTTGACCACCTATGATAAGAGGTAAAGATGTGCTTACTGTTTCTTTTCCGCCATCAATTTCTCTAATGGCAGTTGCATTGTTTCCATCAACTTCTAAACCGATACATGTATTTACAAAGTTCATATCCAAAATGGAAGACATAATGCCAGGAACCATTCCCCCGTTATAATCAATGGATTCCCTGCCAGCAATGATTAGGTCATAAGCTCCATTTTTAACCACTTCGGCCAATTGTTGTGCTACAAAAAGCCCATCTGTAGGTTCTGCATTGACTCTAATGGCTTCATCAGCACCAATGGCCAATGTTTTTCTTATGGTTGGTTCTGTAGATGCTGGCCCAACTGTGGCTACGTGAACTGTGGCTCCTTGCTTTTCTTTGAACCACATGGCTCGGGTAAGTCCAAATTCATCGTATGGATTAATGACAAATTGCACGCCGTTGGTGTCAAATTTAGTGTCATTTTCCGTGAAATTTATTTTTGAAGTAGTATCTGGTACACTACTGATGCAAACTAAAATCTTCATTTATTTACGTTTTAATAAGTCTTGGCTAAGATAACCATTAATTTTCAAATTTATTATGCACGCATAATAAATTTCTTGTTTTTTTAATTTTTGGAGCACTATTATTTGCCATATTAATTCCTTATTTTTGCTTGCGGTTTTGGGTAAAGAAAATAATAGTAAATATTCCATATTAAATGAAAACATTACAGTTTAGGCAAGCCATATGCGAGGCAATGTCAGAAGAGATGAGAAATGACGACACCGTATATCTAATGGGAGAAGAAGTTGCCGAATACAATGGTGCTTATAAAGCTTCTAAGGGAATGTTGGATGAGTTTGGACCAGAACGTGTAATGGATACCCCTATTTCTGAGCTTGGGTTTTCAGGAATAGCTGTAGGTTCTGCAATGAATGGTAACAGACCTATTGTAGAATTTATGACTTTTAATTTTGCTTTGGTAGGTATTGATCAAATTATAAATAATGCCGCAAAAATAAGACAAATGTCTGGAGGTCAGTTTAATTGCCCTATTGTATTTAGGGGTCCAACGGGATCTGCGGGTCAATTAGGAGCTACACACTCACAAGCTTTTGAAAGCTGGTTTGCCAATTGTCCAGGATTAAAAGTAGTCGTACCATCAAACCCCAAAGATGCAAAAGGCTTGTTAAAAGCTGCGATTAGAGATGATGATCCAGTGATTTTTATGGAGTCTGAACAAATGTATGGTGATAAAGGAGAGGTGCCAGAAGGAGATTATATCATTCCATTGGGAGTTGCAGATGTTATAAGAGAAGGGAATGATGTAACTATTGTATCCTTTGGGAAAATTATAAAAGAAGCATCCAAAGCGGCGGTTGAATTGGAGAAAGAAGGTATTACCTGTGAGATTATAGATTTGCGTACGGTAAGACCTATGGATCATGAGACTATTTTGAACTCAGTTAAGAAAACAAATAGATTGGTTATTTTAGAAGAAGCTTGGCCCTTTGGTAATGTGGCAACAGAAATCACATACCAAGTACAGTCACAAGCGTTTGATTATTTAGATGCGCCAATTATAAAAATAAATACAGCAGATACACCAACCCCTTATTCTCCAGTTTTATTGGCAGAATGGTTGCCCAACCATAAAGATGTAATCAAAGCTGTTAAAAAAGTGTTATATAAATAAAACATATTATTTTGTAAAACGATCTTAGCTTCATTGACAAAAAGTTGATGAAGCTTTATTTTTTTAAAACATATATTATTCGATAGCATATTAACACCAAACCTAAATTATTGCGTTATATACACAACCTCTTTTAAGAGTTGTGGGTTAATATGTATGAGCTAATGAAAAAAATTATTTTCCCTTTGTTTTTATTTTTCACTTGTTATACCATTTCCCAGACTAAAGTAAGTGGTATGGTCGTGGATGAATTAGGTGAGCCTGTGGCCTTTGCCAATGTTTTGTTCAAAGATTCTTATGAAGGAACCATAACCAATGATAATGGCAGGTTTTATATGGAATCTTTTAATAACTATCAAACTTTGGTTGTTTCCTTTATTGGATATGCCACGCAAGAAATCCCGCTCTCGTCGAAGGTAAATTACAATATGAATATTGTGCTGGAGGAATCTAATGAGGAATTAGATGAGGTTGTAATTTATGTGGGAAAACAGTCTAAGAAAAATAATCTGGCAATAGATATTTTAAAGAAAATTTGGACCAAGAAAAGGGTCAATGGAGTTCATAAGTTTAAGCAATATCAATATGATAAATATGAAAAAATAGAGTTTGACCTTAATTCCATTGATAGCGCTTTAATGCAAAAAAAGATTTTTAAGGGAATGGAGTTCATTTTTAATGATTTGGACACTTCTCGCATTACAGGGAAAACCTATTTACCGATTTTTTTAAATGAAACCTTTTCCAAAGTGTACGGGAACAATGTAATAGCTAAAAAGAAAGAAGATGTTCTTGGAAGCAAAAATTCAGGTTTTAATAACAATCAAGCTATTATTGCTTTTGTAGAGGATTTGTATTCTGACTATGATATTTATGACAATTATCTTAAGTTTTTTGATAAAAGTTTTACCAGCCCACTATCAAGAACAGGAATAGATACCTATAATTATGTGCTTTCAGACAGTACATATATAGATAATAAATGGTGCTACAATATTATCTATTACCCAAGAAGGAAAAACGAACTCACATTTAAAGGTGATTTTTGGGTGAACGACTCGACTTTTGCCATCAAAAAAATAAATCTTGAAGTCACTAAAAGCGCCAACATCAACTGGGTGAAAGAAATTTATATAGAACAAGATTTTGATGTGGTGAACGATTCCGTTTTTCTATTGAAACGAGATTATATGCTCAGTGATTTCAGTTATAGCAAAAAGGAAAAAACAAAAGGATTGTACGGCAAGCGTACCACAGTATATGATAATTATAAATTTGATATTCTAAAACCAGAAAAATTTTATAAAAATCAAACGGACCCTTTTGATGCTTTGGTCAGGAACAGGGACAGCATTTTTTGGAAAAATAGTAGGTTGGAAAGTCTAAACAAAGACGAGCAGGGGATATACAAATTATTGGATACATTGAGAACAGTGCCCAAGTTCAACACCTTTTATAATATTGTGAGTATTTTGGGTTCAGGTTATGTAGAGGTTAATAAATGGAACGTTGACCTTGGTAATATTTATAGTGTATTTGGCTATAACAATGCAGAGGGAGTACGTTTAAGGGCTGGGGCAAGAACTTTTTTTGGGCAAAATGACCCATGGCGGTTAGAAGGGTATATGGCTTATGGTTTTGATGACCAAAAAATAAAGCATGGGTTTTCTGCCAAATGGTTGTTAGATAGAAAAACAAGGTTGATCATCTCTGGGGGCCATAGAAAAGATGTGGAGCAAATGGGCCTTAACTTAACCACCACTAATGATGTGTTGGGGAGAAGCATAGCCTCTTCTTCTGTGGTTACTGTAGGTTCAAATGATCGCTTGACCAATATTGATCTTACAGCATTCTCTGTTGAAATGGAGCCAGTGACCAATTTTAGAATTAGATTGGGGTCTTCTCTTAGAACTTTAAGCTCGGCGCTGCCAGATGCTTTTAGTCTGGATTATCTGGATGCTGAATCTCTTACTGGTATCTCATCAGAAATAAAGCAGTTTACCATCAATACGTCTTTAGTTTATACACCAGGGAAGAGGACTACGGGCTACGGTGTGGAACGGTACAGTATCAATAATAATTATAGCACGTTGTTATTAAGTTATACCAAAGGATATGAAGGGTTTCTGGAAAGTGATTTTGATTATGAAAGACTTCAATTTTCATATACTCAGCCATGGCAAATTGGCGGAGTAGGTAGGTTGAACACAACGATTGAGTTGGGTAAGACTTTTGGGGAAGTACCCTTGGGCCTATTGAATGTTATACCCGGAAACCAAACACTTTTTACTATATATAAAACATTTCCCAACCTGGATTTCTATGAGTTTGTGACCGATACTTATGCCGCAGTGCATTTGGAACAGAATTTTAACGGAAGACTTTTTTCTAGAATACCATTTATGCGCAATTGGAATCTGAGGGAAATAATTGGACTGAGAGGTGTTTGGGGGGATTTATCAGAAGGAAATAGATTATTGAACAGCCCAACAAATATTCCATTGCTTTCACCAAAAGACAAAATTTATTGGGAGTATTCCTTTGGAGTGGGTAATATTTTCAAGATATTTAGGTTAGATTTTAATTTTAGAGGAAACTATTTAGAAAACCCCAATGCAAGACCATTTAGTGTAACTGGCTCATTTGGTTTTAGTTTTTAACCCACCAGTGGGTTTTATTCTTTTTTATATTGAAGTGCTTGATGAAATACAGGTCTTAAAAATGAAATAAAACAAAATTTTATACAACGTTAATACTATAATAAACCATGAGCAGTAAAGAAATAACGTCTTTTGATGTCCTTATAGAAATACCAAAGGGAAGTAGAAACAAGTACGAATATGATTTTAAACTAAAGAAAGTTCGTTATGATAGAATGATATTTTCTTCTATGATGTACCCTGCAGATTATGGTTTTGTTCCAGAAACTTTGGCATTGGACGGGGATCCATTGGATGTTTTAGTTTTAGTGACCGAGCCTACTTTCCCCGGTTGTGTTATGGAAGTGAAGCCAATTGGTGTTTTCCATATGACAGATGAAAAGGGGCCGGATGAAAAAATAATATGTGTTCCGGTATCAGATCCAATATGGAACAAGATCAATGACCTTAATGAATTGAATCCTCACCTTCTTAAGGAAATAGAACATTTCTTTAAGGTATACAAAGATTTGGAAAAGAAAAAGGTTGATGTTGGCGGTTGGGGAGATGTAAATGAAGCCAAAGATATTGTTGTAAAATGTACGCAACGTTTTATGAATAGTGATATACCTACCAATGAAGTAAGCATTAAATAATTATAAGTTTTTTAAGATATAAAAAAGCAATGTTTAATACTTAACATTGCTTTTTTTATTTTGTTTGATTTTACTACTTTTGCCCATCTAAAATATTCAACAAAAAGAATTTATGGAATCAATGATGATTTATATGCCAATTGCAATGGCAGCTTTAGGACTTATTTATATGCTCGTTAAGAAATCTTGGGTAATGAAGCAAGATGCGGGAGATGGTAAAATGAAAGAAATTTCAGATCATATCTATGAAGGGGCCTTGGCTTTCTTAAATGCAGAATATAAACTTTTAGCAGTATTTGTTGTTATTGTAAGTGTATTGCTTGCTATAGTTTCTTTTCTAGTGCCAACAACACATTGGCTTATTGTAGTGGCTTTTATTTTTGGAGCTGTCTTTTCTGCTTTGGCAGGAAACATGGGAATGAAAATAGCAACCAAAACCAATGTAAGAACAACACAGGCTGCTCGTACAAGTTTACCAAATGCACTTAAGATTTCTTTTGGTGGTGGTACGGTAATGGGTCTTGGAGTTGCAGGTTTGGCCGTTTTAGGACTTACAGCATTCTTCATATTTTTCTTTAATTATTTTATGGGAGGCGTTTGGACTTCAACCGCTGATATGACAATAGTATTGGAAACACTTGCTGGTTTCTCACTTGGAGCAGAGTCTATTGCCTTATTTGCCAGAGTTGGTGGAGGAATCTACACCAAAGCAGCAGATGTGGGAGCGGATTTGGTAGGTAAGATAGAAGCTGGTATTCCAGAAGATGACCCACGTAACCCTGCAACAATTGCAGATAACGTAGGAGATAATGTTGGTGACGTTGCGGGTATGGGAGCGGATTTATTTGGTTCTTATGTTGCAACAGTTTTAGCGGCAATGGTTTTAGGAAACTATATCATTAAAGATATGGGTGGTGCCATCCAAGATGCTTTTGGCGGTATTGGGCCTATTTTATTGCCAATGTCCATAGCTGGCGTAGGAATCATTATTTCTATATTGGGGACACTGCTTGTTAAAATAAGCAGCAACGATGCAAAAGAATCTCAGGTTATGGGAGCTTTAAATCGTGGTAACTGGATATCTATAGTATTGGTGGCAATAGCATGTTACTTTTTAGTGTGTTATATGCTTCCTGAAACAATGCAGATGAATTTCTTTGGAGAAGGATTACAAGAAATATCTTCTATGCGTGTGTTTTATGCAACGTTAGTAGGTTTAATTGTTGGTGGAGCAATTTCTGCCGTAACAGAATATTATACAGGATTGGGTAAAAGCCCAATTTTAAAAATAGTTCAGCAATCCAGTACAGGAGCGGGTACAAATATTATTGCAGGTTTAGCAACAGGGATGATTTCTACATTCCCATCAGTATTGTTATTTGCTGGGGCAATTTGGACTTCATATGCCTTTGCAGGATTTTATGGTGTGGCATTGGCAGCATCGGCAATGATGGCAACAACGGCCATGCAATTGGCAATTGATGCTTTTGGACCCATATCTGATAATGCAGGTGGAATAGCTGAAATGAGTGAACAAGATCCAATTGTAAGAGAACGTACAGATATATTAGATTCAGTTGGTAATACAACTGCTGCAACAGGAAAAGGTTTTGCAATCGCTTCTGCGGCACTTACATCATTGGCACTTTTTGCAGCCTATGTAACCTTTACAGGAATTGACGGAATAAACATATTTAAAGCACCAGTTTTAGCCATGTTATTTGTTGGAGGTATGGTGCCAGTTGTATTCTCTGCCTTGGCAATGAATGCTGTTGGTAAAGCGGCCATGGAAATGGTTGAAGAAGTAAGACGTCAGTTTAGGGAGATTCCAGGGATAATGGAAGGAACAGGAAAACCAGAATACGATAAGTGTGTGGCTATTTCTACAAAGGCATCTTTAAGAGAAATGATGCTTCCAGGACTATTGACTATCGGGTTTCCTTTAGCCATTGCTTTTGTTCCAATGATTTTTGGAATGGATAATTTGGCAATTGCGGAAATGCTTGGTGGTTATATGGCAGGTGTTACTGTAAGTGGTGTACTTTGGGCTATTTTCCAAAACAATGCTGGTGGTGCTTGGGACAATGCTAAGAAATCTTTTGAAGCAGGTGTGGAAATCAACGGAGAAATGACCTATAAAGGTTCTGAAGCGCATAAAGCCGCAGTGACAGGAGATACAGTTGGAGATCCATTTAAAGATACTTCTGGGCCATCTATGAACATATTGATTAAGCTTACTTGTTTAATTGGATTGGTAATTGCTCCAATTTTGGGAGGACATGCAGAAGAGGGTATGGCACATAACGAAATTAAAAAAGAAATTAGCGTGGAAGTGACTTCTGATGCTATTGCAAAAGCGGTAATTACAACAACTGCAACTGCAACTGAAGATGGAGAAGCAGTAGTTGAAGAAAAAACTATAGAAGGAACTCTTGAAGAAGTTGAAGCAAAAATAAATGCTTTAAAAAATGTTGGTATGAAGGTAGAGGGAAAGAAAGTAATAGTAAAAGAAGAAGTTATTGAGAAAGAGGGGAAGTAGCCTCTTTAGCTTTTGTATAAAATAGAAACCCGAAACATTCATTGTTTCGGGTTTTTTGTATTAGGTCATGGCGAAAGAGGTGAGATTGAAGCAATCTATATCAATTCCGAAGAGATTGCCTCACTTCTCTTTCAAAAGGTTCGCAATGACTAATTTTACTTTTGTCTATTGCAATTTAAAATTGATAGGAATACTAAAAGGCACTTTTACGGGTATTTTCCGTTGTTTTCCAGGTGTCATTTTTGGAAGTTTAGCAATGATGCGAGCAGCTTCCTTCTCTAGACTTTTATCAGGTCCTATTAGCTGAACATCTCCAATGCTTCCATCTTTTTGAATTACAAACATTACACTAACTCTTCCTTGAGTACCCATTTCTTGGGAAATTTTTGGGTAGCGAAAGTTTTTTCTAATGTGTTTGTTCATCATCTTTTGAAAACAAGCTCGTTTATCCGATTCTTTTTCACAGCCTGGGAAAATGGGTACTTCTTCAATAACTGAAAAAGGGATGATTTCATCTACTAGGATTTCATCTACGTCCACGTCTTCTACTCTCAATACTTCCTTTTCCGGATCTGGTTCCGTAGCTATTATTTCAGTTTCATCTCTTTCATCATTATTATCTATTACATCAATAATAACCGGAGCAACAGGTGGAGGTGGAAGAGTTTTTGGCATTATCATAGGAGGAAGTTCTTCTGTAATTTCATCTGGAATGTCCATCCTAGAAGTATAAATGGGATGAGCATCATAGGTTTTCCATTCTAAGGCTGTATATGCCAATAGCATTATAAGTGCAAGCCCCGCAATAAAGTAAAGGCCACGGTTTTTGTTTAAATCCTTGTCTGGGTTCTTTTTTGGTTTCATCTTTTTTAAAATTTAGACCTGCCATGGGCAGGATTGGGTTAAACAATGATTAATACTGAACTTGCGCAAACAGTTCCTGTTATAGGTCGGTTTAAAATCTATATAAACCTAGCTGTTTAATATGGTTGTTAAAAGTTAGAATGAGGGAATGGGACTTATGAATGAGGGAAGTGTTCTTTAGGGTTATGTATTGGAAAAATGCAGTTCTCTTTCTAAATGAATCTGTATGGGGTACATCAAACTGTAATGATGAGAATCAATTTTAAAGGCATAAAAAAACCGAAACAACTGTTTCGGTTTAATAAATTGAGATCAACTATTTTTTTGTATTAAAACAACCCATGAATTTCTGCATCAATTCTATTAATGACTTCTCCAAGATGCTCAGGGTTGTCCACAAAGTCCAAATTGTCTACATCAATAATCAACAGATTTCCTTTTTCGTATTTATGCGCCCATGCTTCATAGCGTTCGTTGAGTCGGCTTAAATAATCTATAGAAATGGAGTTTTCATACTCCCTTCCACGTTTATGGATTTGGTTTACCAAATTAGGAATAGAGCTTCTTAGGTAAATCAATAAATCTGGTGGTTGCACCAAACTTTCCATTAATTCAAAAAGGCTAGAATAATTAGTGAAATCCCTATTGGTCATAAGCCCCATAGCATGTAAATTAGGTGCAAAAATATGAGCATCTTCATATATGGTCCGATCTTGGATAATATCCTTTCCACTTTTCTTTATTTGTAGAATTTGTCGGTATCTACTATTTAAAAAATAAATCTGAAGATTAAAACTCCAGCGTTCCATTTGGGTATAAAAATCATCTAAATAGGGATTGTCTATCACATCTTCAAAATGTGCTTCCCATTTATAATGTTTGGCAAGTAGTTTGGTCAATGTAGTTTTTCCTGCTCCAATATTCCCGGCAACTGCAATGTGCATATGGTTTGGTAATTAATAGGTTGTGCTAAATGTGCTTCACAATATACAAAGTATCTTGGGTTAGAGAAAAAATATAGGTTGAAATACGACCAACTTTTAAAAGTTGAAAAAATTGAGCTGGAAATAGAGTGTTAATTTTAAGAAATCAACTTATATCCAAAGCCTCTAATATTAATAATTTGAATGGTACTATCCTTGCTCAGTTTTTTTCTAAGTTTTGTGATAAAGACATCCATACTTCTTGCATTAAAGAAATCATCATTGCCCCATAACTTTTTTAAAATTAAAGAGCGTTCCAAAATTTCATTTTTGTTTTTAATTAAATAGAACAACAAATGGGATTCTCTATGGGTAAGCTGAATTTTTTCTTCGTTTTTATACTGTAATATTTGTTTTGAAAAAAAGAAAGTATAATCACCAAAGTTAAATTCATCTGTCGTTTTTTGAATCTTGCCCCTGTCCAATAGATTGTGAATCCTAACAATGAGCTCTTCCATACTAAAAGGTTTTTTTAAGTAATCATTGCCGCCAATGGAAAAACCTTCAACTACATCTTGGGTTTGTGATTTTGCCGTTAAAAAGATAATGGGAATGGTATCATTTTCTAAGCGGATTTCCTTGGCAAGGGTAAAACCGTCTTTTTTTGGCATCATTACATCCAAGACAAGCAACTCTGGTTGTTTCTTTTTGTACACAGAAAAAGCTTCTTCGCCATTTTTACATAACAGAACTTTAAAGTTTCTGGTTTCCAGGCTTTCCTTTATGATTTGCCCCAAAGCGGCTTCATCTTCAGCCAAAAGTATGGTTATGGGATTATTCATTTTGGAAGGGAGATTTTAAAAGAGGTAAGCTTGTTCTTTAAATCCAAGACAATAGTACCGTTATGTTTTTCTATGATTTTTTTGGCATAATAAAGCCCAATTCCGAAGCCCTTTACATCATGGGTATTGCCTTTGGGAACACGATAAAATTTTTCAAAGATTTTATTCTTGTTTTCTTTTGTCAATGTGTTTCCAGTATCAGAAATTGAAATTTCAATAGTGTCATAAAGTTGTTTTAAACTTATGGTAATTTCATTTCCACCATATTTTATAGCATTGTCAATAATATTATTGATGGCGTTTTCAAAATGAAAGACATCTACATTGGCAGTTATTTTTTCTGTTTTAAAATTAAACCCAATTTTTTTTCCATTAGCTTGAATTCTATGTTTGCTGACTATGGTTTGGAGCAGTTCAATAATATTAATAGGTTCTTTGCTTAACTGTAAGCTATCGCTATCCAAAGTGGCAGTTTCCAATAATTTTTCTACTATTAGGTTGAGTTTTGATAATTGTTCCTCAGAAATAGAAAGGTAGTCTTTGGTTTTTTTTATATCATCTAGCACATTGAAATTTTTAATGCTTTCCAATGCCACTCCAATGGTGGCAATGGGAGTTTTAAACTCATGGGTAATATTGCTGATCAGGTCATTTTTTACCTCGGCCAATTGTTTTTGGTGTTTTATAATGTTGAGTAGGTAAAACAAACTGCTGATTATTGCTAAAACCAAAAAAGTAGAAATTAGAATTCCTGTAAGAATGCGTTTTAAAATGATTAAGGTTGCATTGTAAAAATGTACTTTAAGACTACTTTCTTTGGGTAAAAAACTTGATTTAGATTCCGTATATAAGGTTGAGGATTTAATTATTTCAGGGTTTATTTCTTTACTCTTATTGTCAACATTAAAAAAAGAAATACCATAATGAATATCAATGTTTTTTCGTTTTAATTCTTTTTGTAGAAATGTATCAATCGTTATTAATTTTAGTGTGTCACTT
>Ga0256845_1000998_pt1 | contig 24149 bp, 20 predicted proteins | sample RiftiametaG_FD_189101 | JGI IMG/M metagenome (GOLD analysis project Ga0256845, IMG submission 189101) | Tube worm associated microbial communities from hydrothermal vent at the East Pacific Rise, Pacific Ocean - Riftia | ecosystem: Host-associated > Annelida > Integument > Unclassified ... | reverse complement strand
GAAAAGCCGACCGATAATCGTCGCCCGACGGCCAATCGATCGCACGCTCCGTATCAAAAGCATTGTAAAAAGTATTCATCAGCCCCGCCAGTGTGCCCAGCCCACTATAAACTGCAAACATTTTCCAAACCCCAGGGCTCCATATAAACAAAGGACCCACACAAAGATACTTGGCGCATCCCTACTCTCGGTTTCCCTAGTGTGTCCATGAGCTGCATTGAAACCATCCGAAAAACTGTGGGTCGCCCACTGGATACGCTTCCCTTATTCCAAAGACTTGAACACCTTCGTAAAAATGCCAAATAGATATTTTCGTTAAAATGCAAGGACTTCATTTAAAAGATTTCACAAAAGATATCCAATATTTCACAGCGACACACGGCCAGAAAATCCCCTACCTTGGATCCAAAAGCCTGATCAAATTAAAATCTCAATCGCTCAGAGAAAAAGATCGCGTCGACGTCAGCGTTTTGCAAAGAATCTTAAACAAACAGCCAATTTAACTGCGATCAATCGCAAACATTTTCCAGACCCGCAGGACTCCACGCTTACACCATCTCCCGTGCCCCCAAATAGGCATTGGCCAGCGCAATGGGTAATTCCTCCGCCAGACTATCCACGGTGTAAACACCATGCGCCCGGAGTTCCCCGAGCACGCGCTCGCGCTCTTCCAAATAAATCGCCGTTGCACCCACCTCCAGAGCATCATCGAGTGATGTAGCAGGATTTTTCATCCGCTCCATCACAGAGGCCTCGCGAAGGTTCGCGAGAATCGTCACATGCCGCTGCCGGATCATCCGCATCGGAGCGACCAATTGATGCCCATCTTCACCGCGCACATTGCTGAGAAAAATCACCAACGCCCTACGCCGCTGCAAGGTCATCAACCGCTGCGCCGCCTCAGAAAAATCACTAGGTGCCGTGCTGGTTTGATAGTCGTAAAGGTGATTAAGTATCGTCGTCATCGATTGCACACCCTTCACCGGCGCCAGCCATCGATCCGATCCCCCCACACCGATAATCCCCACATGATCCCCCTGACGAAGGGCCGTGTAGGCGAGAAGAAGCATCGCATTTAAACAATGGTCAAACTGCGGCACCCCACCATCATGCGCGCGCATTCGCCGACCACAATCCACCGCAAGAATCACCGTCTGATCGCGCTGTTCTTGATAGTCTCGGCTAATCAACAAAAGGCGTTTCGATGTCGCTTTCCAATCAATATGGGACAGCATGTCGCCGAGCTGGTAGTCGCGCAACTGATGAAACTCCCTGCTCATTCCAGCTCGGTTCTTTTTCACAATCCCCATCTGCTCAGTCTGATTCGCCATCGCCAGTAAGGCATAACGCAGCACCGGCTCATAGTTGGGATAAACGCGAGTAGATTGCGTCTCACCACTCCGGCACTTGCGAGTCCAAAGCCGTAGTGGTGAAAAAATCCGCAGATGTGCCGGAGTAAATTTTTTCATCCCCCGCTCTTTAATCATCACAGGATATTCCACCTTAATATACCCCCTGGCAGGCAGACTCCCCACCCAAGGCATCTCCTTACTCGTCGCCTCTTCGGGTAAGCCATCGTAACAACAAACATGCAACGGCATCGATCCAGAATGACGAAGAGTCAAAGAAACCATCTGCTCCACCCCACTTGCAAACCGCCCCGGAAGAGCCCTCTCCACCACTGGCACAGACAGCAACCTAGCCGCAACCATATCAGCTATCAGCGCCACAATACACACAGCGCCACCCCACAACCAAAACGATTCCAGAGGACTCCACAGCCCGGCACCAAATCCTAACACCACCCAAAGGATGGCAATTCTGATGACGTGTTGAGTAGGCTGCATGATGATGAGTTTTGAAGTCGGGAGATCTTGGAGTGCTGAGGCTTGACTCGCGTGGTGGGCGTGAGCGGATGTTCGTGGTAAGTTGACGTGCGGCTATCGCCGGAGGGAGATCAGGGCAAGCCCGGATCAGGAAAAAGCGGAGGCAAGCCGTCCGCACTCCGCTGACCTAAATCCTCGGAGCCTCCACAGCATTTACGATTTGACTAATCGCATCGTCAATATTCTGACCACTGATCGCAAGCTCGGGTGCTAGTTGAACACGGTGACGAAGCACGGGCAATGCCGCCGATTTCACATCGTCAGGGGTAACAAAATCGCGACCATTCATCAAAGCATACGCCTTACCCACCTGAATCAAACTGATCGCTCCACGGGTCCCAGCACCGAGACTGATGCCTTGCGACTCGCGCGTGGCGCGGCAGATATTCACAGCGTAGCGCACCACTTCGGGCACCGCCTTGATCGTCGCGCACTCTTGCTGGGCTTGAAGGACATCCTCTCGACTACAAATACGCTCAACCGCTTTGGCATCCATCCCCTTCGCTGAGGCCTTTGACGTGACCTGGTCCACCACCCTCTCTTCACTTGCCTGATCAGGATAATCAATCACCACCTTCATTAAAAATCGATCCAGCTGCGCCTCAGGCAAGGGATAAGTCCCCTCATGCTCAATCGGGTTTTGCGTGGCTAGCACCATGAAGGGCGGATCTAACTTGATACTTTCTCCATCGATGGTCACCTGCTGCTCCTGCATCACCTCAAGCAAGGCCGCCTGTGTTTTTGCAGGGGCTCGGTTGATTTCATCACCAAGCAAAAGATTGGTAAATACAGGCCCTTTGCGCATTTGGAATGTCTGACTTTTCATATCAAACAAGGTAAAGCCGGTCACATCCGTAGGCATCAAATCCGGCGTAAACTGAATCCGCCTGAACTCGCCACCAAAAGTATTGGCCAAAGCCAGCACTAGATGGGTTTTCCCAAGCCCCGGTTTCCCCTCCAGTAAAATATGACCACCGGACAACAAAGCCGCCAACACCTGACTGACTACGTGATCTTGCCCAATAAACACCTTCCCTAACTCAGCATAGATTTGCTGGCAAATCCTCTGCGCAATGTTGGCCGTCTGGATGGCTTCCGCAGTGTCACTCTCCTCGTCGCCCTGCGGAGAGGATTGCCCCCCGTAAATATCTGTATATTCGCTCATGATTATATATTGGTTAGTTTTTTAATAATGTATTTCCTATCAACTGAAGGTTTTTTGTCACCCGCACCATCGCACCAGGATCGTGGATTCGTTCACGTGTCATTGCTTCAATAACGCCCTCCACAGGCAGGCCCGATTTTTCAGAAAGTTGCTCAAACACCCCCTCCTGAGATGCCCCGGGTTGAAGAGAAAGGCTCCGGTTCACGGTGGCGCGCATGGCCACAAGCATCGAATCGTCCCGCTTGTGGTGCCAGAGGAATCGGCCAATGCCCTGCACCTGACTCGAATACTCACGAAGCCCATCGTCACGTATATCCTGTTGTGGCCCAAACCTCGGTAGGTGCCGCCAAAGCCAAAACGCAACAGCCACGATCAAAGCAGTCATAAACAAAGGGAAATGCCGCCAGAGCAATGATAAAAGACCATCGCCATCACCACTCGAAAAAACGATTTTTCCTGGTTGCGACAAATCAACCAACTCCTCCAAAAATCGGGCATGATCAGCATAGCCGATGTAGCGATTCCGGAAAGGTCGGGCATCGGTCAGCCAAGTCACCCGCCCCTGGTCGTAGGTCACACTCAAATAACGGTATTGATCGGTATCGGTCCCTTCACCTGATCCATACTCGTGTTCATACACCTCGGGATAGACCAGCCCCTGATCCGACCAGTGGTGAATCGTCATTGGCTCACCTTGCAGCATCATTTCACTCTGTTCCGATCCCAGCAACACGCGATCAGCTTCCTTGAGCGCCTCCCATTCATCGGTATCCAAATCACTTGGGTCTGAGCCGGAATCCGAGCGCTCATGATCCCAATCACTTAACTGCACACCAAGCTCATCGAGCAGATAATCGATCCCAGGCTGTTCTATTTCCGAATCAAAAAACGACCTATTCGATGGCTCTTTGACAAAGTCCATTCCCCTCCTCTCGCCGCCCTCCAGCATCACCACCAAGTGTCCGCCCTCCTCGACCCAACCCAGCAGGCGTTTGGCCCGACCCACCGTATTGATCGACGATGTCGGCAGAAAAACCATCGCGGTTTCATCATCAAACTCGCTCAGCCCGTGCAGAGATTCAACCTCCGCTCCACTCTCCGATAATAACCGTTCAGCGGCTAGAAAGGGATTATTTTTCGCAGCACCCTTATAACCTAATGTCCGGCGTTTTTTCTCCGTCTTGCCGCAGGATAAACAACACAAACAGATAAGTATCAGTGAGATCCATTTCATAAAGCTCTCCTTTCTACTTTTTCCACTTTCGCTGCGTTCTGAGAAAACGGCCAGTGATCGCATAAATCAACCATCACCTGGTCATCGGGAACTTTTTTACCATACGCCACAGCCACCCACTCACGTGTCAGATCTGAGAAATACCCGACCACTCTAGCGTCAGGAAGTTGATTCACATGCCCCAAGCAATCTCCCTCCGTATCACCCTCATCGATAGGAAGGTCGGCCCGATGCACAAACCAGACAAGGGAACCACGATAGAGCAAGCTCAGCGCTAATTGATAGTCACCATCCCGCCAAGCTGAACGAGCCGCCGCCGCCACGTCATCAGGCAGAGATTCCGGACTGACATCCATCCCCATCACCGCCGTGATTTTGGGTCCCGGACGAACACTCTTTTTAACCACCAACGACTCAAAGATATGGCGGTTTTTATAAATCAAAAACACAAGCCCCGCAACAAGAGCTGCTAAGATTAGATAAAAAACAATCGTCACCAGAATCCCCATAAATCCAGGTAAGGCCGCCCCAGACAACAAATCGGCCAACCAATCAAAAAACGGATGAGCCTCGTCCACCGGCACATCCACATAGCGGTGATGCACGGTAAAGTCCTCATCCGCTAAGATCTGCTGAATCGACTCCTGACTCACATCCACTTCGATCTCAGTGCCCACCCCAACATCATAATCAGCACTAGCCTCAACATCTGCCATGACGACCGGATTCATTCCGGCAAAGGCAACAACGCCACACATGATCAAAGCCACCTTACTAGCCACCTCCGCCAACCGTGCCCCCAAGCGTTTGAAGGCGAGCTCGATATCCCATCCTTCGGTTAGTGTCCGGCTATTGATATAAAGCGCAAACCCAGCACTCACATAAAACGGCTCCATTAGCGTAATCGCCGTCATTTGCACCACGGCCAGCAGCCAGATAAAGGCATCGGGAATATCTGAAAAATCACTGTAGGTAAAAAAATCACCAATCTGACTTCCCCAGCGAGTACTCACTTCATCAGGAACCATCATCATCCCCAGCATCACTAAACCCAAAGCTGTCACCACCTCCAAAACGACACCTGCCAAAGTCGCCATCGTCGCACCCTCGCCACCATTTCGTTCTAATAAATCAACACGCTGTCGGTAAGATTTTCCACGTAACCCCTCCAGCTCAGCCACAGGCAAACTCAGACTTCTGGCCGGAGAAAACCGGCCCACAATCAAGGCAAACCAAAGACGACTCACCATCAACTTTGGCCAAGCCCGCACGACTTCCCCCACCCGAGGCACCGCCCCAAACAGCGCCCGACTCAACACAAACAAGGGCAAGCGATCATAAATAGGCTTCAGCCACCAAACACAAATAATAAAAAGAATCGGATGATTGCGCAACAACAGCGCCAGCACGATCCACATCGGAAACACCGTCAGCGACCAGGCCTTAATCACCGAGCCTAGATGCCGCCGCGCCAAAGCGCAGCCGAGATCGATCGACTCCCATGGCAGCCGTGGCCGGATTTCCGCCGTCACATCCTCAAGCCGCATGATCCTCCTTTCCTACACTTCCAACACCACTCACTGCGCCCCTACCCGCAAAAGCCAAATAACCAATCACCACCACCCACATCGTGATACCCACCACATACTTCACCATCGGCGGCAATGGCTGCGCCGACCAGAACCCCTCGATCGCAGCAGCAACCAATGTCATTCCGGCAGCCCCAAAAATCAGAGGAAGAGACTTCTTCCCAGCATCCATCAGTGAGCGACGCCGAGTCTTCCGCCCAGGATGCAGTAAACCCAGACCAATCCGGAGCCCTGCCATCCCCGCGATCACCATCGCAATCAACTCAAACGAAGAGTGCCCTGCCACAAAAGTGTAAAACGCCTGCGTATCACACGCCTTGTGGATATACGCAATCACAGCACCGAAAAACACCCCATTATAAATAAGAAAAAAGAAAGTACCCAAACAAGCGATGATCCCGCCCGCGTAGATCCGAAAATCAATCCCGATGTTGTTCATGATATAGTGACAGAACATCATAAAATTAGAGCCATACTCGTCTCGAAGATTCGAGATCTGCTCATCGCTGCTGCCATACATAGTATCGAGCTGCTGCATCATCCCCGATCCTAACACCGCCTGAATCCAGGAAAAATCCGACCAGTAGAATCCAGCCAATGCCATCCCAATCCCCGGCAAAATAAAACTCAAAGTCGCCACCAACAGCAACTTCCACTCCACCCGCACCGCCACGGGGAAATCCACGGCAATAAACCGCAGGATTTTCTCCCACGTCCCACCAGCCCTCCGATGAATGATCTTGTGTCCTCGGATCACGAGCTCGTTGAGCCGCTCATTCATCGGCATGCCATACATCCGATGCCGCGCCAGCGCCAGATCGGTGCAGACCTCGCGGAACATCGTCGGCAACTGCGAGACATCCAGACCTAGCCCTTTTTTCTCCAAAGCCTCCAGCGTCTGCTCGTAGGCAGCCCAGCGTTGCGCGTTTTTCTCTTCAAACTCCTTACCTTGCATCACTCAGTTCCGTTAATGTTTCTCCCCCAACCAATGAGCCACGCCCAGCAATCTGGTCATGCCCGCCTCTCCCGTCGCTCCAGTAAGCTCCTTCGCATGATCTGCCAGCTCGATCCTCCGCGCCTCCGACCACATACCGCCACGCTCCCTAAACCCTAACACAGCCGCCTGTTCCTCTCGCGTCAGCGGCACACTCGGAGCCCTACTTTCCAGCACCGGGGGAAGAGAAGACACCTGCATCTGAGGAATCCGATCATAAACAACCACCGTATTCGCCAGTAAATCCCCGAGCCGCTGAAAGCGCTTGGTCAGCAAAGTCGACATCAGCCCAAAACCGTAACTGAAAAGCGGCATGCCATCGGCAAAGCGCAACATATTCCGGATGAACGCCTGACCATAAGAGATCGGAGCCCCCGAAGTATCCACCACCCGCAAGCCCATCACCCGCTTCCCAGGTGAAGCACCCCGTTTTCCAGCCTCAAAAACGATGTAATAGAAAAACATCAGGAAAAACATCAGCAGCATACTCAACCCCTGAGCCACCGTAAAACCAATGATGGCTCCGATCAGCATTAACAACAACCAAGCTACGATGCTAATACCTACACGGATCAAAAAATCCAACAAATACGCCAACACCCGCACATAAGGGCCCGCGACGCGAAGATGAATTTCCACACCCTCCGCAAGCTCATTGCTTTGCAGGGTATCTAAGCGAGGTTCGTGACGACCGTTGGAGTAAGGCACAGGGAAAAATCAAATGGGACTTCGCAAAATCTATCGACTTTCACCGATAGGTAAAGCGGCAAATTCGAAACCAACACGCGGCTAAATATGGAGTGGAGACTTGGAGTCTCCGGCTGCCTACCGCTATCAACCAAGACCATCCGGCGATCAATAGGGACTCACTGTTGAATTTGCCTTCGGCAGGTTGAATTCGCTTCGCGAGTTGAAAGCACCTACCGGTGCGTTGAGCCTGCGGCATTCACACTCAACAAATGCGCAGCATTGATTCAACGCATCTCAGATGCTTTCAACTTGGCGTCAGCCATATTCAACGACCCAGCGGGAAGGGCATTCAACTGCGGCACCATTCCTTATTGATCGCCGGAATATGAGCTTGCAGAGTATCGAAAGATCCGCAAGATTCGTGGTTCAAAAAAAACCCCATTTTCCACCTTTCTCTTTCCCTCATCACCGATTAAAACTCCGCCGCACATGAGCACCGACACCAACAAGTCCCAAAAGCCCGAAAAACTCGATTTCATCAGAGACATCATCGCCTCTGATCTCAAAAGCGGTAAACACGACACCGTCATCACCCGATTCCCGCCGGAGCCCAACGGATACCTCCACATCGGCCACGCCAAGGCATTTTGCTTCAACTTTGGCATCGCTCAGGAAAATAGCGCTGTCGGCGCCCGCTGCCACCTTCGCTTCGACGACACCAACCCAGAAAAAGAAGACACAGAATACGTCGACAGCATTAAAAAGGACGTGCGTTGGCTCGGCTTCGACTGGGGGACGGATCTCTATTTCGCCAGCAACTACTTCGATCTTTTCTACGAATGCGCCCAGCACTTGATCAAAGAAGGCAACTCCTACGTCGATGAACAATCGCCTGAGGAAATGAAAGCCAACCGAGGCAACGTCACCACCCCCGGCACCCATTCCCCATTCCGCGACCGACCCGTCGAGGAAAGTCTCAACCAACTCTCTCGGATGAAAGCCGGTGACTTTGACGATGGCTCAATGGTGCTGCGGGCAAAAATCAACATGAGTTCATCGAACATGAACATGCGCGACCCCGTTATTTACCGGATCATGCACGCCACCCACCACAACACAGGTGACGACTGGTGTATCTACCCGATGTATGACTTTGCGCACCCACTGGAAGATGCGATCGAGCACATCACCCACTCACTCTGCACCCTCGAGTTCGAAAACCACCGCCCGCTCTACGACTGGTTTATCGCAAACTGCCCAGTGCCCGCCGTGCCTCGCCAGATCGAATTTTCCCGACTCAATCTCAGCTACACCGTGATGAGCAAACGGAAACTTCTCCAACTCGTTGAAGAAAACCTCGTCCACGGCTGGGACGACCCCCGCCTGCCCACCATCTCCGGGATGCGACGCCGGGGCTATCAGCCTGCCGCCATCCGCAGCTTCTGCCATCGGGTCGGGATCACGAAAGTGAACTCCGTCACCGACATGTCGATTCTCGAGTCCGAGATCCGCGACGAACTCAACCAATCTGCCCAGCGCCGCATGGCCGTGCTCACCCCGCTCAAAGTCACCCTCACCAACTGGCCAACCGACGACCACAGCGAACTGGTCGAAGCTCCTAATAACCCAGCCGACCCCGAGGCAGGCACCCGTAAGGTATCGCTTGGAAAATCCATCTGGATCGAACGCGACGACTTCATGGAGCAGCCACCGAAAAAGTTCTTCCGTCTCGGCCCCGACCGCTCGGTCCGCCTGCGTGGTGGCTACATCATCACCTGCACTGGCTACGAGAAAAACACCGACGGCGAAGTCACCGAGGTCTTCTGCGAATTCATCCCGGACACCATCGGACAGAATGCCCCGGAAGGTATCAAATGCCGCGCCGCCATCCACTGGGTGGACGCCGCCACCGCCATCGGAGCCGAGATCCGCCTCTACGACCGACTTTTCACCGAAGAAAACCCAGACGGTGCCGAAGGAGGATTCCTCACCTGCCTGAACCCCGACTCCCTCAGCATCAACACCGATGCCAAACTGGAAGCCTCCCTAGCAGAGGCCAAAGCCGGAGACGTCTATCAATTTGAACGCGTCGGCTATTTCTGCGCCGACAACATCGATCACATCCAAGGCGAAAACATCGTCTTCAACCGCACCGTCGCCCTCCGCGACTCATGGGCAAAGAAAAAGTAGAGCCGCTTTCCCAAGATCATCGAGAACCAATCACCAAGCGCAAGAGCCTTACACTAGAAAGACAAACGAAAATTTTTAATCAAGGAGCTTCGCGCCAAATTACATGAATTCAACCCCCAACACCTGCCCAAAAGTAACATGGGCAAGGCACTGACCTATGCCCACAATCAATGGGTGAAGTTTTGTAGGTCGAACAAGCATTCAATCACCCTCGACAACAACAGGGCTGAGAATGCCGTTCGTCCATTGAAACTCGGTGTCAAGAACGGGTTCTTCATTGGCCGTGAAGACACGGGCTGGCGTAGCGCCTTGATTTTCACAATCATCGAAAACGTTCGCATCCTCGGATACGATCCCTACGAATATCTTGAATGGGTCTTTGAGAAACTCCCCGGCAAAACCAATCAAGATGACCTCCGACCATTGCTCCCGAAAGCATGGGCCAAAAAAGGAAAAGCCAAAAGCTCTCGCCGAGAAAAGCGCAGCTAGATCGAGAAGATCGCCTCGCTAGTTGATCAGGAACGCAGTCTGATCTGCCTACATCCCCCCAACTCGCTACCGGACAGTGTCGACATCTCACGTAGTCGTGAACGTCGTAGATCCCACACCTACGACAAAAACATAAACCCCACTCATTCTACACCATCCCCAATCAGAAAATCAAGAGGGGTTTGGTTGAGTGCTTACTTTTGAAATGAATAAACTCTTTTTGGAACTTGGTGCAATTGCATACAACATCCTACGCTCAATCGATAGTCGGGCAATAAAGCTGAAGCCGCAATGGCCTCAACACCTTCGCAAAAGGGGGGCTTCAGCTTCAAACCCTTATATAATCGTATTTTAATACTTTCTATGTCCAGTGTTCTGATCATATAGCGGATCTGCCTTTTATGCGGCTTAATATTGCGGGTCCTAATGTATTCGCCCTAAAGCTACCTCCGACTCATCCTGTATTTCATCGGTGACTGACCCTCCATTCGAGTAAAAAATCGCGTCAAGTCTTCAGGTAAGGTGAAGCCTAGCTGAAAGGCTATTTCCTGTATAGAAGAATGGGTCTCCGTCAGTAAAAAACGAATCTCCTGGAAGCGCACGCGATCCACTTCCGACTTAATCGAGCACCCCATCATTTTTTTAAAACGCAGCCTGAGCGTGGTGTTGGAAACCCCTAGCTGCCTACACAAATCAGCGACACTAAGAGCGTTAGTTTTAGCATGTTGCCGGATATACTTCACGGCCTTCGCCACCAATTCATCGCGAACAGCCACCGCATTCGTGGACCCTCGTTCTCTTACCCCAGAAGAGGTCAAAATGACATCTGACGTCAACACTTCCCCGTTGATCATTCGATTTAACAACTCGGCAGCACGATAACCAATGAGTTCTCCAGGGTACATCACACTAGTCAGGCGAGGAAAAGCAACTTGGCAATAGGGGCTTTGATCATTAATACCAATCAGCGATATATCATCCGGCACCTGGATTCCTAGCGTCTGGGCTGATCGAAGGACATTCAAAGAAAGAAGGTCATCCCGAACCAGTATGCCGATGGGAAAGGAAAGGCTCGCAAGTGCCAGGTTCAAGCGTTTGTGAATGTTTGAGGCTTTCTGCGTGAGTGACATTTTTGAAATGGGCAGATTAATTTCCTGACACGTCATCCCTCTACTTTCCAGCTTGTCTCGAAATCCATTATAGCGCTGAGAAGAATAATTCCTGGTTCGCTCTCCAACATAGGCATAATCCCTCAACCCTAAACCCATCAAATACTCGGCGGCAAGTGTGCCCATGTGATAGTTATCAACAAGCACATTGGGCACTCCTTTAATCTGTGTTTCCGAGCTGATATTTACAACGGGAATCTTCCTTCCCTGCCACGCAGCCACTTCTGCCTCATTACAGCGGAACACAATCAACCCATCGCCATCCCAGTCGGCATCAATCTCATTCGATGGTAATTCGTTATTAAAAAAGATATCCGCATCGATCTGCCAACTTTTTCCATGCCCCCTAACAAAATGCACAATCCCCTTGACCAACCGCGCATTTTGAGTCGCCCACTGTGGAACTCTCAGCCCAATTTTCATTGGTATTTCACCTCCAAGCCTCCCCCTCTTTTCAACCTTATTTTTTGTATCTCCCATCACTTTAAATCAGTATTGTTCACCAGAGCAACATGCCCAATTCAAAACACATTGTCGATTGATAGTTTATAAAAATGCCATGCGTTATGTTCAAAACGCCATGGCATCGAACCGTTTTATGGGATACTTTCAAAAAGAACCTTAGGTAAATCTACCTTCTTTCCAACCTCTCATCCGTATTACAAGATGACAAAAATATCCACACAGCTCAGTATTTCAGCTATCCTAGCCGGCACCTTATTAACGTGTTCGGCCCAAGTCCCCGCCAACGGCTTACTTGCCTATTTCCCCATGGATGGATCAGCCAATGATTTCTCGGGCACTGCGGGAGGCTCGTCCTCTGCAAACCACGGCACATGGATCGGCACAGCTGGATATCAAACAGGCCTCTTTGGCCAAGCTGCTGTCGTTGGCAACGGAGCTGGATCCAATTACCTGACAACAGCCAGCATGGAATACACCTTTGGCACAGGTAGCGTCACCATCCTCTACTGGGTGCATGTGTCAGCATCCGTCAGCAGCGATCCTGTTCTCGTGGCTGGTGGCGGGAAAAATTGGTCCAGCTCGGGAGGAACACTGGGATGGGTATCTACGATTGCCGGTGACGATGTTAAATCCAATATTTCAGATGGATCAACGCGAATGGACACAGCCTGGATTGATCTCGACCACGATGCCCACTTTAATGACAACCGCAGCCATTGGACTCTTGTCGCCATGGTCGTGGATCGAATTACTCAAACGATGAGCTCGTATGTGCTCGATGATAATGTAACAACCATCGGAGACGATTCATCAGCTCCGTCATCGGTAGGCATTTCAAGCATTGGCAATATCACGGGTTCCAATCAAAGTATTGTGATTGGACAAGATGGTAATTTGAGCGGATACAGCTTACCAGCCTCAGGCATCGATGATTTATCGATTTGGAGTCGACCCCTTTCCCAGGAGGAAATTCAAATCATTTACACCGAAGGCCGTGCCGGAAAACCTTTAAATCAGGTTCTAGGAGGTGCTTACCTAACTGCCGATCTCGATAAAGATGCTGGCACGGCTGCTCTTACTTGGAATACCTATGATTCGACGGGTCTCACTGCCCCTGAAATCCGCGTATTTCGTGATGGATCTCTGCTATCTACGCTACCTATCGGTGCAACGAATTATACGGACTCACCACCAGCACCCATCGATACAGTCGTGAGCTACACCTACCGGATCGAGGTATTTGATGGTGGCTCTGCAGTCCCCGACACAAGTGTCGAGGCGGGCATTGCCTGGGCTCTCGGCGGCTTGAGCTTTAACCTTATTGCCAATTACCGCTTTGAGGATGGTTTTAAAGACACCGCCAGTGGTCCTACAGCTCACAATGGTGTCGGTGTCAATGGTGCTAGCATCACAGGCAATGGGGTTTATGGAAAGCGGGTTAAATTTCTCGATCAGCTCCAACAAGGCGTCCAAGTCAGCGACCATGCTGATTTGAATTTTGGATCCGATACCGATTTCACTATTTCCCTCTGGATGAAAAGGCACGGCACCATTCCCAGCGGCCTCCCCAATGGTGGTGCCAGTGATGGCGTTCTTCTTTGTAAACAAGACAGCTCAAATGGCGCTAGCCCTGGATGGGGACTCTATGCCACTAGCGATGGAGGCGTCCAATGGAACATCGCTGGATCAAGCCACAAAAGCGGCACCATCCTTGGAGGTGCCACCTTGGCAGATGATCTATGGCACCATATTCTCGTCTCCAATGATCGCTCTGGCTCTGTGCGTTGTTATGTCGATGGGGCTATGGCCAAATCGTTTTCCATTTCCGGTGCCGGCTCCGTTAATAACACCCTCCCCCTCTCCATGGGAATCGATGGCAATGGTGCTCATTCCTGGAAAGGTAGCCTTGATGAGGTCGCGATCTGGAGTCGAGTGCTGGATGGTAGCGAAGCCACGGATGTTTATAAAGCCAGTAAAAAAGGCCAGTCCTTGAGTGGTCAAAACATCGTGAATTCCGATGGCGATAAGATGGCAGACCAATGGGAAATCACCCATTTTGGAAACCTCGATCAAACTGCCGATGGAGATTACGATAACGATGGAAAAAGTAACTTCCAAGAATACTCCGAGGGAGATAACCCCAATTTAGGTAGCTTCGCCACAGCAAGCCGAGTCAGCAATGAAGAAGTAAACGGACAAATCTACCCAGTGCTTCACTACCTCCGCTCCGAACTAGAGGTTGATGTTAGTTACCTTCCCGAAGCCAGCTCCAACCTCAAGGACTGGACCAGCGGCGATGAAAAATTCACCCCCTATGGAAACCCAACAGACAAGGGCAATGGCCAACGCGAATATCATGTGCGCTATTTTCAGCCTATTGATGCCGTGGCTGAAGGTAGGGTGATGTTCCGCGTGCGGATGGAATCACGCTACCAAGCGGCGATCAGCGAAACCACCACACCCAGCGTGGAGCTCCGCAATGGCCAAGCCATCGTAACATGGACAACATCCACCCCCACCGTCACCGTCATCAACTACGGCACCGACGGCCAAACCTCCCAGCGTTACGAAGATTACACATTAACGACATATCACGAGGTCGTTATCAATGTGAACCCCGGAGAACCTTTCACCTACACCGTCATCCAAACCGATGAGTCTGGTAAAGAAAGCCGCTCCAACACCTTCACCGTATCGGCACTTTGGGACTACAGCCCACCACCCGTGCCGGATCAGTTTGGATTCGATTCCACCTCAGGGGGTGTTAATTGGTCCGCCCGCGCCGATGCCATACTAGCACTCCCCGGTGTCATCGATCGCGGATATTGTCTCGATTACCTCTGCGGAGATGCCCATCTCGCTTACGAACTCGCTAGAAAAAGCCAGCTCGTTGTTATCGGTGTGGAAGATACACAAGTGGAGGTCAATGCCGCCCGTGTCTTTCTCAGCAACCGAGGCGTTTACGGCTCACGCGTCACCGTGGTATTGGCCTCAGATCTAGCGAACCTTCCATTCCCAAAAGACTTCTTTAACCTGATCGTCTCTCAATCCCAAATCGCCCCAGAAACAAGTTACACCACCTTCAAATCGGCCGTTGAAAAACACTCGATCCCTAACCGAGGGGTAGTTGCGGGTCTTAATGGCGGCACCATGCAGGCCGATCAAAAACCCATTATTTCAGGCACCGGCTCATGGACGATGTCCTACGGTAATCCGGCGAACACCTCAGCTTCAGAAGAAGAGTTCAGTGGGAAAACCAGCATGTCCGGCTTCGAACTCCGCTGGATCGGGGCACCTGGGCCGGAGTTAGCATGGGATCGCCAAACAGCAGAGTCACCACCACTCGCCACCAATGGCCGATTTTACTGTCAAGGCCGCGGTCGCATTTTAGCACTGGATTCCCATAACGGCAGCGTGCTTTGGACCAAAGAGCTCGATGACGCCCAACGCTTTAACATGCTTCGCGATGCAGGTAACCTCACCGCTGATGACGATGGCGTTTGGCTCTCACTTCGCAAAGAATGCTGGAAAATGGATGGCGATACCGGAAAACTCTCCACATTCGCCCTGATCGATGGCCCTCGAACCGATCTGGAATACAGCTGGAACTACATTTGCCGCACCGGAAATCAACTTCTTGGCTCAGCATCCGTGGATGAAGCCTTTTACAAAGAACATTGGGGGTCGCAATTTTGGTACACCGACGCCGGAGGAACACTGGCCAATCAGGTGGTGTCAGACAACCTCTTTGCCCTTGACCCATCCACCGGGAATCTCAACTGGAAATACTCAAACGGCTTGATCCTTGGAGTCACTATCACCGTAGGAAATGGCAAGGTATTTTTCCTCGAAACCAGAAACTCAATTACCGTTGCCGGAAGCACCCGCAGACTCTCGTCCGCCATCTGGAAACAAGACCTCCACCTCGTATGCCTAGATCTAGCCACCGGAGCGAAACTCTGGGAAAAACCCTCAAGTTTCACGGGAGGAAACTACACGGTCTTCTTGATGTATGATTCAGTTTCCGATAAACTGATCCTCACCTCAGGCGACGGATCAAACAACCACCTCCATGCCTTTAACCCCACAACAGGAGTCGGAGTTTGGAATAAAACATCCGGCAACATCAAAACACACCACGGCGGCAAAAACCAACACGCCGTCATCAGCAACGGAGAGATCCTCATTTATCCTCACGTTTACGCCGCCGCCACAGGAGCACTGCTGCGCAGCAATACCATCCCACAAACCAATGGCTGCAACACCTACTGGGGATCTAAAAACATGCTCTTCTATCGAACCGGATACAGCGGCAACGGTCTCTCAATGTGGCCGAACGATGGCTCAGGCACCACCACCGGTGTCGATCACGTCAAAGGTGCCTGCTGGCTCAACTGGGCACCTGCCGACGGCATGTTCCTCATCCAAGAAAAATCCTCTGGCTGCTCATGTGGCGCATGGATCCAGACCTCCCTAGGCTGGGGACCGAAGTAGAATAGTAAATTCTGAACGCCCAATAAAGGTAACTACTCAGGCACCTCTGACCCTTGATAATGAATAACTTACGAAAAATGTTGATTGCGATGAGTCTCTCTTAAAGTTTAAAAAGCGTTACGGTATAAGGCTTTTTCAACTCATTGCGTTAATATCAACTCCCATCAAAAACAATCATAAATCATTCTAAATAAACAACTTAAAGTAAAGTTAGGCCGCCTGAGCAATTACCAATAAGGCAGGCATCATCCCAAGCAAAAAATCCGCAAGATTCGCGGTTAAAAAATACATCATCATGAAACATCTCATCCTCTCCCTCGCCTTATCGACCAGCGTTATCCATGCCACTGACTGGCCCACTTACCAGCACGATAACCGCCGCTCTGGTATCACCCCGGACCAACTCAATGCAGCCAACCTTTCTCAATCCTGGATCTTTACCTCCAAATCCCGCCCCCAGCCCGCTTGGCACGGAAAAATGAGCCGAGACTCCTATGCTAAAAGAACCTTCCAGGCGGATTTGTTTGATTACGATAAAGCATTTAACCTCATCGCCGCGGATGGCATGGTGTTTTTTGGCTCCACATCGGCCAATGCCTGCATTGCTCTGAACGATAGCACAGGGGCTGAGCTTTGGAGACTTCCCGTCGGTGGTGCCGTGCGTATTGCCCCAGCCTACGATGGAGGAAAGGTTTATTTTGGTTCAGACGACGGCCAGATCTACTGCGCCAATGCCTCCTCCGGAGCCCAGATTTGGAGCTACCGAGCAGGCCCCTCAGACACCCTGATTGCCAGTGACCACAAATTTATCTCCCGCTACCCATGCCGAACTGGCGTCCTCGTGAAAGATGGAAAATCCTACTGCGGATTTGGCCTTCTCACATGGCACACTAACTACATGGTCAAACTCAATTCCGCCACAGGTGCAGAAGAAAATAAAACCGCCAAAATTGGAAATGGCTTCAGCTTTGAGGGTCTGCTCCTCGCCGATGCCAATAACGTCTACGTAACCCAAGGAAAAAACACAGTGGCCTCCTTCAATCTCTCCAATGTCGGATACATCGGCACCCTCCCTCGCTCCGCCGGCACTTACGCCACCCTCACCTCATCAGGCACCATGTTTCACGGCCCATGCCATAACTCGAGCCACCGCCAAGACCACATGCTGGAAAGCACGGCATCCTCTCGAAGCGAAATCTCCAAACATAACAATCTCAACCGCATCATCGTCAACGGATCAGATCGCTATAAAATGATCCGAGATGCCGTCACCGCCACGGGAGCCAACACTTGGACTCAAGGCATCGAGTCACCCGTCACCATGATTCTCGGCGGCACCACTCTCTACATCGGAGCTAAAAACCAAGTCGCCATCATCGACACTACCACCGGGAACGTACTCAAAATCCTCCCTATCGACGGCACAGCCTACAGCCTCGCCATCGCCAACAACAAACTCTTCGCCTCCACCACCACGGGGAAGATTTACGGGTTTGAGTAAACACGTGCGCATGGGGACGTGCGCATGGGGACAGCTTCCCTGAAAACCCGCTCACAACTGGACCGCGCAGAGCAACAGGTCCCAGCCATCGCTCAATGAGCATGGATCGAGAAATGCTTGTTTATGAAATGATGGATTCCTTACAATAACAAAAAAATCCCACTCAGCAGAACCGAGTGGGATAAAACAGAACCGAGTGGGATAAAACAGAAACAAGAGAGCCTCTGTCTACCTCATCCCGTCCAAAAGCGCAGGATAAATTTCCACATTCAAGGCGGATAAAGGCTCACTATCCTAGGGTAATGGTTCTTTATTCAACAAAGAATAAACAAGCTTGTGGTGGGAATGAGGTTGCCGGAGGTGACCGCAAACGTGAAAATGAAAAACGTGTTCCTACTCTATTTACGGCGGCGTAGAATCAGGGCAAGTCCACCGAGTCCTAGAAGGGCCGTTGAGTTTGGCTCAGGGACTGCAGAAGAAGATTGTAGCGTAGCAATCTCACCAGTGGTGAGAGCATGGTCATAGATAGCTAAATCATCAAAAAGCATGTCAGCACTCCACTTATTAGAAGCACTATTGTAATTCCCTGTTCCATCGTCTCCCAAAATGAAGTTCGACAGAGACTCAAAATTAGCTCCAGCTGTGATGGCTTTGGTTCCATTTTCTTGAGTTCCGTTAAAGTAATATTTGAGTTCGTTTCCATCTCTTACAAGAATGATGTTATGCCAACTACTGCTTGATAAATCAGAGGTATCTCCATCTTGAAAATCTACTCTCTCATTACCATAAGTATTCACATCAAGATTTCCATTAGAATTTCCATCAAGAGTGCTGACGGCGTAGTTAATTCCAGTATTTCCTCCGTTGACCCAGTCTTTATTACTGAAAAAGGCTGGATCACCGCTAACGCTATTACCATTTAGATTTACCCAAAGTGAAACCGTAAAGTTACCAGTGCCAATTGCCCCTAGAGTTTTTGATCCCAAATCAACATAATCCGTAGCAGCATCTAGAGCAATAGTTTGTCCGAATTTACCTGCTGAATAGACCGCAGTGCCTGTAATGGTTCCGTCTGCTTGACTGGCAATGCTATTTTTCACATCCCCGTCGAAGCTGAAGTGAGATACAAGTGTCGCGCTAGCGGAACCACTAATAGCACCAGCAAGGATGACTGATGTGAGGGAGGTCTTTATTACATTATTCATATTCATATTCATATTTGGTTTGGTTTGGTTTGGTTCCATTGTTTTGCACATAAATTGTTTTGCACATAACTAGAACATAAGCATCAAACCATGCTTTCACCCGTATGGGCAAGATAAACCATATGGCAAAATCAACAAATCACATGGCAATTCGCGTTTCTGTGATGGGTGTAATCAAGAAGGGTGTAGAAAATCATTTAAATTTCACCCCCCCCCTAAATCATAGCTAATCTGGCCAGAGATGGCTTCCACGAACATGTTTTGTTTGGAGGGATTCGAGAGTCCACTCATCGGGGAGTTGTCCTGAGCTCCATATGTAGAGTTTATCGTCGTAACCTCTGCAATCTCTCATATTCAATCAGCGCCTTGAGGTATTTGGTGTAAAGAAGATCCATGGTTTTTTCCACTTGATCGAAGAGGTTTCCATGCGTAGAGTCCAGTGCCCACAGTGCGGGGTTAAAACTGAAAAAGTCCCTTGGGCCGACGGGAAGTTTGCAAGCTGTAATGTCTTTCGTCATTTTCTCGCTTCATGGGCGCGTCGCCTCAGCTGGAAAGAAACTGCTACCTGCTTCAATACCTCTTGGGACAATGTCTGCAATTCAGTCAAATGGGTTGTCGATTATGGTCTCAAACATAGGGATCTTCAGGGAGTAGAGGCTATTGGCGTTGATGAGGTCGCATACTCTAAGGGCCACAATTACATGACTCTCGTTTACCAAATCGAAGATAAATCTAAGAGACTTATTGCCGTTATCAAAGATCGTAAAACCGAATCCCTCGAAGGTTTTTTCATGAAAATGGGGACTTCATGGTGTGAAAACATCAAAGTCGCCTGCTCCGACATGTGGAGACCATACCTCAAGGTCATTGCTGCAAAACTTCCCAATGCCCTCAATATCCTCGACCGCTTTCATATCGTCAAAAAACTCAATGAAGCCGTCAATAAAGTCCGTGTCGAGGAAGTGAAACAATATAAGACTGATGGTTATGAACCGGTCATGACCGGTTCCACTCATTGGTTTATGAAAAAATGGTGCCCCAGAGTCATGAGAAGTCGGCTCGACCCCATGAAAAAGTTTGTCAAAACTCTACGAAATCACGAACACCTTCTGATGAACAATTTAAAGACTAACAAAAAGTATTCGAGTGGTATCGTTGAAGGATTAAACCTCCGTGTGAATCTGAGCATAAGAAAAGCCTACGGTTATCGAGGTTTTAATATTCTTCAAGTCTCTCTGTATCATACACTTGGGTGTTTACCCGAGCCTGAATTCACCCACAAATTTACCTGAAGAGCCATCCTTATTAACACCCTGTCTATGCAAAAACATATATTCACAGCTAAGTTCAATCAATCTCTTATCAACAGAGGGATTACTGAGAAATCGAGGCCTTCTTACCATCGCCATTTAACACAGTGGGGCGCTATTTGAGAATTCATAAAAGAGGTGTTTCCACTCAGGTTTTTGACGCATATTCGGTCAATCACCCCGCTGTTTTTAAAGAATGGTTGTCAGCATTATGTGGAATTTCACATTTGCAGCACTTCCAAATTCTCCAAGCGCCAGATGCGCTGATTTGGGGGTGACGTAAAATTGACCCTGCTGACATTAAAGTGGTAGCCCCCTACTAAACGTTGAGATGGCGGAGAGGGAAGGAATTGAACCAACCAGAGACCATAACAGCCTCTCAACGGATTTGAAATCCGCGGTCACCACCAGGCAAACTGCACTCTCCTCACGATGTGTCCGTGAACGCAGCGAACCTAGCCAGAGCCGATCGCTTGTCAATGGACAATCCAAACACCCTGTATTCGCGAAAATTCGCGTTCATTCGCGGTTAACGCCGAATCAGAGAGCTCCATCAAAGGTTGGCAACCAACTGAGGGAAATAATCGTCCACGACCTTATTCGGAAAAACTATACGTAATGGGCCTTTTTCGGTGTGTGATGCCACGAGGCCTTCGCTGAGAGCTTTGCGCACCACCTCACGGCTAGCCGACCCCTTGAGTCCCAATATTCCGGGCACCAATCCTCGTGCTATTTCCCCTTGAAGACATAGAGCTTTGAGCAGTCGGACCAAATGCTCCCGAAGCGGCCCATCCAAATCAACACGAGTAAAACGTATGTAATGTTCGATTCTATCTTGCAGGTTAAAGGGAGAGAGCACGCCCAACATAAACTCAACTTGATCCAAGCATTGCGTTAAGAAAAACTCGCAAAAGCGAAACAGCGACTGATCACTCAAGTTTCCCCGACCATCAAAGTCAGAACCCCTTCTCTGATCCGCAGATTGCAAATGGGCATAATAACTGGATTTTTCACGAGCCAACCCGCGCGACAACGTCCAAAGCCCACCGCTATCCAGCCCTAATTTAACCATCACCGCCTGAGATTGAAGTCTTGCCACACGACCATTTCCATCACCAAAGGGGTGGATCCAAGCCAATCGATGATGCGCAGCTGCCAGAGCAATCAACTGATCAGTTGCTACGATATCTTTACCTGAGTAAAACGACTGGAAGCGATGAAGGAAACCATCCAGCATCTGGTAATCTGGTGGAATATGCCGACCAACATCCACATTATAATCCCTAAGTCGACCAGGCAACAACGGAAGATGCGCCCCGGACTTCGAAAGGGTGAACCTCTCATTTTCAGGCAAATAGAAATAGAACTCTCCGTGAAGCCATTTGATAAACTCAGGGGAGAAGACATCTGTCTCGGGGTCATCGCTCAATCGTTGGCACATTGATTTTTCGGCATGGATATGTGCCACGCTCATCCGTTGATTGCGTCTGTCATCCTCCTGTTCTGAAAAATCGTTTTTGAGCGCTTTTTCAATATCACGCGGCATCGTTTTATGACCCTCGATGAGGTTGGAGTAGTAACTATTCATCTCACAAACAATCTGAGCCACCTCCCTGCGAACAACCACCGATGGCAAGGCTGTTGTAAGCTCACCCGATTTCTTAAAAATCTCTACGCTCAACGCGGTCAATTCACATCTTCCTGATGCCGGCAAAAGCGGCTCCATCGAACTTATTTTTGTGTAACTTTCCGCACTCATTAGATGAAACCGTTGATCCTTACGCCGATATGAAATCGTCGTAAACACTTATAATACAACAAGAATAATAATTCAACATCAAATCGACCCACACTAAACCGTTGATCCTAGCGTCGATCTATAGGGTCGAAGGGATAAAGGAAAAGCTCGATAACTTGAAGTAGATTCACGGAGTCCCCTCCCACAATCTCCTCAGTCCCGTGGTTTCTTGCAGCAACCCCCTCGCATTAATTAACGAAAATTCGCGTTCATTCGCGGTTAAAATCCCACGAGCTTGATCGGCCAACCTCTCCTCTGAGGAAACTTTTACCCCAAACCTACGTTTTTTTTTACTCTCGGGCATCTTTTCAAAAAGATTGCTTCCCCTTCCTTGATCATACAGCCGAATCACTAAATATAGTATGATTTTTTCTTTGCCACCACAAGATATGCGGTTTTAGCTTCGATTGTCACCAGACAAAGCTATGCGTTGTATTCAATGTGGATCACTCAAGGATAAGGTTATCGACTCGAGAATGTCGAAGGACGGCACGACGATTCGTCGCCGAAGAATCTGTCTCGCCTGCGACTACCGCTACACCACCTACGAACAAATCGAGCGCACCGAGCTTCAGGTCGTCAAACGCGACGGCACCCGCGAATCGCTCAACCGCGAAAAAATTCTACGTGGACTGGTCAAAGCCTGTGAAAAACGTCCGGTTTCCATGGATCGGCTCGACCGAGCTGTGGAGGAAATCCTCGCCGAGCTCCACAAAGATCACCTCTCCGAAGTCCCCTCCAGCAACATCGGCCCCAAAGTGATGAGCAAACTACACGAGATCGATCCCGTGGCCTACGTCCGTTACGTCTCGGTTTACCGTCAGTTTGACAACGTGGGTGAGTTTATCCGAGAGATTCAAGCCCTCGAGCACCGCGCCGCCAACAACCCCTATCAGCGTAAACTTTTCAAAGACTAACCCACCCCCTCAGCCACCCCAAACCTCCCCCCCACCCACTCAACCATGATCTGCATCGTAGGAAATCGCCCCGTCCTTCAAATCGGTCGCCAACAGGTAACCGGCTACGGCACCGCGTGGCTGCGGCAAGCCATCATCCGAGGCGCGGAAGCCGCCGAACGTGAAGACTTCCCTTTTATCGACGACCTGATGGAAGGCATCCTTCACTACCTCGAACACAAATGCTCGCTGAGAGTGCTCACCATCGAAGACCTCCACGCCCGCGTCAGAAGAATGTTAGGACGCATTGGTTGCGATGCCATTGCACAGACGCTCCCTCTGATCGCACCGCCCATCACCATCTCTCTAGAGCGCGCCGCCCGCGAGGCCGGCAATGGTTTTGAACTCGCCTTTTTTAATAATATCCACGATGAGATTGAAGATCTCCGCATGCACGGTGTGGAAGAACTTCACTTCACCGATACCCGCAACTGCGTCAAACTCCTCCGTGGAGCCACCCACTGGAACCGCCCCTGTGATCGGCTTCATGATGAAATCGTTACCTTCCTCACGACACATGGCCAATCGTCCACCCCTAGCTCAAAAGAAATCAGATTGTATCTGATTTAAATATCCCCTCAGAGCAGGGTTACCTCTTAAAATCATGTCTGAAAAAACTTTGTTCCAAAAAATTGCGGATCGAGAAATCCCAGCCGATATCATCTACGAAGACGATCTCTGCCTGTGCTTTCGCGATATCAACCCACAGGCACCCATCCATCTTCTCATCGTTCCTAAAAAGCCAATCGTCCGCATTGCCGAAGCCACACCTGAAGACCAAGCTACTCTAGGCCACCTCCTCCTCACCGCTCAAAAAGTAGCCAAGCAAGAAGGATTTTCCGACGCAGGCTTCCGCACCATCATCAACAACGGTCCGGACGGCGGCGAAGAAGTCCCCCACCTCCACCTTCACATCCTCGCCGGACGCAAACTCACCTGGCCGCCGGGGTAGTTGATGTGATTCGGTGAGTTCGTTATTGAGTGATTCCGTGAGAAACCGAATCACTCAATCAC
>Ga0256845_1000997_pt1 | contig 24186 bp, 20 predicted proteins | sample RiftiametaG_FD_189101 | JGI IMG/M metagenome (GOLD analysis project Ga0256845, IMG submission 189101) | Tube worm associated microbial communities from hydrothermal vent at the East Pacific Rise, Pacific Ocean - Riftia | ecosystem: Host-associated > Annelida > Integument > Unclassified ... | reverse complement strand
TTCGTTCTGCAATTGAGAAAGGAGTAGAGAAAAATTTTGAGATAATAAAAAAGATAAAAGATTCTTTAAAATAACCGATCTAAAAAAGTTTTACCGGAAATTTCCCTGTAGATTTTATACTTCCTGCCAATAGATCAACGAGAGCCTCTATTTGGATTCTCCTTGAGCCGAATGTTGCAATTTTAATAGCAACCTCTTTGAAATCTCTTAGAATGTAGGGGTTTTCTGCAGCCACAAGAATTATATTTTTTCTTATACCTATAATTTTTTTGATAAAATTTTCCGATTCAATATCCTCTTTTCCTCCGAAAGAATAATTAATAAGAATAACATTGCTTGCAACTTTAACCATTTTTTTAAAATTTCCCCAATCAGTGATTTTGTCCGGATTTACTATCTTAAAATGTTTAAATTTTTTCTCTATAATCGATGTAAATGATATCACGGTTTTTCCGTCTGAAAAATCTGTGCTTCTACCGGATTTTCTCATATTGATTATCATAATATCTTTATCCGGGTTTAAAGGGAGAACTCCTTTGGACTTTTTTAAAACGGTAATTGAGCGAGCTGCAATTTTTTGCTCCATTTCCAGATGGTTTCGTAATGAAAAATTGCTTTTATAAGATATTCCTGCTGATTTTTCCTTTAACTTTATAATCCTTTCATACGATTTATTAATGTTTAATAAAGCATTAGAATTTGTTTTAATAATATTTTTCATTGATGAGATCAGTTTCTTTGCAAAATCGATGGAATGACTAACTGAAAAAATATCAATTCCCGCAATTACTCCCTTTTCTATTATTTCTTCGTGAGAATAATTTTCTTTTATTGCAGACATTTCCAGGCAGTCCGAAAATACGACCCCGTTAAAATCCAGATTATCCCTTAACAGATATTTTAAAAAAACAGGGGAAAATGTTCCGGGATTGTTGTCTATTGAGGAGTAAATAACATGTGCTGTCATGATTGCATCAACATCTGAACCGAAAACCTTTTTGTATGGGTGGATGTGAGTTTTGATAAGTTCTTTTTCGGATATGTCGGTTACAGGGAGTGTCAGATGAGAATCCTCGGAAGTATTTCCATGACCCGGGAAATGTTTAGGGCATGGAATAACTCCCCCTTCGCGAAGTCCGTTAATGAAAGAAGCTCCGAATTTTGAGACTGTTCTTTTATTATCTGAAAATGATCTTATTCCTATTACCGGATTATTTTTTTCCGTGTTTACATCCAGAACCGGTGCAAATATACCATCTATGCCCATGGAATTCATTTCATATCCGATTATTTTTCCTGTAAATCTTGCATATTCGGGTTTTCCTGTTGCTGCAAGTCCCATATGGGAGATAAATGTCGATGTTTTTTCACCGAATCGCACAACCGGACCACCTTCCTGGTCTATAAAGATAAGCGGTTTGATTGTTCCGAGTTTATGAATATGTTTTGTAAGAGCTTTGACCTTGGTTGTATCTTTAGTGTTTCTTGAGAAAAGAATGATAAATCCTATATTATTTTCCGATATGAATTTTTCTTCTTCTCTTGTCAGGGTATCACCGGAAATCCCGATCATAAACAATTGACCTATCATATTTTTTTTCATAGAATTGGAAATATCCGATGTTTTCATCTGTATTACGGGAATGTTTTAATTATTTAATATTTTTTTTAAAAATCCTTCTTCTCTTATGCTGTTCATGTTTGAAATATTTCCATTGACCGTGGATTTTTTTATTGTTTTCCAGTTCTGGATTTGATTCGACACTTTTAAATCCCATTTCTCTTGCTGCTTTGGCTATCTCAAGGATCATAAGAAGTCCCAATCCTCTGCCTTGATAGCTTTTTTTGATTCCGGCAAGGTAGAAATCCAATGTTTCTCTCTGTTTTAAACCTCTTAAAAGATGGAACCAGCCGAATGGTAGTAAATTCCCCTTTGCTTTTTGAAATGCCTTAGAAAGACTCGGAAGTGCAATGATAAATCCGACGACCTTGTCATCTTCGTTCACAACTACTTTTATAAGATCCTTTTCAACAAAAGTAAAATATTTTTTTATATAATAATCGACCTGTATTTTGCTTAGAGGGACAGAACCGTAAATTTCTTCGAATGCCTCCTCAAGAACTTCAAACACCTGAGATGCCCACACATTGATCAACTCTTTTTTAGATTTAAATTTTATTATTCGAAGTTTGGTTCTCTCTTTTATTTTTTCTGCGATATTTAGAAGTTTTTCAGGAATTTCTCCCTCTTTGGGAATATCGGCTCTGAATTCAATGTAATCGATCTCTTTTTCAAAACCGAAATTCTCCATAAGTTCTTTATAGTATGGATAATTATAATAGACTGCTATTGTGGGAAGCTTGTCAAAACCTTCTATTAGCATTCCTTCAGGGTCAAGGTCGTTAAAACCGTGAGGTCCTGTTAGAGTTTTAAGCCCGATCTCACGTCCCCAGTCTTCAACTGCATTAAGCAGTGCATTTGCAACATCCTGATCGTTAATTGAATCAAACCAACCGAATCTCAGATTTTTTGTTTTATATTTTTCATTCGCGACTATACTGTTTATTGCAGCTACCCTGCCTACAATCTCATTATCTCTGTAAGCAAGAAAAAGTCTTGAATCGGCTGAATCATAAGCCGGATTTTTTTTTCGGTTAAAAATTTCCAGCTCATCCATTGTTAATTGAGGAACCCAGTATTTATTTTCCTTAAAAATTTTGAACGGAAACTTTACAAATGATTTTAAATCTTTTTTTGATTCAACTTTTTTTACTGTTATACTCATCTTCCTTCCTTATAATTAATTGTTTTAAAGCTAATAATATATTATAGATTTACAGAAAGGAAATATCAAGACTCTATTTTTTATTGCTTTCTACTTAATATATAATGCTTTTTGAATAATATGGGTATAGTATATTTAAAGAAAGGGGATCCTTTTCCGGATCCGAAAGAAGCTGATGAGAGAGGGTTGATTGCCGTTGGCGGAGAGCTTAATGTAAAAACTCTTCTATCTGCATATTCATTGGGAATATTTCCTTGGTATTCCAAAGGAGAGCCGTTAATGTGGTGGTCACCTGATCCGAGAATGGTTCTTTTTCCGGAAGAGATACATATATCCGGGACAATGAAGAGGTTGTTAAAAAAAAATATTTTCAATGTTACTTGTGATACAAAATTTGAGTCAGTCATTGAAAAATGTCGTAGTGCGGGATCAAGGGTGAATGGGACGTGGATTACCGATGAAATGGTTTGTGCGTATATGGATTTTCATAGGGAGGGGTATGCACATTCGATAGAAGTATGGGACGGTGATGAACTCGTCGGTGGTTTTTACGGAGTCTCTATAGGTAAGATTTTTTTTGGGGAATCTATGTTCTATTTAAAAAAAAATGCATCAAAATATGGTTTTATAAAATTTGTCGAATACTTAAAGAATAGAGGATTTATTTTAATTGATTGCCAGGTTTACACCGAACATATGGCTTCATTAGGTGCTTGTGAAATCCCCGGCGAGGAGTTTAAAAAGATTTTAAACAAGGGTATTTCAACAGCTTTAAATGATAAAGTTAGTTTCGACTGTGATATTTAAATCTACAAACAGACCTTAATAACCCTTATAATTGCTTTTTTTTACTTATTTTGATAATATTAATTAACATGTCAAAGGTTAAATTAATTTTCTCGATTTTGGTAATAATAATAACTGTTTTGGTGATCGTATATTTTCTCGGGTATGAGATAAATATTAGGAAGATTAATTACAATTCCGTTATTATGGGAATTACCGATTATTCAGAAGGTGCTTATTTTTATAGAGATCCCGAAATGAAAATTCCTGTTTCCATAAACGACTTGGATTTTAGAAAGAATCAGAATATTATGACGCCTCAACATGTTTCACTTGAGATTCTGTTTTCCGATCTTTTTATTAATATCCATCCGCTCTCTTTTATCCGGTTTTCATCTTCGAAAAAGAATCTTTCTTTAAATAAGGGTGAATTTTATTGGGAGAGGATAAAAAATGGTAAGACGTCAGTAAATGTTTTAGAAGAAGTTTACAACGTTAATTTGTCGGGAAAAGGAAGGTTGATTGTTTCTCCTGATGGGAAACTGACAATTTGGAATTACAATGGTGTATCCAATGTGAAAAGCGGTTCGGGAGATTTTGAGTTGTTGCCGGAAAGGATTTATTTTTTTACAAACAAAGGATTGATAAGTTCGGAAGAGATTCCATCATCACCTGAATTTATTGTTCCGAATGACGAAAAAATTTATTTGGAAAAGGTTAGAGATGCAAATGTGAGATTTGAATGTAAATCTGTTCCCAATGCATCAGGTTATAGTTTTAAACTTTACGGCTCTTCTTTGGGAGAGAATATTCTTGCTGAGAAAAAGACGGTTGCAAACAGAACAACCATAAACCTTGCCGAGTTCGGGAAAAAGAAAGTTTTTTTCTGGAATGTTTTTCCTCTGAATAAAAATAATATAGAAGGAGAACCGTCAGTTACCGGAAGAATAAGACTTTTCGGATCTATTCTTAGTGAGAATATGAATTTGCAGCCTCCTGAAATAGATATTATTTCTCTTACCGTTAACGGCAATCTTGTTTTAATAAAAGGTCAGGTTCTTCCCGATTCAACTCTTTTTATTGATGAGGTTCCTGTTCCTCTTGAGCAAGATGGTTCTTTTATTTATACAAAGAGTTTTAAATCAATGGGTCTTAAAACTATATCGTTCAGGGTGATTTCAGCCTCGGAAGTAGAGAATACAATAACCCGTCAAGTAACAATTTTTGAAGAATGAGAAAAATTCGATCTGTTTTGATTGAAATAAAATATCAATACAAGGTCTTAAGAATTTTAAACAGGGAGATTATTTATGAGTTTGATTTCTAAGATTTACGACCGTTTCAGTTCCGATCTTGCAATAGATCTGGGAACCGCCAATACTCTCGTCTATATCCGGGGCAAAGGAATCGTGATCAGGGAACCCTCGATTGTGGCGATTGACAGAGATTCCGGGAGAATACAGGCTGTAGGTTCGGAGGCAAAGAATATGTTGGGGAAAACTCCTTCGAACATAGTTGCCATAAGACCTCTCAAGGATGGTGTGATTGCCGATTTCGAAATAACTGAAAGAATGCTCGGTTATTTTATAAAAAAAACTCGTGGGAACAGAAGTATAATTAAACCGAGGATAGTTATCGGAGTTCCTTCGGAGATAACTCAGGTTGAACGAAGAGCAGTTAAAGATGCAGCATTACGGGCAAGAGCAAGCGAAGTTTATCTGATAGAGCAGGCAATGGCAGCTGCCATAGGTGCGGACCTTCCTATAACGGAACCCGGAGGTAATATTGTTGTGGATATAGGCGGGGGAACTACCGATGTTGCCGTGATTTCACTGTCGGGGATAGTTATTTCCAAATCAATTAGAATAGCAAGTAATGAAATGGATGAAGCAATAATTCAATATATAAAAAAGAAATATAATTTATTGATTGGCGAAAGAACTGCGGAACAGATAAAAATTGAGATAGGTTCGGCTTATCCGCTTGATGAAAATCTGGAGATGGAAATAAAGGGAAGAGATCTCTCTTTCGGAATACCGAAGGTAATATCAATTACGGATAATGAGGTCAGGGAAGCTCTTGAAACTGTTGTTTCTCAGATCATTGAAGCTGTAAGGATAACTCTTGAAAAAACGCCACCGGAACTTGCCGCTGATATTGTTGATAGGGGAATAATTCTGGCGGGAGGTGGATCGCTTTTAAAAAACTTAGACAAACGTTTGAGAGAGGAGACTTCTCTTGCGGTTTTTCTCGCTGACGATCCGTTAACAAGTGTTGTGGAAGGTACGGGAAAGATTCTTGAAAATATTGATTTGTTAAGAAAGGTAGGTCAGAATTATTAGAATGACAGCTGTTAGTTGAGAAAGTGCAAAACAGAGATTCTTCTTTTGAAAAAAGAGTTGCACTAACTATCATTGTACTTTTTATCAATCTTGTCTTTATTTCTAATTCAGTTGTTTTAGAAAATAATAGGTCACTTCTCGGAACTATTTTGTATTCGATAATATCTCCCTTTCATATAGTCTGGAATAAAAGTGTAGATTTTGTTTCCGATAAAATTGACCGTTATGTTTTTATTGCAAATAATCAAAAAAAAATTATTGAGTTGAAAAAAAAGAACAGGGAACTTTGGTATAAAAATTATAAGTTAAGAAGAAAACTTAATAAACTTACCCCTATTCCTTACACTTTTCCGAAAGACAAATTATATATTTCTGTCAATGTGATTTCAATTAACAGCGGTTTTCCATTAAGCGGAGCTATAGTTGATAAAGGATTTACTTCAGGGGTTCATAAAGGGATGATAGTTCTAAATCAGAAAATGGAACTTGTGGGGAAAATTACGGAACCGGTCACTTTTTTTTCTTCGAAAGTTCAATTCATAACAAATCCGGCGGGAGGTATCGGAGCATATTTAGATTCAAACAAGCTTGAGGGGCTTTTGAAAGGGGATAATTCGGAAATCTGCAGATTTGAATATGTAATAGGTAATAGGAAAGTGGATATCGGAGAGACAGTTGTTACATCCGGAACAGATAAAATATATCCTCCTTATTTAAAGATAGGTAAGGTAATAAGGACAGAGATGAAACCTCTTGTAATGAAGATATATGTAAAACCTTTCTTTATCAATAGTTCTATAAAGAGGTTAATACTAATGAATGAAAAATGAATAAGCAGAGATTCAGATATATAATTTTTATATTTTTTATTCTTTTGCAATTTACCGTAAGCAAATTTTTAACCGAATATAAGATAAATATAGATTTCATGTATCTAATCCTTCTCTATTTTATTATGAGAAAAAGTTATATAAAAGCAATCATTGCAGCTGTTCTTATAGGATGGCTTAGTGACTATTTTACGGGAAGTATTATCGGGATATACGGTTTTTCAAGAGTAAGTGTCACGTTCATTCTTTATGGTGCATTAAATTATATAGATCCTAAACGACTTATTTCCGCATTTTTAATAATATTTACATCTCTTACTTTATCAAACCTTATTGCCAATCTTTTTTTGCTTTTTATCTATAACTTCAATTTCAATATTGATCTTTTAATGATTCAGCCTTTTTTAACAGCAATGACAGGAATTCTTTTATTGACATCTAAAAGTGTCAGGAAAGCTATAAATGTACACTGAAAAAAAAATTGTAGGTAAAATTGAGGAAAAGAGAATTGTTATTACAATAAATATTATTATATTCATTGTGTTTTTTTTTCTTTTTTTTTCCTTTTGGGAGTTGCAGGTATTAAGAAATAATTATTATAGTGATTTATCGTCAAAAAATATAATCCGTGAAATCGAATTAGAGGCTCCGAGAGGTTTTATAAAAGATGTTAAGGGTAGAATTATTGCTGAAAACAGATTGAATTTTGATCTTTTGTTATTGAGGAATAAAATACAAGATACTAAGGAAAGTTTGAAACGGCTCTCTCTGTTAACCGGTTTTACTAAAGAGAGATTAAAAAAAATCATTGATAAATATGCTGCATATCCTTTGAGTTTCCCGGTTCCCGTTAAAAGAGGAATCACTTTTAGAAAAGCAATATTTTTGGGAAGCAGGTCTGATGAATATCCGGAACTTAAAATAAATGCGGATCCTGCAAGAAAGTATCCGTATGGTGAATCGGCTTCACATGTTATAGGTTATGTTTCGGAAATTTCAGACAAGGAGTTGAAAACATCAATTTTTTCCGGATATAACCAGGGGGAAATGGTTGGAAAAAGCGGGATTGAATATAAGTATGAAAATTATCTTAAGGGAAAGTGTGGTGAAAAAACAGTGATCAGAGATAATCTTGGCCGGATCAGGAAAGTTTTAAGTGTAAAAGATCCGGTGATTGGAAAAACGGTTATTTTAAGTTTGGATATAGATCTGGAAAGATATATTGAATCTCTTTATGGAGATTATAATGGTGCGGCGGGAGTGGTTGATCTGAGGAACGGTGAGATGATTGCGATGGTGAGTATGCCGAATTTTTCTCCGGAGTTTTTCACATCTAATTTTAGTACAAAAGACTGGAGGGATCTTATCGGGAATAAGGATAAGCCTCTGCATAACAGGTTTATCCGAGGTCTATATTCTCCGGGATCAACTTTTAAGATTGTTATGGCACTTGCCGGATTGAGTGATAAAAAAATCTATTCCGGAACAGGTGTTGTTTGTACCGGAAGTGCAAAATTTTACGGCAGAGTATTTCATTGTTGGAATAGAAGCGGTCATGGCTGGATGAATCTGGAAGATGCTCTTAAGAACTCTTGTAATATATATTTTTATACACTAGGCAGAAGAATGGATATTGATGTAATCTCAAAATTTGCTCGTTATTTGGGGTTCGGAGAAAAGAGCGGTCTTGATGTTCCGGGAGAAATGAGAGGAATTCTTCCCTCCAGAGAATGGACAAGACGAGTGTTTAACCGGGATTGGTATCCGGGAGAGACCATTTCGGTTGCAATTGGTGGTGGGATGATCTCTGCTACTCCGATACAGTTGTTGAGATTGATAAGTGTTGTTGCTTTAAGAGGAAGTTATTATAAATTTCATTTTATGCGTGAAATTATCGGACATGACGGAGTTGTCGAGAAATATACTCCTGTTAAAACGGAAATCCCTATAAAAAAAGAGTATTTTAATAAAGTGATAAACGGATTATACCGTTGCGTAAACGATGGTGGAACCGGTCGAGCGGCAAAAGTTGATGGAGTAGATGTTTGTGGAAAAACGGGGACTCAGTTGATTCTGTCACTTGAAAATCCCAGATATAAAGTGTTGGCTAAGCAGAGACGTTTTACCCCCCATTCATGGTTTGTCTCTTTTGCTCCGAGGGAAAATCCCCGCTATGCAATTGTGGTTTTTGTAGAGAATGGAGGTGATGCAGGGAGGATTGCAGCACCAATTGCCGGTAAAATTTACAGGAGGTTGTTTAAGTATGAGTGAAAAGTGGCACTTTTTTGATAAGATTACTTTTTCTATCTTGCTTCTTATTGTTATAATTGGAACAGTACTTGTTTTTAGTGCTACGTATAAATCGGAAGGAGATCTTTTTACAAAACATATTATTAAAATTCTATTTTCATTAACACTGTTTTTTATTGTATTTTTAGTTAAAACTCAGACAATTTTAAGATGGAGTACTCCTGTGTTTTTATTTTTTATGGTTGTTCTGTTAATTCAGTTATTTGCCGGAAGAATTATGGCAGGGACAAAAAGCTGGATAAAGATGGGGTTTTTGACCGTTCAAATCTCGGAGTTTGTTAAAATATCTCTTGCTCTTGTTCTTGCCAGATATTTTGTAAAATTTTCAATAATTGACTGGGAAAATTTTTTCAGAATTATCGGGATAGTATTTATTCCGTTTGTTCTTATTGCTTTGCAACCGGATCTGGGGACTGCTTTTATTCTTCTCTCTGTTCTGTTTTTTGCAATTATTATTAAAAAAATAAAGTTGTCGATAATTTTTTTTCTTATTATCACAATTACTGCCGGAGCCTTTTTACTTTGGAACTACGGGCTGAAGGATTATCAAAAAAAAAGGGTTGTGTCATTCCTTGATCCTGAAAAATACAGTAAGACATCCGGATATCAGGTAATTCAATCAAAAATTGCTTTCGGCTCGGGCGGACTGAACGGAAAGGGGTTTTTAAAGGGTTCCCAATCCCATTTGAAATTTTTGCCGACAAGGCATACTGATTTCATATCTTCTGTTCTTGGAGAAGAGTTTGGGTTTATGGGGATCACAATGCTTCTGATACTGTTTTTTCTGTTTTTTTACCGTCAATTTAATTTTAAAGTGAGAAGTGATGAGGAGTTTTATTTTATAACACTGTTTAACGGAATGCTCTTCTTTCAGTTTCTGATTAATATCTTGATGGTAACCGGATTCTTTCCGGTTATGGGGATCCCTTTACCTTTTGTGTCATACGGTGGATCTTCAATGTTGGCATTTTTAATCGGAGAAGGAATAATTTTTAAAATGAAGCTTAACTATTTTATCTCTAAAGAGTAGTGGATAAGGAAGCTGATGACTGAAATTGAGAATTTGTTTTATAAGATTGTAAATCCTCAGGTATATACAGGTTTGGAGATAAATTGTAAAAAGGGTGATTTTAAAGAAGAAAATTTAAACATATGTCTTGTATTTCCCGATAAATATGAGATCGGGATGAGTCATCAGGGTTTAAAGATATTGTATCAACTTCTGGGTGAGATGGATGGAGTGAATGTGGAAAGAGCTTTTCTTCCCGACCGTCACTCAATGGAAGTTTTTCAAAATGAGGAAATTTTATTGTTTTCTTTAGAGAATAGAAAATATTTAAAAGATTTTGATCTTATCGGTTTTTCGGTGTTAAGCGAGTTGAGTTATACAAACATTCTTTTGACACTGGAATTGTCGGGGATTCCATTGAAAACAGAAGAGAGAGCCGGAAATTTTCCGTTAATTGCTGCCGGAGGAATCTCTGTTGCATCTAATCCTGAACCGGTAAGAGAGTTTATTGACATTATTGCGATAGGAGATGGGGAAATACTTTTCCCGCAAATTATTGAAAAATTAAAAACTTTAAAAAAAAATGGCGGGAAGAAGGATTTATCTGTTTTTGAAAAGCATGAAGGTATTTATGTCCCCTCTTTGCATCCTGTAAAAAAGGTCGGAAAGTTTTATATATCTGCTGATTTTAAGAGTCCTGTGAAAAAAAGTGTTATAAGAGAGTTAGAGAATGTTTTTAAAAAAAGCGGAATGATTGTTCCGATTACGGATGTTGTCTTTAACAGGCTTGAAACCGAGATAGCGAGAGGATGTCCTCAAAATTGCAGGTTCTGTCAGGCAAAAGCCTATTATTCTCCATTTAGAGTGAAAAGCGAGTCTGTTATTTCAGATGAATATAAGCACCAATTGGCAGAAACAGGATTTGAATCTATGTCATTCTCATCTTTAAGCAGTGGAGATCATCCCGCCATTGATAGACTTGTTGAAGGTGCCACTCTATTTTCCGGTTCCTGTATTTCCGTTTCTCTTCCTTCGTTAAGGCCATCTACACTTTCGGAGAGTATGCTCTCATCTATCTCTAAATTCAGGAAGACAGGCATAACTATTGTCCCGGAAGCAGGGTCGGACAGGTTGAGAAAAGTGATTAACAAAAATGTAACGGATGAAGAGATCCTGGATGCAGTTGAAAGACTGATTTCGGGAGGGTGGCAAAGAATAAAATTCTATTTTATGCTTGGTCTCCCGACTGAGACGAATGAGGATATTGAAAGTATTATTCTTCTTGTAGAAAAGATTGTCGGCATATCAAAAGAATTAAAAAAAAATATTAGAATTAACCTCTCTTTTTCTCCTTTTGTTCCTAAACCTCACACGGTTTTTCAATGGTCAGAAAGAGAAAAAACAGAAGTGATATTAGAGAGGATCGGAATGTTGAGGAATGGGTTTAAACGCTATAAGAATGTTAAAGTCGATTTTCATAGAATTGAGAAAGGAATTGTGGAAACTATTCTGGCCAGAGGGGATGCTCGCGTTGGAAATTTAATTGAAAGGGCTTTTAAGGAAGGTGAATTGTTTACTGCATGGGATATGGATTTTAATTATTCTGTTTGGGAATCCATTATCAGGGAACACAATCTTGATCTTTTTCTTGAAGAATTTTCTACTGATGAAATTTTGCCATGGGATTTCATTGAATTAGGTTATAAAAAGGAGTTTCTTAAATCCGAGTATAAAAGAGCTCTGAAAGGAGAGATTATGCTTTCTTGCATTGATTTGAAATGCTCGGAATGTAACGGATGCGATTTTAAATTCAATAAACTTCCAATGACAAATAATAAGATTGATGAAGGAGTGAAAAATCACACTTTTCCTTTGAATGAATTTAAACGAATAAGGCTCTTTTTTAAAAAAGACGGTGATTTTAGATTTTTATCCCACCTTTCGATCATGAAATATGTCGAACGTATTATAAGAAAAACAGGAATATTATTCAGATGCACGGAAGGTCATCATCCCAGAATTAAGATGGCGGCACCTCCGCCGATCCCAATCTTTGCTGTCGGTGATGATGAGGTTTTCGAACTATTTGTGTCAAAGGATATTTCTTCCGAAGAATTGTTTGAAAAGATCAGGGAACGATCCGGAAAATTAATAATTAATAGAGTTGTTGATATAAAAGAGAATGAAAAAAAGTTGACCAGAGCAATTGTTTATACTATTTATCAGTATATTGGTGAGATTTCAAAAGATATTAGAAATGGTATTCTATATCTTGCTGAAGAAAATGATACAATTATTTTTAGCAAAAGGAAAACTGATTTCAAGATTTATTATCCTTTAAAGGGAACTGAAAGATTTGCAAAAATGTATCGGATGATAGACCCTGAAAGAAAGATGTGTATGGGATTGAGGAGAAAGGGATTTGTCTTTGAAAGTTAAACGAATTGATTCAACCGGCAATGAAAGTTTAAAGCGCCTATTAAAATCCGAGCGGGAACTCTTTTTTTTCGAGGGTGAAAAAATTGCAAAGGACATTGTTGCCGACGGAGTGCGGACTAAGTTTCTTATTTCCAATGTTAAAAAGGAATTACCTTTTGATCTGAAAAAAGTTGAGACTGAAGAGCTATGGCTTGTGAGTAGAGCGATTTTAAAAAAGATATCTTCATTAAAAGATACTCCGGACTTGATTGCCGTTGTGGAATATATTCCTGAACCGGCACTATTTACTTCTGAAACGGTGGCGGTTGCACTTGATAATATTCAGGATCCGGGGAATATGGGAACTCTTTTCAGATGTGCTGCTGCTTTCGGTATCAAAGATCTGCTTCTTTCCGGACATTGTGTGAGTTTAAATAATAGAAAATTTTTGAGAGCTGCTCAAAATTCTATATTCTCAATAAGGGTAAGTAGATTTGATACTCTGGATTCTCTAGTAAAAAAGGTTGAAAACAGAGGGTTCAATATATATATGACTTCCCCTCATGTTCGCGGCGTTGTTGAAAAAGCCGAAAAGATAAAAATTCCTGCAATAGTTGTTATTGGAAGTGAAGGGCAGGGAATAGATGAGAATATCCTCAAATCATTCAAGAAAATAGCAATAGAACAATCCGGGAATGTTGAATCTTTAAATGCCGGAATAAGCGGTTGCATAATTATGAATGACCTTAAAAATCTCTTCAGATTGCTTGATCGCTCTTGATTTTATCAAGGAGTATGGTTGAATATGTTTGACAATTAATTCTGTTGACATAAAATCATTAATGGATTTCATGGTCGGAGGTCAAATGAGTAGAAATATGGTTGATCATTTAAACTTGTTTCTTGCACGAGAAAAATAGGATTTATGTCTCAATTCGATATTATTTTTGTGCTTCCGTATCTTTTTTCCGACCACCCCTCTTTCCCCGAAGGAATTCTTAAGAGAATTCTCGAAAAAGAAGGGTTTCGTGTCGGAGTAATTGAGCAACCTTTCTGGCAGAAATCTTCTTCTTTCTCCGTACTTGGGAAGCCGAAATATTTTTTTGCTGTAATATCAGGACCTGTTGATTCAACAGTTCTAAATTATACTTCAACAAGAAAGAGGAGATATGAGGACTTATATCAACTTGAAGGAGATGGATTTTTTCCCGGATATCCCGACTCAATAAAATATAAGATAAGACCGGATAATTCAGTTATAGTTTTTTCGAACAAGCTTAAAGAGGTTTTTAAAGATGTTCCGATAGTGATTGGAGGTGTTGAAGCTACATTAAGGCAATTTACATATTATGACTTTCAAAAGGATAAGATAAGAAGACCTATACTTTTTGATTCCAGAGCATCTCTTATGGTCACAGGCCCGGGTGAGAAGCAGCTTGTAAAAATTGCAAAGTTGCTTAGAGATGGGGAAAAAATAGAAGATATCAATCTCAATGGTACTTCAAAAATTGTCAAAGATATAGAAGATATCCCTGAAATTACTCTTATACCCTCCTATGATGAAATATTATCCGATAAAAAATTACTTGTTAATGCTTTTTTAAAAAAAGATAGAGGAATAAAGCAGGGTAATGTTGTTTGCCAAAAAGTTGGTGACAGATATATTGCGGTATTTCCAAATGAAGATTATAAGAGCTCTGATCTTGATCTATACTATTCTTCTCCTTTTAAAAGGGTGCATCTATCGACAAAAAAATTTACCCCTGCATTGAGAATGAATCTTTTCTCAATCACATCCCATAGAGGTTGCGAGGGTGGTTGTTCATTCTGTTCGATATCTTTGCAGGAAGGAAAGAGAATTATATCGCGGTCGTTTGATTCCATAAGAAAAGAGGTTGAATCTTTAAAAGCACATCCGGAGTGGAGAGGTGTTATTTCAGATATCGGAGGACCGTCTGCGGAAATGTTCGGGGACAGTTGCTCAGCTAAAATTTGTCTGAGAACTTCCTGTATTTTTCCGGGGAAATGTTCCTCTTTAGAAAGAGGAGATAATTATCTGAAGCTTTTAAGAGATATTAGGTCCATAAACGGAGTTAAAAAAGTTTTTCTCGGATCAGGTTTAAGATATGATAATCTGACGGATAACCGGGAGCTTCTTGAGGATATATTAGAATTTCACTCCGGAAAATTTTTAAGAATTGCACCGGAACACACTGAAAAGAGTGTTCTTGATCTGATGGGGAAACCCGAATATTTAGAACTTGAAAAATTTATTAAGGTCTACAGAGATATTTCGAAAAGGATTAACCGGAAGATTGAGTTGTCGCCTTATCTTATTATCGGACATCCGGGTGAAACATTAGAGGATTTGATAGAGATGAAAAGAAAGTTGAAATATCTTGATTTGAAAACCAGTGATGTTCAAATTTTCACACCCACTCCGGGAACATTATCAACGGCAATGTACTACTCGGAGACAGATTTATCGGAAAATTTAATTCCGGTTGAAAAAAATATTAAAGAACTGATCAGAAGAAAAAAAATTATTATAGGGTAGGTGTTATAGAACCCCTGCTCATTTCTCTTAGTCTATTAATACGTTCCTCTATCGGAGGGTGTGTTGAGAAAAGTTTAAAAAGACTTTTCCCTGAAAACGGGTTGACAATAAACATATGAGCAGTCTGTTTTGTCGCTTTCATAGGAATGCGTTTTGAGAATTCACCCAGTTTTTTTAGTCCGGATGCGAGTCCGTCCGGATTTTCTGAAAGATATGCACCGCCACTATCGGCTTTGTATTCTCTGGCTCTGGAGATTGCCATTTGAATGATTGTAGCTGCAAGCGGTGCAAGAATTGCCATGACAATAAGCCCTAAAGCTCCTCCGTTATCATCATCATCACTACCCCCGAAAAATGCAAACCATCTCATCTGGTAGGCAAGGAACATTATTGCACCTGAAATGGTTGCTGCGACAGTAGATATCAGTGTGTCTCTATGAATTATATGTGTGAGTTCATGCCCGAGAACTCCTTCGAGTTCTCTATTATCCATTAATTTCATAATCCCTCTTGAAACAACTATTGCCGCATGTTCAGGGTTTCTCCCTGTTGCAAATGCATTCGGGGATTCCTGATCTATATAGTATAATTTAGGTTTGGGGATTCCGGCTTTTTCAGACATTCTTGAAACGGCAGAGTGGATTTTAGGTGCATCGGTTTCACTTAATTCTTTTGCTCTATAAGCACGAAGTACCATTTTGTCGGAAAACCAGTAGGCACCGACATTCATAACCGCCGCAAAGATAAAAGCAATTAACATTCCACTTCTTCCACCGGCATATCCGCCAATAACAAGAAAGAGTCCTGTCAGTGCTCCGAGAAGTAAAACAGTTTTTGTGTTATTCATTTTTTCTCCATTTCCAGAGTTCTATAGCTATTTTATATATTTATTTGTAACTTTGTCAACATTTTGTATAAAATCAGTGAATATAAATTGTCAAAGTTAACGAAAACAAAAATTTTAAAAAATCGTATAATATTTGTATAAAATACTATGTAATGTATTTTAACTTTGTAATAAATAAGGAGAACTCATGAAAAAAATTGTTATTTTTATTGTAGTTATTTTTTATCTTGCGGCATTTGTTCCTGCGGATGAAGGAATGTGGATGCTGTCTCAGTTAAAAAGTCTCAATCTGAATACTAAAGATTTTAAAATCAGTGTTTCGGATATTTATGATCCGGAACATCCTAGTATTACGGATGCAATTGTACTTCTTGGAGGGGGAACATCTGAGCTTATCTCCCCTAACGGATTACTTTTAACCAATCATCATGTAGCTTTTGGTGCTGTTCAAAGAGCATCAACAGGCGGAACGGATTATATAACAAATGGTTTTCTTGCAAAATCTTATAAAGATGAAATTGTTGCTCCCGGATATTCGGCTCAAATTCTTCAAAGGATGGAAGATATAACTTCTCGATTTACCAAATATTCAAAAATTAAAGATCCGGTCAAAAGAGAAAAAGCAATTGACAGAAGGATAAAACGGATAACTGAAAAAATTGAGAAAAACAGATCCGATATAAATGCTACGGTTGCAACAATGTACAACGGCAAACAGTATATCCTGTATGTTTATAAAAGGTTTGATGATATCAGGGTCGTTTATGTTCCTCCTTCAGCGATCGGTAATTATGGGGGAGATATTGATAACTGGATGTGGCCTCGTCACACCGGTGATTTTTCATTTATGCGGGTGTATATGGCACCTGACGGAAGTGGAAGAAAGTATAACAAGGAAAATATTCCTTACAAACCGAAATATTGGCTTAAAGTTGCATCTGAAGGTTTAAAAAAGGGAGATCAAACTTTTATTATGGGATATCCCGGTTCAACAACGAGATACAGAACCTCATATTCAGCGGAGGAAAACTTTAAATATTCAAATCCGGAGAAAATAAAATATTTCGGTGAAGTTATTAAACTTCTCGAATTTTTCCGGAAAGATTCACAGGTTGCTAAAGCAAAAGTTTCAGGTTTGCACAAAGGACTGAACAATGGGATGAAGTATTACCAGGGAATTGTTGATGGGATGAAAAAGTCGGGTTTTGTTGAAAGAAAAAGAGAATTTGAAAAAAAGTTTTCTAAATTCATCAACAGCAAAACACTTCTAAAAAAAAGATATGGGAATATTTTGCCTCAGATAGAAAGGGAATATAAAAATCTTTCTAAAACCAGAAACAGAGATTTTATTTTAGGATATCCTCTGCGTCTGAGCGGGACAATATTCAATATGGCAAGAAATGCATATTTCACAGTTAAGGAGAGAGAAAAGCCTAAAAAGAAGAGGAATCCTTATTTCTCTGAAAAAGATATCAAGAGAATGGTTGGTAGGTTGAAATACAGTTATATGTCATTCTATGAACCTTCGGACAAAGCTATGTTTATAAAGGCTATGCTTTCAGCGGATAATCTTAAAGGGTCTGAAAGAATAAAGGGGCTTGAGGAGATTCTTAAGAATGGGGAAAAGGGAATAAAACTTTTTACGAAGAATGCTTATAAGGTTACTAAGTTAAAAGATGTCAATTTTGTAAAATCACTTTTTTACAAATCTTCTAAAGAACTGGAATCTTTAAATGATCCGTTTATAAATATTGCAAAAGATATCTATGATGAACTTGAAGCGTATAAAAAAAGAAATGAAAAATTTAATGCGGTAATTTCCGGATTAAGAAAAAAATATATTTCCGCTCTATATGCATGGAAGGGGAGCGGCCTTTATCCCGATGCAAACATGACTTTAAGATTCTCATATGGAAGAGTTAAAGGTTACAGTCCGAGAGATGCGGTATGGTATAAACCGTTTACTTTTATTAAGGGAATGCTGGAAAAAGATACAGGCAAAGTTCCTTTTAACATGCCTGCTAAGTTAAGAAAACTCTACGCCGCAGAAGATTTCGGAAGATGGGCTTTTCCGGGGAAGAAGGATGTTTCTATCGCATTTCTTCACACTGTCGACAGTACTGGAGGGAATTCGGGAAGTCCGGTTATGAATGCTAAGGGTGAACTTGTTGGAATCCTGTTTGACGGTAATTATGAATCCATGACAGGCGACTGGCAGTATGAGCCTTCAATTCAACGTAGTATTTCGGTTGATATCAGATTTGTAATGTTCATAACGGAAAAACTTGGTGGAGCTGATAATATAATTAAAGAACTTGGATTAAAATAGATCTGATGTATAGCGGGGCCGCCCTTAGCGGGCGGTTTCGATCCTTCCAATTTTTTCCACTGTATTGATTTGTAAATATGAGATATTTTTAATATTATTATATCTATAATTATGGAAAGGACAAAGTGGGATTAAAAAAAACAGTTTTGTATATGTTGGTTCTATTTCTCATATCACCTCTGTTCTCGGATATTTTTGTAAATGGAAAAAATTTAAATAGAGAGTATAAGGTTAAATTTATTGAGTTAATAATCAGTTCAGGAAATATTTCAGATATAGATAAGGTTTTTGTAAAATTTGGTTCCTCTAAGGATTACCTTCCCGAAGCAGGAGATATCACTACAAGGTCCGGAGTAAAAATATCCATTAGCAATGGTATTAAAGCAAAAAATTTTTTTGAAAAAAACGGTTGGAAATATGTTTCAAGTTATATGCAGTGCAGAAACGGTAGTAAAACCGAATACTACTTTTTTATGAAAGAGAATTAAATATTTCCGGCATAGATTTTACAAATTATCCGTATTAAAAGTATCACCCTTACTAAGATCACCTGTTTCCATTCCTCTCATGAACCATTTCATTCGTTGAGCGGATGTTCCATGAGTAAATGAATCAGGAACGATATATCCCTGTTGCTCCATCTGTATTCTGTCATCGCCAACCGAATTAACTGCTTTTAATGCTTCCTTAACATCCCCTTGTTCAAGGATGTTTTTCATATTCTGAGCATAATGGACCCATATTCCTGCCAAAAAATCAGCTTGAAGTTCAAGTCTAACCGTGAGTGCATTCAACTGTTTTTTACTAACATATCCACGTTGTGAATCAACTTTAGCGGTAATGCCGAGAAGTTTTTGAACATGATGCCCGATTTCATGAGCCAAAACGTATGCCATTGCAAAATCTCCGTAAGAATGAGATTGTCTCAGCATCTCTTCAAGAAAATCAAGATCAATATATACTTTTTCATCTCCGGGGCAATAAAAGGGACCTGTTACGGCAGATGAAAATCCACACGCTGATCTGACTGATTGCCGATAAAGAACAAGTTTGGGTTCTCTGTAAACCTTTCCGGAATCAGCGAATAATTTATGCCATACATCCTCTGTATCTTTTAAAACTACAGATATGAATTTTGTGAGATCATCTTTCCCGGTTTTATTTTGTCCGTATGTAACGCGGGTTGTTTTATTGCCTGAATCTAAAAACTGAAGAACCTGTTTCGGGTTTCCTCCGAGGATTATGAATATAAGTGCTATTATTATTCCTCCGAGTCCTCCTCCCAAACTAATCCTTTTGCCGACACTCATTCTTCTATCTTCGATATTTTGACTTTCTTGTCTTCCTCTCCAGCGCATTGTTATCTCCTGATGATTTTAATAAATAATTCCAAATTTTTATTTTAAAAAAACTATTTTATATGATTACTGTTTTTAAATCCACCCTTATATATACGGTGTTTCTTATTATTAAAAATACAAAAGCAAAGATAGTTATCTGAAGGTAGAGCTTTTAATCTTTTCTCTTTTATATTTTATTTTTATGTTAATATATAGAATTAATAATTCAAGGAGTAATTATGTCTGAAATCACATTTCAAAGAACAAAAAAAATATTTTTTCAGAGTACACTTTTTCTTCTATCTTTTTCTATTCTTTTTTTATCAATATCATTTGCAAAGGGAAAAAGACTGACTTATAAACAGGTCTATATGAAAAAAGGGGAAAGACTTTTTAAAACTCTGCCATATCTGAAAAAGTGGATGGATGATAATTATTATATTCAAACTCGAAGAGTTCTGAATGGTGCGAAGTCATCGGAAACAACGGAGAAAGTAGAAGCGAAGACCGGAAAAACAGTCCCTTTGAAAAAAGAAATTCCGGGAAACAATTTTCCTAAAGATTTTAAGATTTCTAATTATATTCAAAAAACGAAAGACGGGTCTGCATATCTTTTCTCAAAAAAGAGTGATCTTTACTACTATTCAATGAAATTTGATGAATTTAAACGATTAACAAAAAATTCTGAAAAGGAAAAAAATGCAACTTTTTCACCGGATGGGAAATATGTGGCTTATACAAGGGATAAAGATCTGTATGTAATAAAGATACGATCAAATGAAAATGTTCGTATAACATCGGATGGTTCGGATGAGATATTTAACGGTTGGGCTTCCTGGATTTATTACGAAGAAATTTTAGGGCGAAGGTCACGTTATAGAGCTTTTTGGTGGTCCCCTGACAGTAACAAACTGATTTTTTTCAGATTTGACAACTCAAAAATTCCTGAATTCACTATTACATGTTCTAAAGGTGTTCATGGTAGAACGGAGGTCACTTCATATCCGAAGCCGGGGGATGCTTCTCCAAAGGTGGACATAGGGGTCTATAATCTGAATGATCAAAAAATTGTCTGGGCGGAGAATAGTGCAAGCAGAGATGTTTTTTTCGCAAAGCCGTCATGGACTCCTGATAGCAGTGCGGTATTTATACAAGAAATTAACAGAGGGCAGGATCACTTGACCTTATATTCCATAGATGTAGATTCGGGCGGAAGAATAAAGATTCACGAGGAAAAGCAGAAAGCCTGGATTGATTTTTATAATAGTATCTATTTTCTGACAAAAAATAGAGGGTTCCTTCTTTTATCAGATGTAGACGGGTGGTCTCATATCTATTATTACCGTATGGACGGAAAATTGAAAAAGAGGATTACTAAAGGGAGTTGGAGAGTTAAAAGAATAAGTAAAGTGGATGAACATAAAGGAGTTATTTATTTTACGGGTTTTAAAGATAAATCTACTGAGTATCACCTTTTCAGGGTAGGTTTAAATGGGAAAAATTTAAAGCAACTCTCGAAAAAACCAGGGTCCCACTATTTCGTCATATCACCGGGTTTTAAATATTATATTGATTCATATAGCAGTATTAATCATCCTACAGTTAGAGAACTTTATAAAACAAATGGAAAACTTGTCAGAAAAATTGATGATTCCATAAATAAAAATTATAAAGAATATGATCTTGGGAAAACCGAGCTTTTTACGATCCCATCAGGCGACGGATATGAACTCCCTGCACTTTGGATTCTTCCTCCGGATTTTGATAGATCAAAAAAGTATCCTGTTTTGTTCAGGGAGTATGGAGGTCCTGATTCTGCCACTGTAAGAAACTCATACCAGAGATTGTCGGGTTACTATCTTGCTCAGGAGGGGATAATAATTTTCTCGGTTGACCACAGAGGATCAGGTCACTTTGGGAAAAAAGGAGTTGCTTTGATGCACAGATCTCTCGGTAAATGGGAGATGCATGACTATATTGCTGCGGTTAAATGGTTAAGAAAAAAGCCTTTTGTTGATCCGGGAAGGATTGCAATAACAGGCGGAAGTTATGGTGGATATGTGACAGCAATGGCACTTACCTACGGGGCGGATTATTTTACTCACGGGATAGCGAGTTCTTCCGTAACGGACTGGAAATTGTACGATTCGTTCTACACGGAAAAATTTATGGATACACCGGAGGAAAATCCTGAGGGATATAGAAGAGGGTCGGTAATGGAATATGCAAAAAATCTTAAAGGAAAATTATTGATTGTTCACGGTATAATGGATGACAATGTCCATCTCCAGAACTCTCTTCAGCTTATTTCAAAACTTCAGGATCTCAATAAGGATTTTTCAATGATGTTTTATCCGGGAGGAAGACACGGATGGGGTGGGAAAAAGAGAGTTCATTCCACAAGGCTTTCAATACAATTCTGGTTTAAAAATCTTTTGGGAAGAGGTCTGGATATTAATAAGGACTAAATTAGATTTTCTGTTTTTTATAAAAGAGATATCAGGAGGAAGTATGAAAAAGTTTTATGTTTTGTCTATAATCTTGATCGTTATTCTTTCTTTTACAGCCTGTCTGGCAGGACCAAATCCAATGATGAAAAAAGCAAATGACAAGGGAGAAATTTCAGGATTCTGGAAAGGTCTTTGGCACGGTTTTATATCACCCGTCACATTCATAATTTCCTTGTTCAGTGACAAAGTCTCATTTTATGAAGTTCACAATAATGGCGGGTGGTATAATTTCGGATTCGTTCTTGCTGCCGGACTATTCCTCAGCGGAGGAATTCTGGGAAGAAAAAAGGATAAAGACAGGAGAAAATAAAACGGATCCGGAACGGCTTGAGAATGGGTGTCCCTTACGGTTCGGAAAATTTGCATCAAGATCACTGAAAGGAAAGGGAGCGAAAACAGGCCTTCGCCTCATTTACAAATTTGAAGTTGAGATAAAAACAATAGATCTCATCGAAATCTATTTTAAAGGTAACAAGGAAAATGAAGACAGGGAAAGGTAAAATATAAATTTTTATATTTTACCTTTTGGCACTAAAGTAAAATATAAAAACCCTTGTTTTACTTTTAAGTGTTATGGTAAAATAAAAAAAACTGTATTTTACTTTAGGAGATATCTTGAACATTAAAGATTTTAACGCTGGTTCATATAAAAGTGGGTATGAATACGAATACTTTTTACCCGAAAAAATAAATCATTCTTTCTATTGGACCGATGAAAGGTTAAATGAACTATTGGAACAGGCTTCACTAAAGTTGGGAGAACTGAATTCTTTTTCGAGATTCATTCCGGATACAAATTCATTTATTATAATGCATGTATTCAAAGAAGCTGTAGTATCAAGTAAAATTGAGGGTACTCAAACTAAAATTGAGGATGCATTAATTGAAGAGAAGGAAATTAATCCGGAGAAACGTGATGATTGGAAAGAGGTAAATAATTATGTATTGGCTATGAATAATGCAATTGAATCTCTGAAAACCCTTCCTCTATCAAACAGACTCATAAAAAATACGCATAAAATATTGCTTAATAGCGTTAGGGGAGAAAAGAAATATCCTGGAGAATTTAGAATTTCCCAGAATTGGATAGGTGGGACAAGCCTACAAGATGCTGCTTTTATCCCTCCATTGCATACTGAAGTTCCAAACCTTATGAGTGATCTGGAATTTTTTCTTCAGAACTCAAAAATTAAGATACCTCATTTGGTAAAAATTGCAATAGCACATTATCAATTTGAGACTATTCATCCGTTTCTTGATGGGAACGGAAGGATAGGGAGATTGCTTATAACGCTTTATTTGGTTTCAAATGAAATCCTTGGGAAGCCCCTTCTCTATCTTTCTGATTTTTTTGAAAAGAATAAAACTCTATATTATGATAATCTTACTTTTGTTAGGACAAAGAATGATCTTACGAAATGGATAATATTTTTTTTGACCGGAATATTACAAACAGCCGAACAGTCAGTATTAACACTTAAAAAAATCATTGATTTAAAAGAACGCATTGTGAATAATCATATTCTTAAAATGGGTAAACGTTTAAAAAATGCAACTGATTTTTTACAGGGTTTATTTGGGAAACCTGTTGTGTCGATAAAAGATGTTGAAGAAATGATAAAACTATCTCCTAAGGCTGCAAACGATCTTGTAAAACTTTTTGTAGAAAAAAAAATATTAGTCGAAACCACTGGTTATAGTAGAAACAGAATCTTTATTTTTAGGGATTATGTTGAAATATATAGATAGTTTTTTAGATTTTCTTAAAATATTAATCGGGAGGAGGTTATGAGAGAACTAGTAATGCAGTTTAATAAATCTTTCAAAGTTAATCGAAGAAGTCGGAAAACAATATGTAAAAAAATAGCCAAAAAGTAATTTTTTACTTTAATAAAATAAAAAAGGAAAATGTAAGATAAATAACTTAATGAGTAAATTATTAAAATTTTTATTTAGAAAAAGGAATAGTAAGTGATCAACAACAATTATAATTGTCGTTGGTCAATGAAACTGCCATTTCTCACGGTTTTGTTTTCTCTTTGATCCGGACATTGCTTATTCCTCCTTAATATAATCTCAAAGGAATAGTTTGACTCAGATTAAATCTTAAAAAAAGATGGGG
>Ga0256845_1000996_pt1 | contig 24187 bp, 19 predicted proteins | sample RiftiametaG_FD_189101 | JGI IMG/M metagenome (GOLD analysis project Ga0256845, IMG submission 189101) | Tube worm associated microbial communities from hydrothermal vent at the East Pacific Rise, Pacific Ocean - Riftia | ecosystem: Host-associated > Annelida > Integument > Unclassified ... | reverse complement strand
ACTTAGGCGAGGTGTCCCATCTTCGTCATGCTAGCTTACGAGCGCTCACTGACACACCACCATTTTTTGTACGAAAAAGCGCCGGACATTCTTGAGGCACAGCATCTCGCCCTGCTCCACCCAGTAAAACAAAGGCGGGGGTGAGATCAGGGCGTTTTTTTAAGACACGCATTAATTTACCTATAGCCTCAGTATCTTTCAGCCGCTTGCCGTAGGGAGGGTTTGTTACAATGAGAGCATTGAGAGGAATGCTCTTCTCTATCTCCTCAATATCTCCCAGCAGAACCTCACCAAATTCGGTAAGGCCCGCTTCTTTTAGGTTATTCGTCGTTGCATCCAATGCTTTCTGACTTCGATCGCTCGCCCAAAACTTTACCTGAGAAAAGGGAGCCTTATTCCTAAGTGTTTCAGAGAATTCCTTCAAAAACAGCGCATACGCATCGCTTTCGTGCGCCCTAAAGCTCTCAAACGCATGGCGACGCTTTGCCCCGGCCACATAACCCAATGCCCCGTGCACCATTTCCAACACAATGGTTCCAGCGCCGCAAAATGGATCCCAAACCAACAACTCACTACCGGGCGTCGCTTTTCTTTCCTTCAACGCGCTAGCAATTAGCGCGGCGGCTAAGGTCTCTCTTAAGGAAGCCTCTTGCACGTGCACACGATAGCCTCGGCGATGCATTCTTTCACCGCTAGCGCTCAAACTCACTTGCACCTCATCATCTTGCACTCGCACGTGAATCAGTTGCACATCAGAATCTGCCTCACCTTTGGATTCAGAATCTATCTCCAAACCGACATATTTCTTCAGTACTTCCTCTACGCGCTCTTGTACCGCTCCCGAATGCCAAAGACGCGAATGATGGCAAACAGCCCGCACTCGTACTTTTCTACCCTTTGAAATGAATGCGCGAAATGGTAGTTTTCTGAGTTCTTTTTCGAGGGAAGAAAAACCACGAACCACAAATGGCTTCAAGCGCAAGCGTACGCTTTCGGCAATGCGAGAGGCGAGACATACCTGCCAAAGGGTTTCCAAGGGGCCCCGAAACTCAACCCCACCCACTTGCTGATTATTTATGACCCCCAAGGCCACTAGTTCGTCTCCTAAAAGTTCCTCTAAACCGGGAGCGCAAGACGCAAAAAATAGAAATGTACTGGGCTGTTTCATAAAACTTAAAACGAAGGTGCAAGAAGAATCGTGGTTACATTTCGTGAAAATGCCCACACTAGAGAGAGAAATTTAAGGTGGCTCATATTTCTCCAAGCTCAAGAAGCTAGAGGATTAGCTTTCGCGGGCTTGCTAGTCGACATTCGCGTGATTCGAGGCGATTCTCCGCGGTAGGTCGATTGTCAGTGTCTACAGCCGAAAAAACAGCCGATGGCCCGCGCCAAGTGGGCTCCTATCTCCTGCTCGAAGAAATCGGCTCAGGGGCAATGGGTAAGGTGTATCGCGCCAGACACAAGACCCTCGACAACGAGGTGGCCCTTAAAATATTGCATGAGGAGATGAGCGACCCTCATGGCGAAGTTCGAGAACGCTTCTTACAAGAAGGAGTCGCCGCTTCCCGGGTACGCCACCCCAATGTTGTGCAGATTCTCGACGCCGGAGTCGACGGTGACACCGCGTTTATGGCCATGCAATTGCTCGATGGCGAAACCCTTGCCGATTGCATCTCTCGGCAAGGTCGTTTGCCACTTACCTACGCGGTCGACCTTATTTTACCTGTGTGTGCCGCTCTAGGGGCGGCCCACGACGCCGGTGTCCTACATCGCGATCTCAAGCCAGCTAATATATTTCTAAGGGACGTAGGTCGTGGCGATCCCGATCCCATGCTTCTTGATTTTGGTATTTCCAAAATATTAGGTCCGGTCGATGCCGAGTTAACACAAAATCCAAAGTTTTTGGGGACTCCTCTTTATATCGCCCCCGAGCAAGCAGATGGCGCCCCGGGCTCCACCTATTCTGACCAATATTCTCTGGCTCTCACATTTTACGAAGTCTTCTTGGGCGTTCGTCCTTTCGAAAAGTATCGCAGCTCGCTCATGCAGCTCCTCAGGCACGTAGCAGAAGGGGACATTATTCCAGCCAATGAGCTCGACCCTAGTATCCCCCCTGATTTAGATCGGGCAATTTGCCGGGCACTCGCGACCAACCCACAAGACCGGTTCCCCTCGGTACGCGAGTTTGCCGCGGCTCTCTTGCCCTACGCTTCTGCAGCACGACAAACACTCTGGCAGCATAGTTTTGTCGACGCCGAACGAACGATGAACTCCGCCAACTTGCCCATCGGTAGTTCACGCAGTTCACGCAGTTCACGTCGAATTGCCGTGAGTGTAGCCACCACTCCTCAACCACCTCAAGTCGCCGCGCCTGCCTCTGTTGACGAGCCCCACCAACCGGTTGGCCAGGGCGACTTCATCTCTCACTCGTTGCTCTTCAATCAAGAGGACGACAATTACGAAGCCAGCTCAAACTACGACAAGGACGATGTCTTTGAAGGGGATCAAAGCGCGGTCAGTTGCAAAGAAGAAGGCGTTGTCAATAGAGGCGAGGGCGACGCTGTAATGGATCGCATTACCCGTCCTGCTCAAAATTACGATCCTTATTGTCAGCCTCCTAGTAGTCGTGACGGTGGTTTCGAATCGTCCGCACCCCCAGGGCCATCCTATCTCACTCACGATAGATACCGAGGCAGCTCCCGCCCGCCTCCTTCGGCGCCGCGGCCTGTCACCGCCTTTTCTTGGTTCATTGCAGGACTCATTGTAATTACGGGCTTCGTCGGCACCTTCATTCTATTCACCAACAACCCCATTGTGAACGACGGTGAGTCCTATGGAGTCGCAGTACGCGTGAGCCCTCGCGAGGCCAATATAGAACTGGACGACCACCTAGTCGCGACAGGTAGCTTTAAAGGTTCATTCGGAAAAACCGGCGAGGTTCATCGACTTCGCATCACCCTCAGAGGCTACGATCCTGTCTCGGTGGTCTTTCAAGATCAGGCGCCACCTCAACATATTCAATTGAATCACTCAAAAGACTCACAGGGAGCACCCCGCGCACCTTTGCACGATTCAAACCGTAATGGAGCGAACCGGACGCTCTCCCGTTCCCAAGCGCAAGTAGATGTTCGGTCCACCACACGGGAAACTTTGCCCACCTTTCCGCTAAAAAATAAGCCAACGCTACACGACAAGAAGCCCCGCAAAGAAAACGAATTCAAAAAGTCTCAGAAGATCGTCCCACCACGTGACGCCTCTTCTCAAGATGCTGCGCCCCAAAGCAAAAGCAAAAGCAATATGCAAGGTGCCCCTGCGTCCGAAAAGGCAGCCTCTCCACAGCAGAAAGCGGAGCGTCCCAGTAAGGCTTCTATTCGCACTGGCAATCTCGACCCCTGGGCCCCATGAGCTGGTGCCAAGCCCCTCATTTACGATTGAAGAATATCAAGTCAAGTAACTGCCCACGCGGCACGCTTCTGCTACTTTGCTCAGCGCTTACATTGGGCGTCCTCCACCCCTCCTTAGCGGAGGCACAAGCGCTAAACTCAAGCCCCCCTGCCCCCATGGAGCCGGCAGAAAAGTCTCCCACTCAAGCCACCCCGGCCTCACCAAAAGCTCCAGATTCAGAGGCACGTGCGGCATACGCCCTGGGCGATCGCCTCTATTTTGACGGAGACTACCCTGGGGCCATTCGAGCATTCGAAAAAGCGTACGCCTTGAGCGGGCGCATCGAAATGCTCTTTAACTTAGCAAACGCTCATGAGCGAATGGGTGACTACCGTCGAGCGAGCGTTGCTTTAAGAGGGTACATTCCCCACTCTCCTCAAGACCAGCGCCCGGCCCTCGAGCGTCGCCTGCAGCGCTTCGAAGAATTGGCTGAGCTGCCCCCTCCCCCGATTGCGGCCCCGCTTCCCCCACCTAAAAGCACCGAAACGACTCCTCAAGAGCCAACTATTGAGCAAGCTAAAATACCCCTCGACCGAGCAGTCGGCATAGCCTTTGTTACTCTGGGCGTCACTGGTTTAGCCATAGGCACCGGTTTTGCAATTTCTGCGGCAAACGCCCGCGCCAACTTGGACGAACTCTGCGTCGAAGGCTCCTTGGGGCGCCTCTGTCCTTCGGAAGCCGAACAAGACCTAGAGCAAGACAGAATTCACTCCCTCGCTGCAGACATTTCTTTTGTCGCAGGGACAGCAATTGCTCTCGCTGGCACCTATTTTATCGTCAGGAGCTATAATTTTGGCAAAATTAAAGCAAATATAACCGCTACCAGCCTCTCCCTTCAGGGAACCTTCTAATGCTCACCTTCCTACAATTGGGAAAATTCCTCCCCCCCATCCTCTTGGGTGCGGCCGGGGCTCTCCTTCTGGCCCCCCTCGCATGCTCCCTTACACGTAGCAAAGCGAATTGTGAGTCCACAACAGAGTGCAAAGAAGCATTTGGCACGGGATTCGTCTGCTCAAAAGAAGGTATCTGTGAGCAGGCTGCTATCGAAGCGAGTTGCCAAACTCAAACTCCGCACAACCTTCTTCTCAGCCCAGAAAAGAATAAAAACCGCATCGTCCTGGGCAGCCTCTTGCGCGCCGCCGGTAAAGAAGGTGCTCGACACGACTCAGTTCAATTAGCCCTCGAGTCGGTCAACACGTTTTTGGAACGCAATGAAAGTCAAAATAAAAACAACTTTCCCGAATTAGAGAATCTGCGTTTTGGTCTGGTGCAATGCGACCACGAAGGCAACACCGAAGAGATCGCAAACCTAGCCCAGTACTTAGTCGAGACGTTAGAGGTACCAGCGATCATCGGCCCAGCCTCTTCCTCGGGTACAGATAGAGCGTTTCGCCGCGTAAACCTAGGAGCTGAGGAAGTAGAACTCCAAAAGGTGCTTTTTATGTCCCCCAGCGCCACCAGCGTATCTCTCAGTTCGCTCGAAACGACGCAACCAGGAGTGCTCTGGCGCACAGCCCCCATGGACGATGGCCAAGGTTTGCTCATGGGTACCTACGCAAAGAACTCAAGTGTAAAGTTTGCCGTTATTTACGAGGATACACCCTACGGAAAGGGGCTCTACAAAGAGCTCATGGCCACATCGGGCAGTACTTGTGCCAACTGTAGTGTTACTTTTCCTGCTGATAAAAGCGATGCCGCTGCCCTTGGTTTGGCCTTAGCCACCGACGAAGCACGTGCAGCCTTAGAAGGCGCTGAAATAGTATTCTTCATTGGCGCCCAGGAGAAGCACATTAAGGCAATGATGGGTCGATTAGGTGAGCCCGAGTTTAAAGGACGTGTCTTCTTTTTTAGCGATGCTGCCGCCAGCCAAGATCACGTTCGGGTCGTGCCTGCCGACTACTACAAAAATGTCGTGGGTACCCGCACTCGTTCTCCCAAGGACACCGAGGCCCTGCGTCTCTTCACAAGTGCCTACAGTTTTCGCCACGAAGAGCCCCCCTTGATTCATTCGTTCACAGCCAACGCCTACGACGCGGCATGGCTAGTCTTAGTAAGTGCTATGGGGGCAAGACTTTCTGGTAAAGAAATAACACCTAGCACTCTTGCTCGACACCTAGGTCACCTCAGCGATACCCATTGGGCAAGTCTCCCCGAGAAACAATGCCCTTCGAAATTTCAAGACGAGAATTGTCCACCCATCACCTTAAGTGCTAACAACTTGCCTTTAATTCTCAGAACCCTCGCTCAAAGAGGCGCTGTCGATGTAGAAGGGGCTTCGGGAGACCTCAACTATTGTCCCAATAGCGAAGAATTAGAGCGCTCCAGCGCTGCCTTTGAACTCTGGCACCTAGAGCCCCTCGAAGATCAGATGGGCTATGAAATTGTCGCTGACGCCGCTCCGCTCCCCCCCCAGCTCCTCCCCCCCTGTCCAGACTAAAGAGAAAAGCCCTTCTCTAAGCGAATAGGGCGAAGACTTTTCCACGCGTCATTCTATCCCTACAAGAGAAAGGATATGGCGAATAAAAGCGAGTTTCAGTTCCAAAGCGTGCTCCCCCTGGGAGAAGACTCAACTTCTTACAAGAAGCTGACCGGCGACTTCGTCTCGACTTTCGAGGCAGAGGGTCAGTCTTTTCTCAAGGTCGCCCCTGAGGCCCTCACCCTCTTGGCTCAAGAGGCGATGAAGGACATCGCTCACCTTTTGCGCACCGATCATCTAGCACAATTAGCGAAGATCTTAGACGATGAGGAAGCTTCGGAAAACGATAAATTTGTCGCTCTCGACCTCTTAAAGAATGCCAGTATCTCTGCCGGCGGTGTCTTACCCATGTGCCAAGACACAGGCACAGCCATCATCATGGGTAAAAAGGGAGATCGCGTATTTACCGGAATAAACGACGAAGAAGCTCTTTCTTTGGGCGTGTTTGAGACATACCGTAAATCTAACTTACGCTACTCACAAATGGCACCCCTCACAATGTACGAGGAGGTGAACACCAAAACCAACTTACCCGCTCAAGTTGAACTCTATGCTACTGAGGGCGATAGCTACAACTTCCTTTTTATGGCAAAAGGAGGCGGCTCTGCCAATAAAACATATCTTTATCAGGAGACAAAAGCCCTTCTCAACCCCCGTCGCCTGCTCTCATTTCTAGAAGAGAAAATGAAGAGCCTTGGAACCGCAGCTTGCCCCCCCTACCACCTGGCGATTGTTGTCGGCGGTACAAGTGCCGAATTCAACCTGAAGACCGCCAAACTTGCCTCTGCTCACTATCTTGACACACTTCCGACAAGCGGAAGCCCCAGCGGTCATGCTTTTCGAGACCTCGAAGTCGAGGCGCAAATTCTAAAGATTGCCCAAGAAACCGGCATTGGGGCCCAATTTGGTGGAAAATATTTTTGTCACGACGTGCGGGTGATTCGCCTGCCGCGCCATGGGGCGTCCAATCCGGTAGGCATTGCAGTCTCCTGCTCAGCAGATAGACAAATTAAAGGCAAAATTACTCGAGAGGGTGTTTTTCTAGAAGAACTCGAAACCGATCCCGCTCGATTTTTGCCTCCGACGACCGACGAGCATCTTGGTGGCGATGTGGTGAAAATCGACTTGGACCAACCAATGAACAAGATTCGCGAGGAGCTCACCAAGCACCCCGTAAAGACGAGGCTAAGTCTCACAGGTACCCTAATAGTTGCTCGTGATATTGCTCATGCAAAAATTCAAGAACAACTAGCCGCAGGTATGCCCATGCCAGAATACTTAAGAAATCACCCGGTCTACTACGCAGGGCCTGCCAAAACACCCAAAGGCATGGCATCGGGATCGTTTGGCCCTACGACTGCCGGTCGTATGGACGCCTACGTAGAAGAGTTTCAATCTCAAGGTGGCAGCCTAGTCATGCTAGCGAAAGGAAACAGAAGTCCGATTGTAACCAAAGCCTGTGAGAAGTATGGGGGCTTTTACTTGGGGTCAATTGGTGGGCCAGCCGCCCGCCTAGCCCAAGACTGCATTAAGAAGGTCGAGGTCCTTGAGTTTGCAGAGTTAGGAATGGAAGCTGTCTGGCGTATTTCCGTAGAGGACTTTCCAGCCTTCATCATTGTGGACGATAAAGGAGGTGACTTTTTCGCCGATCTCGCGCCAGGACATCTTAAGATCACCAAGTAATCTCTCTTTTTTTTGGTGAGGGCGCGGGGCGCCCCCATCAACGCGGTGTCCCTAAAGCGTATTTTTCTTAACGAAGTGAAACAAGGGAGGAGGCTGAGTGGAGCTCACCGAAGGAAAAAGCGAAGGCAATTCTCATGAAAGCGCTTTCAAATTGAAAGTTTTCCATCGAATTCGCATCTTTTTCCCCAAAAGACCGCATGGGGGAGTCAATCGAAACAATTGCGAAATATAGCCGCGCTATCTGTTTTCTCGCCTGGGCGCTCGCGCTAATGCCCAGGGACATAATTTCCGGATCGAGAGGGCGCTAGAAACGGTCGACACCGTAATGCCCCCCCTCGCTCCGACCGAACGGAAGACTAAGGAGAACAAATGACAACTGCTGCTGACGTACTCGCTCTGATCAAAAAAGAAGAAGTCCTTTTTGTGGACCTTCGATTCACGGACACCCACGGCAAAGAACAGCACGTCACCGTTCCGGTTGGCGAGGTAAACGAAACACTCTTCAAAGAAGGCAAAATGTTCGACGGCTCGTCGATCGCCGGTTGGAAGACAATCAATGAGTCAGACATGACTCTGCTTCCCGATCCTGCAACTGCGGTTCTTGACGTATTTGCTAAGCACAAGCAACTCAACATTACCTGCGATGTTGTAGAGCCCGCCGATCTCAAGGGATACATTCGCTGTCCCCGTAGCTGCGCAAAGCGAGCCCTGGACTTCCTCAAGTCTACCGGCATCGCCGACACTGCATATTTCGGTCCCGAGAACGAATTCTTCGTTTTTGACAGCGTGCACTACGACTCTCAAATTCAAGGCGCCTTCTACCAAATCAACTCAGAAGAGGGCTCTTGGTCATCTGGCGAAGACTTTCCTGGCGGTAACAAGGGACATCGTCCCGGTCCCAAGGGCGGCTACTTTCCAGTTCCCCCCGTAGACAGCCTCAACGATCTGCGCGGCGACATGTGTCTCAACCTCAATAAGATGGGCCTCGTAAGCGAAGTGCACCATCACGAAGTTGCAACCGGCGGACAGTGTGAAATTGGTGTTGGTCCCGGTACCCTCGTCGAAAAAGCTGACGAAGTTCAGATCCTCAAGTACGTCGTACACAATACGGCTCATGAGGCTGGCAAAACCGCAACGTTTATGCCCAAGCCCCTCGTTGGTGACAACGGCAACGGCATGCACGTGCATCAGTCTCTCATCAAAGACGGCGTAAACATCTTCGCTGGCGATGGCGTGGGCAATCTCAGCCAGATTGCGATGTGGTACATCGGCGGAATCATGAAACATGCGCGAGCCATCAACGCTTTTGCCAATGCTTCGACCAATAGCTACAAACGCTTGGTGCCCGGCTTTGAGGCTCCATTGATCCTCACCTACAGCGCGCGCAACCGCTCGGCATCTATTCGTATTCCGTGGGTTACCAACGATAAGGGTCGTCGTATCGAGGTTCGTTTCCCCGACAACACCGCCAACCCCTACCTCGCCTTCACTGCAATGATGATGGCAGGTCTCGACGGCATCAAGAACAAGATTGATCCTGGTGACCCTATCGATAAGGATCTCTACGAGCTCTCTGCTGAAGAAGAGGCATCTCTTCCCTGTGTCGCCCATTCTCTTGATCAAGCTCTTGAAGCCCTCGACGCTGACCGTGACTTCCTCAAGGCTGGCGGCGTAATGGACGACAGCATGATTGACGCGTACATCTCCCTCAAGGGCGAAGAAGTCACACGACTCCGTCAGGCAACCAACCCCGTTGAGTTCCAGATGTATTACTCCTGCTGAGTAAATTACAGCAAAAACAAGAAGGCGCGGCCCCCTGGGGTTCGCGCCTTTTTTTTAACTCGCCTCCGAACTCCTGCTCAGCATGTCCTCAGAAGCAAGAGGCCCTTGCGCTTGGCTCTCAGCCGCCACCCGAGCGTACTCGTCGTGCACAATCAAAACCGGACAGGAAGCGTCCCTGACGACCTTTTCGGCAATACTGCCCAGGACCATTCGAGCGACCCCCGTTCTTCCATGTGTCCCCATCACTATCAAATCAAAGTCCACAGACTGCTCCATGATGGTTTGAAACGCCGGCCCACATACCGAGTCCGAGGCAATCCCCTCTCGCGTTGCACAACCAGAGCTAATCAAAAACTCATCAAGCCATTCTCGTTCGTCTTTACTTGTCTCTGTGTCAAGCGTTTTTGACATCGCCCACATGCTGAGGTCATCAGCCGAGTGGATAGCTATTTGATAACAATGCAAGATATGCAGGCTCGCACCAAACTTCACCCCCATTGCCAACGCCGAATCAATCGCGCAGACGGAACACGAAGTAAAATCAACCGGCACCAATATATTAGAAATTTCTCTCATGCAAGCCCCTTACTTCTTTCAGCAGAACCTCTGCATTGCCAAATTAGCACTCACGGGAAATCTTTCATCTTTCCCCGTGCGCAAATTTTGATAGAGCAAAAGCGTCATCCCAAAACGGTAAATTCACCCCCCCTAGTTTAAGCAGCGTTATTGACCGAGAAATTTCCCTCAATAGTCATATCGTCTGGCCGTACACGATTATCACCGACATGAAGTGAAATGAGAGTCCGTGTGGGCAATACATGCCAGCGGGTCGAGTTTTCTAACTAAGTGCGAATCCTCTGCATCCCAGAGGGTTAATACGGGGGATATATGGCAGTTCGCGGATCTAGTCCTGATAAAGCTCAAAGAAACTTTCCTCGATACTCCCTATTCCTCTCCCTGACTCACCGGGGAATCGACTCCGCCCTCATCGTGCTCTGCCTCTACTTGGCCAATCGAACTTACCAAGAGCAGTGGAGTTTACAGCTCACAGTACTCGCACTTCTTTCGGTTAGCTACTTTCAAGCATTTGCTCCCATCTCGGGTCTTTACCGAAGGTGGAGCCATGATTCGCTGCGGTCAGAATTTTCGACGGTACTGGGTAATTGGTGTGCAAATATCCCCATCTTTCTGCTCACAGCATTCATAACAAAAACAACTGACAACTATTCGCGCGTGGTAATTAGCGTGTGGTTGCTAGCAACACCCCTCGCTCTGAGTGTTTACCGCATCGTTCTGCGGCGCTCTCTGCAAAGCGTTCACCTAAAAAGGCCCCACGTAAAGCGAGTTGTCATAGCGGGGGCGACAGAATCAGGCATCAGTATCTGCTCTCGCCTCTCCTTGCAAGCAGATAGCCATGTAGATGTAGCTGGTTTTTATGACGACAGAACAAAAGAACGTCTCGCTAAGATAGACCTGCGAGACAAGGAGCACCTTGGCAGCATCGACAAGCTCCTAGTCGATGCTCGTTCTGGAGCAATTGACACGGTGTATATCGCTTTACCCCTGCGGGCAGAGCATAGAATAAAAACACTCATCTCACGCCTCGCTGACACAACCGCTACAGTCTACGTTGTCACGGATCTCTTCATGTTTAACCTCATGCATGCCCACTGGGGGACGGTAGGCGACATTCCGGTCGTGAGCGTATTTGACACTCCATTTCATGGTCTTGGGGGGTGGGTAAAGCGGGCCGAAGATGTACTTTTATCGGGGGTTATTCTGTGCCTTATAGCGGCTCCAATGGCTCTCATTGCCCTAGCAGTCAAACTTACGTCTACTGGTCCCATCTTCTTTTGCCAAACGCGCTACGGTCTCAATGGGCAGCCTATTCGCGTTCTCAAGTTTCGATCAATGAGCACCTGCGACAACGGCCCCACAATTGTACAGGCAAAAGAAAACGACGTACGCATCACTCCCCTAGGCTCTTTCTTGAGGCGTACATCTCTTGATGAGCTTCCGCAATTTCTTAATGTGTTGCGAGGCGAGATGTCAGTTGTTGGGCCGCGCCCCCATGCAGTCGCACACAACGAACTCTACCGTTCACAAATTCATGGGCACATGCTTCGCCATAAGGTTAAACCAGGCATTACCGGCTGGGCTCAGGTAAACGGCTGGCGCGGCGAAACCGAGCGCATAGAAAAAATGGAGCACCGAGTCGAGCACGATCTATACTACATAGATAACTGGAGCTTCTTTTGGGATATTCAAATAGTCTTTCTCACAATTTTTGGCAAAAAAACACATAAACACGCACATTAGCCACTACGCCTCAAAGCACATATGACAACATCACAGTTACACAAACTAGAAGAAGAGCCCCTAGATGACCTCCTGCTTTCATTGGAAGCGAAACAGGTATCAGCCGAGCTGCGGATAGAGAGCAATTTGGGAGTGGGTAGAATATCGGTCGTTGAGGGAAAACTTCAGGGAGCCGAGTTTGGAGATCAATTAGGAGCTAAGGCTGTAGAGTATCTCCTGGCCCTCACCGAGGGCGGGTACGAATTGAACCACCACGGTGAAGAGCTCCTTCCTGCTTCACAAAGTTGCCTTGGTGAAATATTAGAAGCCCACCGGCTCTCACACCAAGATAGAGCAAGTCATATTCATTCGCGCCCCAGCCGAGGACGTTGGTCAAAGAACGAAGAGCACCCAGTAAACACCGGGTATTCTTCAGTCCCGCCCCCCTACCTCGGCGAAGTACGAGTAGGTACGGCACGTAACCAACCCAGAAAGAAACGCCCAGCGCCAAGTAGCTCTCGGCGTAGCAAACATCTCGCGGCCGCCACTGTCGTGCCTGACTATCAGTCTCCAACTCAGGGGCACAAAGAATTACTCGAAGCGGCGCGCGAACTACTGCGGCAAAGTGAATACCCCGAATCAGCCAGCTCTTTCGACCCCGATCTGAGGGAACAGCTAGCCAATTTCGACGCCGCATTGCGTGCAGAAAAACCCACACCCATCAAAACCGAGACATTTCTCAGGGCAAGTTCACCCCCGGCAACCCCGGACGACTTCGTCGCCCCCGACTCGGCCCCTCTCCCTCAAGATTTACCATTTTCTTCGGTCAAGGAGGCTTCCAATGAGTCCTCTCTACCACGAGTGGGGCGCTATGAAGTGTTGGCGCGTATCAAGCGCGGCGGAATGGGCAGCGTTTATATGTGCCGACTCTCGGGCAACGCAGGGTTTCGGCGTCTTTTTGCGATGAAAGTACTACACGGCGATTTGGCGAACGACGTGGATGCCGTCGAGGCTTTCTTTCACGAGGCGCGCGTTCTTGGCCATTTGCATCACCCTCATATTGTCGCCATCAACGATGTGGGCACAATAGATGAGCCCTATTTCGTTCTTGATTATGTAGAAGGCGGTAGTCTTGCTGAGCTCTATCGGGCAACAAGCGAGTGGAGAGATCCAGCCCTGGTCGTTCCATTAGTCATTGATGCACTCAAAGGTCTGGCCAACGCCCATGAATCAAAAGATGAAGAAGCCACGCCTCTTGAGCTAGTTCACTGCGACATCACTCCCCACAACCTCCTGGTTGGAGTAGATGGCACCTGCCGAGTTACAGATTTTGGCATTGCACAAACCAAACAAAGTACCGCAAATACCCACAGCCTGAGCGGTAAGCCCCAGTACATAGCCCCCGAAAGAATTCGCCGCCAAGAATTTGATAAACGCTCTGACGTTTTCTCAATGGGCGTGGTTCTCTTTCTGGGGCTCACAGGGCACGAACCCTTTGCTGAGGAGTCCAATAGTGCGACGATGCACAATGTACTGGAGCGAGAGGTTCCCTTGGCCAGTCGCACGGGGTACTGTCCCTCGCCTGCTTTTGACACGGTTTGCGCCAAGTCACTAGCAAAAAACCCCAACGAGCGATATCAATCCGCCGAGGAGATGATTGTTGCCTTGGTCGATGCAGCTGCCCAAGCTTGCCTGGCCAAGTCAACGTTAGAAATTGCCACCTGGATCCGCTCAGCCCTGGCACCAGCACTCGCCGCTCGCAGAGTGGCTTCGCTCCGGGGCATCGGTTCAATTAACCCTCCTCCGCTGGAGGAAGAACAATCCGGGCTCTCCGACTCGCCCATCTCTCAGACGAGGCCACTCCAAGCCCTTACTAAAAATGAATCCGTTGACAGTTTGCCCTCTCCAAGAGGTGAAACTGAAGAGAGCCCCTCACCTGCCCAACGCCTCCGTTCGCTAGGGGTCTATCTCGCCCTCACCCTGGCCGTTTTCTCACTCGGCTGGGTGATTCTTCGACCAGAAACATTAGAGAGCATGTTTTCTCTTCAAGCGGACAACGCATCACGAACAATATCCCCTCCTCCCGCTGCGCCCCCCTCCTCTACTGATATTGTCCTACCTCCCATTTCACCCACCAAGTCGGCACCATGAGTTCCTCCATGGCACACGCGTCGCCCCATACTCGACGCTCTTTATCTACCGAGCTGGACGCCGCGTTTCTAGAAGTAGAAAATACAAAAAGCGCCACCGCCTACCTAATGGGAATCGGCGCTGAACATTCCGGATTGATTTTCATTCTCCAACCAGGTGAAACCCTCATTGGACGCGCCGCTGACGCACTACTTAAAATAGATGAAGAAGGTGTCTCCTCTCGCCATGCTATTTTGACAATGAAGGGAAAAGACTGCTTTATTAACGACATCGGCAGCACCAATGGTAGCTACGTCAATCACCGGCGTATCACTCAATCGACGCAATTGCACCCTGGGGACATCTTACAGTTCGGCACGACAACTTTGGGTTTTCTGACTGATGCTGAAAGCGAGCAGCAGCACTCGCGCGCCCTTGCCCTGTTAAAACCAGATGCTAGCGGAAGTGAACAGGGTGCGAAAGAATCACAATCAAGGCAGCACCTTGTATCTCTGGTCAACTCGCCGCGGAGTGTTCATCGCGGTCAACTTCCCACGCTCTATGAACACCACGCAGAAAGCGAAGCGTTAGGAGCCTCATCATCACTTGACGATGCAATCGACAAAATATCGTTGGGGGCAAGGTTCGTTAAGCGTTATTGGAAACTGCTCGCCCTAGCGAGCGTAGTGACCGCTACCTTAGCTGGCGCAACCGTGGCCTTCATGCCCCCTCGGGCAACCGCCGAGTTCGAAATATTTCTTCGCCAAGAGCAAGCGACCGGCACCGCTCAACTCTTTGCAACTCGAGGAACCGACTTTTTTGCCTTTGCAGAAAAACATTTCATTCACGAGAGTCTAGTGGGGCAAACAATCACACAAATGGGTGAAGACGCTTCACCAGACACTCTCTCTAGTTTCTCCAATAGCCTGGAGTTTGAACGCTCGGGGCGCAGCACGTTCCGCGGGTCGTATAAACATCGCAATGCCGAGTACGCCAAAGAGTTTCTCGCGAAGCATCTTCATAATTTTCTTGAAAGCGAGATAGGAAAATCAATCAATGTATTGCGCAGCGAGGCAAATCTATTGCGTCGGCAGTACTCGGACAACGAAGTACAATTGAGAAGCCACGAAGGAGCGCTGAAAGAATTTAAAAGCGAAAACCTAGAAGCCCTCCCCGAAATAGCCGGTCGACAAATGGAAAACCGCTCGCGGTTGCACAATCAGCGGGACCAGCTCAGAGCCTCTCTTGAGCGCAGCAAATTGGAACTCAGCCTAGCTCGCCGACAATTGGCCTCCGAAGACGCATTTGTTGAAACAAAAGGAGAAAAAGCTCGCCCCTACGAAGAGCGAATTGTCGAAGTAAAGACCAGTTTAGCCAGCGCGCGGGCTCAAGGACTACTGCGCAACCACCCGGACGTAGAACGATTGCACGGTGAGATGAAGCGGCTCGTACAATTGCGCGAGTCGACACTTAGAGAGCAGACAACAGAATTAGACAAGAGAGCCAACCCCGAACACAAACGTCTCATCAACCGAGTCGCAAGCTTGGCGGTGGCAGTAACGGCCACAAAACAAGAGCTTGGGCTAATTTCTACACGCCTAGCTGGAATCAAAAAAATAGCTCAAGACATGCCCGAAGTCGAAGCAAGTGTCTCCGATAAGCTTCGACTAGTAGAAGCCAGTAAGAAACTGCATGACAGGCTCTACGAGCAACTCAAAGCAAAAGAACTAGAATTAGAGTTTGAGCGAGCCAGCGTGGCAGCGCGCTACGATATATTGGAGGCGCCAGCGGCCCTTGCGGTTAACCCCGTGCGCAGCGCAGCGTTGCGAGCCGGCGTCGGTTCGATATTCGGTCTTGCCCTTGGTCTTGCCATCGCTCTGCTTCATTGGCTCAAGTTATATATAGAAGAAAGAAACCTCAGGGTACGCTCGGATAATTACTGAAAGAACGCGTCTTTTTCGGCCGCAACCGCGCGTGAGAGCCGTTTGCGCAACCATGTCCCGGCATTTGCAGGCAAAGCTGATCTCGGCGAGAGCTTCCCGTGCAAAATGCCACTATTTAGCTTGTTTAACGTTGCTCTTTGTTATCATTGGCCGTTCCATACTTAGGCAACGCGCTATAAGATAGCGCTGCATGGTCCCAGCTTGCGTTCTACGATAGACTCGATTGTATGAAGGACAGAGTTTCCTCCACAAAACCCCTCGCTCCCGAGATAATTGAGCGGGCCTGGAAAGAATACGGAGATCGCCGAGGCATTGTTGCTAGCGAAAATATTAGTGCCAATGTTTCAACAAATTCCGTCTATCGCCTAGTTCTCTCCGATGGACACGAGGTCATTGCAAAAACCACGGTCTATGGCAGCTACGTCTACTTTCGACAGGACCATCGTATCGTTCAACAGTGGATTCGTCGACTAGCGGATAGCCGTTACCGCAATTTTCTAGCGCGAATTTGCGAACAAGAGGGGGGCAATATATTTACGACACATATTGGTGACACAGGTGTTGTCTTCTACGAAAAAACTAAGTTTTATGATTTCTTACCGAAAGTGTTGAACCTCAATCAGGTAAAAGCATTAGGTAGAGAAATGGGGGAATTTCATCTTGCCACAACCAAAGTGGCACCGCTTCTTTCAAAAAGCTGGAAAAGCCTAGGCTCCGACGTTGCCGCATTTTATGACACATTAGGTAGCCCTTCGTGGAAAAACGAGCATGGGCTAGAACCAGGCGTAGAAGACGCCTTACGCACCCAATGTGATCAATTTCTCACCAACGCAGAAAATTTGGGCTATCATCAGTTCAAGAAAATACCTGTATTAGTTGATTGGAATATTGGCAATTTTTCTGTCGGCATGGACGGCGACGGCTTTAAGTTCTTTTCCCGCTGGGACTACGATTGGCTCCGTGTAGAGCCCCGCATGATGGACTTCTATTTTTGTGCGCGAGTTGTACGAGCCGAAGGTGACCAAGATAGCTTCAGCTACACCCTAGACCCATTTTTTGAGCCCCGGTTCATCGAATTCTTAAGAGAATACCATCGCTCTTTTCCTCTCGAAGAAGAAGAAGTCCTCTTTGTAAAAGAAGCCTATCGAGTCTTCCTTCTCAACTATGTCATGCGCATCGGTGAACATTTCTTTCGCCCTGAATATTGTCGCCGTTTGCAGCGAGAAGCCATCGATACCTACTTTCCCGCCCTAGAAAAAACAGACTTTCGTCCCCTGCTCAGGGCCCTGCGATCCTAACTTTCGATTCACTCATTTTCGTGAGCAGATTCTCTTGAGCGTCTCTCCGTTCGAATAAAATACGTGGCTCTTTCGCCGCCTCGTGCCTTCAGAACGTGTCGGGTTTCACCAGACTCAACTGAAGCGGGGGCCTTTGAGCCCTGCTGATTCGTCTCATTTTGCCCTCGGCACTACCTTTTGTCTCATCGGTACCAAAACTCGGGATATTCTGAAGATGTTTGGTACTAGAGCGGCGACCGATTTACCGGTTCTCGCGACGAGTAGGACATCGAGAGCGCCGATAAGTGGGAACAATTGGAGCTAATGCAGCATTGGGGACCACCTCTACAATCTGTAGGGGGCAAAGATGCCGCGCATTTCCTTCAGCTAGTGGCGCACTGCCGATGCCTCGAGTCGTGACGAAGCGGCCTTGAGGGACCTCAAGGCGCAAGCCCCATGCTCACGAGAGAATCGATTCGCAGACGTAGTTCGGTACGATCCCGGTCGAGCGAATACGTACTGCAAAGTCTTCGGGGGATGTAGTGCCCGTCAAAACCAAGGCAGTGTCGATTCCAAATTTGTTTGCCCCGCAAATATCGGTTGTCAAAGTATCTCCCACCATTAAAACATCACGTTTGGTCAGGCCAGGCATGCACGCTTGAGCTTTTTCGAACGCGTAACTAAACACCATGGGGTCGGGCTTGCCAAATCGAATAAATTGCCGACTGAGGGCGGTCTCCATCAAGCTGGCAATTCCTCCTATTGCTATACCAACTTCTTTACCTTGAGCAGGATAAGTGATGTCTTTATTTGCAAGAATTACGGGCATATTATGCTTTCTGACAAGGTTTACCGCGGTATTTATGTCGCGAAACCAGTCAAAACCCTCGTCGTCTAAGAGCACAAGAGCTTTGGGGCTATGCTCGCTGCGTAGCTCCGAGACGGGTACAGGTTTGAGCCCGGCTAGTTCTATGTAGTGTGCGGAGGACTCAGTACCCAAGTAGGCAACCCACCCACTGCGGACCTTATTTCGAAGATAGTCCGTGGCCAACAAGCCAGAGGTAATGATGCGCTCGATGGGTACAACCACGCCATGATCGGGTAGGGAATAGTTCGCCGTCATCTCTTCGCGCGATTTACTAGCGTCGTTCGTGACTACAAAAATTTCCTTGCCGATTTCTTGTAGCTCTACCAAGCGTTTCATCACCCCGGGGTAAACACCAGCGGAACTCTTCAACACACCAAATGCGTCAAAGAATATGCAAGAATATGAGTCGGCAAGTTCCTCGAAAGATGTAGTCATAACTTCTTCAAAGTTAGCCCAACGAATGGGCGCAGGTCCACAATCGTGAAGTAAAAAAACTGCGCGCCCACGGGGAAGCGCACAGTTTCTCTCAAGAACAGGACTGTTCTCGATTCTTCAAACGATCGCTCGCTTAGGGCATGGAGTTTGCGCCGCCGCCCATTCCGCCGCCGGTGCACGTAGCTAATGCAGTTGCCTCAGCAATACACCCCAATGCAATGCCCATCGGGCTTTGAGCCGTACAAAGCACGGCTGTGGCGGACTCCGCGCACTTCAAGTAGGTGGTCATCTCCTTTGGGCAAGCCCCCTCCAACCCCTGACAGGCTTGCATGCAGGGAGCCTCGTCGCCGCAATCAGCACCGTCGCTAGCCGCTGTCGCTTTACAAAGAGCATCACAGCTCCCGAGACCCGCGCCACTATCTCCGCCACCGGTCGCCGCTGTACCGCCCGTTGCAGCGGAGCCGCCCGTTGCAGCGGAGCCGCCCGTTCCCCCGCCATCTTCTTCGTCGTCGTCGCTACAACCAGCGAAAAACACAAGAGCAGAGCTCATGACCAGGAGTAGTGGGGCTAGCAAATTATTTTTCATGCTCATCTGATTCTCCACCGACCCAAATTCGTGACCGGTTCAATTGGTGACTTATGCCCGCAATTGTGCGGCCAACGCTGCCAATACGGATTCTTTGCCTCCAGCCTAAGGCTCCTAGGCAATTCACCTGGGCTATGTTCCTCGTTGAATATCGGTAAAATCAGAACTTTCTTCAAGAAATTGCTTTCGCGCCTTCCAATCATTGACTTCAACCCCCTACAAAGCCAGGAAAAAGGGGCCAAACCCTTGGCCCTCATATTTCTCCAAAGGATCAATTTTAGTGACCACCGTAGGTATTGTCGGTTGGCGCGGCATGGTCGGCTCCGTTTTATTGGAGCGCATGCGCGCTGAAAAAGACTTCCAACATTTCGACCCCATCTTCTTCTCGACCTCCCAGGCCGGAAAAACGGGTCCCCTTGTTGGCAAGGGGGCTCATCCCCTACGTGACGCCAACGACATCGAGCAGCTCAAAGAGATGGATATGATAGTCTCCTGCCAAGGCGGCGACTACACCACGTCCGTCCATGGCTCACTCAGAAAGACTGGCTGGAGTGGATTTTGGATTGACGCAGCCTCTAGCCTGCGCATGAGCGAGAGCGCAACTATCATTCTCGATCCGGTAAATCACAAGAATATCGATGCGGCACTCAAGAGGGGTACCAAAGACTTCATCGGAGGGAACTGCACCGTCAGCCTCATGCTGATGGCCATTGGCGCCCTCTTTGAGAAAGGTTGGGTCGAGTGGGTGAACTCCTCTACCTATCAGGCGGCATCTGGTGCGGGTGCGCGCAACATGCGTGAACTTGTCCATCAAATGGCAAAAATCGGTGAAGTACCCGCTGCTACCGATCCCAAAACCAGCGCTCTGCTTCTTGACCAGCAGGTAATAGATGCGATGCGTTCCAAATCATTCCCCATTAGCGAATTTGGAGTTCCTCTTGCAGGCAGCCTGATTCCTTGGATTGATTCCGGCGTAAGTGATGGTCAAACCCGCGAAGAATGGAAAGGGCATGTTGAGACAAACAAGATACTGGGGCTCTCACCAGAGATCCCTGTCGACGGAACGTGCGTACGCATTGGAGCCATGCGCTGTCATGCACAAGCTCTCACCATTAAATTGAAAAAAAATGTACCACTCAAGGACATCGAAGATGCCTTGAGCAATGGCAACGAGTGGGCAAAGTTCATTCCTAATAACAAGGAAGCAACGGTAGCCGAGCTTTCTCCTGCGGCATGCTCGGGGACCCTCAGCGTGCCCGTCGGCCGCGTACGTAAGATGCGCATGGGAGACGAATACCTCCAAGTGTATACCGTAGGGGACCAACTTCTCTGGGGCGCAGCTGAGCCCTTACGGCGCATGGTATTGATAGCGTTGGGTGTGGCCTAAAACTCGCTCTTTTGTCTCAGGGGTGAGGGCGAGAGATCTCTCCCTCACCATGTCAGTGGTTTCTTGGAGAGTTCTGGAGTATTTCCCACCCCATGAGCACTCAACAAAAGCCTGTCTCTGATATTTTTTCCCCTGACAAATGGGATAAAGTACCCGGCTTCGATTTTGAGGACATTACTTATCATCGAGCAAAAAATCAGGGCACAGTGCGGGTTGCGTTCAACCGTCCAGAGTGTCGCAACGCTTTTCGCCCCAAGACGGTTGACGAACTCTACGCGGCGCTAGAACACGCCCGCACCACCAGTGACGTGGGCTGTGTCCTACTCACCGGCAACGGTCCCTCACCCAAAGATGGGGGTTGGGCATTTTGCTCGGGTGGCGACCAACGTATTCGCGGCAAGGACGGTTATAAGTACGAAGTAGAAGAAGGTGGTGCTGTCGACCAGGCCCGAATGGGGCGCCTACATATTCTCGAGGTGCAGCGCCTCATTCGCTTCATGCCCAAAATTGTCGTTGCTGTCGTTCCAGGTTGGGCCGCCGGCGGCGGTCATAGTCTTCATGTCGTGTGCGATCTTACAATTGCCAGCAAGGAGCACGGCCGATTCAAGCAAACAGACGCCGATGTTGCCAGCTTTGACAGCGGCTACGGGTCCGCCCTGCTGGCGCGGCAATGCGGACAAAAAATTGCCCGCGAAATCTTCTTTCTGGGCCTTGAGTACACTGCCGACGAGGCCGTTTCCCAAGGGGCCGTCAATCGCAGCGTGCCCCATGACGAACTCGAAGAGGTGGCGCTGCAGTGGGGGGCGATGATCAACTCAAAAAGTCCCACAGCAATGCGCATGTTGAAGTACGGCTTCAACCTACCCGACGACGGAATTTTGGGTCAGCAGCTCTTTGCAGGAGAAGCCACTCGTCTTGCGTACGGGACCGAGGAAGCAAAAGAGGGTCGAGATGCCTTCGTAGAAAAGCGTCCGCGAGATTTCTCCAAGTTCCCCTGGCACTACTGATTCTCAAACGATTCTCGCTCCCTTTATCAATTCTCATCGAGAATAATTGGGATGCATTGGGACCCCCAGGAGAATCCACAAATATAAAAAACCCCCGGCGCCCTCAGGAGCTCGGGGGTTTTCGTTTCTATTTCTGCAAAAAGGATCTGAGAACGGCTCGTCTCAACTCCTTCTGACAAAAATATTCAGCCAGAAATCTTGGCTACGAGCTCGCACACCTTGGTGGAGTAACCCCACTCGTTATCGTACCAGGAAATCACCTTCACGAAGGTGCCGTCCAAAGCGATACCAGCAGCGGCATCAAATACAGAGGTACAGGTTTCGCCGCGAAAGTCGGTCGCTACAACTTTTTCGTCGGTGTAACCAAGAACACCCTTCATGGCACCTTCAGAAGCAGCCTTCATGGCAGCCTTGATGTCGTCCATGGAAGCACTTTTTTCGAGCTCAACCGTGAGGTCCACTACAGAGACGTCAGAGGTGGGCACGCGAAATGCCATACCAGTGAGCTTGCCGTTGAGTTCAGGAATGACCTTGCCGACAGCTTTGGCAGCGCCAGTGCTTGAAGGAATGATGTTCTCAAGAATTCCACGACCGCCGCGCCAATCCTTCTTAGAAGGACCGTCTACGGTTTTCTGGGTGGCTGTTGCCGCATGAACGGTGGTCATGAGACCACGCTTGATGCCAAAGCTGTCATTGAGAACCTTGGCAATAGGAGCCAAGCAATTGGTGGTACAAGAAGCGTTTGATACAAAGATCTCGCCGTTGTACTTGTCGTCGTTCACGCCCATTACAAACATGGGGGTGCTGTCCTTGGAAGGAGCGGACATGACAACCTTCTTGGCGCCTGCTTCGATATGACCCTTTGCGCCCTCTTCGGTGAGGAAGATACCGGTTGCTTCGACAACTACTTCAGCACCAACTTCGCTCCACTTGAGGTTTGCGGGGTTCGTCTCGGCAGAGACGCGAATGCTCTTGCCGTTCACTACAAGGGCGCCGTCTTTTACGGAGACATCACCCTTGAAACGCCCATGTACCGAGTCGAACTTCAGCATGTACGCGAGGTAATCAACGTCGAGTAGATCGTTGATGCCTACAATCTCAATATCGTCACGTGCTGCAGCTACGCGAAAAACCATGCGACCGATGCGACCGAAACCATTGATACCGACTTTAATCGTCATTCTTCTTTTCTTTCTTTTATCACGGGTGAGATCTCACCTCCCACTGGAGACAAGATCTAGCTCCCCACTTTGCCGTAAATCTTTCACGGAACTGTGGGATAAATTGAAACGTTCGATTCCACTTTCTTCCTGCCAGTGCATGAAACAAGAGCGGAAAATCTGAACTGGGCGAAGTCCTACCACCTTCTGGGAGGAAAATGGGACGAATTCTAGCAAATATCGCGTTTCTGAGCATCTAGCGCCTAAATTCTCTCGAATTGAGTCTGCTTCTGGGTCCCCCATTCGGGACAACGGGCACGGGCGCACAAATTTATCCCTCAAGCCGCCGCAATCATAAGAGAAAATTCACTGATAGCGGAATGGACTCAATTTCCTTTAGGCTGCAATACCTCCAATTCGTCCGCTGGGCTTGGGTCGTGAATCGTCAAAGAATGGCGCGCCACCTCAGCCCGCTAATTTTTGCAAATCTGCGAGAAACCGCCATGGCCACCTTCACACGAGAACAAATTGATGCAGCCCTCACCGCCAAGTCAATTCACCTATCACCCGACGATATTCGTCGCGTCGCCGACGCTCGTGATTCAGTTATGAAAATGATAGCAGAATTCCCCAGTAGCTGGGCCAAGGCCCAACGGCAGGCCACCATGCTATTTGAGCTCATCGAGGCCAGCGCTACAGGAAAGGTCAACGTACACCCCGAAGATTTAAAATACGCGGCAGGTGCCCTTATCTATTTAGGAGAAGCTCTCGATATTATTCCCGACGATGAAAAAGACGGTTACGCTGACGACGCGGCAATTGTCGGCTTGGCAGTGGCGAAGTCCGAACCTTTCGTTCGAGAGTATTGTGAGTCCCGCAAGCTAAACCTCGCCGAGTACCTTGATTAAGACCGAATACTCCTCACTTAGATTGTGTTCATGAGCACCAACGCTCCAGCTCTTCCTTTAAGCAACTTAGCCTACTGTCTTTTACCCGTTCTCTTTGTTTGTTGGCAATTGCATCAAAAAACGGGTGGGGGCAAAGTTGCTCTGGTGGCAGCGGCACGTATGCTGCTTCAACTCTCGTTGGTGGGCTACGTTCTAGTTTACCTCTTTGAACTACAAAGCCCTATTATTGTCCTCTTGGTGCTTCTCTTCATGCTCGTTGTCGCAGGGTGGATAGCCCTACGCCCCTTGGGAGCGCAAAGAAAAGAACATTTCGTCTCGGTGCTTTGGGCGCTTCTCGGTGGGCCGGGCTTGCTTCTAATATTTGTCACACAATTCGTCTTACCAATGAAAACTTGGTACGAACCACGATTTGTGATCCCCCTAGGGGGAATGATCTTAGCCAGTAGTTTAAATGGCCTAAGTATCGCAGCCGAGCGCTTTCAGCGTGAACTGTCCCACTCATCCGAAAGTGAGAGCGCTGCCAAACAAGCAATGCAAGCGGGCATGATAGGCATTACCAATTCGTTCTTAGCCGTAGGGCTCGTAACATTTCCAGGAATGATGACGGGACAAATTTTGGCCGGTGTCGCGCCACCCCTCGCCTCCCGCTACCAAATAATGGTGATGTGCGTGCTATTTTCTAGCACGGGAATTGCTATGGGTGCGGCTCCATTGAAACATGGCTCAACCGACTGATATTAATGAATAATTCAACTTTACAGCTTAGATAAGACCGGTCCAATGCGGTAGGTAACGCTTGCAAA
>Ga0256845_1000995_pt1 | contig 24201 bp, 27 predicted proteins | sample RiftiametaG_FD_189101 | JGI IMG/M metagenome (GOLD analysis project Ga0256845, IMG submission 189101) | Tube worm associated microbial communities from hydrothermal vent at the East Pacific Rise, Pacific Ocean - Riftia | ecosystem: Host-associated > Annelida > Integument > Unclassified ... | reverse complement strand
GTCAGCTAAAGTGGGTTGTTTTTGTATTTTCATATACAAATATAACAACTATAATGCTGATAATTAAATGATTACATAATTAAAACAAACCAATTTATAAATAATTTACCGTGCAACGGTCTTAAATGCTGTCAGCTCCACAAGCACAGCGTCTATATCCTTCTTTTATATAATCAACAGATTCAAATGAAAATGGTCTTTGGGCAATGATGTCAAAATACTCAAAAAATGATTCGAAATATCTGTCAGCTTGAATTACTCCAAATTTCTTGACTCCGTGGTGATGAATTCTTATTAGATCTTCTTTAGTAACATTACTTAATTTATATTTAGCCATTAAGTAAAGATTTTGATTGAGCTAATATCTGTTCCTTACTGTCATTAGTAAATCCACTGTTTTCGGCTCTATCCAATTTAGAGCTTATCCAATCAATTTGCCTTTGTTGCTTTCTAGCTTGTCTTATTAGGTCATTTACAAGTTCGCTTTTACTTGAATATTCTTTATTATCAATTTGAGACTTTAACCAGTCGTCATTTGGCTGTGTGAATGAAATGCTTTGTCGTGCCATAATATTAAGTTTGATGTAAATTTACACCAAAAACGCATCTCTTGCAATAGAAATAGTCAATTAATAATTTATTATGCAGAATTTTTATAGTTGGTAACGACAACTGTATGTTTGCGTTTTAAGTGTTTTTAGTAGCCACCAAAGTAATGAAATTTTGTAGGAATTTCAAATTGCAGTAAACAAAATAAGTAACTACTCAGTTCATTGTCAGAAGCAAGGATGCAACTTGCAAAACCAATTAATAAGCACCTACAAAATGAATGGAAAACACTATCAATTTGTCAAAAAACTATAATTGCTCGCGACCAAAATGCAACATACAGCTGGGCTTAGTTTTTATTAATAATTTTTAGTTTATCAATACTATATAATTTGTCAGACTGAGAATAATGAAATGCAGTAATACATTCTTTTTTTATATCAATTTTTGTCTTTTTTGAGCTTTTGATATTATGAATGAACTCAGTTATATTAATTGTCAAATTATAGGGTCCTTTTCTGTCAATATAATTCACTGTAGTGGTTTTTACAAGATTATCTTCATAAGTATAATCCTTGATTATTTCTGAACTGAGCTGTCCTTCAAGATAATAGAATTCCACTATTGAATAAGGTCTGTTCATTCTATAATGTAAAGTGTCAGAGAGGGCTTTTATTACTTGATTTTCATTGTTATATACATAAGTCCATTGATTCTCTTTAACCATTAAGTTTTGCTCATTAAAAGAGTATGAATTTTTTGAATACGAATTGTTTTTTGTATCAATTTCATAAGGGAAACCAAGTGAATCAAAACAAAATAAAGAATTAAATCTTTTTGGAGATTTTTTGTTCTTTTTATTTGCATCAAAGTAAATCTTAGTAATCAAGTTCTTAATTGTGTCCAATTGAAACTTGTAGTATGTTATTGAGTCCTTAGTTTCATTTAAAGTATCAATTTTAATATTTATAATTTCAGAGGAAAGGGCATTGTTGATATTGTACCATTCCTTTTTAAGAGCAAAATCGTGCCAATTTGAATTGGTAGTAGAATTTCTTTGTCCAAATAAAGATAGAGTGAAAAGAATTAATATTATTGTAGAAAACTGTTTCATAGGATTAAGCTCAATGACAACTGTATGTTGCGTTTACTTGGTTTATTAATTGCTTAAAAGTAATAATTTTTGTGAGGCTTCCCAAGCTAAATAGTGTCAGAGAAGTAAAACCTTGTCAGTTTACAAAGCAAGAATGCAGCTTGCTAAATAGCTTATAAAAAACTGCTAACAAAAATTATGGAATAACTCACTAACTTGTCAAAAGCTAAAACTGATTGCAACCAAAATGCAATATACAGCTTATTGTAGTGCGTTTTTATTCCGTTAATATTCTTTTATTTCCGCAAGCTGCACATAGTTTAGCTTTTGGTGTTCTGTATGGTTTCCCACAACTTTCACAATCAGGTCCAATTTGTTCGAGTGAATGATGCATTATTGCATTTGGTTCTGTTTCTCCAAATCCAGTCAAGTCGTTGTAATAGTCCAATAATTCCTTAAAACGTCCTTGTTTATCTTTAACTAATATCTTGAAATCTTTTGCATACAATTTGGAAGCAATAGCGTGTTCTTCCTTGTCGAGCATTGGGACTTCCATTTTGCATCTCCAGCAATACTTATATTCCATTAGCTTTCAATTTTAGTTACAATTTCTTCCATTGTATAATGTACGAATTTCTGTCCTAATTCGGTGAGTTCATAAGGTTCAGAATAATCAAAAGCAGATTTTAACGTAGAAGATTTAGAACTCCTTGTCGATTTTTTTATGAAATTCCCGGAATAATCTGTTTCTCTATGCTGTCTGATAATTCCTCCCATACTTAAATCTCTAATCAGTCGCTTATATAAGTCTGCTTCTAAAGAGTTTTCGGCTGGTTGAGTTCCATTGAGATTATCCCAAATTTGACCTCTTGTAATTCCTTGATTTTTATAGATTTCTTTTATCACTAAAAAGTGAGTGTCGTGATAAATTCGTATCCACTCAATAAATAATTGAATTAAATCATCTGTTGTTAAATAACTTGCACAAGCATTTGTGAGCAATTTTCGGATATACTCTCTTTTCTCAAAAGTTTCAGCATTATCCCACTCTTTAAAACCTTTGCGAACAAGAGCTTGGTATTCTTCACTTTCCATTCTCGCGTGAACGTCTTCTCCTGCGGAATCTAATCTCTCGTGAATTTGATATATTGTATAATAAAGGTCCTCAATTTTTCTGTGGTGTTCTTCTAACCAAATCCTTTGAAGGTCGTTTATCTTTCCTTGTTCTTTTTCTCCGTGAAGAGCAGAACTTGCTGCAATGACTCCTCCAATCCAAGGAATACTGCTCAAAGCTGAAACAACAAAACGACCTTTTCGAGTTTTCTTTCCTTTTTCATCAATTTTGGAAAGCTCGTCTTTGATTTTTTCGATTGCTTCTGTTTTAATCAGTTTATTCATTTTCTCAATGTTTCTTCAAATGCACTACAACAACCGGATATAGTGCATATGCACTATATCCGCATAATGTGTTTCTTCCTCAAAAATAGGAATTTAAAAACAAGCTTTTACCACTTCTCTAACAGCAATAGATTTACCCATGGTGTAATAGTGAATACAAGGCACTCCATATTCAATTAACTCTTTAGATTGTTTAATTGCCCAGTCAATACCCACTTGTTTTACAGCGTTAGCATCAGGAGCAGCTTCAATGGCATCAACTAATTCATCAGGTAAATCGATGTGAAAAAACTTGGGTAAAGAAAGCACCTGTTTTTTAGTAGAAATAGGCTTAATTCCTGGAATAATAGGAACATGAATCCCTTCCTTTCTGCATGTTTCAACAAAGGCTTTGAATTTTGCGTTGTCGTAAAATAATTGAGTAACGATATATTCTGCTCCAGCTTCAATTTTTTGTTTTAAAAATTTCAAATCATTTTTCATGTTAGGAGCTTCAAAATGTTTTTCAGGGTAACCAGCAACACCAATACTAAAACTTGTTGGACTTGCGTGTTGTAAATCTTCATCAATATAATCGCCATTATTAAGATCAACAACTTGTTTTACTAAATCTACAGCGTAAGCGTGTCCATCTTCTTCGGCAATAAAAGAAGCTTCAGTTTTAATGGGGTCCCCTCGTAAAGCTAAAATATTATCTATTCCTAAAAAGTTTAAATCAATTAAAGCGTTTTCAGTTTCTTCTTTAGTAAACCCTCCACAAATAATGTGAGGTATTGCATCTACTTTATATTTATGTGCAATTGCAGCACAAATACCAACAGTTCCGGGTCTTTTTTTGATAGATATTTTTTCCAAATACCCTTTCTCTCGTTTTTTGTAAACGAATTCTTCTCGGTGATACGTAACATTAATAAAAGAGGGTCCAAATTCCATTAATGGGTCAATCCCATCATAAATTGATTGTATTCCTTTTCCCTTTAGTGGCGGTAAAATCTCTAAAGAAAACAATGGTTTTTTTGCTTTTTTTAAATGTTCTGTTACTTTCATTGGTTAGTTTGTTAAAATTAAGTTTGGCAAATGTACTCTCGGAAACATTAAAACAGAATTTTATTTCAAACAAAAATTAAAGAAAGCAACTTATTTTTCATTTTTACATTGCCTTTATCCTTTATTTTAGCTATTGTGCAACAACATTTAAAAAAGTAACTTCGTGCACTTATAAAGAAGAAATGGAAAACATACGTAATTTTTGTATTATCGCACACATCGATCATGGTAAAAGTACTTTGGCAGATAGATTATTACAAACAACAGGTACTGTATCGGATAGAGAATTGCAAACGCAAACGCTAGATGATATGGATATTGAGAGAGAAAGAGGGATAACCATTAAGAGTCATGCGATTCAGATGGATTATAACTACGAGGGGAAGGATTATGTATTAAATTTGATTGACACACCTGGTCACGTTGATTTTTCTTACGAAGTTTCTCGTTCTATTGCTTCTTGCGAGGCTGCTTTATTAATTGTAGATGCAACACAAGGGATTCAGGCACAAACGATTTCTAACCTTTATTTAGCCATTGAGAATGATTTAGAAATTATTCCGGTAATGAATAAAATGGATTTGGATACCGCTATGCCTGAAGAGGTAAAAGATCAGATTGTTGATTTAATAGGTTGTGATAGAGATGATATTATTGCCGCAAGTGGTAAAACAGGCTTAGGAGTTGATGAAATTTTAAAAGCAGTAATAGAAAGAGTTCCTGCACCTGTTGGAGACCCTAATGCTCCTTTTCAAGCGCTAATTTTTGATTCTGTTTTTGATTCTTACAGAGGAATTTTTGCTTATTTTAAAGTATTGAATGGCTCTATCAAAAAAGGAGAAAAAGTAAAATTTATCAATACTGATAAAGAATATTTTGCTGATGAAATTGGTGTTTTACGTTTAGATAAAGAACCTAGGAAAGAGGTGAAAACAGGAGATGTTGGTTATATTATTTCTGGTATTAAAGTAGCTAAAGAGGTTAAAGTAGGAGATACAATAACTACGGTTGAAAATCCTGCAGAAGCAATTAAAGGGTTTGAAGATGTAAAACCAATGGTATTTGCCGGGATTTACCCTGTAGATACAGATGATTTTGAAGAGCTGAGAGATGCAATGGAAAAATTGCAGTTAAATGATGCTTCATTAACGTTTGAGCCAGAAAGTTCTGCTGCTTTAGGTTTTGGTTTCCGTTGTGGGTTCTTAGGAATGTTGCACATGGAAATTATTCAAGAGCGATTAGAGCGTGAGTTTGATATGACCGTAATTACTACGGTTCCCAATGTATCTTACCAAGCATTTTTAACAAGTAATAGAGAAGAATCTATTGTAATTAATAACCCAACAGATTTTCCTGATCCAAGTAGAATTGATAGAGTAGAAGAGCCATACATTAAAGCGACAATTATTTCTAAAGCTGATTATGTTGGTCAGATTATGAGCTTGTGTATAGAAAAACGTGGAGAGTTAACCAACCAAGTTTATTTAACAACCGATAGAGTTGAGTTGAGTTTTGATGTACCGTTGGCGGAGATTGTTTTTGATTTTTACGATCGTTTAAAATCAATATCAAGAGGTTATGCATCGTTTGATTATTATCCAACAGGTTTTAGAGTTTCTAAATTAGTAAAATTGGATATTATGCTAAATGGGGATCCTGTAGATGCATTATCAGCATTGGTATATAAGGACAATGCTTACGAATTAGGAAAAAAAATAACTAAAAAATTAAGAGAATTAATTCCTCGTCAGCAATTTAACATTGCGATACAAGCTGCAATTGGTGCAAAAATTATTGCAAGAGAGTCACTTTCTGCATTGCGTAAAGATGTAACAGCTAAATGTTATGGTGGAGATATCTCGCGTAAGCGTAAATTACTTGAAAAGCAAAAAGCAGGTAAGAAGAAGATGAAACAGATTGGCTCGGTTGAGGTGCCTCCTAAGGCTTTCTTGGCAGTATTAAAATTGAATGATTAACTAGAATAAAACAAATAAACAAAAAGGGCTAATTATTTAGCCCTTTTTTTATGCAATAAAATGATTATTTAATAATCTTCTAAAGAAAGTAATACTAAGGTACAAGCAATTTCTGTTTCAATACCTTTTTCTTTCGCAAGCTGTTCTAGCTCTTCGTTTTCCGTTCCGGGGTTAAAAATAATACGTTTGGGTTTTATTTGATTGATAATATAATCGTAATACATCGGTTGGTTTTTAGCGCCAACATATAGCGTTACAGTATCAATATCGTTTAGAACAGGCATATTGGTTAAGATGGTGTGTCCTTCTATTTTACCTTCTCTTAAACCTACAGGAAATACAGTATGCCCTTTTTCTGAAAGCATTACAGTTGCTTTATATGCGTAACGATCAGGTTTTACGCTTGCTCCTAAAATTAGTGTGTTTTTCATTTTTTTACTGTAGTTGATTTATAAAAGTAGTGCAATAATTTTTAACAGAAAACATATCTAAGGTTTTAATGCAGTTTTTGTTAAACACAGCATATTCTTTCTCTCCCATATTTATAAAACGAGATATTGCAGCTATAAATTCTTTATTATTATCACAAAGAACACCATTTTCTTTATTTACGAATTTATAATTTTCGCCTATATTATTTGCAATTACAGGAACACCACAAGAAAGATACTGTTTCGCTTTAAAGGCTGATTTTGCTTGTGTAAAAGGATGGTTTACCATTGGGGAAACACCTATGTCAAACTTTTTAATTTCAGCATATACCCACATGTCATTTTTCCAGTCTAAGCCTAATGGAATAACAACCTCAATATTAGTTTGGTTTTTAAAAAAGAATTTAATCTCCTCTACATCTTTTTGATTTTTTATACCGATAAGGATAAGTTTAATAGGAGTATTTATTTTAATTAAATTTTTAAAAAGTATTTCAAATAAGCTTTTTTTATGAGAAAATAAATGTGCTGATTTGTTCCCATTTCCTGAATCGCCAATCCAGCCAATAGTAAATTTCTTTTCTTTTGATTTTTTTATATTATTATGCGCTACTACAGGGGATGTTAAAATGTGAACATTATTATTGTATGCTTTACAGTAGTTTAGCAGTGCAGTGCTACCAACAAATATAGTTTCGCTTCTTTTTAAAAAGAAATGTAATGTTTTAGTGTTATTTCTTAAGTGTTCAGCATCATCAAGATCATAAACCGTATTTTTTTTCCTAACAAGAATAAGAATTTTTAAAGCATTAGCATAAACCCTGTTAGAGCATACTTTTTGAATTACAATTATCGAATTTCTTTTTCTAAAAAAAAGTATAGAAAAATAAGTTGTTAAGAATTTAATAATATCATTTAAAGATCGAGATGGATAGACAAAATCTGATGTTATATTAGTTTCTTTTTTTAAATATTTCATTGGATAATAAGCACGATACCTAGTGCTTGGACCAGTTAAATTTGAAGCTGCAAACCAATAAATATGTTTTATTTCTTTTGACATTTATTTATTGTTTTTTCCATGTTTGTGGAACTAATAATAATGGATACATTTCTTTTGACCCAATATTTCCATAATCAATTAAGCTCTTTTTTAAAAATGTTATATATTTGTTTTTTCTGATAAAGGTTGTTTTAGTTCATAAATATAAAAGCCCCTCATGTAACATGAAGGGCTTCAATTATTTTAAATATAAATTTTACTCTGAAGTGATAGAAGCACCTAAGTACTCTCTGTTTAAGCGAGCAATAAATTCTAAAGAAATTCCTTTAGGACATTCTACTTCACAAGCTCCAGTATTGGTACAGTTACCAAAACCTTCTTTATCCATTTGATCTACCATGTTTAAAGCACGTTGTTTACGTTCAACTTGTCCTTGTGGTAAATAAGAGTATTGTGCTACTTTAGCAGCAACAAATAACATAGCAGATGAATTTTTACAAGTAGCCACACAAGCACCACAACCGATACATGTTGCAGCATCCATTGCTTTATCAGCAGCTACTTTAGATATTGGTAATGAATTAGCATCTTGTGTATTTCCTGATGTATTTACAGAGATAAATCCTCCAGCTTGTTGTATTCTTTCAAAAGCTGTTCTATCTACAATTAAATCTTTAATTACTGGCATAGAAGCACTTCTCCAAGGCTCAATATAAACCGTCTCACCATCTTTAAACATTCTCATGTGTAATTGACAAGTTGTTACGTTTCTATCAGGCCCATGAGCCTCTCCATTGATGTATAAAGAACATGTTCCACAAATTCCTTCTCTACAATCGTGATCGAAAGCTACAGGCTCTTTTCCTTCATTAATTAATTGCTCGTTTAATACATCAAGCATTTCTAAGAATGAAGCATGTTCAGAAATCCCTTTTACCGGATAAGTTTCTAAACCACCTTTGTCATTTGCATCTTTCTGACGCCAAACTTTTAATGTTAAATCCATTGTTTCTAAGTTATTAGGCAAAAGCCATAAGCCACAAGGCAAATAGACAACTGCTTTTTATTTATTAATAGCTTTAATAAGAGCGTTTAACATTTTGCTCTCTTCCACTATTAGGTTATTTATTTTATTAAAATTATCATTCTCAATATAATCAAGTTCTTTGCAAATTATGAGTTGTGTCTCTAATTCCATTAAAGAACCTCTCGCTATTCTAAGAAATTGAATATAGCTTTTAGTTGAGTTCCTTCCCCAACCTTCAGCAATATTTGAAGCAATAGAAACAGAACACCTTCTCATTTGGCTAATTAATCCAAACTTTTCATCCTCAGGAAGTGTTTTACTTAACAAATAGGTCTCTTTTACAATTGTTATGGCTTTTTGCCAAACTAACAAATCTTTATAAGATGCTATTTTGTTTTTTGTTTCCACTCTTTCCTTTTGGCTAGTGCCTCTTCACTAATTTTTACTTATAACTTCTCTGCTTCAGTTCAATATCTTTAAATTCTAATTCTTCTTTGTGCATTACTGCGTCAGCAGGAGCTCCTTTGTATTCCCAAGCAGCAACGTAAGCATAATCCTTATCGTTTCTTTTTGCTTCACCTTTTTGTAAGCCATCCTCTTCAACAGATTCTTCTCTAAAGTGACCTCCACAAGATTCTTCCCTTTCTAAAGCATCTTTAGCAAATAATTCTCCTAACTCTAAGAAATCAGCAACTCTTCCTGCTTTTTCTAATTCAGGGTTCAATTCGTTCATTCCTCCAGGAATACGAACATCTTTCCAAAAATCTTCACGAATTTGTTTGATTTCTGCCATTGCTTCGGTTAACCCTTTAGCATTACGAGACATTCCTACTTTATTCCACATCACTTCCCCTAATTTCTTATGGAAATAATCCACAGACTTAGTCCCTTTGATGTCGATTAATTTTTGTAAAGTATCTGTTACCTCTTTAGCTGCAGCATTAAATTCAGGTAAATCTGTAGAGATTGTTCCTGTTCTAATATCATCTGCTAAATAATCACCAATAGTGTAAGGTAATACAAAATAACCATCAGCTAAACCTTGCATTAATGCCGAAGCTCCTAATCTGTTTGCTCCGTGATCAGAGAAGTTTGCTTCTCCAGCAGCATAACATCCAGGAATAGTTGTCATTAAGTTATAATCACACCAAATACCACCCATTGTGTAGTGCACCGCAGGGTAAATCATCATTGGTGTTTTGTACGGATTCTCATCAATAATCTTCTCGTACATTTGGAAAAGGTTACCGTATTTTTCTTCGATAACACCTTCACCTAATTCTAATATTTTAGCATCGTTAGGATTATGAATTCCTAAAACGTGTGCTTTTTCGTTTCCGTAACGGTTAATTGCAGACTTAAAATCTAAATAAACAGCTTCTCCAGTTGCGTTAACACCGTAACCAGCATCACATCTTTCTTTAGCTGCACGAGATGCAACATCTCTAGGTACTAAATTCCCGAATGCAGGATATCTTCTTTCTAAATAATAATCTCTTTCGTCTTCAGTTAATTCTGTAGGGCTTTTCTTTCCTTCTCTAATTGCCATTACATCATCCATGTTTTTTGGCACCCAAATTCTACCATCGTTTCTTAACGATTCAGACATTAGGGTTAATTTAGATTGGAAATCTCCCGCTCTTGGTATACAAGTTGGGTGAATTTGCGTGTAACAAGGGTTAGCAAAATAAGCTCCTTTTTTATGGATTTTCCAAGCAGCACTTGCGTTAGATCCCATAGCATTGGTAGATAAAAAGAAAACATTTCCGTAACCACCTGAAGCAATAACTACAGCATGAGCAGAATGTTTTTCAATTTCTCCAGTAATCATATTACGAGCAATAATTCCTCTCGCTTTACCATCAACAAGTACAACATCCATCATTTCATGACGGTTATACATCGTAATTTTTCCTTTACCAATTTGTCTATTCATTGCAGAATAAGCTCCTAATAAAAGTTGTTGACCTGTTTGTCCTTTAGCGTAAAAAGTTCTTGAAACCAATACTCCACCAAAAGAACGGTTGTCTAATAAACCACCATAATCTCTTGCAAAAGGAACTCCTTGAGCAACACATTGATCAATAATATTTCCTGAAACTTCTGCTAAACGATAAACGTTTGCTTCTCTAGCTCTATAATCACCACCTTTAACCGTATCGTAAAATAAACGGTAAGTAGAATCACCATCATTTTGGTAATTTTTAGCAGCATTAATTCCACCTTGTGCAGCAATAGAATGCGCTCTACGTGGAGAATCTTGGTAAGCAAAAGCTTTTACTTTATAACCCATCTCAGCTAACGATGCAGCAGCAGCTCCACCTGCTAAACCTGTTCCAATAACAATAATGTCGATATGACGTTTGTTGGCAGGGTTAACTAAATTAATGTCGTTTTTATGTTTTGTCCACTTATCTTTAATAGGACCTTCTGGTGTTTTTGAATCTAATTTTGACATAAGTTCTTATCTAAAAAATTAAAGTGAAGTAATAAAGTGCATCAATGCAACTGCAGAAAATCCTAATGTAATAAGTACACAGAAAATAGCTCCTGAAGCTTTAATTAATGAATTGTATTTGTTGTGATTTAATCCCATTGTTTGAAATGCAGATTGAAACCCATGATTTAAGTGAATACCTAAAGCAATAAAAGCTAAAATGTATAATCCAACATATAAAGGATTAGAAAATACTTGTAACAATAAATCGTAGTCTGTAGGATTTGCTCCTGCAACATTACTTAAGTGATTAAATTTAATTTCTACAAAAAAGTCTTTCATGTGTAAAATTAAAAACACAAAAACTAACATTCCTGAGTAAATCATACTTCTAGATGACATAGAAGAATTTTCTCCTGGCTTGTTGTAAGCATATTTTACTGGACGAGCAGCATTGTTTTGTAATGTTAAACGTATTCCCATTCCAATGTGAATGATAAAACCTGCAGCCAATACATATTGCATTATTTGTATTAACGGATTGGTTGCCATAAACTCTGATCCTGCGTTAAAGAGTTCTTTTCCGTCCCAACCAAGGCCTAGACTAAAAAAGTTAATTAATAAATGGACTGCGATAAATGTAATTAAGAAAAAGCCTGATAGTCCCATGATGAACTTACGACCGACTGAACTACTAAAAATTCCTTTGCTCATTGTATTTTGTTTTCAGATATAATTAAGAGGTACAAATGTAGAAATTGTTAGAAACGTAACAATGATAAATGACAGTTTTTTTGAAAGGAATTAGATTTTGCCTGTCGAACTACATAAAAGGCTACTTTTGTAAAGGAATTTAATCTATCATATTATGAAAAATAAACCTTGGTCATTTTATATTGTTATCTGTTTATCATTAGGTTTGGCACCTTGGTTTCCTGAACCACATATTTGGGGAAAACTTAAATGGCTTATTGGTGGTGGTGAAGGAATGGTTTTTATGGATTGGTTTGATGTAGTTTTACATGGTACTCCTTGGGTTTTGTTACTTTGGAAAGTGTATATAGAGTTTATTGCGAAGAAAAAGTAAAAACGTCATTTACTTGACCAAAACAAAAAGTTAAATTCGAGAATTTAGCATTCGCTAAACCCAATAAATGGAAACCTTACAAAAACAACAAAACGATTTAAATAGCCCAAGCTTTCAAGTAAAAATATTGCAGAATACCGCTGCAATTAAGTTTAGTGCAAAGCTGAAAGAAGTTTATTTATTTCCATTAAAACCGGCTGAGATTGAAATCTTACAAATCAATTTAGGAAAATTGTGTAATCAGGTTTGTGAACATTGCCATGTAGATGCTGGTCCAGACAGAACCGAAATAATGACTAAAGAGGTTTTAAATGCGTGCATCGAAGCAGCTAAAAACCCAACAATACATACCATAGATTTAACAGGTGGTGCGCCAGAAATGAATCCTAATTTCAGATGGTTTGTTACTGAATTATATTCCTTAGGAAAGCAGATTATTGTTAGAAGCAATCTAACAATTCTAACCTATAAAAAATACTTAGACATTCCTCAGTTTTTTAAAGATAATAAGGTAATCGTTATTTCTTCATTACCTTGTTATACAAAGGATAACGTTGACAAACAACGAGGAAATGGTGTTTTTGAAAGATCTATTAAAGCTTTGCAAACATTAAATGAATTGGGCTACGGACAAGAAGGGACAGGTTTAGAACTTAATTTGGTTTATAACCCTGGAGGAGCTTCATTGCCTCCTGAACAATCGGCTTTAGAATTAGATTATAAAAGAGAATTGCAAGAGTTATTTAATATTCAATTCAATAATTTATTTACAATCACCAACTTGCCAATTAGTCGATTTTTAGATTTCTTATTAAAAGAAAATAAATATGAAGCTTATATGGATAAGCTTATCGAATCATTTAACCCGATGGCTGCAGAAAGTGTAATGTGTAGAAGTACTATTTCTGTAGGTTGGGATGGCAAGCTATTTGATTGTGATTTTAACCAAATGTTAGAATTGGGCGTTGCATCAACATCTCAAAATATAAAAGAATTTAATAATGAACAATTAAAAAATAGAGACATTATTTTTGGGCAACATTGTTATGGATGTACTGCCGGAGCAGGGTCTAGTTGTCAAGGAAGTTTAGCTTAGTTAGTCGGGTGCGTACTTGAAAATGAGGTAATTATAAAAAGTTTTTTTGTTAGTAACAAGTTTTTACTTTATTTTAGTTTGAATAACATTATTGAATCATTTAAATAAAAGGAGAATTATGAAAAATTTATTTACCATATTAATATTTTTAGGGTTTGGGTTAAATATCAATGCTCAGAATTATGCATCTTTTGATGAGTTAAAAAATAATATTATCTCCAAAACAATACCTTTAATTACAGTTAAGGAATTAAAAAAAGTAGAAAATACAAAAAAGCCATTATTGATTTTAGATGCCCGGGAAAGACCAGAATATAATGCAAGTCATTTAAAAAATGCTAAGTATGTTGGTTATGAATCTTTTAAAATTTCAGCATTAAAAGGAGTAGATAAAAATATGACAATAGTTGTTTATTGTTCGGTTGGTTATAGAAGTGAGAGAATTGGAGAGAAAATAAAAAAAGCAGGTTATACAAAAGTATTGAATTTACAAGGTGGTATTTTTGATTGGGTAAATAATGGTTTTCCTGTTTTTGATAATACAGGTAATTTAACTACAAAAATACACGCTTATGATAAAGATTGGGGAAGATGGGTAAGTCAAGGAGATAAGGTTTATGAGTGATGAAAAAAATACGTCATTGAGAGTGAAATACAATGGAGAGAAGCAATTCAATAATAAAGAAGAAGATTGCTTCGTACCTCGCAATGATGAACAGAAAACCCTCCTAATCATATTTGTAAAAAACATTAAATTGGGTAAAGTAAAAACCCGATTGGCTAAAACTATTGGCAACGAAGGTGCTTTTCAGGTTTACAAACATTTAGTACAACTTACAGAAGATGCAACTGAAGAAGTAAAAGCTAAAAAGCATATTTATTTTTCTGATGTAATTATTGATAGTAAATGGCAAAAAGAGGCTAAATTTGTTCAGAATGGAGCTGATTTAGGAGGGAAAATGCAAAATGCTTTCGAAAAAGGATTCAAAGATGGTTTCGAAAAAATTATATTAATAGGTTCTGATTTGCCTGATATTTCATCAGAAGTTATAGAAGATGGTTTTACAGCATTAAGCAATCAAGAAGTGGTTTTTGGACCTGCCGAAGATGGTGGTTATTATTTAGTGGGTATGAAAAAACCTCATTTTTCTGTTTTTCAAAACAAACAATGGAGTACCGATGATTTGCTTAAATCCACACTTTTAGAATTAAAAAACAAAGGAATAGATTACTCTTTATTAAAAGTATTAAATGATATTGATACTTTTGAAGACTTAAAAACAAGTAAAATTTACGATAATGAAAAATTTCATTTTAATAGCTAGTTCAATACTCTTTTTTTCGTGTACTCCTCAAAAGAATGTAACGAGTAGCACCACTACTTCTTCTTCGGTTTCAGACCAAACAAGTAAAGGGGTGGAAATGTATGGAAGAGTAATTGTTAAATCAAAACCATCTGCTAACGGACAATCAGAAGTACCATCTTATTATTTTGATGATGGAGTTTCTTATCAGATCAACTTCGCAAAAAGCAAAGTAAGTAAAGCTGATGTTCAAAAATATTTAAATAAAGATATTGATATTGTTGGAGAGGTTAAAATTGGAGATGTTTCTTCATCAAACCTAACTAAATCACAAGTAGAAAGCTCTAGTAAAGAAGAGAGTTATATTATAATTTATAGCATATTATAATTAAGTGACTTAGCGTAAGTTGCAGTTAGTTGTATTGCTTGTAAACATGGTGAAATTTTTTGTTTTGATACATATATTTTTTACCATCAATCAAAAATTCTTGTCCATTTTTAATTTCTTGTAGATTGGTTACGTCAGACTGACCGGTATGTAGCGTTCCTCCTGTTTGTCTGGCTAAATCTAAATATTGCACATTTATTCGGTTGTTTGCGCCACATAAAATTACATGAACTGGAGCATTAATCTTATTAATGTATTTGTAATCTCTCATTATTTCTAAATTATCTGCCACCAAAATTACTTCGCTTGCTTTAGGATATTGTTTTAGCCCATCAATAATGGCTTCCACATCATTTTCCATACTCTCACCACCACCAGAACCATTTTTCATACAAGTAGTAGCAGTTTTTATCACTTGTTCTACTCCTGTATTTTTAGCAATATAAATTCCTTTAGTTTCTAAAGGTTTTTTTCTTCGTGAAGGCGTTTCATCGCCATCATTAAAAAACACAAAATATTTTGCTTTGTTGGATGTTGCTTGTTCTTTAAGCCAAACAAAAACTTGAGCACTATAAGGAGACATACTTCCTGTTACATCAGTAACTACAATAAAATTACCCCAATTTTGGTTGCGACTAAAAGCATTTAACACAGTAGAATCTTTATATAGCGATTGCATATAAAAGAAATCGGGTGGAGAAACAGGAGGAACAGTATCAACAAACCAAACGGTATCATGTACGTAGCCAATCCTCATATCATAATGTGTTTTGATATCAAAAACTTTGGGCGTTGTATCATTTTCTATGCTATCTTTTTTTTGCATAGCATTTACCAAACGTTCAATATAGTCAGCCTCTAAAGCTAAAGTTTGGGCTGTTGAGTTTGGACGGAAAGTAACAATAAAACCATGGAACATTTTTTTTCCTTCCTCAGGATTAGTTGCTTTTGTTTGGCTAATTAAGTCAAATTCCCAAAATCGGTTTTCAAAAATTTGTGGGGCTAATCGGTTTAATTCTTTAATTCTATTCAGGTTAAGTTCTTTTTGATTAAAAGAGTTAGATTTTCGGTATTGCGTATAAACCAACTCTAACTTAATAACTGCCTTTTCTTCTAATTGTTTTTTTTGTGAGGGGTTAAGCACATTTTTACGTGCAAAAGGCATCTCAATATAAAGTTGATTTGATTTTAAATTATCTAATAAAACTTCTGGAATAAGTGTGGGAGATTGATTAACATAGTCGTTAAATGATTGAGCAGATATTAGCTTAGCGCTAATCAGTAAGATAAAAAAAATAAAAATTCGCATTAACGGTTGTTTAGTTACTTTTGCAATATACAAACAACTTTAAATACTCCAATATATTGCGAAAAGTAAAAGCAAAAAAACACTTAGGGCAGCATTTTTTAACCGATTTAAGTATTGCTAAAAACATTGTTGATGCCTTGTCTCAAACTGATAAATACAATAAAGTAGTTGAGGTTGGGCCCGGTATGGGTGTGCTTACTCAATTTTTAATTGAACATAAAGAGTACGAAACTTTTCCGGTAGATATTGATAGAGAATCTATTGGTTATTTGGTAGAAAAATATCCAACGTTAAAAGGGAACATCATTTATGGTGATTTTTTAAAAATGGATTTGAATGAGTTGATAGCAAATGAATCTTTTGCTGTAATTGGAAATTTTCCTTACAATATTTCAACCCAAATTTTATTTAAAGTGTTAGATCATAAAGATAAAATACCTGAGGTTGTAGGGATGTTTCAAAAAGAAGTTGCTGAGCGTTTTGCTTCAAAACCAGGGTCTAAAGTTTATGGGATAACAAGTGTTTTATTGCAAGCGTTTTACAATGTAGAATATTTATTTACTGTTGGGCCAGAGGTTTTTGATCCACCACCAAAAGTGCAATCGGCAGTTATTCGTTTTGTAAGAAATGATAAAAACAGTTTAAACTGTGATGAAAAACGGTTTAAATCTATCGTAAAAATGGCTTTTGGACAACGTAGAAAGATGATGCGAAAATCTTTAAAAAGCCTGCTAAATGACAATATTAAAGATTTAGAAGTTTTTACTAAAAGACCAGAACAATTAAGTGTTCAGGAGTTTGTTGAGTTAACTAATATGCTTACTAAATAAGCGTTTATTCTCTTTTTACATAAAATTTGTAGCTTTGTCAACCTAAAAAAGCATTCAATTATGCAGTTTGAATTAACCAAATCATATTTAGAGAAAATTAACCAAGCCGTAATAAGCAAGGATAATGCTATAATTTTAAAGCTCATTGATGGGCTTCATGCGGTTGATATCGCTGAAATTTTAGATGAACAATCTCGACAAGAGGCTAAATCTTTTTACGATTGTTTACCTGAGGAATTGGCTGCTGATGCTTTAGTAGAGCTAGATGAAGATACAAGGGAAAAACTTTTAGAAGAAACTTCTTCAGAAGATATTGCAGAAAAAATTATTGACAATCTTGATTCTGATGATGCTGCCGATGTTATTGGTGAATTATCAGAAAAAAAACAAGATGAGGTAATTTCTCACTTGGAAGACATTGACCAAGCAAGCGATATTATTGACTTGTTATTATATGATGAAGATACTGCCGGAGGCTTAATGGCTAAAGAGGTGGTGAAAGTTAACATTGATTGGGATGTAGCCACGTGTATTAAAGAAATTAGAAAGCAAGCAGAAGAAGTAGAGAAAATGTACACCGTTTATGTGGTGAATGATAATGATGTATTACAAGGACGAATTTCGCTAAAAAAACTGCTGTTAGCCCCTGATAGCAATAAAGTTAAAGATGTTTACACCAATGAGGTTATCTTAGTAAAAGTTGATGCAGAGCAGGAGGATGTGGCTCAAATTATGGATAAATATGATTTAGTTGTTATTCCGGTAATTGACGAAATAGGTCGTTTATTAGGAAGGATTACTATTGATGATGTAGTAGATGTAATACGTGAAGAGGCTGAGAAAGATTACCAAATGGCATCGGGTATTTCCGAAAATGTAGAATCTTCTGATAGTGCTTGGAGTCATACAAGAGCACGTTTACCTTGGCTGTTAATTGGTTTATTTGGCGGAATTTTAGGTGCCCAGGTAATAGGTGCTTATGAAGAACAAATAAGAATACATGCAGAAATGGCGTTATTTATCCCATTAATTGCTGCAATGGCAGGTAATGTTGGGGTGCAATCTTCAGCAATAGTGGTGCAGGGCTTAGCAAATAATTCTTTAGGTTTAGATGGTTTATGGAAACGATTGTTCAAGGAGTTAATCATAGGCTTAATTAATGGAATTGTTTTGGCTTCATTAATTTTTGCATACAATTTCTTTTTTAGTGATGATTTAACGCTCACTTTTATTGTAAGTATATCGTTAATTGCGGTAATTGTTTTTGCGGCTATTTTTGGAACGTTAGTTCCGCTTATGCTAAATAAGTATAAAATAGATCCTGCTTTAGCCACAGGTCCTTTTATTACTACAGTAAACGATGTTTTCGGACTGTTTCTTTACTTGTTTATTGGCTATTTAATGTATGCTAACTAATGGGTAATAAGATTCTTTTTGTAGATACTGTTCACCCTATTTTAGAGCAACGGTTAACCGCTTTAGGTTATAAATGCGAACATGATTTAACTTCCTCCAAAATACAAATTGAAGCTAAAATTGTTAATTATGTTGGCTTAGTAATTAGAAGCCGATTCCCTATAGATAGCACCTTTTTAGATAAATCCATCAACCTTAAATTTATTGCACGATCTGGTGCGGGGTTAGAAAATATTAACCTCGCTTACGCAGAAGAAAAAAATATTAAAGTATTTAATTCTCCCGAAGGAAATATGGATGCTGTTGGTGAACAAGTAATAGGAATGCTATTGATGTTGTTTAATCAACTAAAAAAAGGCGATGCTGAGGTTCGTAATGGTATTTGGGATAGAGAGGGAAATAGAGGGTTAGAACTTTCTGGTAAAACAATTGCCATTATTGGTTATGGAAATATGGGGTGTGCGTTGGCAAAAAAGCTTTCCGGTTTTGGTTGCCAAGTTATTGCTTACGATAAGTATAAAAGCAATTATAGTTCTTCAATAGTTAAAGAGGTTGATTTACAAACTGTTTATGAAACTGCTGATGTAGTTAGTATTCATTTGCCATTATCCGAAGAAACACATCATTACGTAGATGCTGCATTTTTGGCTAAATTTCAAAAGCCAATTTATCTTATCAATACCGCTAGAGGGAACAATGTTTGTGTTGCTGATTTAGTTGTTTCACTTAAAAGCAAAACCGTTTTAGGGGTTTGTTTAGATGTGTTAGAATATGAAACAAAGTCGTTCGAAACCATTAATTCAGACAATTTACCCGAAGATTTTAAATACTTAACACAAGCAGAAAATGTGATTTTAAGTCCGCACGTTGCAGGTTGGACAGTTGAATCTTATGTTAAGCTATCTAGCTTTTTAGCTGATAAAATTGAGCGAGGATTTCCTCTTGGCGAAGAGGGTTAAGGAGAGGTTTTATAGTATAAAACATTTATATGATTACTTTTATTTGTGACTTAAAGTGATTACAAGTCCTCAGTACAAAGCTTTTTTTCTGTGCCTAGATTCCCGCCTTCGCGGGAAAAGTAGTAGTATAATCGTGGATCTTACTCCTTCCCTGAAGTAGCGATAGCGGATATCAGGGATCCAGACAGTGTTATTCTTTAGTTTTAAAGATAGCGTATAAAAATGCCTTGAGTTTTGGTTCCTTCATTGGAGAAGTGAAAGTGAGAAGGATTGAAAAAGAAACAATAAGAAAATTATTTTCGTTTAAAGTTTAATGCTGTTACCTAACCCACATATATTGAAACGTATAATTGCTGTAGCAATTTGTTGTTTATTCGTACTCGTTGGTTTTTCTCAATCTTCAGTTGAAGAAATTCGGTTTGGTTTAGAGCAGCTAAAAAGTAAAGAATATGAAGCTGCAATGTTATCTTTTACAAAAGCAATAGAAAAAGATAGTACAAATGTAGAAGCTTACACGCACAGAGGACGAGAATATTTTTTCAAAAACAACTACTCTGCAGCATTACAAGATTTTAATACAGCCTTAAAATTTAACCCAAAACATTACATTACCCGCTGTTATAAAGGAAGACTACTTGCTGCGCTTGGCGATTACAAAAAAGCATTTAAACAATATCAAATTGCAATTGAACTTGAACCAATCTCATCTTATGCATATCGATTAAGAGGGGTTGATAAATTTGAGATTAAAGATTATAAAGGAGCAGCTGAAGATTTATATATGGCAATAGAAATAAACCCGAAACAACCTGCTTACACTTTTTTATATAGCGGAATTTCCAAAATTAAAATAGGAAATGACAAGGGTGCTTTAAAAGATTTTCGTGCTTATGGATTGCTAACCAAAAAGGAAGTTAATATTTATGAAATGATGGGTGATGAGTATGTTGAAATTAATAAATATGACTTGGCACTTCAAGCTTATGATGATGCAATACTTTTAAAATTCACTGATAATTTAATGATGAAACGCGGGGTGTTAAAAAGCAACCAAGGAGATAAAACAGGTGCTTTTCAAGATTTCACTAAAGTTGAGGTGTTTAATTTGATGTTAAATTACCTAGTTTTTTAGATGGGGATATTGAAAGTTAAATTCGTAATCGTCAAAAAAGTTATATTTACACCTTTTAAATGTTGTAACTAAAAATGATTAATAAACTAAAAATAATAGTTGTTATTATATGTTCAATCATATTAAATGTTGGATATGGTCAAGCTATTGAAGAAGATGTTGAAGAATTATTTGAAAAATCGAACAATAACGAATTACCTCTTGCTCAAAAAATTAAACTTGCAGAGCAGGCTATTAAAATCTCAAAAAATGACACAAGTTTATTAATCGAAGCTTACGCTAATTTAGGATCAATAAACTTAATTCACGGACTTTATAAAGGAGCTTTTAAGCATTTTAATACAGCTATTAAAATGGCAGCTAAAACCGGAAATAAAGCTGCTGAAGCTAATAATTATTTTTTATCAGGTAATGCTTATTTACATTTAGACAATTCAAAAGAAGCATTAATAGCATATCAAAATGCGAGTGAAATTGCTCAAGAGATAAAAGATTCCTTATTAATTGCTAAAATTTATATTAGTAAAGGTATTATTTATGCTCAAAATAAAGAGTTTAAAAAGTCATCAATATTCTTTAATAAATCATACCAATTATTTGAAAAAATAGCATTTAAATATGGTGTTTCATACGCTCTATTAAACTTAGGGAACAATTATTTAGAGATGAAAAAGCCTGATACAGCACTTATTTATTTTGAAAAAACACTGCTGTTAGATCAAGAATATGAAAATGAAAAAGGCGTTGCATTAGTGTATATTAACATTGGTTTAGTGCATAAACAAAAGAAAAACTATGAATTGGCGCTGTCATATTTTGATAAAAGTTTAGCAATTGCTAAAAAAAATGAATTTAATAGAACGATATATGACAACTATAAAGATATTTCTGATACCTACCTGTTGCTAAAAGATTATAAAAAGGCTTTAGTTTTTTATGAAAAATATACCATCTTAAAAGACTCTATAGTAGATTCTGAAACAGAAATTGTTATTGCAGAATTGCAAACAACGTATGATTTTGAAAAGAAAGAAAAACAAATACTAATTGCAAATACTCAAATAAAGCACCTAAAAATTACTGAAGAGTTGAGAGTTTAGAGTTTACTTTGCCATTACAGTGATGTTGTTATTGTTGATGTTAACTGTTTTTTTAGGGGTTAGATTTAAAAACAAAAAAGAGGAGTTTAAAAAAAATGAAGAAATATTTTTGGTAAACGAAAAACTATCTCAAGCTAAATTAGAGAGCCAACAAAAAGAAAGTACACGTTTAGCCGAAGAATTAGAGCGTAAAAATAAAGACCTTACTAATTTTGCTTTAGACATTGCAAGGAAAAATGAGTTTACAAAAAAAATGAATGAGGAGGTGAAAAAGCTGAAAGCTACCTCTAAATTAGATGAAAAAGATAAAATTCTTCAAGACCTTATCTTTAAAACGACTAACCACTTAAAAATTAATGCTGATTTCGAGCACTTTCAAACCAATGTAGAAAATGTTAATCATCAATTTTTTGAAAGCCTAACCAAAGCATACCCTAATTTAACTACCAACGAAAAGCATTTGTGTGGGTTAATAAGGCTGAATTTAACGATTAAAGATATTTCCTTAATAAAAAATATTTCTCCAAAATCAGTTGAAATGAATCGCTACCGTTTAAGAAAAAAATTGCACTTAGATAGCGATGTAGATCTTAATGCTTTTTTACTTACCCTGTAGGGTTGCTCTTTTTTAATTTATTTTCTTTTTCTTTTCAAAATCAATACAAAAACACTGGTATACAGTTGTTTGTGTAGGTTATTTTTTGTTGAAAAATATCAAAAACTAACCTTTGTAGGGGTGTTGTAGGGGGTTTGTCAAACAACCAAATTTAATTATAAGCGTTTTAATAGCGAACCAAAAATTATAAAAATGGAAAGATCAAGATGTTATTAAAATTTCAACAACAACAAAAATCGATTATTAATTTAAAACAAAAAAATATGAAAAGAGTTTACTTATTAGTAGCAGCTATTGCTATAACAGGAATTACAAAAGCAGCTGTAGTTTATACAGATGTTGCAGATTTAACATTGGGAGCAACAGCTTCTTTAGATATTAACTTTGATGGAACGGGAGGTGCAGAGTTTAGTTTTTCTAATCAGGCATTTAGTGGCCCTGTTTCTCCCGGAGTTTTTTTTAACCCTGATGCAGGATTTATAATGGTAAGTGCAAATGAGTGGGATGTGATTAAAGGCGTTTCTTTAAATACGGTTATAAATACTTCAAGTAGCTTCTTAAACAACGGAACAGATGGCTATATCGCTCCGGGTTGGGAAACAACTATGTTCCCAAATGGAGCAGATACTTACATTGGAGCTACTTTTAAATTGGGTGGAAATGTGCATTATGGTTGGATACGTGTAAACTGGAATGTAAATGGAACTTTTGTAGTTAAAGATTTTGCTTATGAAAACACGCCAAATATGGCTATTAATGCAGGAGATATGGGGACTGTTACAGGTATTAAAACGATTGAAAATCAGTTAAGTTTAACAGTATATCCTAATCCAACTACAGATTTTATTCAAGTAGAATTGCCTTTAGAAAATGCATCTAACACTACTATAAATATTATAGATATTAATGGTAAAATAGTTAAAAGTAGCGTGGTTTCAGGTCAAACAAAAATTGATGTATCTACTTTAATTAGCGGTAAATATTTTGTTTTTATAAACAATAAAGAACAGGTTTATAGTACTTCGTTTATCAAAAACTAATAGTATTAGCTTAAATGAATGTGAATTTTAATTGAAAAGAGGCTGCCTGAAAAGGTGGCCTCTTTTGTGATAATTGAAAAATAGTATAGTTACTGTGAATACTCGTATGACCGCTATCAGCTATTTCTTTAAAAAGCGGTCAGACGAGTGATCATTACAACGCTTTGTTTCTGTGTCTAGATTCCCGCCTTCGCGGGAAAAGTAGTAGCATAATCGTGGGTCTTACTCCTTCCCTGAAGAAGCGAAAGCGGATATCAGGGGTCCAGACAGAGTTATTCTTTAATTTTAAAGGTAGCGTATAATAAATTGCCTTGTGTGTTGGGGTTTTTGCTTGAAGAAGGGAGAGTGAGAGGGATAGGAAAATCTTTGTTTTTTAACTTAAAAGGATAGCTAAACCTACTGTTAAACCAATTGGGATTATAGCTTGAGCAAAAGAAAAAAGATAATCTTCAAATAATATTTTTTTGCCGTTAGAATATTTAAACCAAAGGTCATTTGCTGGTCTGTTTCCAATTTTACTTGACGCAGACGTAATAGATGGTTCCTCTCCTTTCCTCTTCATAAATACTAGTCTTAGTAATTTAAAATTCACTAAATACATCAATGGAAATGATGCTGGTATGATTAAAAATTCTTTTTTAATTAAAATTTTATCAGAAATTAATAATAAACAACAAAAGGCAAAGGAAATAAGCCCTGCTATTAATAGCCGGTTATAAATTGTTGGATTTTTTAAGTTACCTGGAAAAGAAAAAGAAAATAGACTAATTAAAAAAGAAAAACCAAGAGCAATAAAGTTTAATCAAGAGAATTCCTCGAATCTCTGCTTCGGGGTCTAGTATGTAAGTGCTTACATTTGTGTGATGAGTGAACATATTTATAAGAGGCATAATAAGAGTTTATTGCTGTATCACATTGTATGTCCAATAAAATATCGGAGGAGTATATTGACAGAAGTTGTGG
>Ga0256845_1000994_pt1 | contig 24210 bp, 21 predicted proteins | sample RiftiametaG_FD_189101 | JGI IMG/M metagenome (GOLD analysis project Ga0256845, IMG submission 189101) | Tube worm associated microbial communities from hydrothermal vent at the East Pacific Rise, Pacific Ocean - Riftia | ecosystem: Host-associated > Annelida > Integument > Unclassified ... | reverse complement strand
CTGCATCATTAAATCCCAATCGTATGCACTCGGAACACCGTTCGGAAATAAACCGTGCATAACCGAGCAAAAATCAGTAACATCCTGCCATGAAATATTGGTATTGAATAATCGGTCATCACGATGAGCGCGACCGCGAATCTCAAGCATTGATTGAATAAAACCAGCATACTCTTTTGGATTAATACCACCTACTGCAACAACTCCCGGTAATGACGGAATACAAATATTCGTTTCCTGCAGTGCATTATTGCGATGCTGATCAATACGACAATTAGGATTACAAACGGTTGACATACCGCCAAATTCTCCGGCATTATATCCCTGACAAGTGTATTTCATATCAGAGCGCGGATCAGCAGTATGTTGTTCATAATCAGGAAAATAATACGTTTCGATAGAGTTCAGCCATTCATACAACCATAAAAAGCCTAATGCCGCAACAAACATTCTCGGATAAACATCACTCTTTACAAATGCCAATTCTCCTCCGGCATCACTTATATATGGTGTTAGTGAATTATTAAAATGAAAGAAACGCGGAAAACGCTGTATTGAATTTTCGCAATGAGCAGTCTGTTGCTGCCATGGCCCATCACCGCCGAGAGACCAATAAAGATTGCCTGCGCCACGCATCGGCAACCACTGAGACGCTACATTATCGAAATGCAATTCACAACTTGCTGATTCTTTCGTTGCAATTGCTAAAATAAAATTCATATCAATACTTAATACTTCCTCAATCCAGCCGGCAGCCATTGCCCATTTTTTATTATATCGTATCATCTTGGGGTGAGCATTATATCCCCAATTATCATGAAGATAATTTGACGGCTCCGCAAGCCACAGCTGCGTCGGATGATATCGGCGGGCACGAAAACTCAGCACACGATTAGTATATGTCGAATTTGTATAGCTTTCTAAATCAGCTATTAAACTGCCGAAATAACGCCATAGCGGCGGCAACTCTATTGCTTCGGGATAATTCGGCGGAATAAGATGCGCCGGACGATCCCCGCCCTGATAAATTTTAAACCATAAATTATGCGGGTCAACCGGACCCATTTGCCATCCGACACTATTACCACATGATAAAGTATCAAAACTTGTACCGGGAGGATACAGAACACGACGATCATCATTCGGTTGAAAGGTATACCGATACCAGCCATTACCAAGATTTGAAACTTTTGTTGTACAATTGCCACTGGTGAACATTTGACCGCCCTGTTGACTCTCAAACCCGAATGAGTGAAGAAAATATGAACGGCTGCTCCACGAATCCTGAAAAGCAAAATGACAATCCCCGGTTGTATTGATGTCAGGAGCAACGAAATCAATTGATAAACCATTAAAATTTGAATGAAAGGTAAATGCCGCCAACGAACTTGAGCTTATTATAAAAATAATAAAAACAATATAAAGTAAAAAATACTTTTTCATGACATTTCCCTCTATTTCCTGATATATTTAGTAATACACACTCTGTTAATACACTTCATCCAAAAACGTTTAGGTAATTCATAATATACGATTCTCTTTATGTAAAATATACACTAAAACGTATAATTCTCACAAAAAGAAACAATTATACTACCTTAACGTTTATTTTATCACAATTATGAATGATTTCAAGCATTTTATTGGCATACCGCATATCCTTCAAACACCTAATACCAATATCATTAATCGTATTTTCACCAGATAAACTCTGCCGGATTTACTGTTTTCCCATTATGATAGATTTGAAAATCAAGATGCGGACCGGTTGAACGTCCGGTGCTGCCCCCTTTACCGATGATTTGCCCTTGCCGAATACGCTGTCCTTGTCTGCAGGTTATACGTGATAAATGTCCATAACCGGTCACCCAGCCGCTGCCATGGTCAACTTTAACATAGTTTCCATATCCGCCCCCCCATCCGGCATAGATTACCACTCCTCCTGCTGCAGTGCATATAGGCTGACCATAATGAACCTTAATATCTAAACCTTTATGAAACTTTCTTGTATGCAGTATTGGATGTACGCGGTATCCGTATCCGCTGGTATATGCCCCCGATGTTGGTGATATAAACATTGAGCGAAGATTATAACGATAGCTCATATCCTGTGTCAGTAGACACGGTTGCGCATTCGGAATAAATAGCAATCCCCCTTCTTTTAAATGCATTCGTTTTTTACCGGTTTTCCGTAATGAGGGATTCATTGCAATGATAACATCAACTGAAGTTCTATATAGTACGGCAATATTCGTTAAGGATTCACCCTGCACAATAATATGTATCACCCCCCGTTTGTTCGGAATCAAAATGCGTTCTTTACACACCGCATATAAATCATCAAGATAAGGATTAAAACCGAATACGGTATCGATATTGACTCCATGCTCCCAGGCAATACTCCAATAGTTTTCCCCGAGCTGCACTTCATGTAATTCAACTTCAAACTCAGGTAATTCATTGAAGTGTAAAACAGCTTTTTGATAATCAACTATTTGCGATGGGGTCATTTCAACGTAAGAGCCATTACATTTAAACTTTGAGTCCGGCAAAGTTAATGAATTTCCGGAATGATGATAGGAAAGGGCAAGGGTTGTAATTAAGAGTATTCCCACGACAGCAGCATATATAATATTATTCCACGGCAATAAAGTAAACGCATTCTTTTTTAATCCCACACGAAAGAGACTTTTTTGTCTGAGATTACGTATTTTTTTTCTTGTTGAACGCAGACGTATTTTCAAAATACGGGTCAGTAGTATTCCGATACGTTCAGCAATAATACGTACATGATTAGAAATCTTCGTTATTATACTCATTCTGATTAAATATACCTGTTCTTGATTCCTCATCACGTCGACGGTCAATATTTGTTGCACTTTCAGTTCCCGGCATCCCCAATTCCGGGTTTTCTAAAAGCTGTTGTGTTGTAATTTCCTGTATAACTTCTTCAATATGCTGTGATTGACGATGATAAAAACCGGTCATTGTGTATTCAAATACCGCGTCACCGATCAATCCGGCAAGTCGCCGCAGAGCTTCATGCTCCGACTCCGTCGGAAACGTAACAAGTGAATACGTAACCAGTTCTTTAATCTCTTCGCCGGGACGTATCCATTCATTATCAGCAGCATTATAATACCGCAATCGAACATACGCTTTAACGCTCATATAATGCCGATCCGGAACTTGTTGATTAAGATCATTATAGGTAATCGGGATATTTTTAAAATTCGATAAAGAGACGTGTAATACACCATCCGCGGCAGCAGCAGAATCAACGATACCGACTCTGCCGTTTGTTTCAAAGCGAACTTGTATTGCTTCCCGGAACTCACGGCGATACCCGTCCGGTAATACTGCTGCTGTTTCAATTTCACGTATATATAAGTTTCGAAACTCAACGGGAAATACATCGTCAACATCAACACTTAATGAAATACCGGCAGTACTATTCGTTCTGTTTACATTAGTCTCTTTTGTCAACAGCTGCGTCGTCGTTTCCTCACACTCATCAGCAGCAAGACTCAACAGCAGTAACATGCAGCTGATGCAGATAATAATAACATATTTACGTAATAGTTTCATCGTTATCATACTATTATTTCCATACATCCTTTTTGATGTCATATTTTCGTATCAGTTCGGTATTATACGATCATTTTAAAAATGTATTCCGTCGAATCGCCGAAACGTATAATATCGCCATCGGATAATGTATATGATTTCCGTACCGAAGAATTATTAATATATGTATGACGCCCCGGTGCGGTTTGAGAATATACAAATTCATTATCACGTAATTGTATAGCTCCCTGTTCACGTGCAACATGGTTCGCATTCAAGACCAATGAACATTTATTATTACTGCCGATACTAAAACGTTCCGATGACAGTACATACATTTTCCCGCGATATTCTCCCCGTCGAACAACAAGCCATGCAATCGGCGGCACAGATGCTGAAACTTCCTGAATATCGTCTGCGGGTGTATCTATACAAAAAGGACAGCGATTCCAGTTTTCCTCTAATATCTGCCCACAACCGGGGCATCGTTTCTGCACTTTCGTATTCTTTTTTTCCGGCTTGAATATTAGGTATAATAATACACCCAGCAAGAACAAAAATATAAACAAACCGACTGCAATAATAGGCAATAATTGCATTACATAACCCTCCCGTAATTTTCACTATAGCAGATTTCATGACGAATCGCAACCGTTTTATTGCATAACCATATACAGGACCCTCTCTCGTACAAGTAAGGCTTGAAAGGAATCTGTCTGTAAAACTGTATCCGCAGTAACACTATCATGAGATAGTATTCTATTGTGCTACTGCAATAAGAACCGCAAAAAAAGAAAATTGATATATCAATTCCCCACCTTTACTGTTGTATGTATGCAGATACCGCAATACATTGTATAATACATTTCATCCTTTTATTCTGGCGGAATTACCGGAAATGCAGTATAAGAACAATTGACTTTGTATTACAATTCGATATGCTGATACTATTATAATAATTGAAAGGATTATATCATGCGTTTCGCACGCTGCAGTGTTATCATTGCATCCTTATTATGTATAGTTATTATCTTTGGCTGTAAAATAACTAACACTTCATTACGTGATAAATACCCGAACGGTGGTGTTTGCTCAGTATCATGGGTTAATGAACATACCGTTGATTTAGTATCAATCGGATTTCCCCGTACCGGTGAAACAAATGTCATTAAGAAGAAAACGCAATCAAAAGATGCGGCATTATTAATGGCCATGGCATATGCCCGTCAACACTTTTCGGATGCGGCTCGCGATAACGGTATGATATTAAAAGTATTCTACGACAATGAGGAAAATTGTGCGTTAACATATCGCCTTTCCGGTACATCCGTACAACAGTATTCTAAAAAGAAAAGATAAGCAGTTTCCATGTATACACAATTTATTTTATTTTCAATTGCCTACCTTTTATTTCTCATCAGTGATTTTCAATCCGGTTCACCGCACCTGTGGGTCAATGGCATTATCAATGCTGCCGCAGCATTACTGTTTATATTTTTCGTTTCCGCATACGGGTGGCGTTTAACCAATCGTTTGCGATTATTTAAATTCCGACATCCGCTGATTATTCAAAAAGCGTTCTCCCGTTTCACTCTATTTACTTCTCTTGCGTCGATAGGTGTTTTTTCACTGCAAATACTCACAATGGGATTAAAACCACTCATTACGTCTATGCCGTTTATCGGTCATTTGAATTGCTGGCAGGTCAGTTCATCAATGATACTTTTTACGGCATATCAAGCAGTTATTTGGAATGCTTCATATTCATTGTATACATGGGGGTTTTCAAATACATTACAGCGAAAAGAATATATCGGCGGGAATTTTCGGTTAATAGGTCAAATTCTTCTATGGTTTGTTTTAATAAATACTTTCTTTGATATTCTTAAATACACCGGCATTACAGAATACCTTGCAGGATTAGTCGGATTTCCGGTTGAATTTATCATTATCATCCTTGTCATGGGCATTCTATTTTCTCTCTTCCCTGCGCTGGTCAAACGCACTTGGGGTTGCACTCCCATGCCCGACTCACCGCAAACACGAGCATTGGAAGCACTCTGTAAAAAAGCAAAGATGAAATACCGTCGGCTTTTACTATGGCCGCTGTATGGAGGGAAAGGATTAAACGCTGCCGTTATGGGAGTCATTCCGTATTTTCGGTATATTCTATTCACTCCGTTATTATTAAACCGATTCACTCAAGAAGAACTCAACGGCGTCCTCGGACACGAAATAGGTCATGTAAAACATCATCATCAGCTTAAATATATAATCATTCTGCTCTTGTTTTTTACTGTTAATCCATTCCTCAGTAATATGGCAACACAATTATGGGTTTTCTTATTCCCTCATGCATCTGCTGCAGCTGCTTATGTTGAAATTATTTCATTTGTGGTGTTCTTCTATATCTTTCTTCGTTTCATTATTCTCGGATATTTTTCGCGTCTCTTTGAACGACAAGCTGATGCATACAGTGCCTCATTGAACGGAACTGCCCAGCCTTTAATTGATGCTTTTGAAAAAATGTCCATTATGGGCGGTAAAACTAAAAACAAACCAAGCTGGCATCATTTCAGCATTAAACAGCGAATTGATTTTTTACACGACATTGAGAAGTCGCCTTCGTTAATACGACATCATACAAAACGGGTGCGTCGATCGTTGATGATATATACATTTATTCTTTTCATGTTTATTATTCTGGGATTATTTGTTGGCACTATACGACAGCAAACAAACCAATACGATACAAATATGCCCCGACTTATGCAAAGCGAATCACACTATATAAAAAATAATGATTACCAGCATTTAACGTCACTGTATTCCAATGCACTGAACGAAAATCCGTCAAATAGTTATATTCTCAATAATTACGCATGGATGCTCCTCACCGCTGAAAACGAAACCTATCGCAATCCGCAACAGGCATTACACTATGCTAAACGGGCAATACTTAAAAATCCTGATATTCCTAATTATCGTGATACGCTCGCGGAAGCATATTTCCAGAATCGTAAGATTGATGAAGCGGTATCCAATGAACTTAAAGCACTTGAATATACACGCGCATTAAAATACCAATTAAATACATCATTGCAAAAACATCTGAAAAAACAATTAACAAAGTTTAAGCATGCACGGTCTGATTAATAGACTAATGATGCAACAACACATAAGCGGGGTTTAAATTTTCAGTAATTATCCGATAGGAGTATATATGAGATATCTGTTATTTATTGTTATTACTCTGCTGACAATCATTCCTGTGCACGCTCAAGAGCGAACATGGGTATATCTCAGCAATATCAATACTGACACGTATCATGAATTTTCACCGACGGTCAGTCCCGACGGATCATTTCTTATTTTTCATTCAACCCGTCCGAATGGAATGGGAGATACCGACCTATACATCAGTTATAATAAAAACGGCACGTGGTCAACACCGGTCAATATGCAGTTCCTTAATTCACCATATCATGACCAACAACCTTTCCTTACGTATGACGGACGTGCCCTCTATTTTTCTTCTGATCGTGACGGAACTCTCGGGGTTGGAGATATTTATGTATCATATTATGACGGTGAGCGATGGACCGCGCCTAAAAACTGCGGCGCCGGCATCAACTCAACAGCAAGTGAATGGTCACCAAGTATCTCACTTGACGGGAAAACAATGTACTTTGTCAGAGTGCCTATTGATTGGTCAACACGGCGTGTTGATTCTTCTCAAATGCATATTTGCCGTGCTCACTTGGAAAATAATACATGGGGGAATGTTGAAATTCTTGATGCACCGGTTAACATCGGTGCACGTGATACTGCTCCGCGTATTATGCCTGACGGGAAAACACTTTTTTTCGCATCCGCACGCGATGGCGGATATGGATCATGGGATTTATGGCGAGTAACAACACATGATAACGGGAAAACATGGAGTGGTCTTACTAATCTTGGCGCACATATTAATTCTGCTGCAAGCGAAGCATTCTTTTCATTCAATACCGGCGGCAATTTACTGTTTTTAACACGCCAATCAATTGATCGTCCGAGCTATGATATTTGGTATTACGGATTCTCAAATACTATTAGTGATCCAACCGTTACCGTCACCGGTATTGTTACCAATACACAAAACGGAAAGCCGCTTGAATCTCGTATTACCATTGAAGAACTCGGCGCTCAAGAATTATATTCAACGAAAAGTGCAAAAAAAACCGGCAAATACAGTATTGTTTTACCAAAAGGTAAAAAATACGGAATAACCGTTGAGAAAGATGGCTTCATGTTCAATGATGAGCATTTAAATCTTGTTCATTTAACTAATTCCGCAGCGGTAATAAAAAACATCGGATTACAGCCGCTCACGTCCGGTGAATCCGTTATTATTAATAATATCTTTTTTGATCCCGATAAAGCAACGCTTCGCACAACATCAAAAAAGTCATTAAATAGAATTGTTGCAATTTTAAAAAACAATCCGTCAATACATTTGTATATTAAAGGTCATACCGCAAAAGCCCCCGGCTCCATTGATCCGATCAAACTATCAACCGATCGTGCTGATTCGGTAAAACAGTATTTAGTCAAACACGGAATCAGTGAAAATCGTTTAAAAACGGTCGGTGTCGGCAATGCAGAACCAATTGCTGATAATGCAACCGAAGCCGGACGAAAAAAGAATCGTCGAACTGAATTTATTATTCTTTCAAACTGATACATTCGTTCATATTCGGCAATCAGATATTATCGCGATCTTTTTTCAGTGCATTCTTTAATGACTTCCGTACAGCAGTATCTGACACCATCGTATGCTCACGGGAAACAGAAGTATGATCATGTTTATGCAGCTTTTGCTCAAGCTTAATAAGCGCTGCTTTTAAATTTCCATTATGTGAAGGCCGATCATTATTTACAGCAATTATTCCCGTTGGGATATGCGTAAGCCTAACACCGGTGAAATGTGATTGCCGGGTATACTGTCCGGCATGTGCACTGCGCATAGAATCAATCCTGCATTCACGCTTTAATTGTTTTCGATATTCTTTCGTATCCATATTATGTATCTTTCATTATTAGTATAAAACAGTAATTGCTATAAAAATGTCCCCTAATGCCGCATATCACTCATGAGCAAATCAGGGGCGTATTCTTCCCACCATAAGCGTAATTTTTTTATCAGACGTTCTTCCTGTTGGCGTATGGCTTCACGTGATACCGTATATTTCCGTGCAATCTCCTCAAGCGTTATGGGCTCATGTGCAACCAGTCGTTTATCCCATATGTATTGTTCCCGTTCATTCAGGGTATTACGAAACTCCTTCATTTTCTCTGCCACCTGATCCTGCATATCCGATTCAATATACGCTTCTTCAAAACTGTTATGCGCTAATGCAATACTGTCGGCAAGTGTTGTCTCGGTATCATCGCCGATTGCAGCATCAATACTGGTATCACGTTGTGATAATCGTTTATCCATTTCAATAACATGATCCGGATGTGTTTGAAGATGTTCGGCAAGTAATACCGGAGTCGGCTGCAATCCCAATGCTTTTAATTTTTCCTTTGCCTTCCGTAAGTTATAAAATAATTTTTTATCTTCATTGGTTGTCGCAATTTTCACCATTGAATAATTATCCATAAGAAACTTCATTAAAAACGCCCGTATCCAATACTGCGCATAACTCGGAAAACGTACGCCTTTTTTACGGTCATATTTTTTTACCGCATGCACCAGCCCGACATTCCCTTCCTGGATTAAATCTCCTAACGGATGATGTACGCGATAATAGTATTCCATTGCAATTTTCACGACAAGCCGAAGATTATGAATAATAATCCTGCGCGCAATGTCAGGATCATGATTTTCAGAATACTTTTTAAACAATTCCTGCTCTTCTTCTTTCGATAAAATCGGATACTGTGATATTTCCCAAAGATATCGGCGAAGCGGATCTGCTCTTGTTACTGCAGTTGACTTTGATACACGGGTCTTTTTTCGTGGCATAACCGCAGGTTTCAGGACCGTTTCATTATCATCATGCATTAATATCGTATCGGTTTGTATGTTCTCTTTTATATTTTTTATTTTCTTTGCCATGCTGCACAAATGCCTATACTGTGATTATTAATACTCGTTGGTAGTAAGAATATAACATATGAAGCCTCATTACGCAATGTCAGTTGACTATATTTTAACGGTATGATATGGTCATGTATATGAAAAGTTTAATCCCTGTTATTCAACAATGTCAATCACCAAAAATACTGGTCATTGGTGATATTATTCTTGATTATTATCATTTCGGCACGGTAACACGTATTTCTCCTGAAGCGCCTATCCCGGTCATTCATATTCAACAGAAACGATACCAACTTGGCGGAGCTGCAGCGGTTGCAGTATCATTACAAACACTGGGTGCTCAGGTTACATTAGCCGGTGTTATCGGAGAGGATTATACCGGGGCTATTGTTAAAAAACGACTCCATGAGAAAGATATCACCTCGCTGCTTATTACCGAAAATAATCGTCCTACAACAACAAAAACTCGATTTATTGCAAATCATCATCATTTATTACGTGCTGACGAAGAAATTACTGATGAATTACCTGAACCATCAGAACAAGCATTCATAAATACTTTAATCGATGTCATCCCTTCATTTGATTTACTCCTTCTCTCAGATTACAGAAAAGGTGCTCTTTCATTAGCAACGATTAAAGCAATTACTACAACTTCTGCGAAACATGATATTCCGATAATATGTGATCCAAAACGATTAAACCTTACTGATTATACCGGTGTAACGCTCTTAACACCGAATAGAAAAGAAGCGGCATATGCATCGGGAATAGAACTCACAACACCGAAAACGTGGAAAACGGCAGGAAAAACAATTATTGAATCTACCGGGTGCCCTGTTGTACTCATCACACTTGATAAAGATGGTATTTTTGCTTATTTCCGGAACGGTCAATCCATTCATGCAAAAACCGTATCCCGTGAAGTAGTTGACGTAACCGGTGCAGGCGATACACTCGCAGCGGCATTAAGTCTAATATTAGCAGGAAAACCTTTTAATGAAAACACCGTATCTGAAGCCATGCATATTGCTAATGCAGCCTGTGCAGTATCTATTCAACATATTGGTGTTTATGCGGTTACTCGTGAGGATATTATTAATTCGCTGCATGAAATCTAATCCGGCAGCAAATCGCAATTGCGTATTATCAGTATACCGCAATTGGCGTAATATGGAGCGTATTATTTCCCGGGCAATAATCAACTGCCGGTTAAAGACCACTCATTTATCGTATAATCGTAAATATACACGGATTCGGACGTTCAATAGTCCCGTTTGATTTCCTGATTTCAAGTTCTGCGTAATAGACCCCTGATAATACTTCAGCGCCAATACCGTTTATAGTATCCCACGCAACGGTATATTTTGTTTTTCCTGTTACCTGTTGATCGGTTGTAATAATTTTCACGAGACTGCCGCTAATATCATATATTTTAAGTGAAAGTATTCCATCCTGTTGTACATAATAATTAAATGAGATTTTACGATTTTGCGAAGTAGGAGTAAACGGGCTCGGCCATGCATAAAATATTTGCTGTTCAAGCGGCGGTTCTGCATCACCGGGAGCCGGTTGAACAAGCCGATATTGTTTCTCGACGACTATCTGACTAAGCTGCGGATTATCCGATGATGCGATAATACTGATAGTCCAATCATCCTTATCTGCCGGCAATGCATCAACGGACGGTGTAAACACCAGTAGCATTTTACTGGAAGTATCATTCGTATTTGCTGTATCAATTGCTATTGAATTGACATAATCAAGTCCCCAGCCCGCCGGTCCGATTTTATTCCAAAAAGCATCTCCTTTTTGCCATACATACGTTGCATGTGAATAATTATCATCCGGAGCATTCCGTGAGGTTATATCGGATTTCCAAAATATAATCTTAACCTGTGATATATCATCAACGCCATCATTATCATGTATATAAAAACGCAATGTTTGTTCATTCCCGGCTGTTAAATAGGATACAATCCTATCCTCAACACCATTATCACCTTCAAACAGTGAAACGGTTGATGGGCTGATATATGGGGTTTGACCGGCAACTATCTTTGCGGAAAGCTGCACTGCCGTCGGTGCTGCAGAAGGCGAATTCAAGTTTCCTGCTGCATTGGTTACTAAAAAATAGTTTATCGTATGAAAACGTGTCCCTGCCGGCGCTGATGTGTGGGGAATATAATCAAGGTATAAAAACAACGGTATTATATCACCCCCGCTTGAATATGTCGGCGGTCGAGTAAACAATAATTTATAATTCGGATTAATACTGGAAACGGTTCCACTCCCGTTATCATTATAATAAATATTTGATGCATATATTACATATCCCGCACTATTCGTTAGATTGTAATGATCAATAATACTCAATAATTTATAATCAACATTCGCATAAACAAGAAGATTAATATATCCTTTGCCATTAATCTGATTATATGCACGATATAAAGGTTGTTTTTGTGCATTGTTTGTTCCATGAACAAACGCCAATGAACTAACATCAGCATACACTTCAATATGTTCCTGAGCATTAAGACTTATGATTTGAGGAATCGTATTGGTCGCACCGACACTATCGGTTATTTTTACTTTACATCGCCAGCGCGTTGTGCCGGAAAAGCGTGCAATACGCGCAGGCGTAAAAACAAGGCTGACTATCATTGCTGCTCCGCCGGATAGTGTGCGCGTTGAATTATTTTCATCCAGCCCCCATGAGGAATCATGAGGATCATCAACATTCCATGCAATCTGTCCGCTGTTTATTGTTCCTGTATAATGTGCTCTTCGTGACGGCTCTTCACTTCCGCTGAAGCTTATGTTAGAATGATAGAAATAAACATCAATTGTCCGAAGCGCACTGAGTCCGCTGCCATGTGAAATCTGGAATGAAAGTGTTTCTTCATCGGTCGGTGTTAATGCTGAAGCCGGAGTCGTTACTCCGCCATTGTCATCAAAATAAAGCGAAACATTGGAAACTGCCGGTTGTGCAATAACCGGATACACTCCAATACTGAGAATTACCATTAATAATAATATCTTTGAAACGCTATAATTATTCATTCACACATCCTTATATTAACATCGACAAATAGTATACAGAGTATTATATATAATACTGCATTATTATACCATTATTCCCGTATAATACCAATATACCATATTATACATATTTTACCATTAAATATATGTATAATCAATACCACACGCCGGGTATATATTTGAGTAGTGTATATTACAATTGTTCAAGGGATTGCTTAATAAGTTTCTCAACAGTTAAACGCTGCGGCAACAATGCATCATAGAGTTCTATTTCTTCATCAGGAAAACGGCTGCGAATGATTCTGATTTTATCATTCTCATTCCCCGATAGTAATGATCGCGCAGAAGCCTTCAGTTTGACAACTTCAAAGTTTATCGCTTCGGCAATCATCTTGACCTGTTTATCCAATACAAATCGGTCAACAAAAACCTCGCCAACCATTTCATCCCATACCTCATAGAACTCATAGGTGATAAAATCATACGGTACGATTTTATCCCCTTCCGCATCAATAATAAAACCGGCGTTCTTTTTTTCCAGTTCACTGATAATACGTTTCAGGGTAAATTTTCGTAACGCACCAATACACTCAGGAAGCAGAATAGAATAATGCTTCAGCCCTTCTATTCGCCGACGATACAATTTCCGCATCTGACGGATATAATCATTATAGGACGGTAAAATATTATGCGGTGATTCCGGACCGCAATAAAGTTTCGCCTGCGTTAATAATTGTGTTGCTTGCTCACGATTAGCCCGCCCTGTTGTCGTTGAAACCTTTATTTCAACGCCGGACTCCCGACCTGATGGTTTGCTTTCCGTTATTTTTTTGCGCCACGCATCAACCAGCGAACTTGATTGTTTTAATCGATCAGCATCTTTTTTTTCGATATACTCCTGAATAACATCAAGCTGCAGATTACTGAAATCATAATCAAGAGTATTATCATACGTATGTTTTGTGAGTGTTTTAATTAATTCTATATACTGTTGGACTTTCGTAATCATGGTATAATGATTTTGCATTACCTGTATTTGATTATCAAAACGGTATTCTTCCATCTGATCCAGCTGACCCTGTAAAACGGAATACTTATCCCGCAACAGGACATGCAACTCATTAAGTAATGTACGTAATGTACTGATTGGCGATAAGACAACATCAACTAATTTTTTAAGATTATTATAACTAAGTTCATTATCAGAGGTTGTTTGAGGCTGAAATGCATGTGCCGCAAGTGATTCTTTTAACCCGCTGCATAAATCGTCGGATTCAGTCGTCAGCGTATTCACCTGTAATTGTTCTTCTTTTGTTGTAAAAAAACGGCTTCTTCGAATAGCAGCAAGGGATTCCCTGACATCAGGGATGAGTTTATTATTCAGATACTGTACAATCTTATACCCGTTATAATTACGTATTGACGTTGTCATAGCCTCGCTCACGCATACATATACATGCAATCCTTCTCGTTCCCCCTCATTGTATTACGGCACACTATCTCTCTTCGTAGTGTTTTGCAAGTAAAATTATTTCTTTAATCACATGCGATTATTATGTTCGATGCAGACTGCAAAAACGCTGAATACTCCGATCATAGGTCTGCTCCACTGAATCAGGAAAGAAACATGCCGGAAGTTCATTACGTCGCTTATGATAACGAATGCATTCACAGCAATGCCCTTTTCGGGAACAGGGCTCATACGTACAATTGCAAAACTGCATATTCTTCTGATAGTTATTACAGTCCATACTCTGTTTCCTTTCTGAAGGGATACAATAATACTTTTATACATCCCGAATAGTACTGCACGGGTCTTGTATCAACACAACACTCACTCTATTGAGTCACTATTGGCAACACAGCAGATGGATATAATTTGTAATGTATACAATTATCATACAACTGTTTATTGACGGTCAGTATTTTTCATTATTACCGCCATAAAAACGTATAACACAATCACCGTGCATTGTGTATTTTCTATTGTATGCCTGTTATTCTCAACCTCTGTACAATCAGTTTATATTACTATTATACTATCGCTGCATTTTTACGCCGTTTGCGTTCCTGTTGTTTTTTCTTATCCCACCATGTATCCCATTCACGGATATTCCTGAATAATAAAGCATATTCATCCCCCTCACCATGACGGGAACAATTATCTGCAGAATACTCACGGCATAAAGCCGGACGCGTTTCATATATCGCACAATGCCCATCATCGGTCAGCTGTTCACATCGTGTATCAAACATGATATACCATTTTTTATCGTCAGATGCTTTAAAAACTGATACGTTCTTATGGACTAAATACCATCGTATATTCTGATAATCATTATTCGTTGTCGGTCGTTCTATTTCTAACGCAACATGCTCACAGCAATCAGTGCATTGATAACACGGATGCTGATTATCCTTACCCATAACCGCACTCCTTAGTAATAAATAGTATTGTATCGGGAATGTAACAAACGACGGGATACTTGACAAGTCAATTTAACGTTTTCGTAATTCCTCAAGCCGGAAATCACGAAGTACGGCAAGGAGTTTATCAACAATAATTTGATACACTTCAAGATTAGTGTTGCCGCGAAAGCGTGAGGGATTCGCTGACGGATCAACTTCATGGGTTACAAATGCATCATCAGGATACGGAGGACGAATACTCACCAGAAAATCATAAATCTCATTGAGCATGATTGCCGTATCGGTTAATAATGAACGATGCGCCTGATCTCGAATACCGGGATGTTCCCCACGCATGACTTGTGTAATATATTCATCAAACCGCCCGGGGGGACGATTACGAGAAGAAACGGCAAACGGCTGCAGTTTATCGGTTAATGCATTGATTTTTTTTGTGGTAACAAAATCACTCATCGGCGGGAACACCTGTTTGATCGGAATCCAATATTTTTCATAAAACTCCCGCAATGCACCAAATAAATGACGGACTTCAGCGTCAGCATCCGGATGAAAATCAATATCATCATATTTTTCAATACGACTTTGAAAATCATCTATCATTTTATCTACTTTTTTTGTGAATGTTTTATCGTTTCGGATACGGGTTTCTTTTTGATCGTCTTCAATTTTTTTTTGTATAGCAATAATTGCGGATTCTTCCGCCTTAATGAACATTTCAAGATTAATACGCGATCGTAAAGCTTGTATATAACGATCTTCAAAGTTTAATACCTTAAAATATGCCCCATCATATTTTTTCTCGTACTCTATATATGTCGCTCGAATACGATCAATTGCAGCATCAATTTCTTCTGAAGTCATTTTATTACGTTTTGCCATACTATCAATATCGGATAGGGTAAAATGAATATGAAGCACTAAATATCAGTATGATTATTACGCTGTATCTCATCCGTAAAGACAACAACCTGATTCCGTCCATTCTCTTTTGCAGTATAGAGGGCATCATCCGCTTTCTCTAATAATGACTGGCGCTCCCGTGAATCTTTCGGAAAAGTAGATATCCCAATTGAAACCGTTGCATGAATGGTTTGTCCGTTATATTCCAGTTTTATTAACCGTACTTCTTCAAGCAGTCTATCAGCATACACCTTTGCTCCCTCAGAGCCTGTCTCGGGGAGAAGAATAATAAACTCATCACCGCCATAACGTGCCGGGACATCAATATTCTTACGTAAATTCTTTATCAATGTTGCAGTTATTTTCCTCAGCATTCTATCGCCAATAGCATGACCATAATTGTCATTAATCTGCTTAAACATATCTACATCAATCATTACAATCGAAAACTCATTCCCATAACGCAGCGAACGGGCTAATTCCTGATTAAACACATTATTGAAATAATGCCGATTATATAATTTCGTTACATTATCAGTGATTGCCCACATAAAAAGTTTTGCATTCTCCATAGTAGCTGCTGCAAAATTAGAAATAATGATTATTGTTTCAAGATCTTCCTCGGTAAACGGCGGCTCGCCAACTTCACGTACTACTTCAAGCGCTCCCATACATTCAGAATCAACAATTAATGGCATACAGAGCACTGAACCGGCGCGTATCCCGCACGCAGTATCAATATAATCAGCATATCGTTTATCATGAACCGCATCAGTCGATAGTATCGGTGCGCTGTCACGTACGGCATTGCCGACAATACCCTGATCACGCGGTACACGAATACTCGCTAAATGCTCATCGGTAAAGGACGTATCAATTTTACCGTCTTTATATAAATAGGTTGAGCCGTTATACAATACTCCCTGATCAGCTGAGGTGAGAAAAAGGGTTCCACGTCGTGCAATAACCGCTTCCACACAAAACCGCACAAGCATGGTCTGTAATATTGTACTTTGTTGAATATTGATAATCTTTAAAAATTCACTCAGTTCTTTAATAACACGAAGTTTACGATCCTTCGTACCCATTGAAGAAGATTTATTGTATATTGTTTGTTTCTTGAGAGTATTTTTTTTACGGGGAGATGATGATTTCTTTTTTACACGCGTGCCGGTTGTTTTTTTCTTGCTTATACTTTTCTTTTTTTTCGCAACGCTTTTCTTGGCAGTCTTTACGGTTTTTTTTACTGCCGATGAACGGGTTGATTTTTTTGTTGTTTTCTTTTTAAGTACTTTTTTCTTTTTCTTCGCAGGTTTGTTTTTACGGGTTTGCTTGCTTATGAGAGTTTTTTTAGTTGCCTTTTTTTTTACCACTCTGTACATCCACAATACATAGTATTACTTACACAACAATAAGGCATGCTACACTGCTTTATCGCGACTGTCAAGTATATATCGCAGTACTTTCAAGACAAGAATGCATACTCAAACAGAATATAATAGTATTATCGTACTTATAAAGACAATGAATTATAAAACAGGAATGTTGCTCACGAGCATTATGAAAAGTATCGCCGTGCAATTCTGTTAATATAGAGTATATATTACGGCAATTGGTATTGCGGTTATACAGTCGCCGTATAGTGCCGGCAATAATAGTATGCGTTACGGCAATTGGTATTGCGGTTATACCCGCTCTAAAAGAAACAAATCATCGCCGGCTTGTACCGACTCTTCGTTCTTTTTACATATTTTAACTATTTTTCCCGACTCTTGCGTTTTAATATTATTCATCATTTTCATTGCTTCGATAATACATAATGTTTGGTCAACATCAACAATATCACCCAGATTAACAAATGACGGGCTTGTCGGCGATGGGGCTGCATAAAATGTTCCGATAATCGGTGATTTTACATGAATGAGATCGTCATTGACAGAAGTTCCTGATTCACTGCTTCCAGCAGCAGAGTCTTGTACTGCTGCTGCAGGCTGCGCTTGAACAGGGCCACCGGCAGTAAAAACTCCTGCAGGCATGGGAGCCGCTTGATATACCGGCATTTTCGGTGACCGGCTAATTACAACACGCGTTCCGCGTTCTTCAATTTCAAGTTCATCAATATTACTTTTCTCAATAAACTTTATATATTCCTCTAACGTATCAAGCTTCAATCCGAGTAAGGATGAAGATTTCTTTTTAGCATTACTCTTTCTTTTTTGTACGGTATTTTTATCTTTTTTTGTACCATTTGCTTGTGTTTTTACACGCTTTGCCATAATATAACCTCTTTTTTTATATACTATTATTCAAGAACAAACTATATAACGAATATACATTTGCATAATTCATTTTGTTTAACAGTATTATCAAATATATCTTATGAAAGTTCCTTAATAAAACCGGCTAATCTGTCTATTCCGGTATTAATTACATCCGCTGATACTGCATATGAGAACCGTATAAACCCCGGTGCACCAAATGCTTCACCCGGAACAACTGCTATTAATATTTTTTCCAATAACAGTTCAGCCAATCGTAATGTCGTTTTTATTGTCTCACCTTGATACGCGCGTGTCAAGAGTGCACTCATATCAACAAACATATAAAATGCTCCTTGCGGTTTAATGCATTTTACACTATCAAGAGCACTTAATCGTTCACAGAGAATATCCCGCCGCCGTGAAAACTCATCCCGCCATTCTTTAATAAATGCTTGATCACCGGTTAATGCTTCAAGCGCCCCATACTGTGCAATAGAAGTCGGATTTGAAGTTGATTGGCTTTGCAATTTTCCGACTGCTGCTGCAATATTAGTCGGACCTGCCATATAGCCAATCCGCCAGCCTGTCATTGCATAGGATTTTGATACCCCGTTTACCACAATCGTACGTTCCTGCATCTCAGGGCATTGCGCAATAGAATAATGATTGAGTCCGTCATAGATCAAATGCTCATATATCTCATCACTAATAACGATAATATTATTCTCAATACATACTTTTGCTAACGCTTCAATCTCTTGTTGTGAATACACAACACCGGTCGGATTACTTGGATTATTAAAAATAAATGCCTTGGTTTGACCGGTAACTGCCGTTACTAATTGCTCCGGAGTAACTTTATATCCGGATGCAATGGTATCAATTATTTTCGGGACACCTCCGGCTAACTGAATCATTGCGGGGTACGACACCCAGTACGGCTGCGCAATGATAACTTCATCCCCATCATTAATCAGTGATTGAATGATATTATACAATGAATGCTTTGCACCAACTGAAATAACAATATCAGATGCTTGATATTCAAGCTCATTTTCTCTTTTCAGCTTTTCAACAACCGCAGTCCGTAATTCCGGAATACCGGAAGCAGGGGTATAACGTGTTTTACGATCCTCTATTGCTTTGATTGCAGCATTACATATCGATTCCGGGGTAGAAAAGTCCGGTTCGCCGGCACTGAAACTGATAACATCCTTCCCTGCTGCTTTCATTTGCTTTGCTTTCGCACTGACCGCAAGTGTCGGAGATGGCTTCACTCGTTGAATTCTTTTAGAAAGTTCTATTGTCATATAACCACCAAATACCGTAATTTTAAAATCAGATGAGCCTATCTAATACATGCCGAACTGTCAAGAAACAATTTTCACTGCTTATATGTATCCTTTAACACATTAATCATTTATTATTATCCTTCGCACGAGGAATTGTATCATTGGTAAAATCGCCAAACCCCGACGGCGGCAAAGCTATACGTCCTTCCAGAATACATCCCTTTCTTCCCGGATGACAGGAAGTATGCAATTTTTCACAGTTATTATCATTATTGAATCGACATGTAAACGACATAGAACAATATATCCTTTCGTAATGCAATTATTACTTATAAGACTATAATGGCTGTATCAGTGCATTCTCCAGATTAATACTGCGTGCATATTCAACCACCTCATTATACTCATCTCTATGTAAACGACGTCCTAAAACAGCATCATGAAGAACAGTGTGTGCAGGAAAATACTGGCTCATTATGGAAACAGTAATATTCGGACTCAACGCTTCCGCAATAAAACGAAGGCATTCCTTTGATTCGGCAATCCCCCCCGGAATAACAAGATGTCGTATAATCATTCCCCGCAGAGCAATACCGTGAGAATCACACTGCAGTAACCCGACTTGCCGGAACATTTCAATAAGTGCCGCTCTATTTTTTTCTACATAATCACCACAGTCGGAATGTGCATATGCAGTGTCATTGTTATTATACTTTATATCCGGCATATAGATATCAATGACGCCATCCAAGAACTGCAGAGTTTCCATATCATCATACCCGCTTGTATTATAGACAATAGGCAGATTGAATCCCTTCGGGACAGCTTCCAATAACGCGGCGGGAATGGTATGAGCACTATGGGTTGGTGTTACAAAGTTAATATTATGTGCTTTTTTATCCTGTAATTCCATCATCATTGCAGCAAGTTGTGCTATTGAAATAACATTCCCATTGCCGAAATGACTGATCGGATAATTCTGACAGAAACGGCATGCGAGTGTACAATGTGAGAAAAATATCGTTCCTGAGCCTAATTTTCCTGAAATCGGCGGTTCTTCGCCATGATGAATTGTATGACTGGCAATTTTCGGCAATACAGAGCTGCTGCAGTATCCATCAGCCCCGACATGCCGATCAACACCGCAATGCCGCGGGCATTGATTACAGGCGTATAACCGTGTATGCATACTTTCAGCAACAGACTGCAGGCGCCCGCTATGATAATATGCTCTATACGACGGTTCATATCCCGTCATCGGTTATTCAACTTCTTTGATATTTTTATAGACCGTAAAGTATTGGGTAAGATTGGTTACATCAAATATTTTTTTTACCCGGGAATGGATATTTGCAAATGCTAATAAACCGCCTTTATCCCGCAATTCATTGAAAATCTCTACTAATAATCCGATAATAACACTATCCATATAATTAATACGTTGTAAATTAAGAACAATATTTGAATTACCGGCTTTTACCGCTTCTTTCAGTATTGCTTTCAATTCATCCTGATTAGTCTGATCAAGCTGCCCATGATTCTCACTTTCCAGCGTGAGAACATAATTATTTTTTTTCTTATGCGTAATAACACGAATTATTGTCTTTGCCACGGCAATCCCTTACCCTCACTCATACTCAGTAATGTATCCTGTTTACGAGAGCATGTCAATACAGTTGCAAAGGTATTATCGTACCTGTTATTTGATTTTCACTAAAACGATTGTCATATCATCGGTGAGTTTTTTTCGTCCTACAAATTTTTTTGTTGCGGTAATAATCTTTTTTAATAATTCTTGTGCTGAAAGTGCTGCATGTGCTTTAATAATGCGTTTGATATGACTTAATCCAAACTCTTCATGATCCGCATTATGCATATCAGTTAATCCATCTGTATAAAAAAGGAAAATGTCGCCACGTTTGAAGGATATCGATGATTCTTTGATAATACTATCAAAACGTTCAGATTCCGCCAACCCGAGCGGCAGCCCCGGTGTAACTAATTCAATAAATGCAGCATCCTTACTTCTAAAAAACAATGTCGGTTCATGACCTGCTTTCCCGTATAGAAAGGTCTTTTTCTTTTCATTAAACACACCATAAAACGCTGTCATAAACATTCCTGAACGAGTATCGGAATACAATATATGATTAATGATCGAAAGGGTTTTTTTAATCGTCGGCATACGATACGTCTGGATTGCCCGTAATGTTGAACGGCAAATAATCATGACTAAAGCAGCCGGTATACTTTTTCCGCTTACATCGCCAATAAAAACCCCCAGCACGGAATCATTCATGATAAAAAAATCATAATAATCACCGCCGACTTTTTTCAGCATTACTGAATCAGCCGCAATATCCAAATGCATGCGTTTCGGCATCGACTGCGGCAATAAACGCCGTTGAATATCAGCAGCTGTTTTTATTTCACGTTTTATTACTTCCTGTTCTACCCTAACCTTCTCCGCTCTGGTCAGCTCCCGCGCCATGGTATTAATATCATCTGCTAATTGCCCCAGCTCATCCCGTTGTGTAATATGTATTCGATGGCGTAAGTTACCGCGCCCGATTATTTGCACTCCTTCACTGAGTTTTTTAATTGGGCTTACCAGCCATGCGCTCAACATTGTCATCATAACCGTACCAACAACTAATGCTGATAAGAGAATAACAATAAATACCAAAAAACGCATTCGTAATTGTCGGTTGATCACATCAATCGGGATTTCAATATACGCACGGGCAATAATCTGCCCTTCAATAGCATCAGCCGTAATAAATGATTTGGAAAATTGAAAGTATCGTTCACCGGTATTGGTATAGGTTATCAATTGATAGTCAAATAAATCAGCAAACGGTCGGTTTGCATTGGTCATCGGAAGACGATACGGTTTAAATAGTTTATCAGGATCAGTATGAATGTAATAGACATCATCAAGTTGTGAGACAACATAGGCGTTTTTAATATACACACGATTTGTATATTCATCAGCAATACTATCAGCAGTCAGTAGTTCGCCTTTTTGTATATCATCAACAAAATTGTTACAATGTTGTGTTCCGTAATGGAGAATGTTTTGTGTTATATTGTTTTTCTCGGAGCGCCACCAAAATAATAATAACACTGAGAATATTATAAGTAAAAAAACATTAATAAGAACAATGTATTTTCCGCGTATTGTTAAAAACCGAGGTTGGTATTTACGTTCTTGGAGCATATATCATTGTAGCTTGTTCATGCAGTGTAATCAAGTTGTAATTATCTATAAAACCGATAAAAACATCGCCTGATTTAATAAGTATTAATGGCACCTACTATAACTCTTTTAAAAATGCATAATATAACGTTCTCTTATACTTCTTATTTTTCATCTTGATGAAAGAAATAAGTAACAGAGTATCCTGCATGAATGCTCATTAATACAGCATTATTATTGACAGTATCAAGTGCAGGAATTATGCTATCACTATATTCAATTATAATAATTTCAATAGCGATTATTGTATTCTCTATATTATTTCGAGGAGTCATTGATGCTTAAAAAATATTTCACCTATTTGAGAAATCGTGCAGTACGTATATATGAACATGATATCTGTAATTTTCTTCAGCCGCACCCAAAAGCAAAATTACTTGATATCGGATGCGATGACGGAAAATGGACAATGACGCTGGCACACAAAATAGGCACATCACATATTTGCGGCATTGAAATTATTGATGAGGCAATAAAAAAAGCAATAAAAAAAGGAATTCGCATTACAAAAGCTAATATCGAACACACATTGCCCTATAAAGCAAATACATTTGATATTATTCATGCAAATCAAGTCATTGAACATTTACATCGTACTGAACATTTTGTTAAAGAAATATACCGTATATTAAAACCGGGCGGATATGCTATTATCTGTACTGAAAATCTTGCAAGCTGGCATAATATCATTTCTTTGCTCTTTGGATGGATGCCGATGTCATCATCAAATTTTTCACAAGTAAAATATAATATTGGCAATCCATTAGCAATTCATAGCGGTGAAGATACTTTTTTACCTGAATCGTGGCAACATATCCGCGTTCTTACAACCGTTGCAATGAGAGAGATTTTTCAGCTCCATGGTTTTCATGTTGAATCTATTAAAGGTGCCGGCTACTATCCATTCCCAGCATGGTTTGCACGTATCGATAAACGACATGCTGCTTTTATAACCGGAAAGTTTATTAAACCACGTACACGATAATGCAGTGTTCAATAAACACATTCAAATACTGATTATTATACTTCTTATTCGGTAATTCCCCTCAATATAGATACTTATCAAATAAACATTCCAATAATACATATTCCATTATTTATAATATCACTGTTGTATTCTAAAAATACCGGTAATATAATTGACAGTATACTGTTTTTCATGATACATACTAAATAACACAATGATTCTAATTGGATAGTAAGGTATATGCTGATATATTTTGAGCCAATTAAAGACTATTGCAACGTGTAAATAAACTATTGCACATACAAATATACCTTAATCGTACAATTGAATCACTATAGACAGCAATCACCATGAGTAGAAATAACAACAATCCTCTTTTCGTATTTTTAACAAAACATATT